>Ga0209698_10008315_pt1 | contig 10728 bp, 8 predicted proteins | sample LitLauG_LLR_2012_FD_187203 | JGI IMG/M metagenome (GOLD analysis project Ga0209698, IMG submission 187203) | Freshwater sediment microbial communities from Pennsylvania, USA - Little Laurel Run_MetaG_LLR_2012 (SPAdes) (version 2) | ecosystem: Environmental > Aquatic > Freshwater > Creek >... | reverse complement strand
ACATCAGCCAGTCGGCCGGATCGGGATTCTGCAGCATCTGGTCGGTGACCGGAACAAAGCCGCGCACGGTCTGCTGCGCGGCAGCCGGTATGGCCGCCAGGGCAATCAAAGTCAAGGCCCATGCCGTGGCCCCGGGTGGTATGTTTGAGTGATTCAAGACGACTCCCGCAATGAACAAGAAATTTTCCGTTCTACTCCCCGCCCAAGCCGATAATACGGTCGGCGGGGTCCATCTACCAGTTTATGTCTTCGGCATCCTCGCCATCGTCAGCACGGTCCGGAGTTGCATCCACCTGCTAGCGCCCGATGGAGGCGCCGGGAGTATCGCCGGGATGGATTTGTCGGTGGCCGGGGCAAGCGGCATTATCTTCGCCTTTGCTTTGTGGGGTAGCTCGCAGTTGATCTACGCTCTCATTCAGTTGGCCGTCGCCTTCCGCTACCGGTCTTTGATCCCGTTCATGTACGTGCTGCTCATTCTCGAAACGCTCTTGCGCATGCTGGTGGGACACATCAGGCCGGTCACGTTCGCCCGAACACCACCCGGAGCCATTGGAAACTATGTCATGCTGCCTCTGGCCGCGCTCATGCTGGTGCTGTCTTTGCGCGGCGCGACCACTTCGGAACTGGCGGAAGATGGCATAAAATGAAACATATGCTTGCCAAACACCTGCACTTCTCACGGGCCTTGCGCGCGACAATGACCATCCTGGTGGTTGCCGGGGCCTTCCCAGCGTTCGCCCAGACCGACATTAAGGCCGTCGTACTGAAGCACCTGAAAACTTCGCGCGACTTCACTTTGAAGGTGGCGGACCAGATGCCGGAAGCGACATACGAGTTCAAGCTCACCCCGCCGCAGATGAGCTTTGCCCAGCAGATGGTGCACCTTTCGCAAGCAATGGAAGAGTTTCTCACTCCACTCTCCGGCGGAGGTCCGGGTTTAGGCAAGCCGGCGTCGATGAAAAAGATGGACGTGCTGGCCTTCGTGCGCAAGTCATTCGATAGCGCGATCGACCGGGTGTCGAAGCTTTCCAACGATCAGATCTCCAAGACATACAATACAGGCGAGGGAACGGCGACCGGAGCGGACCTGCTTCTGGAGCTGCTCGACCACACCACCCATCACCGCGCATCGGCCGAGATGTACCTTCGGGCGAAGGGGATCACGCCGACCGAGTATCAGTTCTGATTCGGGCGGAGCCTAGTCGCCCGCTTGCGGTTCCGGGACGCGAATCTCCTGGTCCTTGTACTGCAACTGGTAGAGCTTCCAATAAATGCCGCGCCCGGCCAGCAGTTGCTGGTGGGTGCCCGATTCCCGCAGGCGGCCTTTGTGCATAACCAGAATGCGGTCGGCGCGCTGAATGGTCGAGAGACGATGCGCGATGATGATGGAGGTGCGGCCTTCCACCATGCGAGCCAGCGCTTCCCGCACGCGGAATTCGGTTTCGGTATCCACGCTGGAGGTGGCTTCGTCCAGGATCAGGTAGCGCGGGTGATGCGCCAGCGCGCGCGCGAAACTGATCAACTGCTTCTGGCCGGTGGACAGGCCGCTGCCGCGTTCCCGAATCGGATGCTCGAATCCTTCCGGCAAGCTGCGGATGAAGTCCAGCAAATTCACCTGTTGGGCGGCGGTCTCCACTGCCTCCCGGGAGATCGACCCGGTGCCCAGGCGGATGTTCTCTTCGAGCGTTCCCGTGAACAGGTAGGGGTCCTGCAGCACCACTCCGAATTGGCGGCGCAGTTCGAGCGGATCGAAGTCCCGCACGTCGCAGCCGCCGATGCGAATGGCGCCTTTTTGTACATCGTAGAAGCGCAGCAGCAGGCTGCTGAGCGTGGTTTTGCCGGCGCCGGTGTGGCCCACTACGGCGAGCGTCTCGCCCGGCGCGATGCGGAAGCTGACGTCCTGCAATACCCAGTCCTCATTTTGATAGGCGAACCAGACATGGTCGAACTCGATGGCGGCGATTTGCGCCGGCGCCGGACGGGGCGCTGCCGGCGGCAGTACGGTGGCCGAAGTATCGAGGAGGTTGAAAATGCGCTCCGCGGACGCCATGGCGGCCTGCAGGATGTTGTATTTCTCGCTGAGGTCTTGAATCGGGCGGAAGAACCGCAAGCCATATTGCAGGAACGACGCGATCACTCCCAGGGTGAGTTGCCCGGCGGTTACGCGGAATCCACCGTAGGTCAGGATCCCCGCCAGCGCAAGCATCGATAAGAACTCGACCACGGGGTAAAACCAGCCATAGGCGATGATGGCGTCCTTATAAGCGAGCATGTGCTGCCGGTTCACTTCGTCAAATTCCCCGGCGCTGCGCCGCTCGCGATTGAACAATTGCAGAACCACCATCCCGGTGATGTGCTCCTGCAAGTAGGAGTTGATGCGGGCGATGGCTACGCGAATGCGGCGGTAGCTTTGGGTCACGCTGCGCCGGAACAGGACCGTCACCAGGATCACGAACGGCATGACCGCCAGCATGATTCCCGTGAGCAACGGGCTCATCCGGAACATCACGGCGAGGATAAACGCGAGCACCAGCACGTCGCCGAGGATCGTCACCAGGCCCGAGGAGAAAAGATCGTTTAACACGTCCACATCGCTGGTCACGCGGGTGACCAGCCGCCCCACCGGATTGTGATCGTAAAATGCCAGGTCGAGCCGCTGCATATGTTCCATGAGCCGGCGGCGCAAGTCGAACATGGCTAGCTGCCCGGTGTACTGCATGAGGTACATTTGTGCAAATTCAGAGACGAAGGTTCCGGCGATCACCACCAGGTAGAACAAAGTGAGCCGGCTTAATCCGGCCCAGGGGTCGGCGGGAAGGAGCGAATCGAAAAAAGTCGGAACGCTTTTGGCGTTGGGACTCAGGTACTTATCCACTGCCACCTTGGTGATCAGCGGGCCTAATACCTGCAAGGCGGATTGCACCAGGAGGAAGACCAGGGAGACCGCGACCAGCATCCAGTAAGGGCGCATGTAGACCAGCAAACGCGCCATTATCCGGGAGTCGTATGCCTTGCCAAGTACTTCTTCTTCCACTCCTTCAGTCTATCCCGGCATCGTCATCGTCCCGTAGGACGGCACGAGGGACTGATGGCGTCCAAGACCCGCCGGCTCACTACCCGTTGGGACGTTGGCGCGACTGGTGGCGTTGTTGGAACTGCTGCTGGAGTTGATCGGCCTGGGCGCGTTGCTCAGGTGTCAGAATGGCGTAGAATTTGGCGAAAGCCTCCGTACGGAGGGCTACCATCTGGCCCAGGAGATTGCCCTGACGGGTGGCAAGCTGCTGTATTACGGCGTTGCCATTCCCCGCCTTGGCCGCTTCCGTGAGCGCCTGGCGATTCTGCTGCAACTGCTCTCGAAGCGGTTGCGCCGATTGTCGAGCCTGCTGGAAAATGATCTTGGCCTGCTGCTTCTGCGCATCGGTCAGGTTGAGCAATTGGGCCGTCCGCGCCATGCGCTGGCGTACGAAGTTATGAAGCCCGCCTTGCAGGTTGGGAGGCGGCGCCTGTGCAAACGCCATCCCGGTAGCAAGGGCCGTCACTGTTGCAAATTTCATCATTTGTCGTTTCATGAGTGGTTGTTACCTCACACCTCTACTGTAGAAAACACACCGTAAAGGCGGTTTGTTGCTGGGGTAAATGTCTGTAAAACCTGCCGCTCGCGGCCTAGCCGTGCTAAATTTTAGCCGTGCACATACTGCTGATCGACGACGACGCCGAACTCTGCTCGCTCCTGGGCGAGTTTTTGAAGCGCGAGGGTTTTGCCGTCGATTGCGAACACGAAGGCAATGCCGGGTTGGCTAGGGCGTTGACGGCCGACGCCGACCTGGTGGTGCTTGATGTCATGCTGCCGGGCCTCGACGGATTTGAGATCCTGCGCCGGCTGCGCCAGCAGAGTAAAGTCCCCGTCCTGATGTTGACGGCGCGCGGAGAGGACGTGGACCGGATCGTCGGACTGGAATTGGGCGCCGACGACTATCTGCCCAAGCCCTTCAACCCCCGCGAGCTGGCGGCCCGCATCCGCGCCATCCTACGGCGCTATGAAAAACGTCCTGCCACGGCATCCGGCCGCTTAGAAGTGAACGGCGTGGCGCTCGATCCGGGAACCCGTGAAGTGATTGCCAGAGGCACGCCCGTGGAGCTCACGACGTTCGAGTTTGACATACTGGAGATGCTGATGCGTTCGGCCGGCCGCGTGCTCTCACGCGATGCGCTGATGGAAAACTTCTACAATCGCAAGGCCACGCCCTACGACCGTTCCATCGATATGCACGTGAGCCATCTGCGCAAGAAGCTGGAACACGGCACCACCCTGATTAAGACTATACGCGGCGTCGGTTACCAGTTCTGCCGCACACCGGAGGATGCCGCCGGCGCCGAATGAATACCCTGTTCGCCAGGATTCTGTTGTGGTTCGGGTGCATGGTGGCGATCTCCGTAGTGGGTTCGGCTTTTATCTCGGCGCTGGATCTTGCCGAAAACGATTCCGACCGTCGAGCGCCGGCCGCACAACTGGCGGACTTTCAGCTCAGCATGGCGCGAACGGCCTATGAGACGGGGGGCCACGCGGGACTCGAGAGATTTCTCGTCACGTTGCGGCGTATTTATGACGCGCAGGGTATCCTCACCGATGCCAAGGGCAGAGACCTGCTGACCAATCAGGACCGCTCCGAACTCGTGCGGCGGGCTCGCCGCCGGCGGACTGGGTACCAGGTGTTCCGGGCGGGCAACGCGATGGTGGCTCGGGCGGCCGAGGACGGACGCTACTGGTTCTTCTTTCTCGTGCCGCGCGGGCGTGTAGGCCTCTGGTTCCTGCAGCCGGAGCATATATTCGTGGTGCTGGCCGGCGTGCTGCTGTGTTATTGGCTGGCGTTCCATCTCACGCGGCCGGTGCGCCAATTGCAGAGAGCCGTGGAATCTTTCGGCCGCGGCGATCTCTCGGCGCGCGTGGGGTCGAAACGCCGCGACGAACTGGGCCGCCTGGCACGCACTTTCGACCGCATGGCCAATCACACGGAAACGCTGTTGGCCGCAGAGCGCCGCCTGCTGCTCGACATTTCCCACGAGCTCCGTTCGCCGCTGGCACGCCTCAATGTAGCCATAGAATTGGCTCGCTCGGGCGACGACCTGAATACGGCGCTCAACCGCATCCAGAAAGAGTCGGACCGACTGAACGCCCTGGTGAGCCAGTTACTCGAGGTGACGCGCGCCGAAGGCGACCCTTCGGCTCTGCGCCACGAACCGGTGCGCGTCGATGAGCTGGTCCAGCAACTGGTAGACGATTCCACCATCGAAGCCCAAGCGCGTGGTTGCGAGCTGAAATACGAACGGCGCCAACCGGCGACCGTGGAAGGCGACCCCGAGTTGCTGCGCCGCGCCGTGGAAAACGTGATCCGCAACGCGATTCGTTATGCGCCCCAGAAGACCGCCGTGGAGGTATCGCTGGCGCGAAATAACGGCAGTGTGGTGGTCGATGTGCGCGACCGCGGCCCCGGCGTACCGGATGAGGCGCTGCCGCGGATCTTTGATGCGTTCTATCGTGTGGGCTCCGATCGCGCCCGCTCCAGCGGCGGCATCGGTTTGGGCCTCTCCATTGCGCGGCGTGCCATCGAACTCCATAAAGGGAGCATCCGCGCTCGCAACGCGCAGCCGGGGCTGGAAGTGGAAATGGAGTTACCCGTAGGGCAGGGATGAGGCACCAGCCCGACAATTCCGAAACCGCAGGAATGTTACCATCGTCGTACCAACATGTGTAAAGGCCTGATTTTAGGGCGGGCGCTGAAGTGCGCCATCCCGTTCACTTTCTTTCTTTTACCCGGTTTTGCCCAGTTCGTGCCGAACCGCTATACGCTGCTTCTGGACGATCCCCCGGTAGCTTCCCGCTTCCAGGCGCGCGCCGAAATGCAGTCGGCCGCGGCGGCCGCCTACCGAACCCAGATTGAAGCGCGGCAGAGAGCGGTCATTGGCGAGCTGACCGCGCGGCGCATCCCGGTCACCGGGTCGGTGACCGATTTGCTGAATGCGGTGTTCGTGACCGCGCCGGCCGGCCGTGTTTCGGAAATGCTCAGCATTCCCGGAGTGGCCGCGGTCCGGCCCATGCGACGCTACCGCGCCACGCTGAACCGCGCTACGCAACTCATGAACGCGCCCGCGGCCTGGAATACGGTCGGAGGGCCGTCTAACGCGGGGAAGGGCATGAAAATCGCGATCCTGGACTCCGGCATCGACAACAACCATCCGGCGTTCCAGGATTCCTCGTTGTCCGTGCCGGCGGGCTTCCCGATCTGCGCGGGTTTTACGGACGACTGCAAACTCTTCACCAACAGCAAAGTCATCGTGGCCCGCAGCTATGTGAAGCAGCTCGCCATGGCCAACGTGACAGATCCGAACAACCCGGCGGCGCAGTCGCAGCCCGACGATTACACACCGCGCGACCGGCTCGGCCACGGGACTGCGGTAGCCTCCGCCGCCGCGGCCAACCAGAACACCGGCACCGTAAGCTTTACGGGTATGGCGCCCAAGGCCTATTTGGGAAACTACAAAATCGTCGGCAGTCCCGGCGTGAATGACGGCCCCACGGACCAAGTGATGATCCAGGCCATCCAGGATGCCCTAAAGGACGGGATGGACGTGGCCAGCATCTCCTGGGGCGGGCCGGCGCTTACGGGCCCCGTCGATACCGGCGCCGCCTGCGGAATTGCCGCCGGAAAGCCCTGCGATCCAGTTGCTTACGCTTTCGAACAGGCCGCTCAAAAAGGCCTGGTGATCGCCTCGGCGGCCGGGAATAGCGGCTCCGATCCCAACCTGTTTTACCAGGAACCTTACCCGTATTTCAATTCGACGGACTCACCTTCTAGCGCCCCCTCTGTGATCGGAGTGGGCGCGACCACCAGTTCCCATGCCCTTACCCCTAGCGTCGGAGTGAGCGCGCCGAGTGCCGGACCGGCCCTCCAGAAGATTTCGGCAGAGGCGGGCAGCTCCAGCTTTGCTCCCTCGTCCCAAGGCGTCAATCAGGCGCCGCTCGTCGATATCACTCAGCTAGGGGATGACGGCTTGGGATGTAACGCGCTGCCGGCCGGTTCGCTGACCGGCTCCTACGCACTGATCCTGCGCGGCACGTGTACTTTCGACACCAAGGCCAGCAACGCTCAGTTAGCCGGCGCCATTGGAGTGATTCTTTATATGGCGGACGCGAGCGCGCCGATCAGCCCTTCTATCACGATAAACTTCATTGGCCCCGTCGTAATGATCGCCAACAGCGATGGTCTGGCGTTGAAAGGCTATATCGATTCGCACGCCGGTCAAATCGTCGCCATCGATTTTGCAGGGATCGAGATGGATTTGGCCGCTTTCAATACACGGGAGGGCATAACTCCGCCTATCGTTGCCAATCAACTTGCCAGTTACTCGTCGTTTGGCCCCACACCCGATGGAGCCATCAAGCCGGACCTGGTGGCCACCGGCGGGTTGGATGGTAGCATTTCTCCTTCGCCTGGCCTCTACCTGGCGGCGCAAAGTTTTGACCCCAACGGAATCCTTTACAGCGTGAACGGTTACGTAGCCGCCGACGGGACCAGCTTCGCCGCGCCGATTGTCGCCGGTGCGGCGGCCCTGGTGAAGCAGGCACATCCCAACTACACCGCAGGCCAGATTAAATCGGCCTTAGTGAATTCGGCAGCCCAAGACACCACAACCGACGATCAGGGCAACACCGTCGATGTGGAATGGCTGGGCGCCGGCAGGCTGGATGCGGGCGCCGCTGCCCTTGCTACGGTCACGGCCGAGCCAGCCTCGGTTTCGTTTGGCTACTTAAAGGCCGGCGTTCTGCCGATCTCGAAGACGATCACCATCACGAATCGGGGCGCCAGTTCCGTCACGCTCGCTGTGGCCGTTGCGCCCAACGGCACGCAGCCCTCGGGGACCACGGTGGCGGTTGACCAACAGAGCCTCACGTTGGCGGCAGGGGCCGCGGCCAGTTTGAAAGTCACTCTCTCCGGTTCTGTACCCGCGTCGGGCTCCTATTCCGGCGGCGTGACCCTCAAGGCCTCCGGAGTCTCGATACGCCTTCCCTACCTGTTCCTGGTGCCTAGCGGCGTTCCGAATATTGTCTATCCGGTGTTCGGCTCCATCCAGGGAGCGCCGGGGCAGGATGGCGGCACGATCGCCATTCAGGCGGTCGACGCCTACGGCGTTCCAGTGGCCGGCAGCCCGGTGTCCTTCTCAGCATCGAGGGGGGCGGTCACCTTTCAAACAGTACAGGGCGAGCCCGCCTGCACTCCCAATAATTCCTCATCCGTAACGTGCGCTACCGATAACTACGGTTTCGCCTATACCGAAGTGTTTCTGGGCGCCAGTACGGGTTCTCCGGCCATCACCGCAAGAGCCTCAGGGAACACATTTACCCTGAATGCATTCATTCTCCCGCTGCCGGCCATCACGGCGGGGCAGATTCTCAACAACGCCAGTTTCCAGAGCACCGTCGCTCCGGGCTCCATAATTGCCATTAAAGGCTCGAACCTAATGGATCCCAGTCTTCTGGTGGACACGACGGACGGTTACGATCTGGCGACTACTTCGCCGTATCCGCTGGTGCTCGATGGCGTGAACGTCAGCTTCGATGTTCCGGGCGCCGGAATCAGCCTCGCGGCTCCGGTAGTGGCGGCGAGTGGAGGTCAGATCAACGTTCAGGTACCGTGGGAATTAAAGGGCCAGAAATCCGCTCAAGTCAAAGTGACCATCGACCAGAGTTTTGGCGCCGCTATCTACAGCAACGTCGTAACGGCATCGTTGGCCGATTACACACCGGCATTCTTCACCAATAGCGGCACGGTCGCCGATGCCCTGGACACGAGTTTTCACGTTGTCACGAGCACCAATGCGGCCGTACGCGAGCAATTCATCTCGCTTTTCGCAAATGGCCTCGGGCCGGTCAACAACACGCCGGCCGATGGCGCACCGGCGATCGGGACCAGTTCCACTACGACCACGCCGTGCACCGTGAGCATCGGAGGCCAGCCGGCCACCGTTCAGTTTTGCGGCCTCGCTCCCGGCTTTGTGGTGTATCAGGTCAACGTTCAAGTGCCGGCAGGCATTGGTACGGGCAATCAGCCCATCACGATTTCCATTGGCGGTCAGACGTCGCCTACCGGGGTGGTGATTCCCGTCCAATAGGCCAAGCTGGCTGCTATACTCGTCGTTCTCCATGACGGATTTGGTGGGCACGCTGAGCGATGGGGTGAAGGTCAAGCGGCGCAGTCCGCGCATGCGCGCGTGCGACGAGAAGGACGGGAAGGGCAAGCTGTGCGCCGGGCATTTGAAGCGCTGGTACTTTTTCGGTGAGGAAGTAAAGCAAAAGTTCGGCCTCGAGGCCGAAATCTACCGCTGCGACCACTGCAAGACACTATATCTGCCCAATCCCGACGAAGCCCCGCGCAGCGGAACCCTGAGCTATTAGATTAGCGGACTGGGAACAGAGTCCCAAACGGCTACAAATGCCGGTGCCGTTGGCAATGCTGGCTAGATCGGATACGGGCTGGAATGGAACGGCAACAGCAGCCAGTTCTTCACCTGCTGTAGCCGGCCACAATCCACACATCCCGGAGAACAGTCACCAGGTGCCCTTCGGGCGCCGTGGCCGACCAGATATTCCAACTGGTCGAACATGACCTCCGTGAGCGGAGCCGGCTCCACATAGCAGTTGCCCGGTATTGGGAGGGGTGGACTGTTCGGATGGGGTTCCTTACTGGGGTTTGGCATCGGGTGATCCGTATTCATATCGCTGCCCTCACCCGTATATATCGGCTGTGCGGCGCCCACGCTCCAGCCCCCTTTGGTTGCGGCTCTTCGTTCCGGTTGGTTAGGTTACTACCGTACCATCGGGGAGATGAAGGCAGGCCCCAAAGAAAAACCGCATCGGGCCCACCCCCTGACCTTCGGGGCTGACTCCGATGCGGCTCGCCCAAGTTGGGCTGGGATCCGGCGACGGGCTGGCTGGTGAACTAAAACACCATACGTCTCTGGTCCGGTCCGCGTCCTAATTTTCCTTTCCAGAAACGCCAGACAACTACCGCAACCTGTGATCCCCCGGAGAGATCGTCAAAAGCCCTTTACAAAAAAACCCCTCTGCAGCAACCGCCAAGGGAAGAATAGTAAGCTAAAACTCTTGCAAACATCGGCTCCCGCAAGCACGCTGTCTCTTCGGCTCACTCGTCTCCGCCTGCCTGTTGCAGCAGAGGGCAGCTTGAAAGTTACTTCGCCAATTCAGAACCATATTTAGCAATCGGGCCGCCATGTGTCAATCGCTAAAGACCCTTCCGAATCAATTATTTTGTGGGAAATCAAACCCCGGCGGGGGGCGGCCGTGGGCGGGGGGTGTGTCGTTATGACACAATGTCGGTTGATGAGAGGGATCTCAGTTGCCGTTTTGGTCGTCTTCGGGTTGCCCCATTTGGATGGGCAGCCGCCGGCACGCCCGCTCGTTCCTGCGGGCGCCGAGGACCCGGTCGCTGTTTTCACCGATCATCCACGTCTTCTCCTGCGGCCCGCCCGGCTGCGGCTGCTGCAACGGGAACGGGAGCGTACTTCCGTCCGTTGGCAGCAATTCGACGGTTTTGTGGCCGGCGACGCTCCCATGCCGGAAAGCGCGTTCGCGCAAGCGCTCTACTATCAGGTTTCGAACAACACCGCAGCTGGCCGCCGCGCCATCGCGTGGGCGCTTGGCCGCGCCGCCAC
>Ga0209698_10008314_pt1 | contig 10729 bp, 12 predicted proteins | sample LitLauG_LLR_2012_FD_187203 | JGI IMG/M metagenome (GOLD analysis project Ga0209698, IMG submission 187203) | Freshwater sediment microbial communities from Pennsylvania, USA - Little Laurel Run_MetaG_LLR_2012 (SPAdes) (version 2) | ecosystem: Environmental > Aquatic > Freshwater > Creek >... | reverse complement strand
CCACAAGGCGCTGCCCCAGCCGCTGTCTGAGGCAGAGCAGATTGCGCAGGTGAGCGGGAGGGACAGTCGGCGACAGCTTCACCGCCTTCGCGACGATCCCGATGGTTGTGGCGCACAACCTCCACTCCTACGTGAATCGCGCGCTGGTCCAGCCCGAGGCATCGCAGGAGTGGGTCCGCACGCTTGGTGTGTCGAGGGGATCAGCTTCCCGTCGAGCTCTGGCAGGGCCGGCACGGTCAGGTAGGTGCGTGATTGGCGGGGGGTGGACCGTGCCCGCTGTTGATCAGACGCGGCCGCCAGCGGTGGTGTCGCCCGCCAGGCGCTGGCTGAGGTAGATCGGGATGACGGAGGCCACCACCAGCACCGCCGCGACCACGTTGACCACGGGGGCCTGGTTGGGACGGGACAGGTTCTGGAAGATCCAGATCGGCAGGGTGGTAACCCCCGGCGGGGCGGTGAACAGGGTCACCACGATCTCGTCGAAAGACAGCCCGAACGCCAGCAGCGCGCCAGCCAGCAGCGCGCCGCGCAGCAGGGGGAAGGTCACCAGCCGAAAGGTGGTGAAAGTGTTGGCGCCCAGGTCCATCGACGCCTCTTCGGGGCTGGTTCCCATCCTGCGCAGCCGGGCGACGACGTTGTTGTAGACCACGACCATGCAGAACGTGGCGTGCGCGACCGCGACCGTCCAGATCGACAGTTCGATGCCCAAGATGGTGCGGAACGCGGTGCGGAACGCGAGGGCGGTCACGATGCCGGGTAGGGCGATCGGCAGGACCACCAGCAACGAGACGGTGTGGCGCCCGAAGAACGTGTACCGGCCGAGGGCGAACGCCAGCAGTGTTCCCATCACCAGTGCCGCCGCGGTCGCGATGAGCCCCACCTGGACCGAGGTGACCACAGCCTGGCGGATGCTGTCGTTGCCGATCGCGCTGGACCACCAGCGCGTGGTGAAGCCTCGGGGCGGCCAGGCGAACACCGTGCTCACGTTGAACGAGTTGATGAGGATCACCGCGAGCGGGATGTAGACGAAGGCGAGGCCGAACGTCATCGCCGCAGCGGCGAACCACCGGACCGAGCGGGAGGACATCACCTGGCCCACCTCACAGGTTGTCCAGGGCGCCGGTGCGCCGGACCACGGTCAGGTAGACAACCATGATGACCACCGGAATGGTCGCTATGGCGGCCGCGAACGGCAGGTTGCCGGTGTAGTTCTGGTAGACGATGTTGCCGATCATCTGGGTCTGCCCGCCGACGATCTGGACGGTGATGTAGTCCCCGAGGCTGAGGGAGAAGGTGAACACCGACCCGGCGACTATCGAGGGGTAGACCAGTGGCAGCACCACGCTGCGTATCGTCCGCCAGGGTTTGGCGCCGAGGTCCCCCGATGCGTCGACCAGGGAGTCGGGCAGGCGCTGCAGGCCCGCGTACACCGGCAGGATCATGTACGGCAGCCACAGGTACGACAGGGTCATGGCGGTGGCGACGGCGCCGTATCCGGGACCTGACAGGCCGAAGGGGCGCAGCAGCCAGTCGAGGACTCCGGTGTCCGGTTGCACCATCGCCTGCCATGCATAGACCTTGACCAGGTAGGACGCCCACAGCGGGGTGACGACGAGGGCGACCAGCAGGTTCTGCCATCGCCGCGGCGCGACCTTGGCCATGAAGAACGCCATCGGCAAGCCAAGGACCGTGCAGGCGACGGTGACCGACGCGGCGATGGCCACCGTGCGCACAGTCGCCTCGAAGTAGGCCGGGTCAGAGAAGACGTCGTGGAAGTTCTGCAGCGTGAACTTGCGAACCACGGCGTTGGTGAACTCGTCGACGGACAGGAACGCCGTGGCCAGCAGCGCGAACAGCGACGCGAGGTAGACCGCCACCAGCCAGAACATGGGCAGCGCCAGCAGGGCCGCCAGCCGCAGCCTGGTCCGCCGGAACAGCACGGCCGAGAGCCGGTGGACAGCGCCGCTGTCCACCGGCTCTTGGGTGACCACTGCCATCAGGTCAGCCGTTCTTGACGCTGCTCCACGCTTCGGTCCACTTGGAGTACGGGATGCACGTGACGTTCGTGCGCCCGTCCAGGCAGTCCGTCTGCGGCGTCGACCAGAACCACAGCTTCTTGAAGTACGTCTCGTCGGTGGCGTGATAGGTGTCGCAGTGCGTCTTGTCGACGGTCAGGGCGCACGCCTTGACGTTGGCCGGGGCCTCCCCGAACCATTCGGCCACCTGTGCCTGGACGTCCGGCTTGGTGATCCAGTTCATCCACAGGTAGGCGCAGTTGGGGTGCGGGGACTTCGCGTCGATCATCCAGGTGTCCGCCCAGGCGGTCGCTCCCTCGGTCGGCAGCACCGACTCGACCGGGGACTTGTCCGCCTTGGCGAGGTTGATGATGATCTGCCACGTCGAGCCGACCAGCGTGCTGCCGTTCTCCAGCGCCTTCTGGGCATCGGCATAGCCGGACCAGTAGCTGGCGACCTGCGGGTGCTGGGCGCGAAGCAGCGCGATCGCTGCGTCGAACTGCGTCTGGTCCAGCGCGTAGGGGTTCTTGATCCCCAAGGCGGGCTTGGTGGCCATCAGGTAGACGGCTGCCGCGCCGATCCCGTCGGTCGGAGAGTCGTAGTCGGTGATCTTGCCCTTGTACGGGGAGCTGGGGTCGTAGACCACACTCCACGAGGTCGGCGCCGGCTGGACCTTGTCGGTGCGGTAGGCGAGCAGCTGTGCGCCCCAGCCGTGCGGCATGCCGTAGGCGACGCCGTCGACGGAGTTCCAGTTCTGCATCCGCTGCCAGGCCGGAACATCGTTGTAGTTGGTGAGCAGACTGGTGTTCACCGGCGCGACTTTGCCGGCGTAGATCATCCGCAGCGAGGAGTCCCCCGAGGCGGAGACCACGTCGAAGTCACCGGTGCCCATCTTCTCGAACATGGCATCGGAGGTATCAGCGACCTGGACCTTGGCCTGGCACCCGGTAGCCTTCTCGAAGGGGTGGACCCAGTCCACCGTCTTGTCGTTGCTGCCGTCCTCGGCGTATCCGGCCCAGGCCAGGATGTTGATGGCTCCCTCGCCGGGGCCCAGCGCCGACAACGCCTTCAACGCCGGCGGCTTGGCCTTGGCCGGCCCGCTGGCCGCAGCACCCGTGCTCGCACTGGTGCCGCAGGCTGACAGCAGCAGCGCCGCAACGGCACCGAACGTGGCAATACCTAACCCTCGCTTGCGCATCATCGGCCGACTCTCCTCATCTGTGACCTCCGGAACATCTGGAGCTGCTTGCCCCTGACAGCCCCGCTGGGTCTGCTGGGCGTGCGGTGGGTGGACGCGGGTCCGGTCACGTGTCGGCCCGCACCTGGAACTCGTGCTCCTTCTTCCAGACCAGCTGGACCCGCTGGTCGCGCATCTTCAGGACATCCATCGATGACGTCTGCAGGTTCTGCCGCAGCGCGACCAGGGTCGCTCCAGCGTCGAGATCGACCAGGAAACGGGTGGCCGACCCCACGTACACGACCTCGCGCACGGTGCCCGCGGCCGCGGCCTCGTCCGGGGCGGCATCGGCACCGACGTCCTCGATCCGGATTTTCTCCGGACGGACCGACCAGGTTCCCTGCCGCCCCAGCAGCTGGGCGGCCACCTGCGGGTCGATCAGGTTGGACGTGCCGACGAATCCGGCGACGAACGGGGTGGCCGGCGCCTCGTACACCTGGGCCGGGGAGCCGACCTGCTCGATCCTGCCGTCGGAGAAGACGGCGATCCGGTCCGACATGGTCAGGGCTTCCTCCTGGTCGTGGGTGACGAACAGGAACGTGATCCCGACCTGCCGCTGGATCTGCTTGAGCTCGACCTGCATCTGCTCGCGCAGTTTCAGGTCGAGGGCGCCCAGCGGCTCGTCGAGCAGCAGGACCTTGGGCCGGTTGACCAGCGCCCTGGCAAGTGCGACCCGTTGGCGTTGCCCGCCGGACAGCTGCGAGGGCTTGCGCCCGCCGTACCCGGCTAGCGCAACGCTCGCGAGGGCTTCTTCGGCGCGCCGGGTGCGCTCGGCCCTGGGGACCTTCTTGACCCGCAGGCCGTAGCCGATGTTGTCGAGCACGCTCATGTGCGGGAACAGGGCGTAGTCCTGGAAGACGGTGTTGACATCCCGCTCGAACGGCGCCCGCCTGGTCACGTCCACCCCACCCAGCTCAACCGTTCCTGCGGTGGGCATCTCGAAGCCGGCGATCATGCGCAGAACGGTGGTCTTGCCCGAGCCGGACGGACCCAGCAAGGTGATGAACTCCCCGTCGAACACGTCCAGGTCGACACCGTCGACCGCCACCACGTCGCCGAACTGCTTGCGCAGACCACGCAGACGCACCGCAATGTTGGCGGGGCCGGTGGCCGGGCCGTCCGCAATGCTCACGCGTCGCCTCTGGTCGGTGTTCGGCTAGTCAGCTAGGTCCGTGCGATCACGGACCCTACTCGGCCCCGTTAGGACGAGGCGGTACACGACCGGATTTCGTTGTGATCGTTACCTAACCGAGCGAAATCCACCCGACGAGCACTGTCCTGGCCTCTGATTCGGTGGCGCAGGCGCTGTCAGGGCAGGTCCAGCCACGGTCCGGCGACCGGCAGGTACGAGGCGAGGTCGGAGCGTTCTCCGCTGGCCCGCAGCCGCCCGTCCGCGACTGCGGCGGCTACCTCCAGCTGCCCGGTGGCCAGCAGCAGCCAGGTGACGGGATCGGTCTCGACCACAGCCCTGGGTGTGCCGCGGGTGTGTCTGGGTCCGGCGACGGCCTGCACGGCGCCCCATGGGGGGACTCGTACTTCGACACTGTGCCCCGGGGCCGCGGCCGCGAGGGCACGCAGGGTCGCTCGGACCGCAGTGGCCAGGTCCGCCTTCTGTGGTGGCTGGCCGGTGGACAGCGCCGCGAGGACCCCTCGCACGGCGCGGTCGGCGTCGGCCGGCTCGATCATGGTCCTATCCGAACAGTGCGGGCAGGGTCGACTCCGAGCAGCTGCGCAGCTCACTGACGGCGACGTCGAAGAGTCCGTCGAAGCGCAGGTCTGTGCCGCCGACCTGACCCAGGACGGTGACCGGCACGTCGTGGGTGGCGCACCGCGCCGAGAACTGGGTCTGGGTGCCGGTGGGGACGACGACGACCGCGCGGCCGGCGGACTCCGAGAACATCGTGACGAACGGGTCCAGCCCTGCCGGGAGGGTGAGCTGTGCTCCCACGCCGGTCCGCAACGCCATCTCGACCAGGGTCTGGACCAGGCCACCGACCGAGACGTCGTGGGCGGCCAGGACAGCGCCGTCGGCTGATGCGGCGACCAGCAGCTGCGCCAGGTGGCGCTCGGCGGCCAGGTCGACCTGCGGGGGCCGGCCACCGAGGTGCCCGTGGACCTCGTGCGCCCATTCCGAGCCGGCGAGCTCGTCCCTGGTGGCGCCCAGCAGCAGGACCGCCCCACCGTCGGCGGGCAGTCCCATCGGGGTGCGGTGCTCCACCTCCGCGATCACCCCGAGGACGCCGATGACCGGCGTCGGGAGGATGGGGGTCTGCCCGGTCTGGTTGTAGAAGCTCACGTTGCCCCCGGTCACCGGGATTCCCAGCTCGAGGCAGCCGTCCGCCAGGCCCCTGACGGTCTCGGTGAACTGCCACATCACGTCGGGGTCCTCAGGGGAGCCGAAGTTGAGGCAGTTCGTCACCGCCATCGGGCGTGCCCCGCCGGCGGCGACGTTGCGGCAGGCCTCGGCCAGGGCCAGCTTCACTCCGTTGTAGGGGTCGAGGTGGCTGAACCGGCCGTTGCCGTCGGTGGCCAGGGCGATCCCGAGTCCGGTGCGTTCGTCGAGGCGGAGCATGCCGGCGTCGTCGGGCTGGGCGAGCACTGTGTTGCCTTGGACGTACTTGTCGTACTGGCTGGTGACCCACGCTTTTGATGCCAGGTTGGGTGAGGCGAGCATCCGCAGCAGGGTGGCGCGCAGCTGGTCGGGGCCGGTCGGCCGGGTCAGTGCGGCGCTGGTGGGGTCGTCCGCCTGCAGTGCGTCCTGCCACTGCGGCCGGGCGTAGGGCCGGTCGTAGACCGGGCCTTCGTGGGCGACCGTTCGTGGCAGCACGTCCACGACCGTCTCCCCACGCCAGACGATCACCAGGCGCCCGGTGTCGGTGACCTCGCCGATGACGGTGGCGCTGACGTCCCACTTGTCGCAGATCGCCAGGAACCGCTCGAGGCGGGCCGGCTCGACGATGGCGCACATGCGTTCCTGCGACTCGCTCATCAGGATTTCCTCCGGCGAGAGCGTGGCGTCACGCAGCGGCACGTCGTCCAAGACGACGTGCATTCCGCCGGTGCCGGCGCTGGCCAGCTCCGAGGTCGCGCAGGAGATCCCGGCGGCTCCGAGGTCCTGGATGCCCACGACGAGGTCTTCGGCGAAGATCTCCAGGCAGGACTCGATGAGCAGCTTCTCCATGAAGGGGTCGCCGACCTGCACGCTGGGGCGTTTGCGGGGTGCGGCGTCGTCGAAGGTCTCCGAGGCGAGGATCGAGGCGCCGCCGATCCCGTCGCCGCCGGTCTTGGCGCCGAACAGCACGACCAGGTTTCCGCGGCCCGATGCCTTGGCCAGCTTGATGTCCTCGTGTCGCATCACCCCGACGCACAGCGCGTTGACCAGGGGGTTGCCCAGGTAGCTGGGGTCGAAGACGAGCTCGCCGCCGATGTTCGGCAGGCCCAGGCAGTTGCCGTATCCGCCGATGCCGGCGACGACACCTGGCAGGACCCGGCGAGTGTCGGGGGCGTCGGCCGGCCCGAACCGCAGGGCGTCCATCACCGCGATCGGCCGGGCGCCCATGGTCAAGATGTCGCGCACGATGCCCCCGACACCGGTCGCGGCCCCCTGGTACGGCTCGACGTAGGAGGGGTGGTTGTGGCTTTCCACTTTGAAGGTGACCGCGTAGCCCTGCCCGACGTCGACGACGCCGGCGTTCTCCCCGATGCCGACCAGCAGGATGTCGGCTGCCTGCGGCGGGACCTTGTCCCCGAACTGGCGCAGGTGAACCTTCGAGCTCTTGTAGGAGCAGTGCTCGCTCCACATCACCGAGTACATGGCCAGCTCGCAGGAGGTGGGGCGGCGGCCGAGGATCTCCCGGATCCGCGCGTACTCGTCGGGTTTGAGCCCGAGGGCGGCGTACGGCTGGGCGACGTCGGGTGTCGCCTCGGCGTTCTTGACGCTGTCCACGCTCACGCTGTGTGCTCCTTGTTCGGCCCAGTGCCCAAGTCCTGGACGATCTCGGCCAGCAGATACTGCGTTTTCTGGGGCAGAATGCGGGAGCTGGGGAACGCTCTGGTCACGACCTCGAGGCCTTCGTCGACGGTGGTGAACCCGCAGATCCGGTAGAGGATGCGGATGTCTTCCACGTCGGCGCCGGGGCGCGCGGAGATCAGCTTCATCGCCAGCAGGTACTTCGGCGAGGCCACGTCGACCCGGAGCGACCCCGACTCGAAGAAGACGCGAGCACCGGCGTCCGGGCCAGGCAGGAACCCCTTCACGGCGTCGTTGAGCCAGCCCGGCGACGGGTTCCGCTGCAGGGCGATCTGCTCGGCCACCGCGCGAACGGTGTCGGTGGGAGCGAAAGCCGCGTCAAGGTCGCGGGTCGCCCGTCTGGCGTCATAGGCCACGGCCATCGCCGCGCCGCCGCCGAGCAAGACGTCGGCACGCGCTCCGCGCTCGGACAGCCCGGCGGACAGCTGCTCGAACAGCTCCAGGATCGCGGCCGCGTCCAAAGATCCGCTCATACCCGCTGCAGCCCGCCGTCTCCGATGAACACACCGCGCTTGCGGAACGACAGCGGTGACTCGCGCAGCGCGTACGCCTGCAGGGCAGGCAGGTCGTCGATGAACCACCAGTCCAGCGTGGTGCGCTGTTCCTGCAGCGCCCAGGTCGGCACCTGCCAGTCGTCCCGGCGGGCCAGGTGCTCGGCCAGCGCCGCCAGCGCCGCCAGCGCCGCGTTGACTCGGTCGTCGCCGGTCAGCGGCGGCTCGTCGTCGAAGAGTGCGGCAGCGGCCTCGAGGCCAAGGTGGCGTCGCGCACTGTCGTACTCGTCGATGGTCTGCAGGACCTCGTGTCCGCCATATCTGCGGCAGCGGCTCGGCGGCGGCGAGCACCTCCCGCGCGGTGCGGGAGGCGTCTGCGGCGGTCCTCACGCGGCGACCAGGGACGCCAGGACCGAGGTGAAGAACGCCAGTCCGTCGGTGCTGGGCCCGGTCAGGGTCTCCACGGCGTGCTCGGGGTGCGGCATCAGCCCGACCACATTGCCGGCAGCGTTGCTGATGCCGGCGATGTCGCGGCGCGACCCGTTCGGGTTGCCCCCGAGGTAGCGGGCCACCACCCGTCCTTGGGCCTCGAGCTCGTCCAGGGTGCGTTCGTCGGCGACGTAGCCGCCCTCGCCGTTCTTCAACGGCACGACGATCTCGGCGCCGGGGCTGTAGTGGGACGTCCAGGGTGTTGCGGCGGACTCGATGCGCAGCCTTTGGTCCCGGCAGACGAAGTGCAGGGTGTCGTTGCGGGTCAGCGCGCCGGGCAGCAGGTGTGACTCGCACAGGATCTGGAAGCCGTTGCAGATTCCGAGCACCGGGAGGCCTTCTGCGGCGGCCTTGCCCAGGGCCGCCATGATCGGGGAGAACCGGGAGATGGCGCCACAGCGCAGGTAGTCGCCGTAGGAGAAGCCACCGGGCAGCACGACCGCGTCGACCTGCTGCAGCGAGCGGTCCTTGTGCCACAGCGGCACCGCTTCGCCGCCGGCGACGGCGACGGCGCGGGCGGCGTCGCGGTCGTCGAGGGAGCCGGGGAAGGTGATGACCCCGATCCGGGGGGCCATCAGGCCTCGACCCGGACCGTGTAGTCCTCGATGACAAGGTTCGCGAGCAGGGTTTCGGCCATCTGCTCGGCGCGGGCCTGCAGGTCCGCGTCGGGTGGTCCGTCGATCTCGATCTCGAACCGTTTGCCTTGGCGGACGCTGCTCACACCGGCGAAGCCGAGGCGGTCCAGGGCCCCGTGCACGGCCTTGCCCTGTGGGTCGAGGATCTCCGGCTTGAGCATGACGTCGACGACGACGCGGGCCACGGGGCGCTCCCATGCGGGGTTCGAGCGGGTGGTTGTCCGGGCGGGTGCTGCTGGATCGAGGGGGTGTTCGGCGGTGGCTCAAGGATACTGGCCGCCGTGAGCAGCCGGACCCATGACCTGGCCATGCGCGCGGTGCTGTCGTCGTTGACCGGCGGCCACCGGATCCTGCACCGCATCTCCGGTGGCCGCCTGGGCCGGCGGTTCCCCGGTGGGCAGCGCATCGTGTGGATCAGCACCCTGGGTCGCCGCACGGGGACGTGGAGACGGACCCCGTTGCTGGCGGTGCGCGACGGCTACGCGGGTGTCGCAGGTGACGAAAGGGGCGACGGCGGTCTGGCCCCGTTCGTGGTGGCGGGGTCGAACGGGGGGCAGGCCGCGGTCCCGGGCTGGGTGTTCAACGTGCAGGCTCACCCCAGCGGGTTCGTCGAGGTCGACGGCCGGCACTGGGCGGTGACCTTCGAGCAGGCCCACGGCAGCGACCGGGACCAGCTGTACGCGGCCCTGGTGTCCAGCTGGCGGCCCTTCGACGGATACGCCCGCCGGGCAGGTCGACCGATCCCGGTGTTCAGGGTCCGGCTGCAGGCCCCGGTCGAGCCACCGTCACACTGACGCGGCCGAGGCGGTCTTCCAGGCCTGCCAGGCTGACGCGACGCAGTCGTCCAGGGTGCGTCGTGGGGCCCATCCGAGGTCGCGGGCGGCCAACGCCCCTGAGGCCACGATGCGCGCCGGGTCGCCGGGTCGCCGGTCGGCGATCTGCGGGGTGAAGTCGATGCCGGTGACCTCGGCCATCGCGGACATGATCTGCAGCACGCTCATCCCGGTTCCGCTGCCCAGGTTGTAGGCGGGCTGGAGCGCGGTGCCGGCCTCCAGCGCTGCGGCGGCCGCGACGTGCGCGTCGGCCACGTCGGCGACGTGGACGTAGTCGCGGACGCAGGACCCGTCCGGGGTCGGGTAGTCGGCTCCGCGCACGATCGGGGTGCGGCCGTCGGTCAGCGCCTTCAGGACCAGTGGAAACAGGTTGTGCGGGCTGGTGTCGTACAGGTCCGGGGTGCCGGATCCGACGACGTTGAAGTAGCGCAGCGACGTGTGGGTCAGGTCGGTGACCTTGGCGACGTCGCGGATCAGCCACTCGGTGATGAGCTTGCTCTCCCCGTACGGGGACTGCGGGCGGCCGGGGGTGTCCTCGGTGACCAGGTCGACGTCGGGGGTGCCGTAGACACCTGCCGAGGAGGAGAACACCAGGTGGCGGGCACCGAGGTCGCTCATCGCGGCCAGCAGCACCTGCGCGCCGGTCACGTTCTGCTCGTAGGTGTGCAGCGGCCGCTCCACCGACACCCCGGCGTACTTGAATCCGGCCAGGTGGATCACGCCGGTGCAGCTGTGGTCGCCGATGGCGGCGCGGACGGCGCCGGGGTCGACGACCGAGCCGTGGACGAAGGCGGCGGTCTCGGGGACGAACTCGCGGTGCCCGCTGGACAGGTCGTCGAGCACCACCACCGCAACGCCTTTGGCCGTCATCGCCCGCACCACGTGGGCCCCGATGTATCCGGCGCCGCCGGTGATCAGCCAGGTCATGCGAACTGCCGACCGGTGAGCCGCTCAAAGGCCTGCACGTAGGTGGCGCGGGTGCGTTCGACGACCTGCGGT
>Ga0209698_10008313_pt1 | contig 10730 bp, 10 predicted proteins | sample LitLauG_LLR_2012_FD_187203 | JGI IMG/M metagenome (GOLD analysis project Ga0209698, IMG submission 187203) | Freshwater sediment microbial communities from Pennsylvania, USA - Little Laurel Run_MetaG_LLR_2012 (SPAdes) (version 2) | ecosystem: Environmental > Aquatic > Freshwater > Creek >... | reverse complement strand
GATATGGATTCGGCAGAGCAGGGCATCGTGCACGTGATCGGTCCGGAGCTGGGCATCACGTTGCCCGGCATGACGATCGTTTGCGGGGACAGCCACACCTCAACCCACGGATCGTTTGGGTCGTTGGCATTCGGGATTGGGACGTCGGAAGTCGAACACGTGCTGGCCACCCAGTGTCTACCCCAGAAAAAGCCCAAGACGATGCAGATCGACGTGCGTGGCAAACTGGCCGAAAGCGTGACCGCGAAAGATCTGGCGCTCGGCATCATCGGCCAGATTGGCACCGACGGCGCAACCGGGCACGTGATCGAGTACACCGGCGAAGCTGTGCGCGGGCTTTCGATGGAAGGGCGCATGACGCTCTGTAACATGAGCATCGAAGCAGGCGCGCGCGCTGGCATGATCGCTCCCGATGAGAGGACTATTGCGTACGCGCGCGGGCGTCGCTTCGCTCCGAAGGGCAAGGATTGGGATGACGCGGCTGCGTCCTGGCGCTCGCTCGCGAGCGATCCGGGCGCAAAGTACGATCGCGTGATTGAGATCGACGCGGCGTCGCTGGCTCCGTTTGTCACCTGGGGCACGAATCCGGGGATGGTGGTCGCGGTGAATGCGCGCGTTCCCGAGTTGCAGAGCTTCGCAGAAGAGGCTGACCGCCGCGCCGCCGAACAGGCGCTCGCTTACATGGACCTGAAGCCGGGAACGCCGATCGAGCAGATTGCCGTCGACCGCGTCTTCATCGGATCATGCACCAATTCACGGATCGAAGACCTGCGCGCCGCGGCTCGAGTCGCAAAAGGCCACCACGTGAATGCGAAGGTCCGGGCCATGGTCGTGCCGGGCTCGCAGGCCATCAAGCATGCGGCCGAGCAGGAAGGATTGCACCGCGTGTTCCTCGATGCCGGCTTTGAATGGCGCGAGTCGGGATGCTCGATGTGCCTGGGGATGAATCCCGACATTCTGCAACCGGGCGAGCGCTGCGCTTCGACCAGCAACCGCAATTTTGAAGGACGCCAGGGCCGCGGCGGACGCACCCATCTGGTGAGCCCGATGATGGCCGCCGCGGCGGCGGTCACTGGGCACTTTACCGACATTCGGAAATGGAAGTTTGAGTAGCGAGTAGGTTTCCTTTGTGTACCTTCGTGTCCTTCGTGGTTAGACAAGGAAGCTTGAACCACCAAGGACACTAAGGAACACGAAGGAATCTGATCAGGAAATCCCGAAACTCGTAGCTGAGAAATCGTATGCAGCCCTTTCGAAAACACACCGGAATTGTCGCCCCCCTCGATCGCGTCAACGTGGACACCGATCAGATCATCCCCAAGCAGTTCCTCAAGCGCATTGAGCGCACGGGTTTCGGCGAGTTCCTGTTCTATGACTGGCGCTTTTCGGGGGACGGAAAGAAGAAGTCCGATTTCGTCCTGCACCAGCCCCGCTACGAAAAAGCCACGGTTCTTGTCGCCGGAAGGAATTTTGGCTGCGGTTCTTCGCGTGAACATGCCGTCTGGGCGCTGGCGGACTACGGTTTCCGCGTAGTGATCGCATCGTCGTTTGGCGACATCTTTGCCAACAACAGCCTGAAGAATGGACTGCTCACGGTCCCACTAACGGAAGAGCAAGTGGCGGAAATCATGCGCCGGGCGAAACAGAACGAGAATTACCGGCTCGCCATCGATTTGGAGAAACTTCGTGTGGACGACGGGCAAGGCTTCTCATCTCCATTCGCAATGGACGAGTTCTCCCGGCACTGTCTGCTGAACGGACTCGACGATATCGGGCTGACCCTGCAGCACGAGGCGGCGATCGCAGCCTACGAAGCGAAACATCCGGCGCGGGAAGAAATGCAATCGCTCTCTCCGGTGATTCATTCCCGCCCGATCTGACGCCAACCCTTCCCAGGTTGTACACTCTTGAGTTTCCCCGGCATCTAGTTCCGCGCCGGGCGCAACGCTCACATCGGGGTATCTACGTGAAGAGATTTTTCCTAACCTTCAGCCTCGGCATGCTCGCTCTAGTCTCCAGCCTCACGGCCCAGACAGCGCCTCCCGCCAAACAACTCACCATCGACGCGATCTTCGCGGATGGCGGACTCACCGGGCGCGCTCCCGAGACTATCAAGTGGAGCCCGGACGGCACCAAGGTTTCGTACGTTCAGCGCGATGATTCCGGCGAGCATGGCGAACTCTGGTACGTGGATACGACGACGGGCGAAATGAAAGTGCTCATGAGCGAGGCGAAGCTTGCCCAGTTGGCGCCGCCCACCAGTCATATTCAGAGCGAGCGCGAGAAGGAACGCATCACCCGCTATCAAGTCGCCGCTTACAGCTGGTCGCCCGATTCCAAACACCTGCTGTTTGATTCGCGAGGCCAGCTCTGGTACTACGACCTGAAGACGGGGACTGCTGTTCAACTCACTTCTTCGCCCGATGCCAGCGAGGACCCGAAGTTTTCCCCCGACGGCAAACGGCTGGCCTACGTGCGCAAGCACAACCTCTACGTTCATCCGGTGTCAGGCGAAGAAGGCGAGCACCAGATCACACACGATGAAAAAGAGAAAGAGAAAGATAAGGACAAAGAGAAGGAAGACAACATTCTGAACGGAGAAGTGGATTGGGTTTACGCGGAAGAGCTGGCCGTGCGCAGCAATTATTTCTGGTCGCCCGAAGGGCACGACCTCATCTTCCTGCAAATGGATGAAACCCGCGTTCCGACCTATCCCATCGTCGACTGGATCCCGACACATCCGCATGTCGAGAAGGAGAAATATCCAAAAGCGGGCGACCCGAACCCCACGGTGCGGCTGGGCGTAGTAGGCAGCGGTGGCGGCAAGCCGCATTGGATCACGCCCACCAAGGACGACGACATCTTCATCCCGCGTTTCGGATGGATCCGCGAGGGCTGGGCATGGGCGGAAGTGCTGAACCGCGCGCAAGATGTGATGGACCTCTATTTCATCGACGCCCGCTCCGGCAAGTCGCGCAAGGTGCTGACGGAATCTGCTCCGGATGCCTGGGTCAACGTGAACGACGATTTCCGGATACTCAAATCCGGAGACCGGTTCGTGTGGACGAGCTGGCGCGACGGGCACACCCACATTTATCTCTACAGTTTTGACAGCAAGGATCCGCTAGCCGCCGACGCAAAGATGGAACGGCAACTCGAGAGCGGCGACTATGAAGTCCTGGAGATCGATGGCGTCAATGAACAGTCGGGCACCGTAACCTTCACTGCCAATAAAGGAGACGCGCGGCAGCAGCAGCTTTTTTCGGTGAAACTGGATGGTTCCGGCGCGCAAGGCATTTCCAAGGAAGAAGGCCACTACTCAGCTGAGTTTGCCGATGACGGCAATCACTATGTCGAACACTATTCCAACACGTTGCAGCCGCCGCGGGTGTCCGTATGTGCGGCGGGCGGTTCGTGCAAGAGAATCTGGGAAGGGCGCAGTGTTTCCGAGTACGGCTTGATTGCGCCCAAGTATCTCGAGTTCAAAGCGGACGATGGTACTACGCTCTATGGGTACCTGATGCTACCTCCCAATACCGACCCAACCCAGAAGATCCCGCTGATCGTATACATCTATGGCGGCCCGGCAAGTCAGACGGTGATCAAGGCCTGGGGCGATTCCAGAGCCCTCTTTCATCAGATGTTGGTGAAAGAGGGCTTCGCGATTTTCTCGCTCGACAATCGCGGCACGCCGAATCGCGGCAAGAAGTTCTCGGCTGCACTCCGCAAACAGTTCGGCGGAGTCGAGTTGAATGATCAACTCGCCGGCCTCGATCAGCTGTACTCGCAATATCCGCAGCTGGATCAGGCCCGCACCGGGATTTGGGGATGGTCGAACGGAGGTTCGATGACGCTCTACGCGTTGACCCATTCGGATCGCTTCAAGGCCGGAATCTCAGTCGCGCCGGTGACTAGTCAGCGGAACTATGACTCGATCTACACTGAACGCTACATGGGGTTGCCGAAAGAAAACGCCGGCGGGTACGACGATTCCATCGTCAGCGCGGCGGGGAAACTCCGCGGTGCGTTGCTGCTGGTGCACGGCACCAGCGACGACAATGTGCATTTTCAGAACACCATCCAAATGACCGACGCGCTAATCAAAGCAGGGAAACAGTTTCGGCTGATGGTGTATCCGAACAAGACGCATGGTATTGCCGGTGCAGGAACGCGTACGCAGTTGTTTCACCTGACGGAAGATTTCTGGAATCGGGAGTTGAAATAGCACTTAGCAATTAGCCATTAGCGAACCATGAATATGAGGCCACTTCTGGAATATTGGCATCGTCAGATTTGGCTAAATGCTAAGTGCTAACTGCTAAAGGCTACCTTTATGCATCGTACAACTCTCGGCGATTTCGAACTCACCGTCATCTCCGACGGCACCTACTTCCTCGATGGCGGGGCCTTCTTCGGTGTTGTGCCGAAGACCATGTGGTCGAAGAAGGTCACGCCGGACGAGCAGAACCGGCTGGACGCGGGGCTAAACTCCCTGCTGGTGCGCACCGGGGAAAAGAACGTCCTGATCGAGACTGGCATCGGCAATAAGCTGCCGGACAAGCTGGCCCAGATCTATAAGCAGCCGGCGAAGCTGCTCGACAATCTGCATGCCGCCGGAATCGCGCCCGAAGACATCGACATCGTCATCAACACCCACCTGCATTTCGACCATTGCGGATGGAACACGGTGCGGCGCGGCGACCAGATCGTTGCCGCCTTTCCCAACGCCAAATACTACGTCCAGAAAAAAGAGTGGGAGCACGGCCGCCTGCAGCTGGAGCGCGATGCCATCAGCTACATGAGTCCGAATTACGATCCGTTGCTCGAGACCGGCCGGATGGTTTTGCTTGAGGGCGATGAGGAATTGCTGCCGGGCATCTCGGTCAAGGTTTTTCCTGGCCACACTGCCAACATGCAGGCTGTGATCGTCGAGAGCGGTGGCAAGAAGGCGTGCTACATTTCCGATCTGATTCCCACCACCATGCACATCGACCTCACCTGGGTGATGGCGTTTGACCTGTTTCCCCTGCAGACGATTGAAAGCCGGAAAAAGTATTACGCGTGGGCGATGCCGGAGCCCTGTCTGACCGTGTTCACGCACGACGACAAGACGCCGTGGGGCTACATAGAAAAAGGTGAACGAGGAAAACTAGGCCTGGCAAAACTCACGTAGCAAGGCTCGGCGGGTTTTAGTGTGGCGCGGACACTCCTGCCAGCGAAAAGTCTGCATCTTAAATAAACTATTGGAGCGCCCGGAGAGCCGAGGGCGGCTGTCCCTACGTGGTCTGTGCTGGAAGCTTGGCCTCGAAGAACTCTTCGACCCGTCCTAGTATCTCCGCCCCACTCTTCGCCTCGTAGATCGCTCTCCGGAGCGCAGCCCCGCCCGGCACTCCGTGTGTGAACCAGGAAGCGAACTGCTTCATCTTGCCTTCGGCTCCGGGCATTTCTTCTTCGAGCAACATCTGGAAGTAGGTGCGGATCATCTGGTAGCGATCGGCTTCGGCGGGCTCGACGAAAGAGCCGGTCGTTACGTACTGCTCAATCTGACGGAAGATCCATGGATTTGCCGGCGCCATCCGCCCAATCATCACCGCATTGCACCCGGTTTGCGCCACCATGGCGCAGGCATTTTCGGGCGACCGGATATCGCCGTTGCCAATTACCGCAATCTTTACTGCCTGTTTGACGAGCCCAATCCACTCCCAGCGGGCGTTGCCGCTGTACCCCTGCTCACGTGTGCGGGCATGCAGCGCCACCGCGCCGAGGCCGCAATCTTCCGCCAGGCGGGCCAGTTCAACGCAGACGATCTCGTCGTCATTCCATCCAGCACGGAACTTCACCGTGAACGGAATCTTCACCGCCGCGCGCACCGACTCGAAGATCTGGCGAATCAGCGGCAGATCGCGCAGCAGGCCGGAGCCGCCATTACACTTCACGACTTTCTTCGCGGGGCAGCCCAGGTTCAGGTCGACCAGATCGAAGCCCAAGTCCTCGACCATGCGCGCGGCGTCGGCCAGTACTCTGGGGTTGCTGCCAAACAGCTGGGCTGAGATGGGATGCTCGTCTTCGTAGAAATGCAGGTAACGTCCGCGCACGCGTTGGTCGCGCAGCACGCCATCCGCCGAAGTGAATTCGGTCATGATCAGCCCGCATCCGCCCAGGTTCTTGATGAAACGGCGGAAGACGGTGTCCGTGACGCCGGCCATAGGGGCGAGCACGGTAGCGGGCGAGATGCGAACGCTGCCGATCTGCAAGTTTGTTGGGAACTCCCGGGTGACCCCGACATTCTTGTCCGCGACGGTGTCGAGTCCAATGCTTTCGCGGGCCGAGCCTGCCCTGAGCGAGCGTTGCGAGTCGAAGGGTATGCCCGCTCCACACGAGTTGTCCCAATGCTTTCGCACATGAGTATTGTAGCTACAAGGCAAAGGAAAAGCCCCCGCCGCAGCGAGGGCTCGATTTCCAACCAGAGAGCTTACTTCTTCGCCGTCTCGGCTTTCGCCGCTTCGGCTTTGGCGGCGTCGCTTTTAGCGTACTTGCGGCGGAAGCGCTCCACGCGCCCGGCCGTGTCCATCAGCTTCTGCTTGCCGGTAAAGAACGGGTGGCAGTTCGAACAAATTTCGACCGAGATATCGCCCTTATGGCTGGAGCGGGTGTTAAAGGTGTTGCCGCAGGCGCAATGCACGCGGACTTCGTGGTAACTGGGATGGATAGCTGCCTTCATGTCAGTTCAGAGACCTCAATTCAATCATTAGATTCTACAGGAGTTAGAAGGATTCAGCAACCCAGGTATCAGGCTCAGGGGTCTAAGAAAAACCTTCCCATCTGCAACCTGAGACCTGACACCTGAGACCTGAAAGCAAAACGGCAGGGTGGCCCCGGCCGTTTCGCAATCTACGTATAGCCCTCGTGTCTACTTGCCTTTGTTGACGACTTTCTTCAGTTCATTCCCAGGACTGAATTTCGCTACCTTGCGGGCGGCGATTTTGATGGTGGCTCCGGTCTGCGGGTTCCGGCCATTGCGGGCCTTGCGCTGCGAGACGGAAAATGTACCGAACCCAATCAAGGCTACCCGGTCCCCTTTTCTTAGGGCAGCAGTAATGCTGTCCACGGCGGTATCGATCGCAGTCGTTGCCTGCGTCTTCGAGATGTTGCAGGCTCCGGCGATCCGGTCAACGAGGTCAGCTTTGTTCATGCGTTCTCCTGACAGTTCTCATTAAGGTCCTCGCGCCCGCAACCGGGAGGGAGAGCTCAGGGCGTGAGCACCGGCGATGCTCATTCTCCTCTGGTGCAAAGAATTGTCAATCGGAACAAGGTGGCGTTGGCAGTATTGATACCGGAAAGAAGTGCCATCCAATATCCTGCCATCGACCTTCCCCGGGGCGCTCTTTACCCGGGCGCACAGCTTTCCTCGACAATCCACAACCAACTCGTACTCTCCACAGGATGTACACAGAGAAGAAACGATTTCGAGTTGCCACCGGGACTGTTCCGGGTGCACAGTCTAGACAGATGAAAGCCGTAACAGAAACCTGTCAATTATGCGCGGGTTCCGGGTGGAAGAGGGTCGCAGGAGCCGAGCACGGCGTCACTCGCTGCGATTGCCAGCTCCGCGCCCGGGCCGACGCGTTGCTTGCGCAGGCGCGGATTCCGAAGCGATACGAACATTGTGAACTGTCGAACTTCGATTTCGAGGGCGCACAATTGCCACTCGCCCCAGCGCGAATGGCCGCCTGCCGGTTTGTGGAAGAGTACCCGGTGGATAAGACCGGATTGCTTCTGGTCGGTACGGTCGGCACCGGGAAAACCCACTTGGCCGTGGGCATAGCGAAGGCCCTGATTCGCGAGAAGGGCATTGCGTGTCTGTTCTATGACTATCGCGAACTGCTCAAACAGATTCAGAATTCCTACAATCCGACGGAGCAAACAACAGAGCTCGGCCTGTTGCGCCCAGTGTTCGACGCTGAGGTATTAGTGCTCGACGAATTAGGGGCAGTGAAGCCGAGCGAATGGGTATGGGACACAGTCAGCTTGATCCTGAACACCCGTTATAACGACAAGAGCACAACCATCATTACAACGAATTTCGCCGACGACGCAGCTGCGGGGGTGGCAAAATCTCTGTCACCGGCTCGCGCAGCCTCACGCGGGGAGACGCTGGGGGATCGCATCGGAGAACGCATGCGGTCCCGCCTTCATGAGATGTGTCGAGTCGTCGAGATGAACGGCCCGGACTTCCGCACGAAGGTTCGGAGGGCCAGCTTCGGGTGAGAAGTCAGAATGTGGAAGGTAAGAGTCGTGGTTTCCTCTGAGATCCTCTGTGCCTTCTGTGGTTCAAGCCTTCTGTCCGTGCCGAAAATGAGTCCCCTTCTGCAATTTGACTTCTGACTTCTGACTTAGAATTCAAATGTGCTGACCGAGTGCGTCGAGTTCCAGCCCGAACGTGACAAAGAGATCTTCGCCGCCGTCCCCGCCGCACCCGCGGTTTTTCTCTTGCGCGGCCCCGACCCCGCCTCCGAACCCTACGTCAGCAAAACCGCGAACCTGCGCCGACGTGTGCAGCGCCTGCTCTCGGCCCCGGAAGAACGCACGAAGCGCCTGAATCTGCGGGACAAAGTCCGCGAGATCGAATACACGGCGACCGGTTCGGACTTCGAATCCGGATTCCTGCTCTATCAAGCGCTGCGCGCCGCCTTTCCAAAAACGTACTCGGGGCGTTTGCGGCTGCGTTTCGCCCCGCTCGTCAAGATGCACCTGGAAAATGAATACCCGCGTGCGTCGGTCACAACGCGTCTCGGCCGCCTCGATGCCGGGAATCTCTACTACGGCCCGTTCCCCACGCGCGTAGTGGCCGAAAAGTTCATGAACGACGCCCTTGATTTCTTTAAAATGCGCCGCTGCGTCGAAGATCTGCATCCCGACCCTCAGTTCCCCGGCTGCGTCTATTCCGAGATGAAGATGTGCCTGGCCCCATGCTTTCGTGGTTGCACCGACGACGAGTATCACGCCGAGGTCGTCCGGGTAGAAGACTTCCTCAATACACGCGGCGAATCGCTCAAGCGTCAGATGGCGGCCGAACGCGATCGTGCCTCCGAGAGCCTCGCATTCGAAGAAGCTGCGACCCTCCACGCGCGCCTCGACAAACTGGCTCCGGTACTGCAGCAGATGCCCGACGCCGTCCACCGCATTGACCAGATGCATGGGCTGATCGTGCAAAAATCTGTGCAGCCGGAAAGTGTTGCCCTGTTTCGTGTCGATGGGGGCGCAATTGCCGGTCCGCTGCTGTTTCCGATTTCGGTTGTGGATCACATGAAGTCACAATCGATGGAAGCCAGGATCCATGCGGCTCTGGCCGAGTTCGCACCCGTCGAACTGCAAGGCGCAATCGAGCGCATGGAGCACCTGGCGATCCTGAAGCGGTGGTGCTATCGGGGAAGCCGGGCGGGCGAGATCTTCTTCGCCGATGGAAAGGGAGAGCTACCCATGCGCCGGATCGTGCGGGGCATATCGCGCGTCTATAAGGGAGAGGCGGCGGAGACGTCTGCCAGTCCGATTCCAGAGGCACCGGCCGCGCCGGGCTAGTTTGTCGAGGACCTATGCCGAAAAAGAAAGCGGTCAAAAGGAACGCATTGAAACGAAGCACTGCTAAGCGGAGCGCGAAGAAGCCGTTCCGTCAGACCTCCAGCCCCTCCGATCGAGCGTTACGCCAGCACCTGCTGTACCTGCTGAACGAGAGCGGCGCACACCTGACCTTCGACGCAGTGATGGACGACTGGCCCGTGCAGTTGGCGGGAGCGAAAGTCACGAATTATCCGAATACACCATGGATGCTGCTCGAGCATCTGCGGATCGCGCAGTGGGACATCCTGGAGTTTAGCCGGAATGCCAAGCACGTTTCTCCGGCATGGCCCGAGGGATACTGGCCTGTGTCGGAAGCGCCTCCCAGCGAGCAAGCGTGGAAAGCATCCATCGCCGCTTTCAAAAAAGACTTGCTCGCGATGGGGAAAATGGTTGCTGATCCGAAGGTGGATCTGTTTGCGAAGCTGCCCTGGGGCGATGGACAGACCGTGCTGCGCGAAGCGCTGCTGCTGGCCGACCACAATGGGCATCATCTCGGACAACTGGTCATGCTGCGGAAGAGTATGGGGATTTAGTCTTTGTCACGCGTGGCGAGGGTTGAGCTTCGCGGAGCGAAGCTCAACCGCAGTCGAAGTTGAGGCGTCTGCGCTTCGTCCGAGCCGCGCGCCGAAATCCCGAGCGCAGTCGAGGCACCTTGCACCCCTACTCCATCACGCGCTCCGGCGACCTACAACTTGATTTCTCAAATCGCTCGGGCGCTTGCCAAATACCACGCGCACTCCCTCCCGCCAGTGCTCGTCAATCCCCAGCAGTTCCCATTCGATCTTCGGCGAAAGATAACGCAGGATCGTGTCGGTCGCCGGATGCACATGCAGCGCCGGAGCCACCAGGAGCAGCAGCGGCGCTTGTGTCGAAATTTCGCCGTCTGTGAAATATCCGAAACGTGCAAACTCCCCGCGGCTCTGGTGCCAGGCAACGCGCGACCAGTAATCCACTCCTTGCAGCGGCAGATGAATGTCTTCGTCGGCCTTGAGTTCAACCACCGCCAGCCGGCTCTCGCGCGTCATCGCCAAAACATCGATCATGGCGCGGTCCGCCGCGGAAAACGCAGGCACCTGGGACTACACCCATTCGCGCCGCAGCCGGCCATCGAG
>Ga0209698_10008312_pt1 | contig 10730 bp, 6 predicted proteins | sample LitLauG_LLR_2012_FD_187203 | JGI IMG/M metagenome (GOLD analysis project Ga0209698, IMG submission 187203) | Freshwater sediment microbial communities from Pennsylvania, USA - Little Laurel Run_MetaG_LLR_2012 (SPAdes) (version 2) | ecosystem: Environmental > Aquatic > Freshwater > Creek >... | reverse complement strand
TTCGCCCCACACGACCGGGCTGGTGTCGATGCCGGTGGGCTGGCCGTTGCGGTCCACGCGCTTGCCCAGGCTTTCCATCTCCAGCTGCTGCAGGTAGGGCGCCAGGTTGCGCAGCCGCTGCGCATAGGGAAAGACGGCGCGGGCACGGATGTTCCAAAAGTTCACGTACCAGATGCCCAGCAGACCCAGTATCACCGGCAGGTTGCGCTCCAGCGGCGCGGTGGCAAAGTGCCGATCCATCTCGGCGCCACCCGCCAGCAGGTCCAGGAAGGCCTGGTGGCCGTGGGCGATGGCGATGGGCAGCCCGCAGGACGACCACAGCGAATAGCGGCCGCCCACCCAGTCGTGAAACGAGAAAATGCGCTTGGGATGGATGCCGATGGCCGTGGCACGGTCGGGTTGCGCCGTTATGGCGATCAGGTGATGGGCCGGATCGAGCTGCTGTGGCCCGCTGGCCGGCGCCGTCCAGGCGGCCAGCCAGTCGCGCGCCACGCGCAGGTTTTCCAGGGTCTCCATGGTGGTGAAGCTCTTGGAAATGGCCGCGACCAGCGTGGTTTCCGGCTGGGCGCCCACCAGGGCGGCATCCAGCTCGGCCGGATCGATGTTGCTCACGAACCGCACCTGCACGGGGCCGGTGGGTGTGCCCAGGGCTTCGGTCACCAGGCGTGGGCCCAGGTCCGATCCGCCGATGCCGATGCAGATCACCGTGGTGATGGGGCGACCGGTGGATCCTTCGATGCGCCCGGCGCGCAGCGCCTCGGCGAAGCCCAGGGTGCGCAGCTGCTCTTCATCGAGCGTGCGCGTGAGCGAGGGATCATCGGGCCGCGTGCGCAGCGCGGTGTGCCAGGCCGGCCGGTGCTCGGTGTTGTTGACGCCTTCGCCGGCGAGCAGCGCGTCGCGCATCTTTTCCAGGTCGCAGGCACGCGCCAGGGCGAGCAGGGCGGAGAACGTGGTTTCGTCGATCCAGTTGCGCGATACGTCCGCGGTGACCCCGGCCGCCGAGTAGGTCCAGCGCTGACGCCGGTCGGGCTCCACCTTGAACAGGCCCGCCAGGGTGCGGGGCGCAAAAGACCGGCGGGCTTCTTCAAGCGCGAGCCACTCGGGCAGGTCGGTACGGCTGGCGGTCATAATCCCGTCGTCAATGAAAAAACCCAAGGGCGCGGCCGTGACGACCGTGTATTCTTGGAAAGCCCTGATTCTAGATGTTATTGAATGGGCAAGTGCTCAAGACCTGCAATTGCGCCGCAAAAGAGCCGCAAAAGGGCTGCAATTGCACCGGAAAACCCTCAGGACTGCCCGTGACCGGTACCACTGCCAACACCGCATCGCCCTCGCCCGCCGCCAGCATCGATGCGGGAATATTCAAGGCTTATGACATCCGCGGCGTGGTCGACCGCACGCTCACGCAGGCGGCGGTTCGCGCCATCGGTGCGGCCCTGGGCTCCGAAGCGCTGCGCCGCGATGTCCACGAGATCACCGTGGGCCGCGACGGCCGGCTGTCCGGCCCCACGCTGCGCGACGCGCTCATCGAGGGCATACGCAGCACCGGGGTGGGCGTGGCCGATATCGGCCAGGTGGCCACCCCCATGCTGTATTTCGCCACCTACCAGCTGGGCAACGGCTCGGGTGTCGAGATCACGGGCAGCCATAACCCGCCCGAATACAACGGCCTGAAGATCGTGCTCGCCGGCGAAGCGCTCTACGGCGAGGGTCTGCAGGCGCTGCGCCGGCGCATCGCCAGCGGCGATCTGGTCCGCGCCGACGTGCCGGGCGCACTGCGCAGCGTCGATATCCGCCAGGCCTACCTCGACCGCATCCGTGACCCCGCCAAGGACGGCGTGCGGCTGGCGCGCCCCATGAAGATCGTCATCGACTGCGGCAACGGCGTTGCCGGTTCCGTGGCGGGCGACCTGTACCGCTCGCTCGGATGCGAGGTCACTGAGCTGTTCTGCGAGGTCGATGGCAATTTCCCCAATCACCATCCCGACCCCGCGCATCCGGAAAACCTCCAGGACCTCATCGCCGCCGTGCGGCGCACGGGCGCGGATCTGGGCCTGGCCTTCGATGGCGATGGCGACCGCCTGGGCGTGGTCACGCGCAATGGCAAGATCATCTATCCCGACCGCCAGATCATGCTGTTCGCGCGCGATGTGCTCGCCGCGCGGCCCGGCGCCGAGATCGTGTTCGACGTCAAGTGCACGCGCCACATCGCACCCTGGGTACGTCGCCTGGGCGGGCGGCCCACCATGTGGCGCACGGGCCATTCGCTCATCAAGGCACGGCTGCGCGAAACCGGCGCGGCCTTTGCGGGTGAGATGAGCGGCCACCTCTTCTTCAACGATCGCTGGTACGGCTTTGACGACGGCCTGTACGCCGGCGCGCGCCTGCTGGAAATCCTCAGCCGCAGCGCCGATCCTTCCGCCGAGCTCGAAGCCCTGCCCGACGCCAGCAGCACGCCCGAACTGCAACTGGCCACCGCTGAAGGCGAAAACGTGCGCCTCGTGGAGCGCCTGCGCGCGCTCACCGCGGATCCGGCCCAGGCCGCGCGCTACTTCACCGGCGCCCAGGAGTTCATCACCATCGATGGCATCCGCGTGGAATACCCGGATGGATTCGCGCTGGCGCGGCCGTCCAACACCACGCCGGTGGTGGTGCTGCGCTTCGAGGCCGACAACGCCGCGGCGCTCGCCCGCATCCAGGGCGCGTTTCGCAGTGCCATCGCCGCGGTTGCGCCCGGCGTGGCCGTGCCTTTCTAGCGGCCTCTCGTGCCCCAGGACCTCAGCGACCAAGACATCTACCTCCTGCGCGAGGGCTCGCACGGCCGGCTCTACAACCGCCTGGGCGCGCACCTCGTCGTGCAGGACGACGCCACGGGAGCCCCGGTCAGCGGCGCGCGCTTTGCTGTTTGGGCGCCCAACGCGCGCAGCGTGAGCGTGATGGGCGAATGGAACGGCTGGAACCCGGATTACCAGTGGCTGGCACCGCGCCTGGACAGCTCGGGCATTTGGGAAGGCTTCATCCCCGGCGTGCGCCACGGCTACGCCTACAAGTACCGCATCGTCGCGCAGGACGGCAGCGAACACACCAAGGCCGACCCGTTCGCGCGGTACTCCGAAACGCCGCCGGCCACCGGCTCGCGCGTCTGGGATCTCGATTACACCTGGGGTGACGGCACCTGGATGCAGGAGCGCAGCCGGGCCAACGCGCTGGGCGCGCCGGTCGCCATCTATGAACTGCACCTGGGGTCGTGGCGGCGGGTGCCCGGTGAGGGCAACCGCTCCCTCACCTACCGGGAAATCGCCGCGCCGCTGGTGGAGCACCTGTTGCAGACGGGCTTCACGCACGTCGAGCTGCTGCCCATCACCGAGCACCCGTTCTACGGTTCGTGGGGCTATCAGACCACGGGTTACTTCGCGCCCACCGCGCGCTATGGCACGCCCCAGGACCTGATGTACCTCATCGACGTCCTGCACCAGAACGGCATTGGCGTCATCCTCGATTGGGTCCCCTCGCATTTTCCGGGCGACGCGCATGGCCTGGCGCGGTTTGACGGCACGCATCTCTACGAGCACGCCGATCCCCGGCAGGGTTTCCACCCGCAGTGGACGAGCTATATCTTCAACTATGGCCGCAACGAAGTACGGGCCTTCCTGCTCTCCAGCGCCCTCTCTTGGCTCGACCAGTATCACATCGACGGCCTGCGCGTCGATGCCGTCGCCTCCATGCTCTATCTCGATTACGGCCGCGAAGCCGGCCAATGGATCCCCAACCGCTACGGCGGCAAGGAGAACCTCGAGGCCATCGGTTTCCTGCGCCAGCTCAACGAGGCGGTCTACCGCGACCATCCCGGCACGCAGACCTACGCCGAGGAATCCACCTCCTGGCCCATGGTGTCGCGGCCGGTCTATGTGGGCGGACTGGGCTTTGGCTTGAAGTGGAACATGGGGTGGATGCACGACACCCTGGATTTTCTCGCGCTCGACCCCGTGCACCGCCGCTATCACCACGACCGCATCACCTTCTCCATCTGGTATGCCTTTGCCGAGAACTTCGTGCTGGCGCTGTCGCACGACGAGGTGGTGCATGGCAAGGGCTCGCTGTTGGGCCGGATGCCGGGCGATGAATGGCAGCGCTTTGCCAACCTGCGCCTGCTTTTTGGCTACCAGTGGGCCCATCCGGGCAAGAAGCTGCTGTTCATGGGCTGTGAGTTCGGCCAGCCGGCCGAATGGGCACACGAAGGCAGCCTGGCCTGGCATGTGCTGGAGCAGCCCGCCCACTCGGGTGTGCAGCGCTGGGTGGCCGACTGCAACCGCCTGCTGCGCGCCGAACCGGCCCTGTATGAGCTCGATTTCGAAGCCGGCGGCTTCCAGTGGGTCGATTGCCAGGACGCGCAAAACGGCCTGCTGGCGTTCCTGCGTTTTGGCCGCGACCGCTCCGCCCCCGTGCTGGTGGTGTGCAACCTCACGCCCGTTCCGCGCCTGCGTCATCGCATCGGCGTGCCGGAAGGCGGCTGGTGGCGCGAACTGGCCAACAGCGACGCGCAGATCTATGGCGGCAGCGGCCTGGGCAACCTGGGCGGCGTGGCGGCGTTGCCGGGGGGGTCGCACGGTTATCCGCACTCCATCGAATGCACCCTGCCGCCGCTGGCTGTGGTTTTCTTCAAGCATATTCCCAACACCTGAGGCGGACGAGGGCGGTCACATGGCGGGCAAGCGTTCACAAGCAGGGCGGCAACGGGGAGATCCTCGCGCGGAGGAGGAGGGTGGCATGACGAGCGGCAGTTCACACGCTGGCCCGCAGAAGCTGGCGTTCCTTGCGCAAAGGAGGGTAGTGGCATGACCAGCAGTGCACCAGCCGGCCCGCAGAAGCTGGCCATCCTCGTCGGCGGTGGCCCCGCGCCCGGCATCAACAGCGTCATTGCGGCAGCAACTTTGCGGGCGCTCGACGCCGGCATCGAGGTCCTGGGCTTGCCGCACGGTTACTCCCAGGTGATGCAGGGCACGCTCGACCAGGTCCGCAGCCTCAGCGCGCTCGATGTGCGTGACATCCACGTGCAGGGCGGTGCCATCCTGGGTACGGCGCGCGCCAATCCCACGCGCCAGGCAGCCCACCTCGACCGGGTAGTGCAGTCGCTGGGTGAACTCGGGGTTACCCAGCTCATCACCATCGGCGGCGACGACACCGCGTTTTCGGCCATGAAGGTTGCCGAGCGCGCCGGTGCCCGGCTGCGCGTGGCCCATGTGCCCAAGACCATCGACAACGACCTGGCCCTGCCGGACCATGTGGATACCTTCGGCTACCAGACGGCCCGCCACCTGGGCGCGGGGCTGGTCCGCAACCTCATCATCGATGCGCGGGCTTCGGGCCGCTGGTATTTCGTGGTGGCCATGGGCCGCAAGGCGGGTTCGCTGGCGCTGGGCATTGCCAAGGCCGCGGGCGCGCATATCGCGGTCATTCCCGAGGAATTTCCCGCCGGGCCGGTCAGCCTCGACCGCATGGCTGACGTGCTGGCGGGCGCCATCATCAAGCGTCGCGCGCAGGGCGCCAAGGACGGCGTTGCCGTCCTGGCCGAAGGTCTGGCGGAGCTCATCTCCGAGGACGAACTGCACCGGCTGGGAACGGTGGAGCGCGACGAGCACAACCATATCCGTCTGGCCGAGATCGACCTCGGCAAGGGCCTGCGCAAGCTGGTTGACGCCCGCCTCAAGCCGCTGGGCATCAACGCCAACATCGTGTCCAAGGATATCGGCTACGAACTGCGCTGCGCCGATCCCATACCGGTAGACGTGGAGTACACGCGCGACCTCGGCTGTTGCGCGGCCCAATTCCTGCTCGAGGGTGGCTCCAACGCCCTGATATCCATCCAGGAAGGGCGCTTCGTGCCCATCGCGTTCGCCGACCTGCTCGACCCTGTGACCGGGCACACGCGCGTGCGCACCGTTGATACCAGCTCGCTGCGCTATCGCGTGGCGCGCCAGTTCATGACGCGGCTGACAGCGCAAGATTTTGCCGACACTGAGGCCCTGGACGCGCTGGCACGCGCCGCCAGCACCGACGCCGCCGGCTTTCGCTCACGCTTTGAATACCTGGTTGCGCACGACGCCCCGGACTGGCATCTGCGCGTGTAGTTGTTTTCCCCCTCTCCCTCTGGGAGAGGGCTGGGGTGAGGGTGTCAGCATGCACCCTTACCCCCACCCCCCTCCCGGTGGGAGAGGGGAGCGATATGGGAGTCTGCTAGAGCGCCACCATGGACGATATCGCCAGCGAACCCATCGACGACTACGCCGAACTGCTGCAGCTATGCCAGCGGCATGGCATTGCCCCCGACTACCACGACATCTGGGGCAAGCACCGCAGGGTTCCCCATCACGGCTTGCGCGCCCTGCTGCGCGCGATGGACGTCGAGGCAGGAAACCGCAGCCAGGTCCTGGCCTCGCTGGCGGCCGAGGACGCGGCGGCCGCGGCGCTGGCGCTGCGCAGCCCGCTGCCACCGGTGGCTGTCTTCTGGCAGGATGCCGGACCCTGGGTGCTGCAGCTGCAGGCCGCCAGCCGCGACGGACGCCTGCTCTGGGAATTGGCGGAGGAGGGCGGCGGCCGGCACAGTGGGACGGTGCGCGATTTTCACGTGGTCCTGCCGCAGCGGCTGCCGCTGGGCTATCACCATCTCGACCTGCGACTGGAGTCGCCGGCCGGCGAGCAGCGGCTCCTCAGCTCCACGCTCGTCGTCGTTGCGCCGCGCCGCTGCTACCTGCCGCCGCGCTTGCGCCAAGGCCAGCGGGTCTGGGGTCCGGCGGTGCAGCTCTACGCGCTGCGCTCCCTGCGCAACTGGGGCATAGGCGACTTCACGGATCTGGCGGCCGTCATCCGCGCCGCGGGGGCGCATGGCGCCGCGCTGGTCGGCCTTAACCCGCTGCACGCGCTCTATCCTCACAACGCCGAGCACGCCAGCCCGTATTCGCCGTCATCGCGCCGCTTTCTGGACATCCTTTATATCGACGTCGAGGCCGTGGCCGAATTCGCAACCTGCGCCGCGGCGCGCGAGCGGGTGTTTTCCCCGGCATTCCAGGAACGCCTGCGCGTGTTGCGTGCCGCCGACCTTGTGGATTATTCGGGCGTTGCCGAACTCAAGCTCGCCGTCCTGGAACAGCTCTACGATTATTTTCGCGCCACCTGCCTCGAGTCGCCGGCCGGGGTTGCGGCAGCCGAGCGCGCCCGCGAATTCCGCGCCTTCCAGGCGGCCGGTGGACTCGCGCTGCGCCAGCATGCGCTGTTCGAGGCCATGCAGGAACACTTCCACGCGCAGGATGCGCGCGTCTGGGGTTGGCCCGAATGGACCTGGCAATACCGCGACCCCAATTCAAGCGAGGTGGCGGCATTTGCGCGGGACCGGCTGCCGCGCATCGAATACTTCGAATACCTGCAATGGCTGGCCGAATTGCAGCTTGCCGCGGCGGGACGCGCGTCGCTCGAGGCGCAGCTGGCGGTCGGCATCTACCAGGACCTGGCCGTATCGGTGGATCGGGGCGGCGCCGAATCCTGGGCGGCCCAGGACCTGTACGCGCAAAGCGCCAGCGCCGGCTGTCCGCCCGACGACTTCAACCTGCGTGGCCAGGATTGGGGCCTGCTGCCGCTCCTGCCCGAGCGCCTGCGCGCGCGCGCCTATGCGCCGTTCATCGCCGTGCTGCGGGCCAATATGCGCCACGCGGGGGCGCTGCGCATCGACCACGTCATGGGCCTCGCCCGGCTGTTCTGGGTGCCGCGCGGTGATCTTCCCGACGCGGGCTCCTACGTCGCCTACCCCTTTGAACACCTGCTGGCCATCCTCACGCTCGAGAGCGAGCGCAACGCCTGCATGGTGATCGGCGAGGACCTGGGCACCGTGCCCGATGAGGTGCGCCACGCCATGGACCGCAGCGGCATGCTGTCCTACCGCGTGCTGATCTTCTCGCGGCGCCACGACGGCGAATTCTTTGCGCCCCAGGATTTCCCGGTTGATGCGCTCACCACGTCCACCACGCACGACCTGGCAACGCTGGCTGGGTACTGGGAAAGCCGCGATATCGCCGTGCGCAAGGCCCTGGACCTCTATCCCAATGACGCCACGCACCTGCAGCAGGTGGAAGAGCGCAAGCACGACTGCGCCCGGCTGCTGGGCGCCTTGCAGCGGGAAGGGCTGTTGCCGCCAGAGCTGGGTGCCGATCCGCAGTGGCCGGTGCCCATGACGACCAGCCTGGCGATGGCCGTGCAGGAATACCTCGCGCGCAGTCCCTCGCGCGTGCTGGTTGTGCAGCTGGAGGATATTTTCGGCTGCCAGGAGCAGGTGAACCTTCCGGGCACCGTGGATACCTACGCCAACTGGCGGCGCCGCCTGCCGGTGCCCATCGAGCAGTGGGAAAGCGACGGACGCTTTGCCGCCTTCGCGCGACGCCTGGCGGCGCACCGCGGTGCCTAGTCGCCGGGCGCGCCACTCCGCGTGGCAATCCACCCGCCGAATAAATAGCTCTGGTAGAACCGCACCACGTCGGTGAACCCCGCCGCGGCCAGCAGATCGCGCAGTGCATCCTCCGGCGTGAAATCCATGTTCTCGAAGATATGCTGCAGGTCGGCAGTGAGTTTTTCCGCCGTGGCGCCGTGCGAGACGTAGTAGAGCAGCCAGGCCTTCAACAAGGGTACGAACTCCGGCGCACGGCGGTCGCCATACAGGTCGGCCAGGATGAACGGCGCGCCGGGTTTCAGGTTGCGGGCGATGGCGCGAAAATATTCCAGCTTCTGCGCAGGATCGCGGATGAAATGGCCCACGAAGATCGACGCCGCCGCATCGAAGGGCTCAACACCGTGGTAATCCTGCAGGCGGCTGTGCTCCAGGCGTACCCGGCCGCCCACGCCGGCCCGCAGCGCCTGCTGGCGGCACACTTCCAGCATGTCGGCCGATGCATCCACCCCGGTAAAGGTCCAGTGGGCAAAGCGCGCCGCCAGCGCGAGGATTTCGCCGCCGGTTCCCGCGCCCGCGCTCAAGAACCTCGTCTGTTCCGGCAGCAACTGCAACAGCGGCACCAGCATCCGGTGCAGGGCGTCATAGCCCGGGCAGGACAGGCGTATGCCTTGGTCGTAGCGCGCTGCCAGCGGGCCATCGAAATAGCGTTCAACGTCAAACGTCAAGTGGACTCTTTTCTGGCGCATGCCAATCGAGCAACTCGGCCAGTCGCGTGATGATCCAGCGTGCCTCGTCCGGGCTTACGCCGGAGCCGTCGGCCAGCAGCCCCTGGTGCATGCGTTCCAGCACCAGGTCCTCCGTGATGGACAGCGCGAAGAGCGTGGTGCGCGCGGGTTCCGTGAGCGTTTGCGCCAGGTCTTCGCAGAGGTCGTAGCGGGCGGCGATGGTCGCCTGCGAGGCGCTGGGGCGCGTGCGTCCCCGCGGAATGAAGAGTGCGATGAAGGACGGCGGTAGCGCCGTCTGGTTCTCGTCCATCAGCGGTGGAATGCTCGCGCTGCCATGATTTCCACCCTAAAAAGCGGTAATCGCCTCGGTGCCCATGGGTCCGGCATCATGCGTCCGCGCCGCCGCGCCGCATGGTGCCGCCAATTTCCGCGTTGCCGCCGCCCGGCGCTACGCCGGCGCTGAAGGCAACGCCCAGGTTGGCCGGCACCGGCAATTCCAGCAAGCGGTACAGATGCGCCAGCTTGCTGCGAAACAGCGACTCGAACGCCGACACTGATTCGCCCGGGTTGTCCTCGCCCGGCCACCAGAACCAGTCGGAGGCCTCGCAATCGGCCAGCTGCGCGAGCGCCCGGGCTTGCGTCGCGGCATCCAGGCGGCCCGCAGCCATCACCGTGTCGTAGCTGGTCTTGGCGGCGCACAGCAGGTCCCACGCGAGGTTCTTGTCGCGCGCGCCGATCCAGGTGGCGAGATTGCCGTAGACCCAGCTGCCCGCGGCGATTTTGGGCAGCTCGCCCACCGGCGGCGCGCTGGCGCCCGCCACGCCGGCGCGCTGCGCGGCCACGGCGCGCACGACGTCGCTGCCGGTCACCATGCGGATGCGCGGGTGCGTGCTCAGGCTCTTGTAAAGATCGCCGAGGAAGAAGTAGCCGTTGTAGGGAAAGTATTCCCAGGCGTTCTCGCCATCGAGCATGACGCTCACCACGGGCCGCCGCCCGCCGGTGGCACGCGCGGCGATGCCTTCGAGCTCATGCACGAAATTATTGGCCGCATCGCGCCCGTGCCACTTGGAATACGCAAATCCGATCAGGTCGGACAGGCGGTCGTCGCGGAAAAAGAACAGCATGCCGGGCGCGATAGTGCTCGCCCGGTAGGGCTGGTGCGCTTCGGATATGCCGTGCTCCATGTCCCCGCCGGTTATGCCGCTGGCACGCAGGCTGTTGCCCAGCACGCCCTGGCTGCTGGCGGTCCAGCTGATTCCGCGCGCGCCCAGCAGGGCGGCGAATCGGCTCGATAGCGCACCCTCGGCCGGCCACAGGCCCGCCGGTGGCGCGCCAAAACGCCGCGCGTGACTGGCCAGGGCCGAATCCACATGCGCGCACACGCGGGCTTCGCCACCCGGGTAGTGGCTCGCCTGGGGCAGCGGTGCATCCGGCAGCGTGTCGTGCGCTGCGCGGAAATCGATCATCAGCGGGGCCAGCGGATGACAGTGCGGCGTCGAGGTGATTTCCACGCCGCCCCGCTGCGCCAGCGCGCGATAGCGCGGGATCACGTGCTGCACCTGCTCGCCGAT
>Ga0209698_10008311_pt1 | contig 10730 bp, 7 predicted proteins | sample LitLauG_LLR_2012_FD_187203 | JGI IMG/M metagenome (GOLD analysis project Ga0209698, IMG submission 187203) | Freshwater sediment microbial communities from Pennsylvania, USA - Little Laurel Run_MetaG_LLR_2012 (SPAdes) (version 2) | ecosystem: Environmental > Aquatic > Freshwater > Creek >... | reverse complement strand
CGGTGCGCCTCCGTCGGCAGGTGCGGTCCACAACTGTGCGGACGGCGCTTCGCCGGGAAGATCGGCGAGGAAGGCTAACTGCCTGGAATCTGGAGACCAGGTAGCAGTTCGCAGTTCGAGCTGGCCTTCTACCTCGACCGAGCGGGTCGCGTTGTTTTCAAGCGTTACGACGGTCAAGCGTCCATGTGAGATGTATGCCACGTGGGTGCCATCGGGAGAAATTAAGGCTTCCTGGATCGAGGTTGCACTAGGCATGGAGTCGATGGCGGACGCGGCGCGTGAGGTCGCTGTCTGGGCGAATGCGGTGGGAACTGCGATGAGTGCGGTGATTAGACAGAAGAGACTTGGACCGTGCAGAGTCATGGATGTGGAGTATACCGCGAGAAGGCTGCGCGGCTTCTGGCAGGCTCCGAATGTCGGCCACGGACAGAGGAGCACGCTCCCCTTCGCTTTGCTCAGGGTCGCCGGACGGACGAAGGCGTCCGTCCCTACACAACAAGTTCAGAAACCCATGATGTTGTAGCCGCAATCGACGTAGATGACTTCGCCGGTGATGCCGCTGCTCGCGTCCGAAGCGAGGAATACTCCGGTGGAACCGACTTCCTCGATTTCCACGCGGCGGCCGAGCGGGGCGCGCTCCTCGTGTTCGCGGAGCATATCGCCGAAGCCGGCGATGCCCCTGGCGGCAAGCGTTTTGATCGGACCGGCGGAGATGGCGTTCACGCGGATTCTTTCCTTGCCCAATTCGTAGGCGAGATATCGCACCGTACATTCAAGGCCGGCTTTTGCAACGGCCATCACGTTATAGCGCGGGACAACCTTTTCTGATGCGTAATAGGTCATCGTGATCATAGAGCCGCCTTCGGTCATGAGAGGAGCGGCGGCGCGCGCCAGGGCGATCAGCGAATAGACGCTGACGTCGAGCGCAATCCTGAATCCCTCGCGGGATGTATCGACGAAATTTCTCTTGAGTTCGTCGGCGGGTGCGTACGCGACCGAGTGCACCAGGGTGTGCAGCTTGCCGTAGCGTTCTTGGAGAGTCGCAAAAAGGCGGGCGATCTCTTCGTCTCTCGATACGTCGCACATGTAGGCTTCGGCACCCGGAAGCGAGAGAATGAGGTCTTTTGCCTCCTGCTCGAGGCGTTCATTTTGATAGGTAATGGCAAGTTTCATGCCGGCGGAGTGCAGTCCCTGCGCGATCGACCACGCGATAGAGCGCTTGTTGGCGACCCCGAAGACAACAGCGTTCCGGCCTTGTAGATCAGGGGACATGGTTCTCCTTGGGAAATGGTAAGGATAACAGCCCGAGGCGATTCTTTACTACGGAGGCGTTGTCCGGATCTTCTGCCGTCCCGGGCTTCTCCGCGTTCTCTGCGAGTCCTCTGCGAACTCAGTGGTGAATGTTTTTACCGCAGAGATCGCGGAGAAACCCCGCGGAGTTCGCAGAGATTAATCCGCGCAGAACCCAAAGTCTCAATCGGCGGCTACCTCTTCGCGTACTTGTTCTCGCACCGGCAGGCTCGATGCGACGAACGACAACGCATAGACGCAACCCAGAATCGCAAAGGCGACTACCAGGCTGACTTTTTGTGCCACCGTACCGACGCAGATCGCCAGCAACAACTGCAGGAATGTGCCGGCGAAGTAGAAGGCATTCTGAACGCGCCCCATGAGGTGCTTGGGGACCATTTCCATCAGACTGGTGTTCATGCCGACGCCGCCCACTCCGCGCGCCGAGCCCATGACGAAGTATGTGGCAATGGCAAAAAGCAGGAATCCGGAGATTGGAGCGAAGGCGACACAGACCGCGAGAATCGCCATGGAAAACGCAATCGCCTTTCGGGCGCCAATCCTGGCGATCACTTGCGGCGCGTAGGTGGCGCTGATGAATGCTCCCATGCCCCATCCGGCGTTGAGCCAGCCGTACCCTTTTGCTCCCGCGTGAAAGACGCGATCACTCAGCGAGGGAGTGACCACGACGCCGGTAATCATGGCTCCCAGGAACAGAGCCCAACTGCTGCCGAGCATGACCACCGCTCGATGATCCCGGAGGAAATGCAGGCCTTCTTTCATCTCGCGCCAGAAGCGGGTCCACTGGCTCTCGGCGGCAACGATGTCGGCCCTCAGTTCTTCCGGACGCAGCACGATGTGCTTGCCCTTGCGCACGGCGAAATAGCAGGCGAAGGAAACCACATAGGTCGACACGTCGAGGATGAGCACGCCACCCAGGCCGATATGGTCGTAGATAAATCCGACCATGGCGCCGGCGATCAGAAATCCACCCTGCACACCGGCCAGCAGAAAAGTATTCGACTGAACGAACTGGCCCTCAGGTGTCAGTTCCTGGACGAGCGCGGTAATCGTCGGCCAGAAGACCCAGAAGCCAGCTGCTACCAGTGTATTCATCAGGTACAGCTGCCAAAGCTTGACCTGTCCGCGGAAGGCGAGGACGGCAACGGTCACAATGATGACCGCGCGGATTGCATCGAGCCACATCACCAGACGGCGCCGGTCTTCACGGTCGATGACAACACCAATGAAGGGAAGCATCAGCATGGCAGGCACGGTTTGCAGGACTGCGAATGTGCCCAGCGCCATTTCCGAATGCGTGGCCTTAAGGATGTACCAGGCCACGGCGGCGGAGTTCATCCCGCTGCCCACCATGGAAATCAGGTTGGCGGCAAACACAAATCGCAGGGGACGATGACTGAAACTCGCGCGCATCTTTCTACTTTAGCGGAGGAAAGAGGAATGCACCACGGAGCGGAGAGAAATGTAGCCCCGGACATATTCGTCCGGGCGTCGCGAGGTGCGCAAAGAGGACCGCTACTCGATACGAGACTTTGGGTGAGCACAGGCGCAACACGCTCTCCGTCGCTTCGCTCGGATTCGCGGAGCGGACGAAGGCGTCCGCCCCTACACCAGCGGTGACACCGGCCCTTGCGTCGAGCCGCATTCGGCGCTAGGATTCGCGTGCTGATGTGAAATCAATCCATCGCTAACGCCTACCGGAGGCTCGCCATGAAGCGCTGCATCGGAGCATTGCTGGCTGTGCTTTTCACGCTCGTCCTGCTGATGTCCCAAGCAGGGGCCCAGGTGGATCGAATCGTGATTGCCGCAGGGACCGATGAGGACCACGCTCTTCAGGCGATCACCAACGAGCAGGATGCCTCGAAGCGGCTGGCGATGTACGAAGAGTTCGCGCAGAAATTTTCATCCAATCCACAAGCTGCGGCCTACGGTAACTGGCAACTGGCGCAGGCCTACCAGGCCAGCGGTGATTTGCCGAAGTCGCTGGAGTACGGTGATAAGGCGCTGGCGACTTCCCCGCGGAACCTCGAGATTCTTGTGTCGCAGGAAGGTACAGCGATGCAGGCGAAGAATAATGCCAAAGCGATCGACTATTCGGCCAAGGGCGGAGACCTCTGCCACTCAATCGCCAAGCAACCCAAGCCCGAAGGCATGAGCGACGAAGATTTTGCCCGAAAGGTTTCAGGGGACAAGGAGGCGAATCAGAGCAATTGTGATTTTCTTGAAACCAGCGGCATTAACGCCATCGCGTCTGAAACGGATCCGAAGAGCCGCATGGCGGAGATCGAAAAATTCAGCGCGGCATTTCCGGATTCAAAATTCAATGATCAGGTTTCGAAGTTAGCGATGTACACGCTGGGGCCGGGCCAGTTGAACGATCAGACCAGACTGGTCGCTTTTGGAGAAAAGGTTCTGGCGAGCAATCCCAATTCGCTCGTGGCGCTCGTGCTTCTGGCCGGCTACTACGGAGATTCCGGCAACGCCGCCAAAGCCATCAGCTATTCGCAGAGGACTATCGAGGTCGCGAAGGCGGATGCGCCGGACGCAGACAAGACGAGCAAACTGGCGGCCGGGACCGCCCACAACACGATCGGGTGGGCTTATCTGAAACAGGAGAAGACCACGGCCGCCATCCCAGAACTCAAGTCGGCAGCTGCCCTGCTCAAGGGACAAGACGATCAGCAGTACGCTCGGGCTTTGTACGGGTTGGGTTTTGCTTATGGCAAGCTGAATAAGCTGACCGAGGCCCGTGAAGTCCTGACCGAAGCCGTGAAGATTCAAGGTCCGCTGCAAGCGATGTCCCAAGATCTTTTGACGAAAGTGAACGCGGCGCGAGCGAAAGGGAAGTAGACAGGTCACGTCGCCTGAGATCGAGCCATGGGAGATCAGTTGGGCGCAGCCTTATACCAGACGCTTTTCCGATGCGAAGATCAGAGCATTGCTCGCGAAGGCCAAGCGGTTGAACTATACGCTGCTCGGAGGATTTCCGCCGGAATAGGCGACGCGAGTCGTCGACTACTTCCCCGGGTTCACCAAATCCTCGGAGAGCAGTTTTGCCTTCCAAGCCAGGGTCTGCGCGCGTTCCAGATCACCCGCGGCCAGGGCTGATTTCGACTGGTTCACGAACTGTCGGATCTGGGAAGCCGAACCCTGCTGATCGGAACTCAACTGGCGGCCGGAAATCTTCTTCAGATTCTCCTCAGTGGCAGCCAGCATTTGATTCGCAGCATCCCGCTTCTGCGCTGCTTCACCGGCCGAACCTCCCGCTAGCTGAATGCTCTGCTCGGAGATCCCTCCCTGGCGCACGACGATCTTTGCCGGAGGGCAGTTTTTCGAAGGTTCTTGAGTTCCTGCCGCTTGAGGTTGGGCGCCAGGTCCTGTCGATGATGGCGTTCCCGTACCGGTCGAGTTTGCCGGCGCAGGCTCACAATTGGCTGGAATCGCGTGCTTTTTGCGGCGTGTGTGCTTCCCGGTTCGTTGCGATTGCTTGGCCGGGGACTTTGACGCCGAGGTTTGATCAGAATTTGGTTTCGCGGCGGCGGCAGGAGCTGGATTTTGAGAGGTTGGCTCCTGCGTGACCACGGCGCTGCCCGGTGAAGGAGAACCTGACGAACCAGTTGACTGGGCGATCAAGCCCGAATCGATCGATGTCAGCGGAAAGATACCCAACAACAGGATTGCAGCGGCCAGAGTCATGCGTGGTCCCGAACGGCAAAAGGCAAGTGTTCAGTCATAGTACGCCTTCAGGGGAAGGATCGGCTATAGCGGAAAATTAAACTAGCCGCCTCGCTGCGACGCCGCAGTATCCGCAGCGTGTTCTGAGTTTTCCCGGGCACTCGCGGTTGCGATCGGTATCTGAAAGCGGAAGACGGTCCCCTTGTTCTCGATCGATTCGAAATCCACCGAGCCGTAATGCCACTGCAGAATCTGATAGGTTTGCGCCAATCCGATGCCGCTGCCTTCCTTCTTCGTCGTGAAATACAACTCGAAGACCTTATCGTGGAGCTCTTTTGGAATGCCGCCGCCCTGATCCTGCACTTCGGCAACGGCAACCCCGTTCTCGCGTCGTGCGGAAACCGTCAGCAGCCCTCCTTGCGGCATGGACTGTACCCCGTTAATGACTACGTTGAAAAAGGCCTGCTTCATCAAGTCAACATCGATCTTCGACGGCAGCGCCTCATCTGGAACGTGCAAGTCGATCGTAACTCCATGCTGCTCGGCGTCGGGAGCGGCAAGTTGCGCCACATCTTCCAGCAGACGCCGTAAGTCGAAATCTTCCAGGTGAAGATCGCGCGGCCGCGTGAAATCGACCAGAGTCTGCACCACCCGATCCAGGCGCCGGATTTCGCTGTCGATGATATCCATGTGGCGGAGGGTATCAGGTTCCTGATGTGCCAATTTGTTTTGCAGCAGTTGCAGGTGAAGCACGATAGCATTGATAGGATTCTTCACTTCATGGGCCACGCCGCGCGTGAGCCTTCCGCTGGCGGAGAGACGGCGGGACATTTCGATTTCATCGCCGATCCGGCGCGCCGGTTCGGTATCGCGGATGATCAGCAAGGCGCCGATCTGCGAATTTTTTTCCTGCACGAAATCGAGCGACACTTGCACGCGCTTGCCGCCGGCAGCCTCAAATTCACGCTGTGAGATCGGGCGCCGCCGTTCGAACGCATCGAGCAATGCGGCTCCGAAAATGGAATCACGGGCGAAGACTTCCTGCACCGAGCGTCCCAGAAGCTCACCGCGAGGGCGCCCGAGAAAAGATTCCACAGGCGCGCTGACTAGGACCACTCGCGAATCACGCGTGAACAGCATCAACCCATCTTGCAGCTTGGACATGAGTTGATCCACGTTGTCCTTCAGGGCGGAGAAAATCTCCTTGCTGTCGCGGATCTGGCGTCCCAGGTTCGCAATCTTGAGCGTGACCAGTCCGTACTCGTCGTGTTCCGATTCGGAGCTTGCCAGATCGGTTTCCCCACCGCTGACGCTGTCGAGATTGCGGCTGATCTCTTTCAAGGGGCCGAGAGCGATATTGGAAATCCCGGCCGCCAGCAGCAGCGACACAAAGATCAGCGTGACGGAAACATATACGGCGCGGACCAGCTTGCTTTGCACCTCGCTTTTGAGGAAGAGAGTCTGGACTCCGACACGGATGGTGCCAAATGGCACGTTATTCAATCGCAAGGGGTAGATAACGTCGTACACTTTGGCCGGACTGAAAACCAACCGCGTCTGCTCAAGGAAACTGGAGCGCATTAGCTGCTCGAAGTCAGGACGGGGGTCGATTGCTTTTCCCTGCAGCCTGGCGTTACTGTGCAACACAGCTTTGCCGCTCACGTCAACGATCGCGACGTCGTAGATGAACCTCCAGTCTCCGGTAACGGACTGCAGAAGATTGTTGAGGTCCACGTCGGTCTGGACGTAATCCGTCAGCGCTCGACGCACGGCGACCGTGTCGCCGGTATCGATCTTCGTACTGCCAAAATCCGGAACCGCATTTTCCGCAGCGTAGGCAAGTTGGCGGGTCAGGCTGGCTGCGGTCTCATGGGCATTGGCGATTCGCAGGCGCAGCATCTGGGAGACGTACAGGTAGGAAAATGCAGTCACCATCACGGTCACCATCAAGGTGATGGCCAATACGATGATGGTTTTTCGTCGCAGCATGGTGCCAATCAGCGATGATCCGGAACGCGCGCCCGAACTCAGTTACTGGGAACTTCTTCCTTGCCGGGAGCGGCTTCCGCACCCGCGCTTCCGTATTCCTTCAATTTGTTGTGCAGGGTCTTCAGACTAATCCCCAGAATTTCTGCGGCCCGAGTCTTGTTGTTGCTCGTGGCTTCCAGTGTTTTCAAGATCAGCATCTTCTCGGCTTCTTCGACCGTAGTCCCTACCCCGAGTCGCACCGCATCAGGATCGTTGGCAGCCGTGCGTAGCGGAGCCTGTCCGAATCCCGGCGGCAGGTGCTTAGTTTCCGCCATTCCCGTATCGCATACGATGACCGCGCGTTCCAGAGTGTTGCGCAGTTCGCGAACGTTGCCCGGCCATGCGTAGTTATGGAACTGGTTGAGCACCGCCTCGCTGACTGCCGTTACCTTGCGGCCGTGTTTTTGGCTCATTTCGGCGAGCAGAAGTTGCACCAGGGCAGGAACGTCTTCTTTGTGTTCCCGCAGCGGGGGCATGTGAATGTTGAAAACATTCAGCCGGTAGTAGAGGTCGCTGCGCAGTTCTCCGCGGGCGACAGCCTCGTCGGGAATCTTGTTGGTGGCGGCGAGCACGCGGACATCGACTGCGGTTTCGACCTTGCTTCCCAGTCGGCGCAGCTTGCGGTCCTCCAGCACGCGCAGGAGTTTGGCCTGCGTGCCGATGGGCATCTCGCCGATCTCGTCGAGGAGTAGCGTTCCTCCTTCGGCCAGTTCGAAGCAGCCAATGCGCCGTTCCAAAGCACCAGTGAACGCGCCTTTCTCGTGGCCGAAGATTTCGCTCTCCATGAGGGTTTCCGGAATGGCTGCGCAGTTGATGGCGACGAACGGGCGGTCTTTGCGCGAACTGAGGTCGTGGATGGTGCGCGCGACTAACTCCTTGCCGGTGCCGCTTGCACCTGTGATCAGCACCGACGCCGTGCTCGGCGCCACCATCTCGATGAGGCGGAAGATTTCCTGCATTTTCCGGGAAGCGCCGTTCAGGCGGCCGAGGGATCCGGTGTCGCGAAGACGGCGCCGGGTAGCTTCGAGTTCCGCGCGCGTACCCAACAAGGAAGATGCGTTGTTAAGGATCGTGCGCAGACGGTTGGTATCGATCGGCTTGGTGATGTAGTCATAGGCGCCCAGGCGCATGGCCTGAACGGCACTGTCGATCGTCCCCTGCGCGGTCACCATGATCACCGCCACCGTCTGGGCCTGGTCCGCCAGATGGCCGAGCAACTCGATGCCGTCCATCCGCGGCATCTTGAGATCACTGATCACGATAGACGGAGACCATTGCGTGGCTTTCTCCAGTCCTTCCGCGCCATCGCGTGCGGTCTCGACCCGATACCCCCAGGAACTGACCAGTTCGGCCAGCCCGGAACGCTCATTCTCCTCATCTTCAACGATCAGTACTTTTTCTTGGCTCATGGGCTTGCTTCGTGTTGGCCGTTGCATCAGCCAGGGAGGTCCCCAGCAGAGCCCGGTTCGAATCCCAACGATACGCGGGCAACCTTGTTTGCGGCAAGGTCCGGGCGTACATTCGGCGGAGGCTCCTTCGGGCTAAGATCAGCATACCGATTTACAGTGTTCCTTTGAATGACAACAGGCCGAATCTTGCGCTTTGGCTTTAAGCTGCTGTTACGGTAGAATTTCCAGTCCAAAATAACTTTCACTCTGCGAGTAGCCTTGCGGTTACTTCCTATGGATTTCTGGTTGCGACACCATCCAGTCGCGTTGACTTCTTGGAGGACGTCATGATGATGGGAAAGCTCACACAAGCACAGTGTTTTGTTTCCGCGTGCATCTTCGCCGTGGCTGTGTTTTTCACGTTTCCGGTTTTATCTTCAGCGCAGGAACCCACCCCCAAGTGGGATCTCTTTGCCGGATATCAGTGGCTGCATACGGGCATCACTACTCCGGCCGGTTTCGGTGATCCCAACAATCCCATTCCCTTCACTGTTCCCGATATGGGCAAGGGGTTTGGTACGGCTTTGACCTACAACATGGATTCGCATTGGGGATTGGAATTCGATTTTGGAGACAATTGGGGACAGGGCAGCTACAACACGACGGTCGCCGGCGGACCTCGCTTCATGTGGCGTACCGAGGGGATGAACTTCTTCTTGCATGGTCTCGTGGCCTACAACCGGTTGTCGGTGACCGACACGCCCAGTCCTTCGAACACGGTCAGCCCAATCGTCGGCGGGGGCATGGACCTTCCGATCACAAAGAAATTTGCGTTCCGCGTATTTGAGGTGGACTATATTTGGGCGACGCATCACTATCCGGATTTAGCCAGTCCAGAATTTCCCAGCCTGCGGCGTCCCGAGCAGAAAGCCGTCCGACTCCGTACCGGTATTGTTGTGAATTGGGGCGGCGCCGAACCCGTCGCGCCCGTGGCTGCGTGCTCGGTGCAACCGACCGAAGTCATGATCGGTGAGCCGCTGACGGCAACGGTTACGGCGAGCAACTTCAACCCCAAGCACACCGTCAGCTACAGTTGGAGCGCGAACGGCGGCAAGGTAAGTGGCAAGGACACCACGGCCAGCATCGATACCAATGATCTGGCCCCGGGCGCCTACACCATCACAGCGCACGTAACCGATCCGAAAGCAAAAAAGGCGAACGAGGCAAGTTGCTCTGCCAACTTCACCGTCAAACCGCTTCCGCCCAAGAATCCGCCTGCCATGAGTTTGTCGGCCAGCCCGACCGAACTGACACCCGGCGGGGCGGTGAATCTGTCCGCCAACTGCACCAGCCCGGATGGCGTTCCCGTCTCGGTTGCCAACTGGACCTCTACGCTGGGAACAGTTTCCGGCAGCGGCGCTTCGGCCACTCTAAATACAACTGGACTGCCTCCGGGGCCGGTCACGGTAACGGCCACCTGCACTGACACTCGCGGGTTGAATGCGCAGGCGACCACGCAAGTGACGATTCAGAATCCTCCGCCTCCGCCAGTGGACAAGGCTCTGGAAGCGCGGCTCGCGCTGCACAGCGTTTACTTCCCGACAGCTCAGCCCACGGTGAAGGAGCCGACGGGTGGACTGCTGCCGAGCCAGCAGAAAACTCTGGCGAATCTGGCGACCGACTTCAGGAAATATCGGGAAGCCAAGCCGGATGCGCACCTGACGCTTGAAGGTCACGCGGATCACCGGGGAAGCGCAGCCTTCAACCAGGCTCTCACCGAACGCCGTGTAGCCCGGGTAAAAAGCTACCTGCTGGAGCAGGGAGTTCCCGAGTCCGCCATTGACACCAAAGCTTTCGGAGCGGAGCGCAACCTCACGACCGATCAGGTGAAACAGTCGATCGAGCAGAACTCCGATCTGAGCAGCGAGGAACGCAAGCGGGCCGTAGCGAGAATTGACATCATCCGCATGGCGAGCAATCGCCGCGTGGATGTGACCCTGAATGCGGGGGGTACAACTGAGACCTCGGTTCGTCAGTTCCCATTCAACTCAACCGATGCGTTGAGCTTGATCGGTGGACGTGAAGGACAGATCAAGAAACCAGCTGCAACTAAGCGAGCACCTAAAAAGCCGGTTAAGAAGCAGTAAACGGGATCGCTTTCGGGCAGAAATCAGGCGGAGGGCTTCATCGGCCCTCCGCCTTCTTTTTTCTTTTCGTCGAGGGATTCGAGGCTTTCTCAAGCCAAAAGAGTCGGTTAGCGGAAAAATCTACACGAGAAATGCCAAGGAGATGCGTCCAAGTTATTGATTTAATGGGACTCTCTGTTGG
>Ga0209698_10008310_pt1 | contig 10731 bp, 9 predicted proteins | sample LitLauG_LLR_2012_FD_187203 | JGI IMG/M metagenome (GOLD analysis project Ga0209698, IMG submission 187203) | Freshwater sediment microbial communities from Pennsylvania, USA - Little Laurel Run_MetaG_LLR_2012 (SPAdes) (version 2) | ecosystem: Environmental > Aquatic > Freshwater > Creek >... | reverse complement strand
ATAGCGGCACTATGCCAGGCGTGTCGAATTTGAAGGACCGTATTTCGCCCTTGGGCCAGGTACCCATGTTGTGACTCTGTTTCTTATCACCGGATATGGATGGCCAAAAGATATTGTGCGCGACATTGTCGCTATTGAGAAAGTCCAAAGTCGCGCCGGTCTGGATGACGGCCACGTGCGGCTGGAAGAGCAGCGATTTCTGATCCATGACCTGGTGCTTGGCTGGCGCTGGGAAGGTCTTTCCAGGGATGGCATCGACGTAGACCACGGCCGCGCCGCGGCCTCCGCTAACTTTGCCAGTGAGAGTCCCGGCCTGCGCCGTGACGCAGCCGGCAAGGACGAACAAAAGTGCTGTGTTTTTCATAAATGATTTCACCGATTCAGTAGACAAATTCCAGCCCAAACAGCGCAGTGTTCACGCGAAATGGGTTGACCGCCATTTGCAAGCCGCTTGAGCTTGTGAGGACCGTTGTATATTGTTCCGGCCGGAATTGGTACTCGAAAGAGAACTTGATATTGGGATGGATCAGAAACTGCGCGCCCGGAGTGTAGCGGTTGCGCGTGGAGCGCAAGGGCGCAAAATAAGGCGTTCCGTCGGCCAACGTAAAGCCGTTGATCCGGTCGGAACTCGAGTTCACGCCATCCCAGCGAGCGATCAGCATGATCCAGGGCAGCGCCAGAAAATCGGCCTGCACGAACCCGCCGTTGAACTTGGCGGCCGTACTGGTGACGAAACTTACCGGCACCGGACCCGTGGCCGACACTGGCAGCATGATGGGCACCCCGTTGGCGTCGGCCGGCAGCAGGTTTTTGTCATGCCCGACCATATACAGCCCGTAGATATTCAACTTGCGGTAATTGAAGCTGAAGTCCCCCCCAGCGCGATAGTAAGGCTCGCGAGCGGTCAGCAACACCTGGGCCGCCTCCGCGGTCGCTCCGACGAAGGCCTGGCGCGAACGCCCGCCTAAATAAAACGTTCCGATACTGAGGTAGGTGTGATCGCGGGGACCGGTAGCGCCGGCGGCCTGCACGGCGTTCCGGCTCTCCCGGTCGCGCTCCAAGTTGAACCGGTAGGCGAGGCGGCCGTAGATCGCTTTGGCGCTGGCGTCGGAAGCAAAACCGACTCCGCCGTTGGCGCCCCCAGTCGCCGACGGGACATACGGACTCGTGTTGCTGGACTGGCTGACGCCGCTAGTGTTCTGATCGATGATCGCCAGCGAATAGGAATAGCCGCCATAATGGTGGCCGCCGCTCAATTCGATCCCCTTGGCCGCGCCTGCGAACGTAAACTGATTGGCGACATTTTGCTGGCCGGCCAGCGCGTTCACCGCTCCGATGTTGCTCTCCTGGTAAATGTCGTATGGACTGAGATTATAGGTGCGGGCTTGCGTGAACGGCAGGTCCAGTTCGAACTGGCCCACGCGCAAGGTCAGCGAATCCTTGGGAAGGTGGAGAACCCTACCGATATTGACGAACTTCAAGTACCCGTCACCCAGGCTTCCCGCACCGTTGTCCCCGCTGACGCTGATGTCGTCATCCACCCAGAATGCCACGTCGCTGCCGAAGTTACCGGCTGTGAAGATACTAAAAAAACCGCTCTCAAAATCGGTGGCGGGGATGAACTGCGGCACCGTTCCCGGCGCGGCCAGGCCATAAAATTGATTCCTGTCTCCGGTAGTGACCTGAAAAAACGAGTTATAGCGAAGGCCGATGGGCGGCAAGCCTGGAATCTCACCTGGCCAGATCGCCTTGGGCCAAACATCCTTTTGGGCCGGAGCCCCGAGAAGCACGGGCGGAACCTTTAAGTAGGTCTCGTCGTCCTTGGGAAACTTGAAGCCCGCATCCTTAAAGGCCTTGCCGAAATCGTTGAGCTTGGGAAAGTCGACGTGGCAGGTGGCGCACGAAGTCTGGTATTGACGTGAGAACGCCGGAATGGCGCGCCCGTTGATCGAGAGGAAGAAAAAAAGCACCGGAAACAGAACCCAGCCCGGAGCCGAAAATGGGATTACCGGCAAGCGCATCGTGCCTCCCTTGCAGATCATGTGAGGAACTCGACCTGGAGCCTTGAATGAGATGGAGAATGGTAAGCACGCTCAAGGCCACGGAACAAATACTTTAGGCAGATATCAAAACGGCGATCACGAGGGCCATTTCACGCTCAGGTGATCAGGCCTCTGGGTGAAATGGCGCAGGGGTCTCTGGAGTTCAAGATTCAACTGATTTTGGACGCGCTACTAGCCCGGGCGTGGTAGATTCTTGGCGACCGTGGCCATCGGGCTGAGAATTCCCTTGAATTGAACCGAATGAGCAGTTCTCATGTGTCAATTTTCAAGGCATTGATAGCCTTAGTGAAATCCTCGCAATCGCCACCAGGACTGGTTGTGTGTGGGCTTGGGAAGCCGGCCTGCTGCGGATAGTCATCGTGAGATAGGGATGCTAGCGCACAGGCTAGACGCGTTCAAAGTAAAGTTGGAGCCGCCAGCTAGCATTAGCCAAGGGCGCTGCTGCACATTGACCGTACTCGATCAGTACGCGATAGGTCCTGGATGGCGTACCCGGAAACTATCTGGTACCCCGCCGCGGGCCGGGAAGTCCCTTCATACCGGCCAATCTCGTGCTTTTCGGGGCTGGCGTTGAACTTTGCGAAATCGGCGGCGTAGCTTGGCGCGAGGCTAGGCAGTTGCCAGTCCTCGATAAACCGGTGTCATGGATAATCCTTTCAGGTTGCAATGCGGTTACGGGAACTGGAGGAACCTTGCGCCTATCTACCGGGCAAATCTAAAACCGCCCGCTACCGCAATCGGAGTTGTCCGCAATACCGCAAGGTGCTTTCATTCGCCGGCGGAATGAGGGGCTAGTCTAGTCTAGACTAGCCTGCTTCTCAATGAAACGTTTAAAGTGCCCCGGCATGGTTTGGCGGTCGTGCGAGACTAGCACCCCGATTCTCGCTGGCCGCTTGAGCCAGGACCTCGGGATCCGATCGGCCAATGACGCCGCCTTCGCCGGCGCTTTGGACGTCGATCGCAGGTTCTCGCCGGTGCAAGCCAGTCACAATCTTAGGGTTGAAGTCGGCGTCGGCCTGAAAACGTGACCTCATCCGCGTGGGATGACGGTGACCCCACGGGCCGCTTCAATCTTGGCGTACAGAGACGGATGATCGCGGCGTGCCTGTTCTCGAAGGCGCACGAAGTCCGCTTGGCCGGCACGAAGATAGGCGTCAATCGTATCGCGATGGCACAGATAGAATGCGACGGCGCCATGTTCAAGGCTAAGCGCGGGCAACGACCCTGCAATTCCGTCTGGCGACTCCCCGCGCAGGAACGCGTAGACGACCGAGTCTAGTGAAACACGGCTTCCGGCTACCCGATAGGCCCCGCCCACATTTTGAACGTAATCTTTAGCCATGGATCGCATCTTTCTTCCATGATCCCCAGCAAGCCAAAGCCGTCTTGGTCCGCCCGCGCCAAAGGTACCAGGACAGAACACAAGAAACAGGCCAATCCGGTTCATAGGCTGAAGGAGATTTTGGCATCACTGTCATCTAAGACGGCTCGATTTGCGTATTGTTCATCAGATGGTGTGGAACCTGGCGCTCCGGCAAACATCTATATAGATAACAGGGAGGTTTTATGAGGATTGTTCGTATGGCAGTGGCAGAAGTGCAATCGGCTCACGATTTCACTCCTCTGCTGGCAGCATTGCTTTCCCCCGCCTCCGTAATTGCCCTGGTGCTCGCCTTTTGGCGTCTCGGAGCGGACCTGAGCTGGACCGGAGAGTTCGCTATCTCCACTGGCCTGTTTTCCCACTGGCAGGTTTGGATGGCGTTGGCCGTGGCACTGCAGACTTGGGCGGCTCATTTGGGCAAGATTCAGAAGAAACACCAGAATCCGCGCCGCTAGGTTGCTATTCTGAAGTCAGACGCATCGAGCGTCTCTTCCATGGCAAATCGTGTCCCTTCCCGGTTTTCCGGGATGTTCTATACTCCCGGTTTCCCGCCTGGCGTCAAGTGGCTGCTGATCAGCAACATAGCCATTTTCATCCTTGGCTATTTCTTCGGCTTGCTGGATATTGACCGCCTCTTCAAGTATTTTCCCCTATCTCCCTATGAAGTGCTCCATTACGGGTTGATCTGGCAGTTGGCCACCTACATGTTTCTGCACGGCGGCTTTGGCCACATCATTTGGAACATGCTGGCGCTCTGGATGTTTGGCGCGGATCTCGAGAAAACGTGGGGCACTCTGCGTTTTTTGAAGTTCTACTTCTTCTGCGGCATCGGAGCGGGCATCTGCGTAGTGCTGTTCAACTATCTGCTCCCCTGGGGCAGTGCATATAGTCACACCATCGGAAGTTCCGGAGCGATTTTCGGCATTCTGATGGCTTGCGCCCTGCTCTTTCCGGATCGCACAATCTTGTGGGGATTCCTGATTCCGATCAAGATGAAGTATTTTGTGATGATCATCGGGGCGATCGCATTCTTGAGCTCCTTCCAGGTGAACAGCGGAGTCAGCGAGCTGGCGCATCTGGGTGGGTTGCTGTTCGGGTACATCTACGTGCGCGGCCCACGCTTTCAATTTGATCCTCTCGCGTCTCTTGAAGGCGCTTACAAGCGCTGGAAACTGCAGCGCGCCAAGAAGAAGTTTCAGGTCTATCTCCGCAAGCAAGGTCCCGGGGACCCGCGCGTCCACTAAAGACTCCGGCGAAACACCCTGCTCAACCCTCACGTCCAGCATTTGGTAGACTTCCCTCAAGTGGGTGCTATGAAATTCATCGCAAGTCTTGCTCCTCTTGCCATTGCCTGCCTGCTCGGCGGGGTCCTGCCGCTGGCTGCCCAACAAGGCCCAACGCCGCAGTCTTCAGAGACCGTCGCCAAACCCAGAAAGAAGGCCGCTCCGGCCGATACTGTCAACGCGGATACCCCGCCCGAGGCGCCTCCGGCGGAGCAGCCAAAGATTCCCAGCAAGTTCACAAAAAAGGAAAACCAGGTTCCCGAAGGGCTGCCTAATTTCAAGAGCGACGTCACCACCGTGCAAGTGGATGTGTCGGTGCTCGACAATAAGGGACGGTTCATTCCGAAGATTCCGCGCGCCAACTTCCGTATTCTGGAAGACAATGTCCCGCAGCAGATCAGCACCTTCAGCACCGGCAGCGATGCGCCGATGACCGTAGCTCTGGTGATCGAGTTCAGCAATCTTTTCCAGCAATACTACAGCGAAGGTTGGTATCAGACGCTGATGGCGGCGTACGGTTTTGTGCAAACTCTGAAGCCGGACGATTACGTGGCGGTGGTGGCCTACGATCTGCGCACGGAGATCCTCTCCGACTTCAGCACGGACCGCAGCAAGACCATGCAGGCGATGCAGCGCCTCCGCGTGGCCGGGTTTTCCGAAGCCAATCTGTTCGACGCGCTTACCGACACGGCCGAGCGGATGACCGACATTGAAGGCCGCAAAGCCATTGTCCTCATCGCTTCCGGCCGCGACACGTTCAGCAAGCTTACCTTCGACAAGGCTCGCAAACGGGTGGCCGAAGCCGCGGTGCCGGTGTACGCCATCGGCCTGCTGCAGACCTTGCGTGAGTTAGCCGATGCTCGCGGTGGCTTGGGGGCGCTGGACCGGATGGATTTTCTGCAAGCTGACAATGAGATGAAAACGTTTGCCAAGGAATCTGGCGGCCAATCTTACTTTCCCCGCTTCTACGGCGAGTTTCCCACCATCTATCAGTCCATTTCCGAGGCGCTCCGAAATCAGTACTCGCTGGCCTACCAGCCGAGCAATCAGGCGCGCGATGGAAAATACCGGAAGATCAAAGTTGAACTGATCGATCCGGAAACCAACGAGCTGCTGGCGATCAAGGATGAGAAGGGAAAGCCGATGAAGTATCAGGTGATTGCCAAGCAGGGCTACACCGCTCCGCGCGAAGTGGAGTGACCATCACATTCGATCGCGCGAGTCAAGCTCTCAATGTTGCGCTCTCACAATTCGATACGAAATCATTGACAGTTCCATGAACGCTTTGTTAACGTCACTGTGCTGACGCAATGGCAAGTGCCTCTTCCAAACCTACTCAAACACGCGTTTTGATTGTTGATGATAACAAGCTGGGGCTTCTGGCGCGTAAGAGCGTGCTGGAAGAACTGGGACACTTGGTGGTCATCTCGGCGGCGCCGCAAGAAGCGCTAGAACTGTGTGCCAAGCAACACTTCGACGTGGCCATCACGGATTACAAGATGCCCAAGATGAACGGCATCGAATTTATCGCAAAACTGCGCAAGGTGGATTCGGGCACAGCCATCATTTTGATCTCCGGCTTCACGGATGCCATGGGGCTGAACGAAGAGAACACTGGCGCGGACGTGGTGTTGCAGAAGAGCGCCAATGAAGTGACCGCGCTGATTCGCGCGGTCAACCGGCTGCTTCGCAAACCTGCGCCCAAGAAGAAGCCAGCTAGCCAGCCGGCTTCCAAGACCGAAAAACGCAAGCCGGGCTAAGGGGTCGGGCCGGACGCCCTCGTCCGCCGGCTGGAGTTCAAGGTGCGCTTTCCGATGTCGAAAGTTCGAGAGAAACTGGCGTCCCATAGACCCAGTTTTCGATCCCACCCTCCAAGCGCCAGAAGCTCTACTGCTATGTCGACGAGACCGGCGAACGCCTCCGCCAGTCTTTTTGTCGGTAGCGGTGGTGAGCGAGCGGGACCATGAGCCAATACGCGAAGCGCTTCTCGACATTGAGCAGTTCGCCGGTACGGGCAGAAGGAAGTGTGGCACAAATTTTCGGTCAGCACGGCGGTTGCATTACCTCACAAAGGCCTTTGCACAGAATGTCGGACGCGCAGACGTCTTCTTCGGCTCGTATCCGAAGCCCCTTCCGTACTTCTTTCCCTGGATAGAAGTTTTGGAGTATGCGATCAAAGCGAAAGCCACCGGCCCTACACGGCGGGAATCTTCGTTGACGGCATCGACCGGAAAAAAGATGGAGCTTACCAACGCGTTACGCTTGCGCGGCGTGCCGCTGGGAGATAGTGCGGAGTAGGCGCGACGAGAGCGAACCACTCATTCGCCTTGCTGATATGTGGGCGGAATGCATCCGTAGGCACAGCAGGGTGATCGCGAGGAGTAAGAGCTAGTTCTCCGGGCGGTGCAAACGGAGTATCTTAGGCCGACCAAAAAGCAAACCCCTTGAACAAGGGGTTCGACAGTAGCTTTTATGGTCGCGGCTATCCTTCCATTGCCGGAAGACCAATCTCTGCCAAGCGGGCAGGCCTTCACCGAGGGCTACTCTTTCATACGCCCGCCATAAGTCAATGCCCGGGGGCGACTCTTTCTCCGCTCTCCCTGTTCATGGACTGAGTATCATACCGCCGGGTTAAGCGCTCCCTATGGCAAACTAAAAGCTGATGTCAACACTGCGCCGGCGCGCTGCGCTCGCTCTCATCCCATTTTTCGTCTCAACTGCACCGGGGGCGAATCCCACCTTGTCGCTGCACGACAAAGTGGCGCAGCTGGTGGTGATGTCTATCTACGGCGAGCCGATGAACGTGCGCTCGCGCCAGTTCAAGAAATACCAGCACCTCATAAACGAGGTGCATGTGGGCGGCGTCATCGTCACCGGTCACAGTGTTCATGGCGCGATACGTGGCGCCGAGCCGTACGCTTTCGCCGCGCTCATCAATCGTCTGCAAAGTCTGGCGCCGATCCCGCTTTTGGTTGCCGCCGACTTCGAACGCGGCGCTAGCATGCGCATCGCCTCGACTACGGCGTGGCCCTACAGCATGGCCTTTGCCGCCGCCCGCGATTTAGACGGAGTGCGCTATGAAGGCGCCGAGACCGCGCGCGAGGCGCGGGCCATTGGCGTCAATTGGGTGTTCGCTCCGGTCGCCGACGTTAATAACAATCCGGATAATCCGATCATCAACATCCGTTCGTACGCAGAGAACGCCGAACAGGTGGCCAGCTATGTGTCGGCGTACATCGAAGGCGCACATTCCGTTGCCAACTCTCCGGTGCTGGTCACCGCCAAGCATTTTCCCGGTCATGGCGATACGATCGAAGACAGCCATCTTCAACTGGCGCGCGTCAACGCCGATCGCAAGCGTCTGGACGCCGTGGAGCTGGCTCCGTTCCGCGCCGCCATCCGCGCGAATGTGGATGCCATTATGACCGCGCACATGGCCGTACCGGCGCTGGAGCCGGAGATCATTCCCGCTACCGTTTCCCCCAAGATCCTGACCGATCTGTTGCGCGACGAGATGAAGTTCAAGGGCCTGATCGTAACGGACGCCATGGAGATGGAAGGGCTGATGCAAATGTACGACACCGGCGAAGCGGCTGTACGCTCCTTGCTGGCCGGAGCCGACGTATTGCTGATGCCGCGCGACGCCGAGGCCGCCATCGCCGGCGTGCTCGCCGCCGTCAAGTCCGGCAGGCTTCCACAGAAGCGTCTCGAGGAGAGCCTGAACCGGGTACTCGCCGCCAAAGCGCGATTGGGCTTGTTCCGGACTCGCTACACGGAATACCGGACGATTGCCCATGTGCTCGACGCGCCGGAAGACGAAGAACGGGCGCAACAAGTGGCTGATCACGCGGTAACTCTGATCAAGGACGAAAAGGATTTGCTGCCCTTGCGTTCCCCTGACAAGACCTGTCTCATCGCGCTCACCGAGAGCCGCTACGGGCGGGAAGGTTGGCGCCTGATGGAAGAGACGCAAAAGCGCGCCCCGAAGATGCCGTTCAGCATGGTTGACCCAAAGATGTCGAAGGCCGATCTGGAAGATGTCGCCCGGTCGACGGCGGCTTGCACCGAGATTGTGGTGGCCGCCTACGTGTCCGTCTCCGCCTATCGCGGAAACGTTGCGCTTCCGGGCGAGTATGGGGATTTTCTCACAGCCTTGCTGGCGGGCAAAACACCGGTGCTGCTGGCCGCGCTCGGCAGCCCGTACCTGGTGCATAGTTTTCCGCAAGCCGCTGCCTACCTCACCACGCTGAGCACCACGGCGACTTCGGAAGCGGCTTTGATCCGGGCGCTCTTTGGAGAGATTCCCATCACCGGTAAACTGCCGGTGACCATTCCGGGCATCGCCAAGTACGGCGACGGCATCCAACTGCCGGCCGTGAGAACAACCGTTCAGTGAATATGAGAGGACAAAAATGTTGGAAATTACCTGGCTAGGCCACGCTACCTTCCAGTTCCGTTTGGAGTCGGGAGAAGTCTTTGTGATGGACCCTTGGGTAGAGGGGAATCCCAAGTTTCCCAAGGGGCACAAGTTTGACCGCGTGGATGCGATCCTGATCTCGCACGGGCATTTCGATCACATCCACGATGCCGTGCCGCTGGCAAAGAAATTCAAGCCGGCCGTCGTCGCTATTTACGAGACCTGTCACTGGCTCGGTTCCAAAGGCGTGGAAAACTGCAGCGGGATGAACAAAGGAGGCACGCAGACGGTGGGTCCGGTGAAGGTCACGATGACGCACGCCCTCCATAGCTGCGGCATCCTGGACGGCGACCAGATGATCTACGGTGGCGAAGCGGCGGGCTACATTCTGCACCTGCCGGACGGCCGCACTATTTATTTCTCCGGCGACACCAACGTCTTCTCCGACATGCAACTGATCCAGACCCTGTATCACCCCGAGCTCGCCTTTATCCCGATCGGCGATTTCTACACCATGGGTCCGCGGGAGGCGGCGCTGGCGTGCCGGCTGCTGAAGGCCCGCAAAGTGATTCCCATGCACTTTGGCACCTTCCCGGCGTTGACCGGCCAACCGGCGCAGGTCGCTGAACTCATTCGCGATCTGCCGGACACCGAAATCTGGCCGTTGAAGATCGGCAAACCGGTGCAGTGGTAGGGATGTAACCGTTGCGGCGGAATTCTCTCCAACCTTACGGAGGCGAGAGAATGCGAACCCGGTACTCATGGCCTTGTCGGCAATAACACCGTTGGCCGGGCCGATCGGCTCTCCGGCGATCAACTGTTGTTCATCGAAGACGCGAATCCGCCGGCCTCGTTTTCCATCTCGCGTGGCGCGAACTGTCTTTGCATGAATCGAACGGCCTACCGGGTCTCCAGTCCGCCAATGGTTGGATTCGGCTGACCAATCCAGCCAGCACCGCCATTCTCAGCTCGGTGAACGCGGCAGACCGCGCGATTCCGCCGCCTGCCTGTAGTTCAACATCGGGCATGATGGCGACACCGGCCGGTTCGTGGTGGCGCTCTCGATGCCCGCAAATCCAGGCTTTGGGGCTACGGCGAAATCAAAGGTTTCAAGCGCGACATGGGCGGTCGCCAGTTCAAGCTCAAGACCCAACGCGGAGAAGAATTCAAGTTTTGCGTGGTGGATCGGACGACGTGTACAATCTGATCGCCGACCGCATTGTCAGCGCCCGCCGTCCTTGGATCATCGTCTCGATGGCGTGATATCGGTTACCGGGAGATCCCAGTGGCCCAGCAAGATCTCGAATCGCCGCTGTTCTTCGTGTTTGTAAGTATCCTGGTCAGGCCACAATTGCTTGATCATTCGCTCCTCATCAGGATTGCTGGTGGTCGCCAGGGTGGAGTTCTTGAACCGGATCGTAACTCGATAGTCCCAGCGCGCTTCTTCAGTCATGTGGTTCGCGGGCGTCTCGATTTTCACCGAGACCATGCGGCCGCTTTCCACCTGCTTCTTGAGCAAGGGGTAGTGGTTCTTCAGAAAGAGTTGCAGGAACTCCTGCTGGCGTCCCCACTGCACTTTGTAATAAT
>Ga0209698_10008309_pt1 | contig 10734 bp, 10 predicted proteins | sample LitLauG_LLR_2012_FD_187203 | JGI IMG/M metagenome (GOLD analysis project Ga0209698, IMG submission 187203) | Freshwater sediment microbial communities from Pennsylvania, USA - Little Laurel Run_MetaG_LLR_2012 (SPAdes) (version 2) | ecosystem: Environmental > Aquatic > Freshwater > Creek >... | reverse complement strand
AAACCACGGAGCGCGTTTCCTTGCCGGTCTTGTCGGCGATGAGTTTGGCCACCCGCTCTGCGATGCCGCCGAGTGCGGCTTCACCAATGCGACCCTGCGCGTCCTTGGTGGTATAACCGCCATCCTTCGGAAAGGCCCCTTCGGCGCACACCACCATGCTGGTGAAGGCTCCGTCGGCTTCCCGTTGACGAATGACTTCGCAAACGGCTTCGGGATCAAAGGGGATTTCCGGGATCAAAATAATGTCGGCCCCACCGGCCAGACCGCCGTGCAACGCAATCCAGCCTGCGTAGCGGCCCATGACTTCCAGCACCATCACGCGCTTGTGGCTGCGTGCCGTGGTGTGCAGACGGTCGAGGGCGTCCACCACACAACTGACCGCAGAATGGAATCCGAAAGTCATGGCTGTGGCATCGATGTCGTTATCAATGGTTTTGGGAACGCCAATGGTGGGAATGCCGTGTTCATTCAGTTGCAGGGCGGTGCTGAGCGAGCCATCGCCTCCGATGCAGATCAGACCTTCGATGTCCAGATCGTGCATGGTTTCCTTGGTCTGTTGGATGATGGCAGGGTCCAACTCGGCCTTGTTGCCGTGGCCGATTTTGGCAACGAAATGGCCCTTGTTGGTGGTGCCCAGAATGGTGCCGCCCAAGTGCATGATGCCTGCCGTGGCCTGACGATCCAACAAGCGGAAGCGGACCGGCGGCAAAATGCCTTCATAGCCGTCGAGAAACCCAATCACTTCCCAGTCCAGCCGGGAGGCGGCGCGCACAACACCGCGGATCACCGCGTTCAGCCCGGGGCAATCGCCGCCACTCGTAAGTACACCGATACGTTTTACAGCCATAATGGAAATCAAAATAGAGATGCGCCTCTTATTTAACCAGTAGAAAAACAAATGGAGAGCGAACTATTAGATATTTTTTCAGTCATGGAAGAACACGGACCATGGGCAAATTCCGGTATTTTCCGTTCCAATCCAGGCCATAACCGACGACGAAGGCATTCGCTATTTCAAAGCCCGCCCAGTCCGCCTGGACCGGTTTTTTGCGGGCCCCTTTCTTGGACAATAAAACGCAGATTTTTATGTCGCGGGCTCCGGCCCGGCGGATTTTTTCTGCCACACTGTGCAAAGTCAGTCCGCTGTCGAGTATGTCATCCACGATCAAAATCTGCCGGCCCCGCACAAAGCCGAAATCACCCTGCAATCCCTGGAGCCGACCCCTGCTGCGGCGTCCTTCGTAACTGGAAACGGCCCGGCATTCAAAGCGTGTTTCCTCCGGCAGTTCCCGCAATAAATCGGCCAGAAAAAAAAGGCTGCCATTCATGAGACCCAGAATGGTCAGGGGCCGCCCCGCATAGTGGCTCTGGATGGCCCTGGCCAGTTCACGCACCCGGCGCTGCAGGCGCGGGGCCGAAATGAGCGTTTTCCCGGGAAGCATCCGTAAAGACTAAAGCCGCGCGAGTTCCCGCGCAATTTTATCCGTATAATCCGGATCGGCATGCAGGGCCAGACCCTTGCCCCAACAGCTCCGCGCCTCTTCTATTTTGGACAATTGTTTGAACGAGAGACCGGCATAATAGTAGATGGCTTCACAAACCCGATTGTCCACCACACCCGGCTTGGCTTCAATTTCCCGGGTCAGGATGGCAAAATCAGCCCGGGCATTGTCGCGCCGGCAAATAAAGGCGGGCAGACGAAAATTATTCACCGCCCGGATGAAGCGCACGGGTATGTTCAAGGGGTCGGCATTGACAGCGCGATCCATGGTGGCCAGCCCGTTTTTCAAAAAACTAAACTTGGAGGGACCGGGCCAGGCATCGCGACTGGCCAGGGTATAGGCACTGCCCAAATACGCCAGTAACAACGGCTTGTCCGGATATTGTTTGGTCAAGCCTTCCAGTTTTTGCACCAATACCCGGGTGGCTCTTTTGTCCCCGTTGACCGATTGTTCATGAAGCGCATGGATTTCCAGAATGAGGGCATCGTCAAAGGAATCCGCCTTGGGTTCATCCCCCCGCACCGGCATCCCGCCCGGTAGCAACAAGACACACAGAAGCACCGGTAATACCCTGTTCAGCATCGCAGACATCTTGCGGGAAGTACCGGAGAAGAAAAGCACTTTTGACATGGCCGCGCCGTGCCTTGCCACCGGCACGATTATCTTGCAGTTTTTTCCCTATGCCACGCGTCACTTGCGTTTGTTTTGCCCTTATCTGCCTTTCCGCCGCCCGGCTGCTGGCGGGGGATCTTTTGCGTTTGGACGATTACGGGGCCGACGATACCGTTTTTCTGTCCCTACCGGCCATTCAACCCAAGGCGGCTGTTTTGCTGGTACCGGATGCCATGGCCGACCCGGCAGTGGTCGCCAGCCGCTGCGACTTACTGGCCCGCCTGGGATACATCGCGGCCGCGGTGGATTTTTACAATGGCCGCGTTGCGGAAGACCAGGCCGAAGCCGCTCAGATCCAAAAGCAACTCCTGCCAAAAACCTCTTTGCAGACCCTGAAAGCCGCCGGCAAACTGCTTTGCCAAAGCCCGCGTTACCGGACAGAAAAACTCGTGCTGGCCGTCTGGGGTGACAATCTCAGCTTGGTCTTGCAGGCGTTGCAGGATCCGGTGACGGCTGCGCATGTGCAGGTGCTGACCTGGATGGAACCGACCGGGCGGCTGCAGCCGGGGGAACTGGCGACGCTGCCCGCCGGTGTGCTGATCCTTTATGACCGGAAATTGGAAACTTCCAATTTCAACGATTACCTGGCAGCGCTGAAAAATTCACGGGGTGCCGCGGCGGAATTTTATCCTCTGGCCTGTGAGCCCGGTTATTTGATGAAAGGAAAAGACAGCGAGGCCACTGCGGACGCTTGGTCCAGCGTGATCAAATATTGGCAGTCGGTGCTGCAAGGCCAATCCCCTGCGGCCAATGCCACTCACGGCGCGTTTTCTCCCGAGGCGCCCCTCACCCCGAGCCCGGCGGCATCGATGCGTTTCAAGCGCTGACCGGGAATGGGATTAAGTTCCCCTTGAGCCTCCGAGAGCCCGGCTGCCGGGCCGTGCCACAAAACAGACTGTACCTTTTGCTGGTGCCTGCACATGCTTTGCCGATGCGGTTGAAAACTGTTTCCCTGCTCTGCCTGGGGTGCTGCCTGCCGTTTTCGGCTTGGGCCCAAACACCCGGGCCAACCCCGTCCGAGTCGCCCCTCCAGCTCGATATGCCCACGGATAATCGCCAGTTGCTCGAGGGGCATCCGGAATTATTTTATCAGGAAACCATCATGCACCGCTATCACGGCGGCATGTACGGCTTTGTACGCAGCACCTCCAATCTGCCCGATCCGCCGTATTATGAGATTTTTCATGAAGGCATCGACATCCGTCCGGTGCGGCGCGATGCCCGGGGAGAGCCGCTCGATCCGGTGCGGGCGGCTGCTGACGGCGTGGTGGTCTATGCCAACACCCGGCCAGGCAAGTCAAATTACGGCAATTACCTCATGATCCAACACGACTACCCGGACGGCACGGCCTACACCACCTACGCCCACCTGGCCAGAATACAAGTGCTAGCGGGACAGAAGGTCAAAGCCGGCGACGTCCTCGGTCTGATGGGCCACACCGGGGCGGGGATCAATTGCGAGCGGGCTCATCTGCATTTTGAATTCGGGTTCCGCCTCCTGCCGAACTACTGCGAATGGCACGATCATCTGGGTGTCAAGTTGGGTGAGGAAGGAACCAACGAGCACGGCGAATACAACGGACTGAATTATCTGGGTGTCAATGCCGCACCCCTCCTGCAAGCCAGCGCCCAAGGCCACCCCTTGACCTTCAAACAAATCTTTGCCTTGGAACATGTCCTCTTGCGGGTGAGAGTCCCGGCAGCCCGGGATTTCTTTTATTGGCAGAAGTGCTGGCCCTGGATGGTGCAGGGCGGTCTTCAGCAGCCCCTGCCCACGTCCTGGGACATTGATTGCGACGCCGTCGGCATACCGCTCAAATTCACCCCTTCAGCGGAAAGGGTGTCGCAACCCGTGCTGATCTGGTTCGACAACAACGCCTCGCGTCAGGAAAGCTTCACCCGGGGGCTGGTCGAAACTCGGGGAGGTAAACGTCAATTGTCCAGACATGGACTGAAATGCTTCAGCCAACTCACCTACGTCCCGTAGTCATTCGCGACGGCAGCTATTCGATTCCCGCGTGCGGAAATCTAACTCTCCCGCCACTCAAGCCGTGCGCATGGGCATGATGACGTACAAAAACGGCTTGTTGTAGCGGATCACGCCCGGGCTCAGTTCATCCGTGAAATCGATGGTGATTTCGGGGGAATCCAGATTCCGCAGCGGGTCGGCCAGATATTCCGGATTAAAGGCAATGCTGAATTCCTTGCCTTTATAGCTGATGGCCAGGGATTCACGGGCTTCACCGACATCCGGGGTGTTGGCCGAAATTTCCAGAATGTTTTTCCCAAAGGAAAGCTTGATGGAATTGGATTTTTCGCTGGAAAGCAGCGCCACGCGCCGCGCGGAATTCAACAGCAGTTCCCGTTCTATGGTAATGCGTTCCTTGGTTTCGGAAGGCACCACCTGACGATAGTTTGGATAATTTCCCTCGATCAATTTGGAGACAAGAAAGGTATTCCCCACCGTGAAGGAAATCTGATTTTCCGATATGGCGAAGGTCACCTCTCCCTTGTCGCTGAGTATGCGCTGCAGTTCGTTGACGGCTTTGGTGGGCAGAATGACATCTGTTTCCGAGGCTTTGGGGAAATCAATATCATGTTCCACCAAGGCCAGGCGCCGTCCGTCTGTGGCCACCACATTCAGTTTGTTGTCCTTGAAACTGAGCAGCGATCCGTTGAGGACATAACGGCTTTCGTCCGCCGACATGGCGTAGGCCGTTTTTTTCAGCATGTCCTTGAACACGGCCTGATCCAGCTTGAATAAATTCGCTCCTTCGGTCTTGGGAAAGGGCGGAAAATCCTCTTCCGGAAGGCCCATGATTTTGAAAAAACTGTTTCCAGAACGAATGCTGGCGTGCTGCTTGGAATCCACCTCAAGGGTGATTTCAGAGACGGGCAGTTCCCGGATAATGCTGAAGAGCCGGCGTGCCGGCAGGGTCACGCCCCCAGCTTTTTCAATCTTGGCTTCTACGGCTGTGCGGATACCGGTGTCCAGGTCCGTGGTGGAAAGGGAAATCTCTCCCTCACCCGTTTTGATGAGAACATTGCCGAGGATGGGAAGGGTTGTGCGGCTGCTGACGATGCTTTGAACCACCTGCAAACCTTCCAGGAACTTGTCGCGTTGGATGGTCAATTTCATACGTGATTATCTTATTCTATATAGAGGTACATATATCAATCTTAATAAGCCAGTTAATAAGACAGGTCGGCAGTTGTAAGTCAATTTCTATCAAAAAGTTGATGAAAAAAATATCCTGTGAATGAAGGGTGGAATAAGATGCGTAAAGGCAGCAAACAGGCTTTTTAAAAAGTCATTAATCATCCATACACAACTTATTGGTCTGTTATTCCAAGTAATTCCAGTTCAACAGTTTGTAAAATGGGAGAAGGGAGGGATAAGGAAATCAGAAAAATCATGCCGGCATTTCCATTTTCTGCGAAAGGAACTGGATTTGTTGGCGGAGCTGGGGATTTTTTTCAATATCCGACTCAATTTTCTTGCAGGCATGGAGCACGGTGCCGTGGTCGCGGCCACCGAAGGCTTCGCCGATTTCGTGCAGTGATTTTTTGGTGAGTTTCCGGCTCAAATACATGGCCACCATGCGGGGCATGGCGATGTTGTTGGGGCGGCGCTTGCTGGTCATGTCCGTCATGCGGATATCGAAACTTTCCGCCACCCTGCGTTGAATGGTGTCAATGGTGAGGGCATTGAGAGCTTCCTGCTGGATGAAGTCCTTGAGCAACTCCTCCACCTGGGCCTGAGTGAGCTTTTTGTCATTGAGCGCCGCCCAGGCGGCCACACGGTTGAGGGCGCCTTCCAAGCGGCGAATGTTGGCCTTGACCCGTTCGGCAATGAAATTGAGCACACTGTCCCCGAGCCGTACATCCATCTTGGCGGCCTTGGATTTGAGAATGGCCAGACGCGTTTCGATATCGGGTGGCTGCAGTTCTGCGGTCAGTCCCCATTCAAAGCGTGAGACCAGTCGTTGTTCGAGATTTTTTACTTCCAACGGCGAGGAGTCACTGGTCAGAACGATCTGTTTGCTGCCGTCAAAAAGAGCATTGAAGGTGTGGAAAAATTCCTCCTGAGAGCGTTCCTTGCCCCCGAAGAACTGGATGTCATCAATCAGCAGGGCGTCCGCCTGGCGGTATTTTTTGCGGAACCGGACGAGGTCGCCGTGCTGGATGGCTGAGATGAATTCGTTGGTGAACTGTTCCGAGGTGACATAGACGATGCGCGCATTTTTCTTGTTCTTCAGAATGCGGTGCCCGATGGCGTGCATGAGATGGGTTTTGCCCAGACCGACGGCCCCATGGATAAAGAGGGGATTGTAAATTTTGGCGGGAGCTTCCGCCACGGCCTGACTGGCGGCATGGGCGAATTCATTGTTCACACCCACCACAAAGGTTTCAAAGGTGTAGCGCGGGACGAGAGTGTTTTCCGCAGCCTTGCCGTTGCCGCTCTTGGTCTGTACCGGCTCGACCGGGGTTTCGTCGAGTGAGGCAAGGGAGCCGTTGGAGGCCACGTCAAAACCAACCTCGATATCGCGCCCTGAGGCGAGAGCCAGAGACTCCTTCAGTTGCGGGAGATAGTTCCCCTCAATCCAGAATTGATAGATGGAATTATCCACTCCGAGAACCAGGCGTCCGGACTCGTAGGAGATGGCCTTTACGGGGGCGAACCAGCGTTTGTAAGCGTCGGGCGAAATCAGTCTTTGCAGCTCCAGACTGGCCTTTTGCCAAATATCGTGTTGATCTACGAAGGGAGCTTCAGACATGGTGAAGGTTTATTAAATCCATCCCCAAAAAACCGACAAGTACAAAAGAAAATAATTATGGAGTTGCTGGCCTCGCGCCAGACAAGTTACAGCCTAAAAATAGGGGTCAGGTCCGTCCCGCAACCCCCGGGCCGTGGGTCAAATCGCCTTTTCGCCGCGTTCTTCCGTGCGGATGCGGATGACATCCTCCACCGGCAGAACGAAAACCTTGCCATCGCCAATTTTGCCCGTCTGAGCGGCCTTGATAATCGCCTCCACAGCCTTGGCCTGGAGGGATTCGCCGACCACGACGTCCAATTTGATTTTGGGCAGGAAATCAACGGTGTATTCGCTGCCGCGGTAAATTTCGGTGTGACCCTTTTGGCGGCCGAAGCCCTTGACTTCCGTCACGGTCAACCCTTCGATGCCGATTTCCGACAGGGCTTCTTTGACGTCTTCGAGTTTGAAGGGCTTGATGACAGCTTCGATTTTTTTCATAAACTTGTTCTTGATTATTATTGTGCAAGGTCGGAGGTTTCAGTCCAGCCCCGCCAGCCATCGAAAGGGTTGTCGTTTAGACGGCTTTCTCGCCTTTTTCCTCGGTGCGGATACGGATGGCCTCTTCGACGGGGAGTACAAAGATTTTTCCATCGCCGATTTTCCCGGTTTTGGCGGCTTTAACGATGGTTGCAATGGCTTTACTGATAATCGATTCGGCTAAAACGACTTCGATTTTCACCTTGGGCAGGAAATCAACGGTGTATTCGCTGCCGCGGTAAATTTCGGTGTGACCCTTTTGGCGGCCAAAGCCCTTGACTTCCGTCACGGTCAAACCCTCGACACCGATCTCAGTCAGGGCTTCCTTGACCTCTTCCAATTTGAAGGGTTTGATAATTGCCTCGATTTTTTTCACTGCCATAATCTTATTTCTCCTGGTTCTGCCGCCTGCCTTCGCACCAACGGGGAAGCGATAGCAGATTCAGCAAAGATTTCAATGAGCCTTTCATTGGGACCGCAAACGGCCCGTTTTTTTGTTTAGACCATCAACCGCCATGCTTCGTCAACCGGTTTTCCGAAGCCAGAACGACCTCCGAAAATGTCTATTTAACAGCGATTTTTACCACTTTCGGACCTGCCTGGGTGGTCTTTTTTAGTCAATACCAGCTCCTTTGTTTACTTTAGTTTGTACACAAGTCCCTTTTGAAAGACTGTACAAACAAGTAAGCAGACCTTGTGCCAGTTACTCCAGCTTGTTTGTCCGGGCCGGTCTTCCGGGCTTATTTCTCGAGGCGGTTCAGTTCTCCGTGCTAGTTCCTCGGGGCCAGGTCTTTTTCATGAAAAGCCAGTCCGGCTTGGTAAAGTTTGATTTGGCCGGTCAGCTCGTTTTGCAAGTCTGTATTCTTTTGTTCCCGGGCATAGAGCAGGGCTTTCTGTGCCGTTACCACCGCTTCATCAAAGCGCCCGGCCTCGGCGTAGGCTGCGGCCAGCGTTTGTTTGATGACAGAATCTCCTCCCCCGGAGCCGTCATCGGCCTTCAGGGCCAGTGTGACGGCCCGGGGACCGTTGCGCAGGTGTGGATCCGCACAAGTCGCCAGCAGCCAAGCCAGGCCCTGCAGGGCCGTGGTGTCGCCGGGACTTATCTGCAGTGCTCTTTCGTATTCGGGTAAGGCCAGGTCTGCCCGCCCACTTTGCCTATAGGCCTCTCCCAGTGTAGCCAGGGCTTCGACGAAATTTGGGTTGAGGTGGACGGCTTTTTTCAACTGGCTGATGGCCTGCGCGGTTTGTCCGGCTTTCAGGCTCGTCAGTCCCAGATTGTACAAGGTATGGACGGAGTCCGGATTCAACGCCAAGGCCTGTTCGAGTTCAGATCTGGCTTCATGCCATTGTCCCTGTTTCAGGTCCAGTTCTCCCAAATTGCTGTAAGCCTCGGCATAGCCCGGGTCTATTTGCAGCGCTGTTTTGAATGCGGCCCTGGCTTCTTCGGTCTGGCCAAGCTTGAGCCAAATAAGTCCGAGATTATTGTGCACCTCCACATGAGCCGGCCCGTTTTCCAGGGATTTTTTCGCATAGAGCAGCGCCTCGGTCGGACGATCCTTTTCCAGCAACAATCCGGCCAGGTTGTTGCCGGCCACCCAACAGGCTGGATTGCTCTTAAGAGTCGCCCGGAGATGGGTTTCATAGTTGATGTACGTGCAGCTGTGCTGCCAGGTCAGAACGCCGAGCCCGGTCAGCAAGAGACCCGCGGCAGCGGTTTTCAGCCTCAGATCCTGCTTCCTTGCAGCGCAGGCCAGCAGAGCCGCCATGGCAGGCAGGGCACTCATGCCGCTGTAATACATCCAATGATCGGATACAAAGGTGTAACGGGTCCTGAATAGAACCACCAAGAGGATGAGCAGTGAAGAGCTGAGGTAGAAATGAACAGCGGCAACGAACAGGCCCCTGCCCCATTTTTCCCGTTTGACCCAGAGCAGCGCGAAAAACCCCAGCGTTGCCGAAGGATGGACATATTGCCACCAGACTTTCGTGCTCACATCCCAGCGTGGGTAATAAAAGCAAAGTGGATGGGGAAAAATCACCTTGCCCAGATAGAACCAGAAACTGCGGCCGGAAATGAGTATGCGATCGGCCAGGCCGATGCTGAAGCTGTGACCTGCCGCACCGACCACGTCGTGTTCGAGTCGTTTGGTCAGCAGGCCCAGCCCGATTCCAAGGCCGAGCATGGGTAGCAGTGGCAGGGCGTCGCGCCAACTGCAGTCCTTGCGTTTCCACCAGATGATCAGAAATAATAGTACGGGCAGAAAGCAGACGGCTGTTTTGGCCAGCATGGCCAGGACGAATAAAAACAAGGCCAGGGCGTAGCCAGTCCAGCGCGGCTTTCTTTTTGCTGCGTCGTCGCATCCCGGGTCCAGAAAATGCAAATAAGCCAGCATGGAGCCCAGCAGCAACGCTCCGGACAGGGTGTTCTTTTGTTCCGTGACCCAGGCCACGCTCATGACATTGACCGGGTGCAGGGCGAAGAGGGCCGCACCAAACCAGGCTCCCATCACCTGCAATCGTTTCAGGACTTGCCAGAGCAGTAGAGCCCCGGCGCCGTGCCAGAAAATGTTGGCCAGATGAAAAGCCGTGGCATTCAAACCCCAGATGCGGCAGTACAGCCAGAACAGGCTGAAGTTGAGCGGGCAGGGCTGGTGTCCGGCGGCGGCGGGTCTGAACCAAATATCACCCAGACCACTCCACAGCCTTAAGGCCGGATTGTTGACGATGTAATCCTTGTCTTCCCAGATGAACCCGGCATTCCAGACGGGTTGATAGGCAAGAAATACGGCTGCCATCAGCAGCAGGCTGGGGATGATGTCGGAAATCAACCCGGCACGTTGTTCGGGCACGATCCTTGGATTTTCCTGTTCCACGAGGCGATTGTGTCGATGGCTTATCTCACTCACAAGCCCATTTCCGATTCAGCATTTGACCTAAAAAAGAACCCCGGGAATTGCTACCCGGGGTCCAAATAATTCCGTTTTTCATCTCCGGCGGTGTTTTTATTGGTCTGTTTCGGCACGGCGCAGCGGAGGAAAGCGGAAATAAATTTCCGCACTCCATATTCAACGAGCATCAGCGGCGTTTTTTGAGTGCTGTGATTTATCACAGCTTTGGGGGCCGGGGGTGATCAACACGGCGGCATGTCGCTGCGGGGAAAAGCGGAAACAAGTTTCCGCACTCCATATTCTCAAGAGCGCCAGCGGCGCTTTTTGAGTGCTGTGATTTATCACAGCTTTGTAGGTCGGAGGTGAGCAGATGCGGCG
>Ga0209698_10008308_pt1 | contig 10735 bp, 12 predicted proteins | sample LitLauG_LLR_2012_FD_187203 | JGI IMG/M metagenome (GOLD analysis project Ga0209698, IMG submission 187203) | Freshwater sediment microbial communities from Pennsylvania, USA - Little Laurel Run_MetaG_LLR_2012 (SPAdes) (version 2) | ecosystem: Environmental > Aquatic > Freshwater > Creek >... | reverse complement strand
GAGCGCATAGGCGAAATGTTGCAGTTCGGCATTGGTTGCCCGAAGCGCTTCCTCAGCCTTTTTGCGGTCTGTTACGTCCTCAATCGCCAGAAGGATGGTCCGTGCTTGCGCATTCGGATTGAAGATCTCGCTGGCGTTGAGCAGCATCACTTTCCTTCCGACATGTTCAAAATCGTGGGTCACCTCGAAGTCCCGGAACGTGGCGTGCGCGGGGAGAATATTCTCGAGCAGCTCGCGCAGTCTCGGGATGTTCCATTGTCCGTTCCCAAGATCGTAGATAAGCCGCTCCTCCGTCTCCTCCCGTGTGGCCTGGAACGTTCCGTAGAACGTCTTGTTCGCTTTCATGACTTGCAGGTTCTGGTTCAGGATCACCAGAGGCTCCCGTACCGTTTCCACAATGGCTTCGGCGAAGTCAAGGCCGCGCTTAGCGGCATCGATATCGATCAGCATCAGCACGGCCCCGTCAATTTTGCCATCGGGCCCCAGGGACGGGAGGACACGCAGTGAATACCAGCGGCCGTGCGGGTCGCGGATATCGCGCGGTTTCCGATCGCCGCTCTCCATCGCATCCAACAGCAACCGCCGCAGGTCGGGTAGTTCCATTTGAGGCTGGAGATCGGTTATCGATCGGCCGACATCGGAGGCGATCAGATTCAACATAGGTTCCATGGCGCGCGTAAAGCGGCGAATGCGCAGATCCCGCCCAACCATGGCAAGGGGGATACTGATGCTTTCCAGAAGATTGGCCAGATCCCGGTTGACTTTACTGAATTCCACGTTGCTGACCTTCAGCTCTTCGTTCAGCGTATTTAGTTCTTCGTTCGCTGACTCCAACTCTTCCTGCGCGGTCTCCAGCTCTTCGTTACCCGCCTGCGCCTCTTCGTTCGCCGCTCGAAGCTCTTCGAGGGTGGAGGCATTATCCTCCACGATTGATTGCAGATACTCTTTAGTTGCTATGAGCTCGCGCCGCAGCCGGTCACTTCCCCGGCTCTCCTCGATCGTGGGCTTTTGACGCGCGCGCCCGCCAGCTTTCGGCTCGGCGTCTTCGAACAGGACCAGGAAATAGCGTTCGTCGGGAGATGACGAGCCCCTAAACGGCGTAACCTCGATTTTGACGTCTTTTAGCTGGCCACCGTCTTCGATCCTAAAACCGTCTTCTTTGGCTATGGCGCTCGTTTGTCTGGCAGTTTGGATCGCCTTGCCCAGGCCCGCTATTAAGCCTTCACGCGCCAGTTTCAGAAGGTTTTGGGTCGGCTCGCCGGGCGAAAGCTCCAGGTACGGCGCCGTGCGGCCGCGGACCTGAACGATGTTCATTTCATCGTCAATGATGGCGCCGGGGGGGCCATGTTCGGCCAGCACCAAACGGTCGGCTTCTCTCAGCACGTCCAGCCCGGCTCGGCCCTCGGCAGTTCTCTCCCGGAGATCCACCCGGCCTTCGGTGCGGCGCCCTTCGCTCAGGCGTGGCGCCGGCTTCTCCGCAGCCGGCCGCAGGCAATAGATCTTGTGCGTCTTCTCCACTTGATGAAACGAATCGGAAAGCGTGCCGATGCTTTCCGACGGACCGACTACCAGGAAGCCCGTTGGCTTAAGGGCGTAGTGCAGGATCGACAACACCTTGCGCTGTAGCACGGGTCCAAGGTAGATCAGCACGTTACAGCAACTGATGAGGTCCAGCCTGGAGAAAGGCGGGTCTTGCGCCATGTTGTGCCTGGCAAAGACGCATACGTCGCGAACGCTTTTTGCGATCTGGTACCCGCGTTCCGTTCTGGTGAAGAAGCGCGCCAATCGCTGCGGCGAGACGTTGACCAACGCGGAGTCCTTGTATGTGCCTGCGCGCGCCTTAGTGATCGCCGTTTCGCTGATATCGGTGGCGAAAACCTCGAACGGAAAGCTCACTTTCGTGTCGTCCAGGAATTCCATCAAGCACATGCCGATCGAATAAGCCTCCTCGCCCGTGGCGCACCCAGGCACCCAGACCCGGATGGGCTCCTCGACCGGTCTATTGCCAACCAGAGCCGGGAACACCTTCCTCTTCAGCTCCTCGAAGACCGCTGGTTCCCGAAAGAATGCAGTGACGGTGATCAGACAGTCCTCGGACAATGCGTTGGCTTCCTCACGATTCTGCTCGAGATGACGGCTGTAGTCACCCAGCTTTTCGAATCCGCGGAGGGTCATGCGGCGCTTGATGCGCCGCGCCAGGGTGCTGGGCTTGTAGTAAGTGAAGTCTACTCCGGTGGCGCTCCGTACCAGCCGGAGTATCTTGGCCAGTTCCGGATCCCCCGGCGGCCCAATCGCCTCGCGATGCCCGATCGGTACCTGCGAATCGCGGGCAATGGCTACCAGTTCCCGCGCGATTCCGGCCGGCGGCAGGACAAAATCCACCACACCCGCAGCGATGGCGCTACGCGGCATGCTATCGAACTTCGCGCTTCGCACCTCCTGAGCGAAGGTGATGCCGCCCACGGCCTTGATTGCCTGGAGGCCCAGCGTCCCATCTGACGCGGTTCCCGACAGAACAACGCCCAGCGCTTTGCTACCCCGGTCTGCCGCCAAGGCCCGGAGAAAGCCGTCGATCGGCATGTTGCGTCCACTGACTGGCCGGGCCGGCGTATCGAGGACTCCATCGGAAATGCCCAAATTGCAGCGCGGCGGAATCACGTAAACATGATTGGCCTCGGCGCGAGTCTCGCCATTCACTTCACGGACGGGCATTTCGCTGGTTTTGGATAGCAACTCTGTCAGATGGCTCTCGTGACTCGGATCGAGGTGCTGAATCAGCACGAATGCCATGCCGGTATCGTCCGGAAGATGCCTGAGCAACTCGGTGAATGCCTCCAGCCCACCGGCGGAGGCTCCTATGCCAACGATGGGGAATGAATTGGCTTCGGCCTGCTCCTCGGAGGTTGGCCGCCCGATGACCGACGCGGAACCAGGCGTCACGGATGCTGGAGAGGTTGTCCCAGCGGGGGCTGTTCGTCGCTTTGGGCGAGGCGAATCAGGCGCACGCGGAGAACGCGCGACCCTGCCTGGCCGACGACTGCCGGTCTTCTTTGCCACACCCACTATTACCTTTCTCACCTGTACGAACGGGCATCATCACCGGAACTGGAACCCGGCTACGACAGCACGCGATGTGCCACTCGGCCGGCGGCGGACCAACTGACTGCATTGTAGCGCTGTCTGGATCTCCGTGCGGGCGCAAACCGCGCTCGGCGGGGCTTCCAGGTACCTGGTGTCGGGGCCGGCGGCTGGTTGTGCGCAATTGTGCCGCATTGTGCGTTGCGGGCGCACGCGGGACTTGTTCGAATTTGGCCGAACAAAGCCAAATTTCCCTTTTAAATCATAATTTTAGCGTGCAGCGACGGTTGAGTTCCGGCCTCAGCCAGACTGGAGGAGGGCTAATAGGCGAATGTACGCGACCTTTCCTAACTGAGGTATAGCACGGCGGCCGCATCGAATCGGGTTACCGTTTACCGTTGGGCGTTTGTTTTCATGCGGGCAGCCGGGTAAGAGATGGCGTGACCATGAGCCACAGCCGCTGCACGCTCCAGATGCGGGGCTGAAGCCAGGCTGAAGCCCCGCGCGGGATAAATCCCTCCACGCCAGCGCTACCTACCTAGCAGATCCTTAATGATTTTGCCGATCTCCATGAATTGATCCAGACCGGAAGGCTTGGTGATGAATCGGGCAACTCCGAGGTCTTTGAGCAGGGCCTCGTCCCGCCGCGATCGGGAAGAACTCCACACGCAAACTGGAACACCGCCAAGGTGTCTGTCGCTTCGGATCTCGCGCACGATGTCTTCGCCGGTATACTTGGACAGGTTCAGGTCTATCAGGATCAGGTTTGGAATGGCCGCATCCGCATGAACCCCCTGCCTGCGGATGAAAGCGAGGGCTTCGCCTCCGCTCAGCAGGTGAACCAGTTCAAATCGGAGATCTTGCTTCTTCAGCGCCCGATCGAGAAGGAAGACGTCCGAGCAATTGTCCTCAATGACAAGAATCCGGGCTGAGGGAACAGCCGAAGTGTGCTTCAAACTCACTCCCGATTGGCCAACCATCTCCAGGTACCTCTTGATCATTCCACAATTGATGGTGGCACCGCTTGAGGCGACACCTGTCTGGCCCTTACGATCCACCGCTTGGGTGCCGGCCCGACGTAGTAGAAGGGGTAGCAAGTTACCATCGTCAGCACGTTCTCGGCTGATGAAGCGAGTACCCCGACATTGTCCGGTTCTACCACCCTTAGCGACACGACTTCGTACTTGAAATTGCCTTTCAGCGTCGAGAATTGAATCTCGTCCTTGATCCTCAAATCCTTCAGCGGGCGGAAAAATGTATCCCGGTGCCCGGCGAGTCCCACGTTGCCGGCCTCGCCCGGCAGTGCCGTGCCGGGGATATGTCCGACCGCGCGACGTAGAGTGGTTTTGCCGATCCCTTCGACGACGACCACGGAAAGGAGGAGACGTGGGATCTCGATGCGCCCGATCAGACCCTCCGCCACGGCGGCAGGCGCGCCTTTCGGGGCAGGGGAGAACTGCAGTTGAGGCGTGCCCACGCTAGCCGCGCGCCGATAGCGCAGTTGGCGGTCGAGATTCCGGCTGTCGCGCGCCTGGAAAATCCAGGCGTCCACCAGCGCGAATCCGCAGTAGCCCAGGAGCAAGAAGGCGAAGGCAAAGAACGCACGCTGGGTCCACTTCAGAATCCGCCTGAGTGGCGCCTTCCCAACTACGAGCCTCATTTGCTACCCGCCTGGCGAAGCGACGACGCGCCGCCAGGTCTGTAACCGGTGCGCGTGCGCACGGATAGGTCGTGGCCCTTGACCCGAGCAGTTACCCGAATGGCGCGATAAGCGCCGTCAGGAGTAGGGTTGACTGGAGCATAGCCGATCGTGTATTGATGGCGAATGTCCCGGGCGATGCGCTCGCAGATGGGCGCCACTTCGCTGAGCTGGTCGGGTAGAAAGGCTTCGCCGCCCGTCGCCCGTGCCAGGTGCTTGAGCACACCCGGGTTCCGGTCCGGATCTTCTAGGTCGAATAGACCTATCGTGTAGATGACAGCGCTGGATTGCTCGGCCAGCTTCATGACTTGGGACAAGCTGCGCGCGCTGGCGTTGTCACCGCCATCGCTGACGACAATCAGCACTTTCTTATCCCGGCTGCCTGCCTGCAATTCCTCTAAAGCCTTGGCGATTGCGTCGTACAGAGCGGTCTGGCCGCCCGTAGGCTTGGCCGTGATCGCGTTTTCGAGCAAGACGGTGTTATTGGTGAATCGGATCGTGCTGGGCAGGCCCAGCGATACGTGCTCGTTGAAATTGACAACGAACATTTCGTCGTCCTGATTGCTGGACCGCACGAAGGTGCGGGCCGCGGCGGACACCTCCGCAAGTTTCGGCAACATGCTGGTGCTCCGGTCGACAACCAGTCCGACGGTGACTGGGATATCTTCGTTTCTGAAGAGCCGGATGGGTTGCGGTACACCGTTCTCATAAACCTCAAAATCCCGCTCGCCCAGATTCGAGACAAAGCCACCTTGCCGGTCAGTCACCGTGGCTGGCAACACCACCAGGACAACGTCAACGGAGATTCGGAAACCCGAGTCGTGACTTTGTCCTACCGGCGAAGTCTGATATCCGGCGTAGCCCCGTAGGACAATCAGGAGAAGGACCGGGAGGGCGATGGCTTTCGCCACGCCACGCTCTCCCGCCCGCGACAGCCCCTTCCTCATAGCTGGTCTCTTTCTGGCTTCCCTCGAGCCGGTCTTCCGGCCGCCGGGACCCGCTAGAGAGCGGGTCCGCAGCCTGATAGGCTGCCCCACTTACTGCAGGCGTTTTTGGGCCAGCCGGAGGACGAAGGCTACGCCCAAAGCCAGCAATCCGAGCAGCGCGATCAACGGGAGTGTGCTGGCCGTCGCCGGCAGCTCCGTCGCCACTGGCGGTGCGGGCTCTTTGTTCTCGGCTACCAGATCCTGCGCCGGCAGCGGGGTGACCACCTGGGCGAGTTCCACCTCTTCTCCGGTGGGTTTAATCGCCATGACCGGCGCTTTCTTCAGTTCCACGACCACTGGCTCGTCCGCCGCTTTGATCGGCTCCGCGACCTCCAAGGGGAGTTCGACAGGCGTGAAGAGAACCGGCGTGTTGGTCTCTTTGGCTAGTTGTATGGCTCTAGCTTTTGGATAAACGAATTCCTCGCCCCAGCTTCTGCCGGGATAGAACCATGCCCGGATGGCCTCCGGCTGGCCTGCCGGACGCTCCCGGAAAGTAACTACGGTTTTGTCAGTCGGCGTAAGCCGATAGTTCGGTATCGCCAAGATGGTAGCAACGACCTGGGTTTCGTCGGCGTTGAAGATCTGGACGATGTGGCGATCGGACTGCGAGTCCAGGATCTTGAATACATAGGTGCCGGCCGGCAAAACCCCCCAACCCTTAAGGTGGACTCCGGGGATCTCCACAGGCCCGCTGAAAGTCATCACGGTCTTTCTGTTCCAGTCGTCCGCCTTTGCGCCTGGTGATAATACCGCGCCCATCAGCGCCAGGCAAAACACGCTGGTTGTTACTGCTTTCGAAACACTCATCTGTTTATTGCTCCTTTGTTTTTGAACTCTGATGCGATCGGCTGTTCGCTCTGTCGGGGCACCATGCCTGCGGGACATCGGCGGGCTGGTCGCACGGTGGAACCAGGGCATTCGGAGGTCCATCGGTCGACCGCGGCGGAAAGACAGCGGCGGCCGCCTCGTTCCGCGGCCGTGTTTGCCACACGTTGAAAGACCTGCGACGCTGGGCCAAAGCTGAGACTCTCTTGAAGCTAGTGTCGGCACAAAAGCTATCGGGTCATGCAGCTATTGCCGTGGGAAATGCAGGAATTGCTGTGGGCTTACGCCTACAAAGGGACTGCGGCTAATGAAACGTTCGCGAGGCATAACACGCGCAAAAAAAAGCCCTCTGCTGCAACAAGCAAGGGGAAGATAAGTGAGCGGCAATGACAAATCCAACGCCGGCTCCCGCAAACAGGTTCGTTGCTACGGCCCACTCAACTTCCGCCTGCCGGTTGCAGCAGGGGGCAGGTTTAAGAGGTTCTTTCGCCAATTCAGTTAATACTTAGCAACTCGACGGCCATGTGTCACTCTAAGTATTCGTTCGCGAAAACCGCGTAAGTTTCCAATAGGGTCCAAGTCCATTGTCAATGCGCTTGGGGCCGGCGTTTCAAGTCGGGGTGCCGGTACGCGCGATTGGCCCGGTGAAGGCCCTTGCCAACAGACCGGATACCGCCGGCCGCACCTCCGGCACTGGTACTGGCCGTGCGCCGGCCACATTGGCTCGGCGTGCGTCAATCTGCACCAGAGGTCCGCAATTCGAGAATAGGCGGGTTTCATCGATCTACATTCCGTATGGAGTTCCCGCCGGTAGCCGGCAAGACTCAACCTCCCAGATACTCTACGTGCGCGTATGTGCCTAACCGCGGGTTGTATGCGAGATACCAGCCATCGTGGTCAGGATCGTCGTAAATCACGATCTGATCGCCAACCCAGTTCCAGCCCCCGACGATGTTGTAATCGTATGCGGCGACGTCCCAGTAGAAGTTGCCAAACCAGAAGCGTTCGCGGCTTCCTCCGGCCAGCACGAATACATGTCCCGCTCCAAAACCTCCGGTGAAGCGTCCATGCGCCCAGGGGTGGTCGAGCTGGTAATGCGCATCGTTGCGGCCGCTATCATGCCCGATCCATTGATCGTTCTTGGCGTGAACGTGCGGAACTTCCGGATGACCTTTCTGGTCCATGGCAACGCGGTTCTCGGCCGCACCACCAGACTCGTGACCCTGCGCAGGTGCAGAACCTCGCCCAGGATTAGAAGCCCTCGCGGGCGCAGGGCCGTGAGCGGGAATATGTCCACCGCCAACGGCTTGGCGACCGCCGCCGCGTGGCTGGTCGGTGCGCTCCTTACCCGGCGCAAAAGCCGCTACACAAATCAGAACAGATAGTCCTATAATCGTTTTCATTGCAACCTCCTCAGCGACTATGCCGCTGCCTTACCCTTCAGCAAGTCCCCTTCAGACTCGCAGTGCACGATCCGGCGGGAGTGCGGAGCAACCAAAGCTGCCAGAGCAATACCCGCCCCAAGCCCGGCCAAGAAAATTGAAAGTGAAAAAAGCATCTTATCGGTCATCTGAAGAGCCTCCATGAATCGGGCTGCATGTCGCCGTTCTTATTGACGCATGATCACCCACTGCAAGAGTCGGGCCAAACTCAGCGCGCAGTAAACGTCGCCGACACCATCGCGCCTGGGTCGGTCTCGATGGCTAGGATCCTCTTTCCCTCGTCGATCAGGACGCCCCGCAACATGGTTGATATCGTCGTTCCGGCGCCCGTAGCCGGTAGCGTCAGTTGGATATCGACGATGCACTCAGCATCGATAGTGATCGCCGCGTCGGTCATTGCCGCCACGCCATCACCGAGAACCAGCTTGAAACCGGCATTCTCGTCCGCCTTAATGAGACCTTTTGCAGTTACTGTGCTATGGGTGCCTCCCGGCACCATCGGGATGGTACTGCCGGTCAGCGTAAACGCGTACTCGTTCCGCAGGTCCGAGGCTTTACATCGAGGCGCAGTCTTCGCCATGGTGCCGTGTTGGGCGCCGCCCGGATCCGTCTGGCGGAAATCCACCCTTCTTCCTCCACTCGTAGCGACGCCGCTGAAATGTTGGAAAGCGCCGGAATCGTCTTGCAGGCTCCAGGCGATCGTGCAATCCCAGCGTGCTTCGTAAGTTCCAGTAACAGGATTGCCCAGGAGGTAGCCGTCGAACATGACCGTTGAGTAGCCGCTAATTCCCCCGTCTCCAGCGAGTACCAGGCGCCCGATGTTGGCAACCGGCACCGGCTGGCCGGAAATGGCCGTCTCACCGGAGAGCTGAAATCCATACGGACCTTGAAGATCGGTGGGGTTGCATACTTCCGCGCAAAGGGGCAGCACCAGCACAGAGATTAGTGTTAATAGTGCAGCCACGCGGATTGGGGTTCGTGAACCAACCGCGGCCACGGGAGAAAGCGGTGTGTCCATAGACGGATGATTTCTAAGAGTGGTTGGCGCCGCGCCTTTCACGCTCAGTTCCCTTCCGCGCAAGCGCCAGATCGTCCGCCCGTTTTTCAGCCTCCGCCTTGGCCACGCCGTGACGCTCCTGAATTCGCCCGACCAGCTGATCCTTCTTACCGCCGAACGTCTGCGACTTATTATCGGTAAGTTTGCCCCAGCGCTCGCGGGCTGATCCTGTAAACTGCTTCCACCTGCCTTCGATTTGGTCCCAATTCATGCTTTCTCCTTCTCGTTCCGGTTTCCCGGCGTACCTTATCTTGGGCACGCCGGCCGCCGTTCGAGTACCAGAAGTTTATGGGCCGAAGGCGCCGCGAGCCTCCTTGCTCTGCTTTTGGCCGGACGAGATGTGCATTTCAAGAAGCAAATTCTGCACCTGGGTGTACTGTTCTACTTCGTATGTGCGCATGGCGAAGGTTTCCAACACTTGGCCCGACTCGTGCACATACACGAACCCGACACTTCCAAGAGGAGATACTAAATGGCAAAGAACACATCGGTAATTGGCATCTATGAGGACCGTACAACGGTTTCGGATGTCATTGACGTTCTGCTTAAGGGCGGGTACCGGACGGCGGATATCTCAGTCCTATCGTCTGAGAACCAAGGCTCAAAGGATTTCGGGCACGAGAAACATACCAAGGCGGCGGCGGGAGCGGGGATGGGAGCGGCAGCAGGTGCGGTGCTGGGCGCCGCATTTGCCTGGTTCGTTTCCAATCAAACCGTGAGCATCGCGGGTTTGGGGCCGCTCGTGGCGGCTGGACCGCTACTGGCGGCTTTGGCCGGCGCCGGCGCCGGCGGGGCGCTGGGTTGGATCGTGGGATTGCTGGCGGGTCTACGTCTGACCGAATACGTCGCCAAGCGGTACGCGGGCCGGATCAGGCGTGGCGGCGTTCTCTTATCCGTTCACTGCGACAGTCCGGAGTGGTGTGCGCGGGCGAAGAGAACGCTTAAAGATACCGGCGCACGCGATATTTCTTCGGCACCGGAGGCTGCCGCCGATTATGGGACGACGGATAGGCCAACGGACAGGCCGCCTGCGGCCATCGCGAATCGTGGCGACGCGCCTGCCCCGCAGACGACAGAATACGTGGTTCAGGAAACCAAGAAATAGAAGGCCGCTGAGGGGTTCCCGAGACCCGGTTTGTGCCGAAGCGGCGCCACAAGCTAGAAGCAGACGGCTGTCCGCGTGCTTTGAACGATAACGACCTTAGTGGAGACGATTACGATGAGATTCCTTAGAGCTATAATTACCGCTGCAATGGTTCTGTTAGCCGGGACGGTAGTCCCCGCTTATGCGCAGCAGGGCGAAAAACAGGGCAAGCCTGAAAAGCAACAGGGTGGCCAACAGCAAAGCGCGCGGCCCGCCGCACCGCAGCAACGCCCTCAGGCACCGCCGCGCCAGCAGCCGGCACAACACGAACAGCAACAACAGAAGCAGCAGCCGCAAGCGCAGCAGCACGCGCAACCCGCACAACAACCGCGGCAACAGGCCCAACAGGCTCGGCATCCACAGCCTACGCAGCAGCATGCCCAACAGACTCAACATCAACAACCGGCGCAGCAGCGGGTCCAACCGACTCAGCACCAGCAACCTACGCAACAGCGGGCCCAACAGACTCATCAACAACAACCCGTGCAGCAGCGGGCCCAACAG
>Ga0209698_10008306_pt1 | contig 10737 bp, 15 predicted proteins | sample LitLauG_LLR_2012_FD_187203 | JGI IMG/M metagenome (GOLD analysis project Ga0209698, IMG submission 187203) | Freshwater sediment microbial communities from Pennsylvania, USA - Little Laurel Run_MetaG_LLR_2012 (SPAdes) (version 2) | ecosystem: Environmental > Aquatic > Freshwater > Creek >... | reverse complement strand
GTTCAGCAAAGCGAATCTGTTGATGAACATCGCGCAGGAGCAGGGCTGGTTCCTGCTCTGGCACAAGATCGAACAAAGCCAAGAGATCGGCAAGTCCAATCTGTACCGACCTACCTTCCGCCACATGCTGTGCTTCGGCAAAGGTAAGATGAGCGCCGGGCAAGCCACACCGGACGTGATCCCGCCGTCGAAGCGGCTCTACGAGATGGCATTCGGCTTCGAAGCCGCTAAGGTCGCGGTGGAGTTCTGTAAGCGGTACACGAACCGCGTCTGCGATCCGTTCTGCGGGCCTGGCACGGTGCTGCACGTCGCCGAAGAGATGGGCGCTGACAGCATTGGCGTGGACATCGAAGCCGAGGTATGTGAAGTTGCTCGGCAATTCGAATTTGGAAACTCATCAGTAGTTGCCACCCACCCTGCCGCTACAACCACGCGGTGATCCCCATCTGCCATAATCTCCTGCATGTGCGGGCGCTACCGACTCTCGCGGCGGAAGCAACTCGTAGAGGAATACTTCGACGTGTCACCGGACACCGACTACTGGAATCCCCGTTTCAACATAGCCCCCACACAGCCCGTTCCTGTTGTCCGGCAGCATCCAAAGGAACCTCGGCGCGATCTCTCGCTGATGCGGTGGGGACTGATTCCATCATGGGCGAAGGACACGTCCGGCGCAGCGAGGATGATTAACGCGAGATCCGAGACGGCGCACACGTTGCCCGCGTTCCGTGAAGCGATGAAACTACGCAGATGCCTCGTTCCGGCAGATGGCTTCTACGAATGGCAACGACGTGGCTCGGCGAAGCAGCCTTTCTGCTTCGAGGTCGGTGACGGCGGTCTGTTCGCGTTTGCGGGACTCTGGGAGCGCTGGCGCGATCCGAGCGGGCAATGGGTGAAGTCATGCTCGATACTGACGACCACCCCGAACGCCGTGACATCAGCGATCCACGATAGGATGCCCGTCATCCTTGAGCAAGACAGCTACGATCTGTGGCTCGACCCCGGAATGCAGAATGTCGCGGTGATCTCCGAACTGCTCAAGCCCTACGATGCCCAGTCAATGCGGTGTTATCCCGTCAGCAGTCGAGTGAACCATGTGGGCAACGATGACGAGGAATGCTCGCGACCTGTGGACTTCGCCGAGGCTCAGAAGCCCCTCTTTCGCTAATTCAGAGTGCCTCCCCTGTGAACGGTCTGCCGATTGGTCGGCTGCCTGCCGAAATGTCGGCGTAATCAGAGGTTTCTCGCAAGTGTCTTCGTTCTTTTCTGGTATGTTGCGTGGGTTCGGTTTCGGACTCGCACATGCTAGCAAGTCGGCATGGCAACAGACTGCACGCCGATCGATTCACGCTGGTCATTCGCTGTCCATACTGCCTCGTGGGAATCGAGTTCCGACCGATGATCGCTTACAAGGACGGTCGGTTCGTCTGCCGCGACTGCGCCCACGCCGTGCGTCCCGGCGTGCCCGAATACAGGTGTGCCTGTCGTCCCTGCCTCAACGGTGGAACTCGGCGCGTCGGCGAGCGGAAGCCGCATCCAGAGGAATGTACGTCATAATAGCAGTCATGAGTCCGTTCGCCGACAATCCGGTCATCGCTCCAGACCGCGAGCTTGAGGAAGACAAGAAGCCCGGCGCTTCGGAACCGCCCCGCATCCGCTGCCCGCTATGCGGCTGGTCGCCCCGCAAGGAAGACAAATGGTTCTGCGAGTGCGGCTATGAGTGGAACACGTTCGACACCGGAGGCGTCTGCCCAGCGTGCCTTCACCAATGGGCTGAGACCCAGTGCCTCTCGTGCAGCCAATGGTCGCCGCATGCGCTCTGGTATGTGAATTCGTAGCGGCGGCAACATCAGCCTAGAGGTCTCCAACTTCAAGCTGCACGTCCGCGTTTTTCCAAGCCGCCTCGAATTCTATTCGCACTTCTTCTACGTCGGAGCTTTTTTGTTGGACTTCCAGAGCCTTGAGAAGCCCAAACAGCGACCGAGGGTTTCGGGGGTACTGATCGAGATCGGAGCGAAACACGCTTTCCGCCCGATTCGCTTCGCCGTTTAGTAGCAAGGCGGCACCGAGGGACTCCCGAACCGGGTAAAACCACTCAGGCGGCTCCCCGTAATAGAGTCCGTCCTCGATTTCCACCGCCTTCTCCCAATAACTGATGGCTTGCCCACGGTCTCCCTTTGCAGTCGCAATTCGAGCGTCCAAGATGTTTGCAGCGAGTTCCAGAAACGTTCGAGCCTTGTTGGAAAACATGCTGAACTCCAGATCGGCAGGTGTGTCCCTATATGCGGCTCCGAGAGTTCTCCTTTCGGCTTCTGCCGTCTCTATCTGGCTCTTCGCGGCAAACGCGGCTCCGCGAGCGAAATGCCAGAATGCTGTGGTCATCGCAAGATTTGGGTTCGGTGGAGGCACTTTCAACACCTCATCCCAGCGATGGAAGCGCACGAGTACGAAGATCGGATACGGTGCATACATTTCGGCGATGGGCATTTCGTGGAGCATCGGAGCGACGTGAGCAGCCAATTCATCACCAGCTTCCTTGGCATGCCTGAAATCCCCAGCCATGCTGTAGCTGGCGGCGAGAAAGTGAAGATTGTGACAGTAGTACAGCATGTCGTACATGCTGCCTGTGGTGCCGCTCTCTCGCAGATAGACGCGGTCAGCATCGGCTCCCGCTGCGTTGCTGTGGGCTGCTGACACGTAGTCTCCCACCCGCATGTACGTGTGCGCGGGCATGTGTACTAGATGACCAGCAGCCGGAGCGAGGGTTTCCAAGCGCCGGGCACTCGTAAGCGCCCACTCAGCATGGGGGGATGCCTCTGTTGCGTGGATGTAGTAGTGATTCGCGCCGATGTGGTTCGGATCACGCCGCAACACTGACTCCAGCACTGCAACAATTTCCTCAGTACCTTCGGTCGGGCGACCATCGAGACTCCAGAGCTTCCACGGGTGCAGGTCCATCAGACTTTCTGCATAGAGCGTTGCGGCATCGAGATCGTCTGGGTAACTCTTAGAGAGTTCTCGCATGGCATTGGCATACTCTACATCGAGTTTCCTCAAATCAACTTTTGGGTCAGACGAATAGCGTGTAGCGAGAGCGTGAATGTAATCCCGCTCCTTTTGCGTGGCGCCGGGCGCGAGCAGCAACGCCTTCTGCACGGCTTCATAAGCAGCCTTCTCGTGGGGCGGATCGACATCGAGATTGATGCACGGACCGAACGCCAGCGCAATGCCCCAAAATGCCGTCGCTGACTGCGGGTCTAGCTCTGAGGCTCGTCGGAATGCGCGAGCGGCTTCCTCGTGGTTGAATGCGAATACGAGTGTTAGCCCCTGATCGAAGAAGCGCTGCGCCTCAGGGTTCTTCGTGGAGATTGTGTGATGATGTTGACCTAGCCCCGGCATGAGCGTCGGGGGTTGTGACTGGGCGAACAACGAACAGACATTCGCAAGAAGGACGCAAACGGACGCAAGGAGTTTCATGGGGATTCCCTAGCTTTGCATTTCACCTAGTCGGATTACTGGGGACTCCGCTCGGCAACAGACACCGTAGCGCTGCCAGAGACGAAACCAAGGACTGTGCGCGAGCATATCGTCGTGCCTTCGATTCGCAGCCGAGAGGTCGCTTGCGCTCAGAGGTCTCGTGTCGGGCACTGCGAAAATGCGCTCCAGCCTCTCGATTTCGGCAATGGTCTGTTCAGCGTCCATTTCGTCTCAATATCTACGACAACGACCGAGAGGTCAACCCCGACGGCATCGATGACTGTCTGCGAGTGGGCTGCCCAGAGGGGCTCCGTAGGGTGCTCAGGAGAGAGTAGGATCTTGGTGGAGACCTTTATGTCTGTCAGCCGCACGACGCCAGTCCCGCTTCGTGATCGAGTGCGCGGAGCATATTCCGCCGCTGCCGAGCACCCCAACGAGAAGCACGCATTCCCTGTCGGTCGGCAGTTCGCCGAGAGCATCGGCTATCCCGTAGACCTGCTCGCCAGCTTGCCGACAATCGCTTGCGATGCTTTTGCTGGTGTCTCCAATGTCTCGCTGCTCCAATGTCTCGCTGTTTGCGGATCTCCCAGTCGGGGCGACGGTTCTCGACTTGGGGTGTGGCTCTGGGACGGACACACTCATTGCCGCAGGGAAGGTGGGACCGACTGGAAAGGCTATCGGCGTGGACTTCAGCACGGCAATGCTATCCCGTTCCCGCCAAGCAATCGCTGAATCCGGTGTCGCCAACGTCGAAATTCGAGAATCCGACGCAGAACGCCTACCGATTGGAGACGGAGAAATTGACGTTGCCATCGTCAATGGCATCTTTAACCTCAACCCGGCGAGGGACGCGATCTTCCGCGAGTTAGCGCGGGTAGTCCGACCTGCTGGAACTGTGTACGCCGCTGAACTCATACTCTCACAGCCCTTGCCGCCTGAAGCTCGCGCCAACGAGTCCGACTGGTTTGCGTGAATTGCGGGCGCAAAAGAAGGAGATGCCTTCCTCAGCGAGTTTAAGCAAGCTGGATTCTCCGACGCCGTCATTCTCCGTGTCAGCCGCAATGCCCGCACGAAGAGCCCGCTGGTGCTCGCTGCTGAAGTCCGTGCCCGACGATAGGATTTAGACAAGAGCGGAACTGACACCTCCGGCTGTTGGTAGGTCGTTCCCCACTCGCACCCAGCTATGTGCCTGATTGGTCACGAGCCAAAACCTCGTCCAGTTTTGGAACATCAAATCCTACGATCGCGCCATCATCAATCACAGTCACTGGAGTGGTCATGAACCCCAGTTTCTGTAGCTCCGAGATGGCAGTGGGATGCTTGGTGATCTCGCGGTCTTCAAACGAGATTTGCTTTTGCGAAAGATACTCTTTCACTTGGGTGCAGAACAGTCAGCCGGGCTGACTATACAGAATTACTTTCCTTGGCATGGTAGCTCCTAATGACGTGCATTGATGTAGTAGCAGTTTCCAGCTTTTTGACGGCAAGCCCCTACATGCACGATTCCTGAAATAAGGAGAGGTTACATCTATCGACCGCGACCTCATCCCGTCTGTAACGAATTCTAGACCTCTGAATCGTTGCTGGTGAGTGCCTCCACCAGCCTTTTACAGGCGGTTACTCATCCTCTTGGCTGAGGTTGCACTCAATCAAACGACTAGGAGAATTTTGATGAAACAACTTGGTTTTGTACGGCTAATAGTGATGCTCGCTACTCTGGTCACAGTGTTTGGAGCCGCGTCTACCTTCGCGCAGGAAGCACGAGTGAGCATTCCGAGCAGCAAATCATTCGAGCAAACAGTGGATGCCTTCAAGATGGCAGTGAGCAAAGGCGGCATGATGGTCATGGGCACAGTGGATCAAGGAAACATGCTCAAGATGACTGGGCTGGACATGAAGGGCACGCTGTTTCTCGTCGGGAATCCGACCGTTGGCAAACAGGTCTTCGAGCACAACCCCGCTGCGGGTCTGTACCTGCCATTGCGCGTCTATATCTATCAAGGCTCGGACGGGAAAGCCTACTTGAGTTACGACAAGCCCTCGGTGGTGCTAAAGCCCTTCAACAACTCCAGCATTGATGAAACGGCTGGCATGCTTGACCAGAAGCTCGACATGCTGACTCACATGGTCGCCCAGTAGCACGCTGCGGAGGGAGGAGCGTCATGTTCCTCCACTCTGGAGAACATTCATGAAACGCATGATCATTATTCTCGTGCTGCTCGCAGCAGCCTCGGTGTCGCCGCTCATCTTTCCGTTAGCTGAGTCGGGTAGGAGCACCTGGGATGTGCTGGCAAAGCTGGTGCTATTGCCCTCCATAGCAGTCATCGCTGCTATGGTGGGGCTTCTTTATCGCCGCCATGACTCGTTCGGCAAAGTCGTCGTGGACAGCCTTGCAGCGGGAGCGGTCTCGACCATTGCGCTTGAGGCAATTCGCTTGCCCGGCTTCTGGCTTGGATTCATGCCCGGGAATCTTCCCCGTCTGATAGGTGTCTTGCTGCTAAACCAGTTTGCAGCGGGTCCAACGCTGGCGTCTGACGTTGCGGGCTGGGTCTACCACTTCTGGAATGGGGCAAGCTTTGGGCTGATTTACGTACTGGTCTTTGGAACCTGCCGCCGCTGGGTGGGGACGGTCTTCGGTGTGCTCCTTGGGCTGGGATTCATGTTTAGTCCGGTTGTCTCTGCCTTGGGCGTAGGGTTTCTGGGACTGGGATTTTCTAGAGGATTCCCGATAACAGTGACTCTGGCGCATGCGGCGTTTGGCTTGGCTCTGGGATGGCTTGCGTCAAGATGGCTGGGCTTTATTAGAAGCCCCCTCTTAAGCGCGGTCGGAGCCTGTGTCACAAAGTGTCTGTCAAAACAAGAGTCAGCGCAGCAAGCTCTATGAAATCATGACTGTAACCATCGGCGTTTTCAGGAATCGCTATTTGTAGGGCTTGCTCATGATTCAGCCGTTGCAAGAGAACGCGGTACAGGGAGGACTGGCGGAACGATTGCTGATTCAGCGAATTCTTGCGGGAGAACGCGACCTTTTCCATGAACTCATCCGTCCTTACGAGCGCGGAGCCTTCATTCTGGCGTACTCCATACTCCGCAACCGCGAGGATGCGGAAGAGGTTGTGCAGCAAGCCATGCTGAATATCTTTACGCATCTCCCGCAACTGGTCGAGACCGGGAAGTTCAAGCAGTGGGCGATGCGCGTGGTTGAGAATGAAGCCAAGATGTACAGGCGCAAACGCCGCCAACACCTGTACGAGTCGATGGATGCCCATCCCCCGGACATCTCGCAGGAGCAGCCTTTCCAACCACGGCAGTTCGCCGATTGGCGGGAACTGCCGTGCGATGTTGTCGAACAGATGGAAGTGCGGGAAGCCATCTCGAAAGGCTTGGCGGAACTGCCCGACATCTATCGAGAAGTGTTCGTCTTGCGGGACGTGCAGCACTTCGATGTAGCTGAGACCGCGCAAGTACTGGGAATCGGCGAGTCGGCAGTGAAGACCCGGCTGCACCGGGCGCGGCTCATGATGCGAGAGTCGCTGACACCGATGTTTGCCATGCCGAAAGGCTCGATTTGGGAGCGCTGGAAGGGGATGAACCCATGGTTAGCTGCAAAACGATAATCGCCAATCTCTCCGATTACCTCGACGGAGATGCCGCGCCCGAAATGCGTCAGAAGATTGAGAAACACTTGCGCCGTTGTCACCGCTGCACGGCGGTTTACGACAGCACACGCAAGATGCTTGTGATCACCGGGGACGAGCGCGTCTTCGAGATTCCAGCGGGATTCAGCGACCGCTTGCACACCTTCCTCGATAAAGCGATTTCGAAGAATTCCACGATATGAACCGAAGCCGCTCCTTCGCGGGTCTGTTCGCTGATGATCAAAAGGTATACCCGGAAAGGTATACCCGGCAGACCAGCACAGTCGAAAATTTCGGGCTAATGGATTCACCGGCTTGTGGGTGCTGCGGCGGAACCCTTGTTGACCACCGAATCGCAAGCTCAAGAAAACAGTGCAGGCGACACTTTTTGTCAGTTTTTCTCTGGTGATGGATTCGGAATACTCTGAAGTGGAGTTGCGGTTCCAGTCAGAAGATCGAGTATTGATGTACACCGATGGCATTCTGGAGGCGACCAACAGCAAGCTAACGCGCGTAGCAATTCAATCTGCTCTGAAGAAAAGGCATCCAGAGACGGGCTTTGCGCGTTGAAGATGCCAATCAGCTTTCCTCGGCTGATGAGCGGAATATCGACTTCTGACAGCGTGGTCGATTCGCTCACTACATAGTAGGGATCGCTGCGAACGTCAGGCGCATAGCGCATCTTCGCGGTTGCCGATACGTGTCCCACCATGCCCTCGCCGCCAACCTTGAAGCGATAACCCTTGAGATGAACATTGCTGAATCCCCGCAGGGCGATCATCTCCAAATCATTCGTAATGTCGTCCTTGAGAAGAACCGCTGTTCGGTTGCATCCGAATGCCTCGGCGACACCGCCCACGATCTCATCCAGCAATTGTTCAAGATCGAGTATGGAATTGACCTTCTTGGCTGTTTCCTGTAAGAGCAGTAGTTGGCGGACGCGTCGTTCGAGCGTCGGATCGGCTGTTAACGGCGTGCTCATTTGTACGATGGTAACGCACTTTCCGACAAACGAAACTCTTTGGTTGCCATGCACGGATGGATGGACGGCTCACATCCGTGTGGAATCCGTGGCACCACGAAGCTGCGATAGCACGCTCGCGACTCATCGGCTCCGTTGTGCTTGTTGTCATCGGAATCGCCTTCATCGCGCTGGCTCCGGCAAAGCAATCCGCTGAACGAACGACGGCGGTCGGAGCATAGCCGCAGAGGAAGATTCACATGACAGACACAGTAGTTGAAGCCCTGATCCCTGATCTTCTTGAGTGGGTGACTAAACGCGACAGAACCTACGAAGAAGAAATGGAACCATGGCGCACATCATGCCCCAGACTGCCCGTGTGGGAAGGGGCGAATGATCGCGGTCTCGTCGTCAGGGAGAACGTGAACGGACGTTGTGTGGTCAGGATTACGTCGTCAGGTCGTGCCTTCCGAGAACAGCAAGGGAGGCAGCGTATAGGCACGTGCACCACGAAAAGGTGGGAGCGATGAATCATTCAAGGCGAGACTTCCTAAATGCGATTGGCGCTCTTGGTGTAGCCGCAACTTTTTCTGGCATTAACCACACGCAGACAACCGAGTCAGCGAAGAAGTTCCGAGTGTGGGTCTTTTCGGACGCTCACGTTGGACGAGATGAGAAATATGGAAATGGTCGTGAGAGTCTGGCTGAAGCCCTGCAACAGTCTGAGTCACAATCAGGCTTCGATTGGGACATTGCACTGGACTTGGGCGATATGTCAGGAGACGTTGGGCTGCCCAAAGACCCCGAAGGCGCAGAGATCGTCCGCCAATTCGGCACGCTGAAGAATCATCGTCGTGAGCAGATATACGATTTGTCGGGTAACCATGATCGCAATGGGTTGGATGAGCCTCAGGCATGGTGGTGGCGCAAATGGCTTGATCCGACAGGAGAGCACACTGAGTTCTCGCATGTGCATCCGAACGAACGCCCGTTTCCAATAGATGGCACTTGGGAACGGTATTCGTTTCGAGTCGGCAACCTTCTGTTTCTCATGATGAGCGACATCAACGAGCCTACACAGAAGATCGGTCGTGGCACACTAGGGGGCAATCCCGCAGGCGTGGTCAGCGGCGAGACCTTCCGCTGGTGGAAGCGCATGGTAGAGGAGAATCCGTCTTCCGTCATAATCAGCGCACATCACTACGTTCTCAAGAACACCACGGTGGCTTCAGGCGATTGGGAAGGCTTTCGGCGCGGCGACAAAGGTGAGTGGCAGGACTGGTATCACGGGTACTATCAAGGGAAAGGCTCGCCCCGTGGAGCATCATATCTATACTGGGTGGACAGCAAACAGGATTTGGGCGCATTCGAAAATTACTTGGCGGCAGCGCCGGGGCACGTGGACTTATGGCTAGGTGCCCACACGCACACTGCCCCGGACGACACTTACGGCGGGAAGTCACATATTGAAAGGCGCTGGGGCACCACATTTATCAACGTGGCTGGACTGACCCGCTATATGGGAAGACCGGAGAACTGTGTGCCGAGAAGTTGGTTGCTGACTTTCACGTCCGGCAGCGATGAAGTGAAGGCTCAGTGCTACCTGCATACCAGCGACTACGCACCGCAGGGTTGGTATCCGAAATTTGATCGCGTCATCAAGCTGTTAAAACCTTTCACAGTTTCCATGCAAAGATCAAAGCCGAGTACCTAGGGCTGACGATCGCTTCTGCTTTCCCTTCGTAGGCCATGAAAAGGAGCCCAGAGTATCTTTCCCCGTCTGCGAGTTTGATCGCTCTTTCGAAGAATCTCAGCGCTTCACTGTGCCTATTTACCTCGTTGAACCAATGCCAATCAATTCCAAGTACCTGATCTGACCACCCGTGTCACCGCTCGCCATAGTCGAGAGCAGAGCTGCACCAAGGAGCCGCGCCGCTCGTCCGGGGTTGCCTTCGAGGAACGCGACCAGTCCCAGCGCCCCAGACGCCCTGGTAACCCACTGTCTTTCTCCCAAGTCTTCCGCAAGTTGTTGCGCTTCTGTCCAGTCTCGTTTTGTCGCGCGGTAATCGATCTCAATGTCGGTGTAGCCCTTGGCAATGAGACACCAAAGGCGCAGCTTCTTGTCATCCTTCACCTCAGTGATCACCTGAAAAGCGGCCATCCATGATCAGTTCAAAACCGGCCATACTTTGGAAGGGTCCAAGACTAAGTGTGTTCTATCCTGCCACCTGCTGTGGTGGCAAGCCTGTTTTTGTGCGCCAACTGCGTGGGCCGCATTTCAGAACGTGGCCATGATGCAGCAGGCGATCGAGCATGGCGGTAACCGCTGCGCTGTCGCCCAGCAGTTTCCCCCAGTCATCGACTGGTCGGTTTGAAGTAATCATTGTGCTGGCACGCTCATAGCGTCGCATGATGATCTCCAGGAGCTCCTCGGCGGCGGTGAGGGATAACTTCCGCATGCCCAAGTCATCGATGATTAGCAAAGGTACCGTGACCAGAGACTCGATGTGCTGTTTGCGGGTACCGTCGATGGAGGCTTCGGCGAGTTCGTCGAGCAGGGTATGGGTCTCGCGGTAGAGCACACGATAGCCCTGTTGAATGGCGGCTTGTCCAATGGCCTGGGCAAGATGACTCTTCCCGCTGCCGGGTGGACCGACAAAC
>Ga0209698_10008305_pt1 | contig 10738 bp, 7 predicted proteins | sample LitLauG_LLR_2012_FD_187203 | JGI IMG/M metagenome (GOLD analysis project Ga0209698, IMG submission 187203) | Freshwater sediment microbial communities from Pennsylvania, USA - Little Laurel Run_MetaG_LLR_2012 (SPAdes) (version 2) | ecosystem: Environmental > Aquatic > Freshwater > Creek >... | reverse complement strand
CTTCGATGGGTCAAAGACAGCGGCTCCGTAGTTGTTGCTGGCGGACGGCGGGCCAAAGTGCTCGAAGCGCAAGCCGTAACCGGCGGTCACGCGATGGTTCAGTTTCCAGTGATCGGTAGCATAGAAGGAGGTTGACGCCTGCACCATGTGCACGACCGGCGGAAGCGCCTGCTCGAAATAGCCCTGGCTGGCGCCCATCAGGAGGTCGGCATAGTTGTTGCCGGTGAAGAACCTGTTCCAGATGCCGTAACCGAAGACGCCCTGGTACTGGCTCCAGGCGTCCTGCGCATTGTAGTTGTTCTCCCAGAAGAATCCGAACTTCATTTCGTGGGTTTTGAAGACTTTGGACAGGTCCGCGCCCGAGCTCGGGATTCCCTTCTCGGCGTAGAAGGTTGGGTGATAGTCGTGTCCAATATCGCCGATATTGGGAATCGAGCCGCTCCAACTGGTGGCGATCGGCGCATTGGGGTTGTTGTAGACGCCCTTCAGCGGGAAGTTCATCTGGGTGCGGAGGACCTTGCTGGGGGTCTGAGGCGCGCCCGGCATATCCATGTGGGAGTAGCCGACGCGGGCTTCCACCGTCAAAGACGGCGAAAAGACGTGCAGGAAGTTGAGCGTGTAGAGATCGGAAGTGTTGGCGCTGAGGTCCTGGCTAGGGGCAGGAATGACCCAGTTTCCCGAACCCTGCCACAAGCCCAGGGGCTCGATGGCGGATTCCCGCTGCCGGCTCCAGCTAATGTAGGCCTTGGTGTTTTCGCTGAAGTTCATGTCGAGTTTTGCCATGTTGTGCGTGGAGTTCTGGGACTCCTGCACCGCCGTGACGTAGTTCCACCCGGACGAATTTGGAACGGGGAGGTTCGCCGCGGGGAGGCTGTTCTGCAGCCACAACTGCGCATTTTTATCGATGCAAGCTGCGTTCATGGTGCCGTTGGTAATGGTGCATCCCGGGCGCTCGGCAAGAAATGCGGCATCAGTTGGCTGCTGCGGAACGCCAATGACTCCCCAATGGCCGTTCAGGGGAAAGTACGGCTGCGCCCATCCGCCGGGGTTGGTCGCTTGCGTATTCGTATAGGGCGTGGTGCCCAGAGCGCTGAAGTCTCCGGTTTTGATCATGTCCGCGGTTGGCACAAATGCGTCGTTGATGCCGCCGTCGATCAACTGGCGGTAGTTCTCGAAGGCCTCGTGGAAGAAGAACTTAGTGCCCTTGGCGTTGAAACGGGTGTGGGGAATGATCACCGGGCCGCCCACGGTGAAACCGGGGTAGTAGTAATAGCTCGGGATCATGAGGTAGCCCTTTTTGTAGCCGTTCGCCACCTCTTGAGCTTTGTTGTCGGCTTCTTCCGCGTTGAGAGACTGGTTGCGGGCATAGAAGTGGGCATCGCCGTGGAACGAGGAGCCGCCAGACTTGCTGAGAGTGTTGATCACCACCGGGCCCTTGGCGTTGTCGGCCCCGTAGTTCGAGGTCATAATCTGGATCTCGGAGATCATGTCGGGGTTGGGGTTGACCGGGGTGGCGGAGCCAGGCGCGCCCGGATCCTCGACGTTCTGACCGTCCTGGGTGATCGAGATGCCCGTGCCAGTCTGTCCATTGATGCTTACGGCCGCCATGCCGCCGGCGCTGCCGTTCACTGTGAAGCCGTTGATACCGATAATCGAGCCGTCGGAGGCCGGCCGGTTGGTGCCGCCGAGTGTGATCTGCGCGGCACCGGGGATGATGCGGAGGATTTCCGTGGCGTTGCGGCCGATCAGGGGCTGTTTCTCCAGGTCGTCGGAGGTGATGGTTTCGGCCTTGGCCCCGGAGTCGACGATGTCGATCTGGCCGGCGCTGGCGCTGACCTCGACCGTTTGACTTTCAGTGCCGACTTTAAGCTTTATCGAGACGGTCCTGACGTCAGAGGCGTCCAGGACGATTCCGGTGCCGTTCCAATTCTCGAATCCTGCGGCTATCACCGACACGCTGTAGGTGCCGACCGGCAACTGCGAAGCCGAAAAATAACCATCCTTGTTAGTGACGTACTGTTGAGTCACCTTGGTGGCGTCGTTTTGAATGCTGGCTTTGGCGCCGGCAACCACAGCTCCGGTCGGGTCCATTACGGTGCCGGATAGACTCCCGAAGATTGACTGCGCGAATGCTGTCGGATTTCCCGTCAGCAACAGCACAATCGCGATGGCGATGAGGCAGGCACGAAATCCCGCCAAAACACCACTGGCCAAACCTGAATGATGAACAGTAATCATCGTTATCCTCCTAAATCAATCGATCCCCTAGTTTCTTTGACATCGTGTTTCTGATGCTTCTCCCTGGAGAAGCAGACCTGGGCGCAGAGCGAACGCTTATGTTTTCATTCGCCGCCACGGTTTCTGCATCCCGCAAGAGCTCTCGGTGCAATATCTTTCCAGTGATATGAACCGACAGGAATCCTGCGCGCAGCAAAACGCGTAGTGAAGTTCAATCTTGTACTGAATCGTTTAAGAACCGTACATTATTGAAAACAGGACATGTACTTAAATCAATGTAATTGTTACATCGCTCTCGATTGGCCCGGAATCCCGACGAGGTGGAAGCGATCGAAAGTTCTATCCCGAACTCCATCAATCGGCGGAGTGGCCGGATTGGATAATCGCAAGCAGCGGTTGGTATTGGGAATGCCGGCTAGCTAGTTCAGGATGCCGGCTCACCCGTTGTTCGTCCTTGTCAGCCGCGGTCTTCTGGTTCCGACTAACGGGGAGGTACGGCATTCGAGCGTACCGAGGCGATTCAAAGGAAATGAGGGGCGTTTCACCTTGCTTCGTCCAGAACCTCGATTCCGGAAATGGTCGCATTGTTCTTGATCGGTTCAAAGGTGAGATTGAGCTTCCCTTGCGCACTGGGCTTCAGGTGACGGAAAGTCTTAGCAACTTCATGGAGGCTCCCAGCTTCCTTGAAGATATCGAAATTGTCCAATAGTGTTTGTCCATTGCAAATGACCTTGAAAACCCGGCTGCCTTCCCCTCCACCTCCCGGCGCTTCGGGGCCGAAGTAGAGCTCGGCAAAATGCAGGAGAAGTGTGTATGTTCCGCGCGAATCCACGGGAATTGCGTAGGTGAAATGCCCATATCGCTCTCCGGCAAAGAGGTCTGGGTCAGGAGTATCCACGAGCAAATGGGTCTGACTGGCTAGCTGCCCGTTCATGAAGTAGTTGTCCGGACTCCAGAATTGTCCCTTGCTGTCGGTCAGCGGAGTGGAATACATAATCAAACGAATTGGAAGTTGGGCATGGGGTGCGGAAGGAAGAATCTCGATAGCATTGAGCGAAGGCGGTGCCACAGCACCGGATAACTCAATTCGAAGAAGTCCATCCTTGCCGGGAGAGATATCGCGGAAGACGCGCTCATCGGCGATGTTTGCCCCCAGCGCGTCCACATTAACGTCGAATCCCGGCAGCACCATTTCGCCATTTATAGTTACGTCAAACGTGGAGACAACTTCGTTGGGCGACGAAAAGAACAGATGCACTTCGTAGGAACCGGGCCTGAGCGGGATGGCGTAGGCAAAGTCGCCCGTTCGCATATGTTCGAAAATAAACGGGTTGCTGGTTCTGACGATGGGTCCCGGCGGACGCTGTACATTGCCTCCGCCGGTGAAATATCGATCGGGACTCCATAGTCCTCCGGCGCTATCTGTTCTGGGCGGACCGCTGTATCCGGCGAGTATCCGAATTGTGGCAGACGCCTCCTCAGGCGGGCGAGGTGCAGATACCCCCAACTGTGACTGGGTGCTGACGAGCGTCGACCGCATGCGGGATGCTCCCACATGAAAATACAGGTATGTTCCTAACGTAGCGAGTACAAGACAAGCGCCTATTATCGAATACTTCCAGTGGCGGCTAAGCCAGAAGTACGGCCCTTCCGCCTGCTTTTGTCGCTCTTGTCCAGAACCGGTAACGGGAGCTGCCGATTCCTGCTCAGGTGAGGGAGGCAAGGGTATTCGTTCGGGCATGTGGACAAACACCGGAACATAGCTTCCTGCCGGAAGAGTCATCTGGATTGGATGATCTCTTCCCTCCGTCTCGTAGAACATCGCCAGGCGTTTTCGGAGCCTGTGAGTTTCGACCCTCGCAATTGCGTCTTCTGCCGCGTTGAACACGGTCTTGGAGCGTCCGAGGACCTCGGTGGCAAGATTGTATTCGTTAATCTCGTCGAGCTCGCCCGAAAAAAGCTTCTCTCCCATGTATTGGAGCAGGTGTGACAATCGCGGCCATCTGGCCAGCGCTTCAACGGCGCGCTCCAATTCGGCGCGTTCCGCCTCAGCGTGTTGGGTCCTGGGATCCAGAGGCATGATCACCGATCAACAAGGAATTTGCTTCCAACTCTTTTCGTGGCTAGATCATACAACCGCCGTTTGTGGCTTGCAATATTCGGATATCCTTGCCTGAATCCTCGAGACCGCAGCTCGATGAATTCCAAGGCTGGCCGCAGCCGCATGCCAACCCCAACTCGCGCCAGACGGGTGAACTGCGCGAGATGGACACTACTCTTGCCGATGAGCGTCGATCGAGTCGATTGTTCGGGCGGCTCGATCATGCTTGTTGCTTTGCCTCTCGACGAAGACCCGTTCACTTTGCAGGTTACCCAGTGTTCTGAAAGCGTGACTGTATCCGAAGAACCCCTTTGGGGTACCAAGAGCCGGTTTCGCAATCTCGACCGGGGCATAGTTGGGTGTCATTTTCTTCGGCAGCCTACGATGCGGAGAAGTGGAGAGGGAATGAGCCGGCGTTTCGGCGCAGGAATCCCCCTCAGCGGCGGTCAAGGCGAGGGTGACAGAAAAGCTGCAGAAGGAATTGGATTGATTGTTTTACTGGCAGTCAAATCGGTAATTTTATGAAGGAATTCTGGACCCAAGTTGCACCCCGCACAAGGGCGGGACTGCCTGGCCGGTCAGTATGTTATTGATATGGTGAGTTTGATTGGTTGCGGGGGCTGGATTTGAACCAGCGACCTTTGGGTTATGAGCCCAACGAGCTACCGGGCTGCTCCACCCCGCATTAACAGATTACCAACTGCACGGTCAGCGGTCAATTAAGGGACTGGGCGGGGCATGTCTTCGATCCGGTACACTGCTGAGGTCCCTTGTTACTTGTTGAGGAAATCTGCAGTGTCGCATCTCTATGTTGCTGTCCTTGCCGTGATTGTGGTTGCGCTGCTGGCGGTGGCGCTGTATCGCACATCTCAGGTGAAGACAAAAGCCGACTACCTGGTGGCGGGACGGTCCCTGCCGGCCGTGGTGCTGGTGCTTACGCTGCTCACCTCGTGGATCGGCGCAGGATCGTTGTTTGCCGGCGCTGAGAACGCCTACCGAAATGGCTTTGCCGCGCTGTGGCAGCCGGCAGGCGGCTGGCTGGGTCTGCTGCTCATTTACTTCATTGCTCCCCGCGCGCGCAAGTTCGCCCAGTTCACGCTGCCAGACCTTTTGGAAGTCCGCTACAACCAGACGGCGCGGGTGCTGGGCACCTTCGCGATTCTCTTTGCATATGTGGGCATCACCAGCTACCAGTTCAAGGGCGGCGGCAACGTGCTGCACCTCATCTTCCCAGATGCGGTAACTCCGGAGTTGGGCGCCTATATCATCGCGGGCTTCGTTATTCTCACAACGGCGCTGGCCGGCATGTCGTCCGTAGCTTACATGGACGTGGCCATCGGCTCGCTGGTCACTGTGATCTGCATCATCGCCGCGCCCATGCTGTTTCTTAAATCGGGCGGATGGGCCGGCTTGCACGCCTCGCTGCCCGAGTCGCATTTTCAGGTCCTGGGCAACCTGACACTGGTGCGGGCGCTCGAATTCCTGGTCCCCACCATGCTGCTGATGCTGGGCAACCAGGTGATGTACCAGAAGTTCTTCTCGGCCAAAACCGAGCGAGATGCGCGCATTTCAGTGATCGGCTGGATTCTGGGCACTTTGCTGCTGGAGACGCTGATTGTGGCCATCGCGGTCTTCGGATCCGCACTCTATCCCACCGGCGAAGTGGCTCGCCAGCCTTACGAGATTATTCCTTATACAGCAAGGCATGGACTGCCCGCTCTGATGGGAGCGCTGTTGCTGGGCGCGGTCTTCGCCAAGGTGATTTCCACGGCGTCGAATTACCTCTTTTCCCCGGCCACTAACCTGGTGAACGACGTCTTCGTCCGCTACATCGCGCCCGGAGCTTCGAATAAACGCGTGTTGATCGTCTCGCGCCTCGCCGTGGTGTTGCTGGGTTGCTGGGCGCTCTACCAGGCCATTTATGCTCCGAGCATCCTTGAAAAGATGCTGTGGGCGTATACCATCTACTCTGCTGCGCTCACGCCGGTTGTTCTCGCGGCCTTCTACTCGAAGCGAGTGACGGCATGGGGCGCAGTTGCGGCCATCGCCGCCGGCACGGTAATCACGTTGCTGTGGGATGTACCTGGCGTCAAGGAGTGGTTCCCGCCGATTCTCGCCCAGCGCGACGCCATCTTCCCGGCCCTGTTTGTCGCCGTGGCCGCGATGGTGTTGGTGAGTCTGTTCACTCGTGCGCCGAAGCCGGAGCAGTTGGCCCAGTTTTCCGACTAGTGGCCATCGCGCTTGCTCGCGTGGAAAGCGGAGCCGCATCTCGGAGGCGTTATGCGAAGGATTTCAGCTAACCTTAGTCTCCTTTTTTCCTTGCCAATGATTTTGGCGACCGCGAGCCCGGCTCACGGATTCCAGGCTCCAAGCGTGGGGTTGGATAGGAGCTTCAACTCCTCTGCGCCCGAAGCACATGCGGCGACTAGTTCAGGACAAGCTTCTCTGGCTTATAGCCCGCAGGGGTCTGCGCCACCGCCGTCTCGTCAAGACGTTGCGTCGCCGGAGGCCGCAAGCCTTGCGCCTGCGAATCGTTATCAGCTCTGGAAAGATCCAGCCGAGGGCGCATTCTCCGTTTCACTACCAGTGGACTGGACGATCTCCGGCGGCACAGTTCGCCCAAATCGCATCGATGCGCACTACATCGTGCGGGCGCAGTCGCCCGATGGCAGCGCACAACTTTTCATGGACGATCCGGGCATCCTGATGCGCGAGGTTCCAAACCAGGCAACTCGGGCGATGGGGGTTCAGATTGGACAAGTGATGCCGACCGGCCTGGGCACCAATCTGGTAGTGGAGCCCTATCGTCCCGGCGATCAATTTGCCGCCGAGTATGTCAGGCAATCTCTTTGCCCGTCGGCGGCCATGATGCACGGTGGTTCCATTGTGGACCAGACAAAGGCCCTGAATGCCCAACTCGGCTCGATTGCCCAGTTGGAAGGTAAGACACTCCGCGCCGAAGCGGGCGAGGTGTCGTTCAAGTGCGGCACACGCGCCGGATATGTGTATGCCATCACCGTGCAGGCTGGGCAACCGGACGGCGCGGTATCCATCTGGGGGGTCTATCGCATCGCCGGCTATCTGGCCAATCCCGAGGCCAGCGCGGCGGCAGCAGAGTCCATCAACCGGATGCTGGGAACATTCCAGATGAACCAGGCATGGCTGCGGAATTATGCACAGGAGTGCGGCGACACCGCCGGCATTATGGTCCGCGAATCGAACATCATTACGCAGACCACAGTTGAACGAGAACAGTCGATGAGTGCCGCCATGCGACCGTCCAGCGAGAATTCGCACCGGAACAGCGAGGCTGTTTCGAATGCCGCGGCTGGACCTGCTGCTTCCGCGCCGGACACCAACGGCAGCGCGCGCGAGGGAATCGCCCAATTGAAGACGAAGAAAGTCTGCGACGAACTGGGCCGCTGTCAGACTGTCGACGCCAATGTCACCAACTGGTGGAGCGATTGCAGCGGCGCATTCTATCCCGGGCCTGATTCCGGAAGCCCTCCGCCGGCGAGTCAAAGCGCCTGCTGGTCAAAGGGCCACTAGAGGTGATCTCATAAATCCGATTTGGTCCGTGCAGAGCGTCCCTCAGGGGCTAAAGCCCGGGTTTTATTGGACACTCTGCGGCACGGCTAAAGCCGTGCCCTTTCAAAGCCGTTTTATGAGATGGGCCACTAGAGAGAACTCAGGACGTGCGCGGCAAGCATGTTGCCGCGCCGCCCCACGCCGCTTCACCCATTCGCGCGCTGCGCCACCAGCATCGAATCCAGAATTTGGTCCGAGACTTCTTTCACCGATGCGGGTGAGTGCGAAAGAAACAGAGTATTCGTCCTGTCGCTTTCGCCGATGGACTTGAGCGTATCGAAATACTGCGTTACAAGAACCAGTTGCATCACGTCGCGCGACGATGCCCCGTCCACCACCTTCTGGAACTGTTCGATGGATACCTGCAGACCCTCGATGATGGCCTTTCTTTGGTTGGCGATTCCCTGCCCTTGCAGTGCCTTGCTCTCCGCTTCGGCTTCGGCCTTCTTCACCACGAGGATCTTTTCCGCCTCGCCCCTGGCATTGGCGGCCACCTGCTCGCGCTGCGCTGCGTTGATGTCGTTCATGGCCGACTTGACCTTTGCATCGGGAACGATGTCGGTCACCAGCACGTTGACGATCTCGTAGCCGAAGGTGGCCATGTCCGAATCCAGCTCCTGCTTCACCGCGGCGGCAATCGAGGACTGGGTGGCAAAAACCTCGTCCAGCGTCATTCCGGGCACATGCCCCAGAATCACCTGCTCCACATAGGACTTGATCTGCGCCACCGGATCCGACAACTTGTAGAAGGCGTCATACACTTTCTCCGGGCGCACTCGATTCTGCACCGAGATGGGAATGGTGACAAACACATTGTCCTTGGTTTTGGTCTCCATGGTCAGCGTGATCTGATTCACTCGCAGGCTCACCAAGCCGGCCACTTTGTCGAAATACGGCATCTTCCAGTTAAGGCCGGCATCAGCGACGCGAAGAAACTTGCCGAACCGCGTGATCACGGCAACCTGCGCCGTGTTGACCGTGAAAAAGCTTCCCAGAATCAGTGAAAGAGCAATGACGGCGACAACCACCAGAAAAACCATGAAGAGTACGTCCATTTGATTCCTCCGTAGCCCGGCGCGGCGGGCAACGGACGATTATATAGGTCCGCCGGGTCGGGCAGGTTAATTGGCCGGCAGCCGCAGGCGGGAGCCCTTCCGGACCGGGTTGTGCTCAAACAAATAAATTCCGCCTGCGCTTGCGAAACGGGCTTACACTGTCCCTGTAATCGCCAGTAAGACCATGCCTGTCGCGCAGTTAACTCTTGAAGTCCGCATCGAGCACGCCCAGTCGCTCAAGGACAGGCGCCAGGTGGTGCGCTCTCTGAAAGATCAATTGAAGCAGGGCTTCAACATCTCTGTGGCAGAGATGGACGATGCGGTTACCTGGCAGTCGGCCACCGTAGGCGTGGTCGCAGTCTCCCGCTCGCGCGACTACCTGCATGGCCTCATCGAAGAGGTGGAACGGGCCGCCCGCCGCATGTTGAACGAGCTAGGCGCCGAGCTGGCCGACTCTTTCTGGGAGTACCTCGAAAGCTGAGGCGTCTGGAGAAAGTGTGGGTGCCCCCAGGTCTGGCTTCTCAGACCTAGGACTGAATAGCATTCACCCGCACCACTCGAATTGACCCGGTTTGCAAAATGATGCCGGCTTGTGCCGTCATCCCGCGGAAGACATGGGCCGGTCGTGAATGATCATCCAATTGATGCCGAATCTGTCGCGGAGCTGCGCGAAGCGATGAGCGAAGAATGTCTCAGCCAAAGGCATAAAGATTTCGCCGCCATCGCTCAGCGCCTTGGAAACGCGCTCTGCCTCCTCATTGCTTTTGACCGCTAGCGAGAGATAGGCGCTGCGCATCGGCTGAGCGAGAGGCACATCGCTCGCCATCAACGGTGTTTCTCCAATCATGATGGTGGCATGGAGTATGCCTTTCTCCAGACCAGGAGGAATGGTCTTCGGTTCGGGCATCTGGTCAAAAGTCATCGTAAACAGGATCTTTCCGCCGAGGTGCTTTTCATAGTACTCAAAGGCTTCCTTGCAATTGCCGGCAAAGTTCAAATAGGTATTCAATTTCATGGTTTCGATTTTCCTTTCGGGAAGATTTCGGGGTTGGGACCGTAAGGTTTTGGGACCTTCCTGTCTTTCGAATGGAATTCCCGCCCACGAAAAGAACCTTAAACATTTGACTTGCTATTTGCAATTCAAGTGTTTTTACAATGTGCAGGCGGCGCCCGTCTGTCTCTTGTGCAAAGACGCCGTTTCCCAAGCCCCGCAGCGCATCCCCAACAATCTCTCAGGAGGCTATTCGTGACCGTTCTTCAGAACTCTCCCCGCATCACGCCGTTTCTCTGGTTCGACTCCAACGCTGAAGAGGCCGTTGACTTCTACCTGTCCGTCTTCAAGAATTCGCGCCGCACCAGCGAACTGCGAAACACCGGCGACGCACCCGGAACAAAAGGCGGCATACTGACCGTCGGCTTCGAGCTCGATGGCCAGAAGTTTACCGCGCTCAACGGAGGCCCGGGCCACAAGTTCACGGATGCCATCTCATTTGTAGTGCGATGCGACTCGCAGCAGGAAGTGGACGACTACTGGGCGAAGCTCACTGACGGCGGCACTGAGATTGCCTGCGGATGGCTCAAGGATAAATTCGGCCTGAGCTGGCAGATTATCCCCGCCCGCCTGGGTGAGCTCATCAAGAACCCAAAGGCGATGCGCGCGATGATGGGCATGAAGAAGATCGACATCGCGGAACTGGAACGCGCGGCGGAAGGTTGACGATCCGGTCAGGGCGAGAAGGATCCGTTGACAATGTTC
>Ga0209698_10008304_pt1 | contig 10743 bp, 13 predicted proteins | sample LitLauG_LLR_2012_FD_187203 | JGI IMG/M metagenome (GOLD analysis project Ga0209698, IMG submission 187203) | Freshwater sediment microbial communities from Pennsylvania, USA - Little Laurel Run_MetaG_LLR_2012 (SPAdes) (version 2) | ecosystem: Environmental > Aquatic > Freshwater > Creek >... | reverse complement strand
TCAGGGCACGCCACGCCACCGCCGCCCGCCACCACCCACAACCCCAACAACCACGTCCCCCAGCCGGGGGGCTGGGGGACGGGGACGACAGCGCAGCGGCGCCGAACAGGCTCAGGCGGGCTCGACCTCTTCGATCACCACGGTCTCGGCGATGACCTCGACGCTGCGCACCACGGGCTCGGGCGGAAAGAGGGCCCGGTAGCACGCGGCCGCCACGATCCCGCCGGCGAGCGGCGCCAGGATGAAGAGCCAGACGTGCTTGAGCGAGTCACCGCCGACGATCAGGGCCGGGCCCAGGCTGCGGGCGGGGTTCACCGAGGTGCCCGTGAGCGGGATGCCGATCAGGTGAACGACGGTCAGGGTCAAGCCGATGGCGAGACCGCCGAACCCCGGCGCACCCATCCGGCTCGTCACCGCCAGGATCACGAACACGAACAGGAAGGTCAGCACCACCTCGGCACCGAAGGCGGCGCCTGCGTTGAGATGGATCATCGACGCCTTGCCCCAGTCGTTGGTGCCGAGGCCGGTCGTCTTGCGGTGGTAGTCGGGCGACCCCGAGAAGATGCCCCACAGGACGAGGGCGCCCAGGACGCCCCCGATGAACTGGGCGATCCAGTACTCGACCGCATCCAGGAAGGTCATGCGCCCCGACGCCAGGAACCCCATGGTCACCGCCGGGTTGACGTGGCACCCCGAGATCGGCCCGATGGCGTACGCCAGGCCGAGGAGGACCAACCCGAAGGCCACGGCGGTGGCGACGATGCCGGCCGAGGTGCTCGAGCCGTCCAGCTTGAAGCCGAAGGTCAAGGTCGCGACCCCGACGGCGAAGATCACGAGGAACGCCGTGCCCAGCATCTCGGCCAGCAGCTTGCGAACGCTCATCGTGTCGTCCTCCCCCACTCGTCGCGGCGGTCGTCATCATCGCACAGGACGCGCCGAAAGGCCGTGACCTCCTGGCGCGGGAGCGGAAGATAGCGTGCGGTGCATGGGCCGGGAGCTTTGGCGACGCTCGACGCGCAACGTGCTCGGTCCGGCGCTGCTCTCGGCGATGGCCGCGGTCGGGGTGTACCTCGCGGTGCGCACGCAGTGGGCGTGGACCCGCGGGATGCTCGTGGCGTTCGCGCTCATCCTGCTCTACGGCGCGCTCGACGCCGCGCGCGCCGAGGTCGTCGTCGGGACCGAGGGGATCCTGAGCCGGCGGACCTACAGCCGGACCCGCATCGGCTGGTCGGAGGTGGCCGACTTCAGCGCATTGCCCCGAGGTCGCCGGGCACAGATCGCCGCCGTGCTCACCTCGGGGCAGACGCGCCCGCTCATCGACTGGGCCCTCGACCTCGACCGGGCCACCGCGCTCATCAGCGACCTCAAGGGCGAGCTGGCCCGCCACCGGCCCTGAGATGTCCCACCGGCCCCGAGGTGCCCCCGCCGGCCCGATAGGCTCGCCCGGTCGTCGACCGAGGGGGACACGTGGCATCGCTGGCGCTCACGCCGCTGACGGGTGTGGTGGTGACCGGGGGCGGCTCCGGCATCGGGCGGGCCTGCGCCCGAGCCGTCGCCGCGGCTGGCCGGCCGGTGGCGGTGTGGGACCGCAATGCCGCAGAGGACACCGCGGCGCAGATCGCCGCCGACCACGGCGTCGCCACGATCGGGATCACCATCGACGTGACCGACAGCGCCGCGTTCGCCGACGCGGTCGGACGCACGCGTGAGGCGCTCGGCTCCATCGGCGGGCTGGTCCACTCGGCGGGCGCGGTGCGCAGCGAGAACATCGGCAGCCTCGACGAGGAGAAATGGGACCTGGTGGTCGACGTGAACCTCCGCGCCGAGGCCCTCATCACCCAGGCCCTGATCGAGGACCTGCGCGCCGCCGGCCCCGGCTCCGCGATCGTCGGCATCGCCTCCATCGAGGGGGTCGTCGGCCATGCCGCCATCCCGGCCTACTGCGCGTCCAAGGCCGGGCTGCTCGGGCTCACCCGTTCCATGGCGCTGCAACTGGCCGCCGACGGCATCCGGGTCAACGCGGTGTGCCCCGGCTACATCGACACCCCCATGCTGGCCGTCGCCGGCGACGCCCGCGACGCGATGGCGCAGGCGTGCCCGCTCGGCCGCCTCGGCGCACCCGAGGACATCGCCAAGGCGGTCCGTTTCCTCTTGAGCGACGAGGCGTCGTTCGTGACCGGCACCTACCTCATCGTCGACGGCGGCTCCACCGCGAGCGACTGAGGCCTGGCGGGTTCAGCGGACCGGCTCGGTCCCCTCGAACGCAGAGACCTCCGGGCGGGACACGTAGCGCAGCGGCGGCAGGGTCACGGCGCCCGTCCCGACGGTCGCGGCGACCGGCGTCGTCGGTGCGAGCGCCGGCTCGCCCCACGCCGAGGGGTCGAAGCTCTCGAGGCGCGGCTGCACCCGCTCGACCCGGTCCATGGCGTACTCGGGCTCGGACTGCACCAGGCGCAGCCCGCGAGGCGTGAGGGCCAGGCTCGTGGTCACCGTGTACTGGACGTCGCCCAGCCGCAGCGGGACGGGTCGCGAGGCGACCAACCGCAGTGCCGTCGCGGTGCCTACGACGACCTCGAGCTCGACCGCGTCGTACCAGCGCTGGAGGCGCACCTGTCCCGCGACGCCCGGCAGGCCCCAGCCCCCTGCGAGCGCCGCTGCCGCGGCCGGGTTGTCGTTGACCGCCCCGGCGACGAAGCCGCGGGGGCGCACACCGCTGCGGCACCCGGCGCGGGCCTGGGCCATGGTGAAGGACCCCCACGGGCTGTCGGGGACCTGCCAGGCGAGGAAGGTCACGATGGGCGGGTTGGTGGGGTGCAGTCCCGGCGGCAGGACCGCCTGGCGGGCCGCCCAGTCCATCTCGAAGACGGCTTGCAGCACCTGGACCCCGGCAAGGGTGACGGCCTTGGCATCGAAGCTCGCCATCTCGCAGGCGCGCGCCGCGAGCTCGGCCACCTCCGCCGTGCCGCTCAGCATCAGCGTGCTCCCACCGACGCCGGCTCCCGCTTGAAGCGAGGCATCACCTCGGAGGCGAAGAGCCGCATGCTGGCAAGGACCCGCTCCTGGGGCACGACCTCCTGGGCGTTGAGGAGGAAGTTGATGCCGGTGAGGCCCATCGACTCCCAGCGGCCGATCACCGCGGCGATCCGGTCGGGGTCGCCGACGACGATGCCCTCGGGGATCCCGTGCGGGTCGGCCGGCCCGGACCGGTCCGCACCGGCGCCCGGCGAGAGGTTGCCGAGCGACTGGTAGGCGCTCGTGGGATAGGCCTCGCGTGTCCACAGCAGGTGGGAGTTGGCCAGGCCGAACAGGCCCACCATCCCCATCCCGGTGCGGGCCGCCTCGGCCGGGTCCTCGTGGCAGTAGAGGAAGTTGAGCGTGGTCACCTGGTCGTTGACGACGCTGCTGACCGGGTCGCAGGACTGGATCCGGCGGTGGTACTCCCTGGTGCGCCGCTCCTGCTCGGCGTAGCCGGCGGCGGCGACGCCGAGGCAGCCGAGGCCCCGCTCCGCGGCGTCGAGCTCGGTGCCCGGGCTGGTCACGGTGACCCACATCGGAGGGTGCGGCTTCTGGAGGGGTTTGGGCAGCACGTTGCGCTCCGGCATGGAGAAGCATTGGCCCTCGTAGGCCAGCGGTCCGTCGGCCCACATCCGGGGCAGCACCCGCACGAACTCGTCCCAGGTCTGTTTGGTCTGCTCGGGGTCGGCGTGGAAGCCACCGAGCTCGGTCCACGTCGACGAGCGAGCGGTGCCGAAGTCCAGCCGGCCGCCGCTCACGATGTCGAGCGCGGCGGCCCGCTCGGCGACGCGGATCGGGTGGTTGATCTCGGGGACGCAGACCACCGCGCCGTGCCCCACCCGGATGCGGGTCGTCTGCGCCGCGACCGCGGCGAGGACGACCTCGGGCGCCGAGCAGTGCGAGTACTCCTCCAGGAAGTGGTGCTCGACGGCCCACACCCAGTCGAAGCCGAGCTCGTCGGCCACGCGCGCCTGCTCGAGGGCGTTGTGCCACACCTGGCGCTCGACGTCGCCGCCCCAGGGACGGGGCGTGGACATCTCAAAGAAGATCCCGAACTGCATGCGCGCTCCTTCGGCGAAGCCGGTCGGCTCAGCGTACCCGGGGGCACCAACGGGCCCGGCTGGCGGGCCGGGACCGGTCTGCTCAGGCCTTGATCTCGCTATGGCGCTGACCCGAGGGGTCGAAGCGCTCGATGATCTCCATGTCCGCCTCGGAGGGGATGGCGGTCTCGGGCACCCGGTCGGGGATGACCAGCTCGAAGCCGGTGGCGGCGACGACGTCGTCGACACTCACCCCCGGGTGCAGCGAGCGGACGCGCATGGCGTGGTCGGGGGTCTCGAAGTCGAAGACCCCGAGGTTGGAGATCACCCGGCGCAGCTCGTGGTAGCGCGACGCGCTCGCGCCCGCGGCCGCGGCCCGGTCGTAGCCGACCCCCGAGACGCAGTCGACGGCCGCCACGAACGAGCGGGTCGAGTGGTTGGGCACCCAGTAGCTCGTCGTGTGGTTGACCGTGTTGCCGGGCGCACCACGCACTCCGAGCAGCTGCGCCTTGGGACGGGCCCAGGGGCCGATGCAGGCGATGTTCTGGTTGCCGTAGCGGTCGATCTGGGTGGCACCCATCATGACGTGGCGCCGTCCCGACCACACGACGTCGAACACGTTGCGGAACGGCATCCACCCTTCGACGAGCTTGGGGGTGCCCGCGTCGGCGCCCACCGGGATGGGAGCGCCGAGGAGCACCGCGTCGCCGTCGGTGTAGACCAGGTCGGGCTCGAAGGTGCTCACCGCCAGGCGCAGCGCCACCGAGGGGACCGCGCCGATGGGCGACGCGAGGATCTCCCCGTCGCCTCGCCACGCCTCGGCACACGCCAGCACGCAGATGTCCGCCAGTGTGGCTTCGCTCATCGGAGTCCCACCGCCTTCTGGTAGTCCGCTTCGGTACCTTCGAGGTACTTCGCGCGGAACCCGGCCCACGCCTCCGGGCTGGCCGCCGATGCGGCGTACTCCCGCTGAAACCCCTCGTCGCGCCCGTAGTCCGGCACGCAGTGGGTGAAGTGGGCGCCGAAGGGCGCCTCGACGACGCCGTCGGTCATGGTGCGGTTGATCTTGAGCGTCTGCTCGGAGCCTTCCTTGGCGAACTCGGCGGTGTCCACGATCCGCTCACAGGACAGGAACCGCCGCTCGGCTGCGAGGCAGAACAGGTCGTCGAAGTACCAGTCGGGTCCGAGGTACTGGCCGTTGCCCCGGGCGTCCGCCCGGTTGGCGTGCACCAGCGCGGCGTCGAGGCGCAGGGCCGGCATCGCGACGAGCTCCTCGTCCTCATAGGGCGAGCGAACCGTCGCGAGATCGGGGTTGTTGTCCATGACGGCCGAGCCGAGACCGGCCCGCAGGGGGAGGAACGACACCCGCATGGCCGCCGCCCGCAAGCCCCACTGCAGCATGCCCTCGTCGAGCTCCATGGCCTCGATGGCACCCTGCTGGCGGGCGGCGCGGAAGTGGGGCTCGAGCGGGATCGAGTCCAATGACACGAACCCGTAGATCACCTTGCGCGCCTTGCCCGCGGCACACAGCAGGCCGACGTCGGGACCCCCGTAGCTCACGATCGTCAGGTCCGAGAGCGACGAGCGGAGGATGGCCCGGACCAGCGACATCGGCTTGCGCCGCGATCCCCACCCGCCGATGCCTATCGTCATGCCGTCGCGCAGCTCCGCGACCACCTCGTCCTCAGTCGTACGTTTGTCGGCCACGGCCCTCCCTCCGACTGCCAGCGTCTCTAGCAAGCGCTTGGTTGGAAGTGTAGGATTCCCGCCAGGTTCACGCAACGGAAGGGGAGGGACCGATGGGAGCGCTGGACGGGCGGGTGGTGATCGTCACCGGTGCGGGGAGGGGGATGGGTCGCGAGCACGCCCGCCTCCTCGCGGCCGAGGGTGCCCGGGTCGTGGTCAACGACCTCGGGTGCAACAAGGACGGCACCGGGAGCGATCCAGCCCTGGCGCACGCCGTCGTGGAGGAGATCACCGGCGCCGGCGGCACCGCGGTGGCCAACACCGAGGATGCCGCGACGATGGACGGGGCCCAGCGGTTGGTCGACCTGGCGCTGTCGTCGTTCGGCCGGCTCGACGCGCTGGTCAACAACGCCGGGGTGCTCCGCGACCGCATGTTCGTCAACATGAGCGAGGACGAGTGGGATGCCTGCATCCGCGGCCACCTCAAGGCGACGTTCTGCCCGACGCGCATCGCGGCCGCGCACTGGCGCGACCGCGCCAAGGCCGGCGATGTGCCCAAGGCCGCCGTGGTGAGCATGTCATCCACCTCCGGGCTGATCGGCGCCGCCGGGCAGTCCAACTACGGAGCAGCCAAGGCCGGCATCGCCGCCATGACCGTGATCATCGCCGAGGAGCTCAGCCGCTACGGCGTGCGGGCCAACGCCATCACGCCCGTGGCCCGGACCCGGATGACCGAGGAGGCTCCCGGGGTGGCCGACATTGTCCGCCGGCCCGAGGATCCCGCGGCGTTCGACGTCTACGACCCGGCCAACGTCTCGCCCCTCATCGCCTGGCTGGTGAGCGAGGACTGCCCGGTGACGGGCAAGGTCTTCTACGTCAAGGGCGGCGAGGTCCGCCAGTTCCTGCCGTGGCACTACGGCCAGCAGATCGACGGCGGCGAGCGCTGGACGGTGGCCGACCTGGCCGAGGCGATGAAGCCCCTGATCTGAGTGGCGCGGGTGCGGCGGCGCGCGGTGCGGCCGGGGGTCAGCGCCGGGCCGCCGGCTGTGCCCGGGGGGTGCGGCGCCGGCGGGAGGCCGCCGAGGGGCGACCGCCTGCGGCATAGCCGTCCATCAGCACGAGGATGCACTCCTCGGCCAGCTCTTCGATCCGGTAGCGGCCACCCGGCTTGTACCAGCGCACGGTGAGCCAGACCGCGTCGCGTGCGAAGCGGTAGAAGACCCGGGGGTCCACGTCGGCACGGAACTGCCCACGCTCGACGCCGGCCAGGATGACGTCGACCCAGGTCTTCTGGAGCTGGGTGGCCCGCTTGTGCAGGTACGCGAAGCGGGGGAGACCGGAGAGGTAGTTGAAGTCGTTCTGGTAGATCTCGCACGCGTCGCGGTGCTCGGCGATGGCCCGGAACGACACCCGGATGAGGCCCGCCAGGCAGGCCTCGGGATCCTCGCCCCGTTGCACCACCTCGGCGTTCCAGCGGTGCAGGTCGTCGAGATGGGTCGACAAGATGGCGTCGACGATCGCCTCCTTGGACTCGAAGTGGTGGTAGAGGCTGCCCGACAGGATGCCGGCCGCCTCGCCGAGCTCGCGGACCGTCGTCGCCGACACCCCCTTGCGGGCGAACAGCTTGGCCGCCTCGGCCAGGATGACCTCCCTGCGATCGGAGACCTCCGCCATGCCCCTCCTCGTCCCTCGGACCGCAGCCAATCTAGTGCTTGCTTGGTCCGGATCGGGCTCGGCAGGCGGTCTCAGGCGTCGTGGGTCGAGCGCACGACGCCGCGCTCGTGCAGCCCGGCGATCTCGTCGGGCCCGAGGCCGAGGAGGTCGGCGAGCACCGCGTCGGTGCCCGCACCGAGCGGCTCCGCCGGGCTGGTCGGCACCACCATGTCGGCCGGCAGCGGCATCCGGGCGCCCACGAAGGGGCTCTCCCACCCGGGTGCGCCCGGATGCCGCAGCGGCTCGAACAACCCGCGGTGGCGCAGCGCCCGATCCGTGCACCCTGCGCCCGGCGGACGCACCGCCGAGCCCGGCACCTGGGCCTCGGCCAACCGGTCCCCCAGCCACTCGGCGGGGTGCTGCGCGGCCCACCCGGCCACGGCACCGTTGACCCGGTCGGAGGCGGCCAGCCGCTTGGCCAGCGTGTCGAGCTCGACGGCGAGCTCCGGGCGACCCATCAGCGCGCACAGCCGGGCCCACTGCGGGTGGCTCGTCACCACGATGGCCACCCATCCGTCGCTCGTCGCGAAGACGTCGTGGGGCACCCCGCGGGGATCCGCGCTCCCCGAGCGTTGAGGGCGGCCCTCGTCCTCGTAGAGATCGAGGGGCTCGTCCCAGATCATGGCGGCGAGCACGTCGAGCATGGCCATGTCGATGAAGCGGCCCTCGCCGCTGCGGTCGCGCTCGCGGAGCGCCGCCAGGATCGCCACCGTGGAAAAGGCGGCGGGCACCTGGTCGCCGGCCATGAAGCCCACCTTGGTCGGCGGGCCGTCGGCGAAGCCGGTCTTGGCCATGAGGCCGGAGCGGGCCTGCACCACCAGGTCCATGCCCTGCGTCGCGCGATCGGGGCCGTCCTGGCCGTAGCCGGTGATGGCGCACCACACGAGGCCGGCGTTGGACGGCTGCAGGTCGCGGTAGCCGATGCCGAGATCGTCGAGGATGCCGGGTCGGAAGTTCTCCACGACCACGTCGGCTCGACCTCCGAGGCGGCGGAACAGGCCACGGCCCTCCTCCTGGCGGAAGTCGATGACGACGGAGCGCTTGCCCCGACCCCGCTTCATCTGCGCGATGGGGATGTCGTCGGGATCCCGTATGCCGCGCTGCACGCGGCCGGGCCCGACGTAGGGCGGGACGTGCCAGCTCATGTCGCCGCCGGGCTGCTCGACCCGGACGACGGTCGCACCGAGCGAGGCGAGGTAGAAGCAGCACGTCGGAGCGGACACGACCCGGCCGAGGTCGAGGACGAGGACCGACGACAGTGCGCCGTCCACCTCAGGCCACCACGAAGGTCGCCCACCCCTCGAGGACGGTGTCGCCGTCCCCGCGGGTGCAGCGCAGATCGAGCTCGACGACGCCGAGGCCGTCGTGCTCGGCGACCTCGGTCACCGCCCCCGAGCAGGTGAGGTGGTCGCCCGGCCAGACCTGGTTGCGGAAGCGGACCCCGAAGCGCCGCACGTTGTCGGCTCCGAGCCACTCCGTCGCCCACGCCGCCAGGTAGCCCGCACCGAGCAGACCGGGCGCGAACATCCCCGGGAAGCCCGCGCCGCGGGCGAACCCGTCGTCGTGGTGGGACGGGTTCATGTCCCCCGAGGCCCCCTGGTAGCGCACGATGTCGGTGACGGTGATCGGCCCGAAGATCCGCGCCGGTGCACCTTCGCCGACGCGCAGGTCCTCCCGGCGCGCCGTCACCGCTGCGCCACCGATGTCGTCGTCGCCCGGCCGACCAGCCGGCCCTGCTCGTCGTGGAAGTCGGTCACCACCGTCACATGGTCGAGGGAGCCGAAGCGCCGGCTCGGCTTCTCCACGATCGACTCGACCCGGCTCTGGGCCCGCAGCACCTGTCCGGCGCGTGGCGGCGGACCCTCGAATACGAACTCCTGCTCGGCATGCAGCGGGGGCCGGGACGGGTCGAAGCCCACCCGGCCGACGGCGGAGCCCTCCTCTGGCTCCCACCACAGCTGGGCGAGCTTGAAGAAGGTCGGCGGCACCGGCGGCTCCGGGCCCAGGTACTCGTCACTGCGCGACTGCATGGCGCGGGCCATCTCCCGCACCTTGCCACGCTCGAGGGGGAACTCGAACTCCGGGCCCCGGTAGCCCACCGCAGTCGGATCAACCACGTCGTCCTCCCTCAGATCTGGCGGCCGGTGCCGGACCAGTACTCGGCACGGATCCGGCGCTTGTAGAGCTTGCCCGCCTCGGTGCGAGGCAGCTCGTCGCGCACCTCCACCGCTCGCGGGCACTTGTAGGCAGCCAGGTGGGCCCGGCAGTGCTCCAACAGCGCCGCGGCCACCTCGCCCCTCGGGTCGGCCTGGCGGAGCTGCACCACGGCATGGACCCGCTCGCCCCACTCGTCGTCGGGGATGCCGAACACCCCGGCGTCGGCGACCTCGGGGTGCGCGAGGAGCACCGCCTCGATCTCCGCCGGGTAGATGTTGACGCCACCCGAGATGATCATGTCCGATTGGCGGCCGCAGAGGAAGAGGAACCCCTCCTCGTCCACGTAGCCGATGTCGCCGAGGGTGATCAGATCCCCGGCGCGCGACCGCAGCGTCTTGTCCCAGTCCTGGTGGTACATGAACGCGGGTGACGCCGACTTCACGAACACCCGACCGGCCTGCCCCGCCGCGCACTCGTGGCCCTCGTCGTCGAACACGTGCACCTCGGCGCCCGCCCACGGCCGCCCGACCGTGCCCGGCTTGCGCAGCCAGTCGAGGGGAGCGACGGTCGTGCCCCCTCCCTCGGTCGCGCCGTAGGACTCGTAGATCACCGGGCCCCACCAGTCGATCATTCGGCGCTTGTCCTCGACGGGGCACGGCGCCGCGGAGTGGATCACACGCTCGAGCGACGAGGTGTCGTACCTGGCTCGCACCTCCTCGGGGAGGCGCAAGAGGCGGCTGAACATGGTGGGGACCATCTGGGAATGGGTGACCCGGTGCCGCTCGACGAGCGCCAGCCACTGCTCGGCGTCGAAGTGCTCCATGATCACCGCCGTGGTGCCGAGCCGGATGGCCGCCGAGACGGCGCTCTGCGGCGCCGAATGGTAGAGCGGCGCCGGGCTGAGGTACACCATGCCTTCGCGCAGGTTCCACATGAACCGAACGAACTGCATCAGCGGCAGGGGGTCGGCCGGGTGACCCTCGGGCAAGGCACGACGTTCGGCGATCTCATAGAAGCAATCGAGGATTTGGCTCTTCCGAACGCTGAGTTGCGCACCTCCTGGCTCTACAAGCTGACGAAAACAATCAACCTGACGCCCTCACTGTATCTGGAGGCAGGGGCCATTCATGGC
>Ga0209698_10008303_pt1 | contig 10744 bp, 7 predicted proteins | sample LitLauG_LLR_2012_FD_187203 | JGI IMG/M metagenome (GOLD analysis project Ga0209698, IMG submission 187203) | Freshwater sediment microbial communities from Pennsylvania, USA - Little Laurel Run_MetaG_LLR_2012 (SPAdes) (version 2) | ecosystem: Environmental > Aquatic > Freshwater > Creek >... | reverse complement strand
GATCGAGGACGATGTCGTGGCCGACGACACCGCCGAGGACGAGTCCTGATGCGCGTCGTCCTGCGGGCCGACGTGGCCGAAGTGGGCAAGAAGGGCGACATCGTGGAGGTGGCCGACGGGTACGGCCGCAACTTCCTGATCCCCAAGGGCAAGGCCTTCAAGGCCACCGACGGGGTCGTCGCCCAGGCGCAGTCGATGCGCCGCTCACGGGACCTCAAGGACGCCCGCGACCGGGAGGCCGCCGAGACGGTGGCCCGGACGTTGGTGCCGGCGATCATCAAGATCCCGGCCAAGGCCGGGGCCGAGGGCAAGCTCTTCGGGTCGGTCACGGTGGCCGACGTCGTGGCCGCCGTGGCCGCCCAGACGGGCGTCGAGCTCGACCGCCGCCGGGTCCATCTCAACGACCCGATCAAATCGGTCGGGACCCACCAGGTGGCCGTCAAGCTCCATTCCGACGTGGAGTTCCCGGTGACCGTCGAGGTCGCCAAGGCCTGATCGGGCGCCCGCGCCCGCTTCGGGAGGGGCGACCCGAGCCCGAGCTGTCACAGGGGTCGGATAGGATGCGAACGTATGTTCGTGTTCTCTCCGGCCCCTCGACGCGTCCACAACACGGGCCGCTTATCCCCAGGGAAATCCTCATGTTGTGCCTCTGGAGGCTCACAGGGGGCGTCGGCCAGGGTGGAACCAGGATGGTCCAGTCGATAGAAGACGCCCGTCGGCGTCAACGCAACGTAAGGCCCGACGGGCGGATCCCCCCGCACGACCTGGCGGCCGAGGAGTCACTGCTCGGCGCCATGCTGCTGTCCCGGGACGCCATCAGCGCGGCCAGCATGGTGTGCGCCGCCGACGACTTCTACAAGCCGGCCCACGGCCACATCTTCGATGCCATCCTCACCCTCCACACCCAGGGGGAGCCGGCCGACCCGGTCACCGTGGCCGACGAGCTGCGCCGCTCCAACCTGCTCGAGGCCATCGGCGGGCAGTCGGTCCTCAACGACCTGCAGGCCAACACGCCGGCCACCTCCAACGCCGGGTCCTACGCCACCATCGTCGAGGAGCACGCCCTCCTGCGGCGCCTGATCGCCGTGGCCGGCGAGATCGCCGAGCTCGGCTACGCCCTTCCCGAAGACGTGGCCGCGGCCGTCGACCGGGCCGAGTCGCTGGTCTTCGAGGTGGCCGACCGCAAGGTCACCGACACCACCGTCGTCCTGCGCGACCTGCTCTACAAGAGCCTCGAGCGCATCGAGGCCCTCTTCGACCGGGGCGAGGACATCACCGGTGTCCCCACCGGCTACGTCGACATCGACCAGAAGCTGTCGGGCCTGCAGCCGTCCACCCTGGTCATCGTGGGGGCCCGTCCGGCCATGGGCAAGTGCGTGGCCTGGGACACCCCCATCGTTGACGCCCGCACCGGGTCGGTGGTGACCGTCGAGGCCCTCCACCGTCGCGGGCGGGCCGGTGAGGCCGTGGAGGTGCTGGCCGTCGGGGCCGACGGCATGGTCCGCCCGGTCCGGCCCAGCGCCTTCGTCGACGACGGCCGCAAGCCGGTCTACCGGGTGAGGACCCGCTCCGGTCGGCGCATCACCACCACCCTGGCCCACCCGTTCCTGACCCCCTACGGCTGGCGGTCGCTGGCCACCTTGTCGATCGGCATGCGGGTCGCCGTGCCCCGGGACCTGCCGGCCTGCGGTTCCGAGGCCCTCCGGGTCGGTGAGCTCGATGCCCTGGCCCGGTCGGTGGCCGACGCGCTGGCGCCCGGCGAGCCGGCGGCCGACGAGCTCGCCCCGGCCGGCCCCGGCGGCCTTCCCGATGCCGTGTTCCGCCTGCCCCGCCCCCAGCTGGCCCGGTTCCTGCGCGGCGTGCTCGCCAGGGCGGCCAGTTTCGAGTGGTCACGCGACGGCCTGACCCGGATGGCCGTCCGGGTGGCCTCCGAGGACATGGCCGGGCAGCTGGCCCACCTGCTCCTGCGGGTCGGCGTGGCCGCCACGGTGGCACCCGAGGTCATGGCCGACCGGGTCGGCACCCGGGTCGTCCACGAACTGGCGGTGGCCGAACCGGCCGAGCTGGCCCGCCTGGTCCGCCGGATCGGCCTGACCGGGGGCACGGCCCTGTTGGGGGCCGGGCCGGACCTCCGCCGGGCCGAGGTGGTGCTCCCCGACGAGGCCGCCGACGACGGGCCGATGCTGGTCATCGACGACGCCGAGCTGGTGGGCGCGGCGACACCCGGGCGGGCCCGCACCGTTTCGCGGGGAGCGGAGGCGGGTGTCGGTCACGCCACGGTGGTCATCGCCGCCGCTACCCACGGGCGTGCCCGGAGCGGAGCTCAGCGCCGCGGCCCGTCACGCCGGCCCGGGCCCATCCCCGGCTCGCCAATCTCTGAAGCGTGCGGTCCCGGGGCGGGCGGCCCGGACCCGTCGGGGTCGACGGCCGGGGTGCGACGCGACCCTGTCGTGCTACCCGGCCCGGACGGCGCAGTGTGCTGCCCGGCCATGGCCTGGGACGACATCGTGGCCATCGACAACGCCGGCTGTCAGCAGGTCTACGACCTGACCATCCCCAGCGACCACAACTTCATCGCCGCCGACGTGCTTGTCCACAACACCGCCTTCGCGCTCGGTCTGGCCGCCAATGCGGCGGTGCGGGCCACGCTGCCCGTGCTCTTCTTCTCTCTGGAGATGGGCCACCTGGAGATCACCCAGCGGCTGCTGTGCTCCGAGGCGATGGTCGAATCGAGCCGGCTCCGCAACGGCCGGCTGTTGGAAAGTGACTGGCCGCGGATCACGGCGGCCACCAGCCGGCTCGGCGAAGCCCCGCTCTACATCGACGACAACCCCAACCTGACGATCATGGAGGTCCGGGCCAAGGCCCGCCGCCTGAAGAGCCGGCTCGGGTCGCTCGGCCTGATCGTCATCGACTACCTCCAGCTCATGACCGGACGGCATAACGCCGAGAGCCGCCAGGTCGAGATCGCCGAGATGAGCCGGGGCCTCAAGATCCTGGCGCGCGAGCTGGAGGTGCCGGTGGTGGCCCTGTCCCAGTTGAGCCGTCAGCTCGAGTCCCGGGCCGACAAACGACCCATGCTCTCCGACCTGCGCGAGTCGGGTTGCCTGACCGCCGACACCCGGGTCCTGCGGGCCGACACCGGCGCCGAGGTGACCCTCGGCGAGCTGCTGGTGCGGGGCGAGACCGACCTCGCCGTCTGGTCCCTTGACGAGCACCGCCGGTTGGTGCCGCGACGCATGACCGCGGTGTTCCCCAGCGGGATCAAACCGGTGTTCGCCCTCACGCTGGCTTCCGGCCGGCGGGTCCGGGCCACCGCCAACCACCCGTTTCTCACCCCCGACGGCTGGCGCCCTCTCGGCGAGCTGACCCCCGGGGTCCGTCTGGCCGTCCCCTCGACGGTGGCCGCCCCGGCGAGCTCGGCGGTCCGGCGGCGGGAGGAGGTCGTCCTCCTGGCCCATCTCCTGGGCGACGCCACCGGCCCGACCCGCCGGCCCTTGCGGGCCCACAGCGCCGACGCCGCCGTGGTCGGCGCCGTGCAGGTGGCGGTGGGCGCCCTGGCTGCCGACCGCCGGCCGGTGCGGGCCGGTCCGTTCGGCGTCGGGGCCGCCACGGCCGGCGACGGCGGCGGCGACCGCCTCGGGTCGGTGCACGCCTACCCGGGCGGGTGGAGCGTGCGGCTCTCCCCCGACGACGCCGGTCCCGATCCCGTGTGGGACTGGCTGGGCGAGCTCGGCCTGGCCGGCGTGGCCACCCAGGACGTGTTCGTCCCGGTCGGGGTGGCCCAGCTGCCCCGCCGGCAGCTGTCGCTGTTCCTCCGCCACCTGTGGGCGTCCGGGGGGACCGTCGGGTGGCACGACGGCGCTGGCGAGATCGTCCTGAGCACCCCCAGCCGGCGTCTGGCCGACGACGTCCAGACCCTGCTCCTGCGCTTCCGGATCGCCGCGGCGGTGCGACCGGTGTCCCGCCCGCTCAGTCCCGACTCGTGGCGGGTGACCGTCGAGACGCCGGCCGACCAGCGGCTGTTCCTCGACGAGATCGGCGTGTTCGGCGCCTCGGTCGGCCAAGTTCCCGTCCTGGCCGCCCGGCTGCTCGACACCGTCGAACCCCCGACCGCCGGCCGGGCCGGCGACGGGGTCCCCGGACCGGTCGGCACCCGTCTGATGTCGGCCCACCGGGCCGCCCGGCTGGCCGCCCAACCGGCCGACGACGTGTGCTGGGACGAGATCGTGGACATCGAAGCTCTCGGTGAGGAGCCGGTCTACGACGCCACCGTGCCCGGCACCCACAACTTCGTGGCCAACGGCATGGTCGTGCACAACTCCCTGGAGCAGGACGCCGACGTGGTGATGTTCATCTACCGCGACGAGATCTACAACCCGGAGACCAACGACAAGGGCGTGGCCGAGATCATCCTCGCCAAGCACCGCAACGGGCCGACCGGCACGACCAAGCTGGTGTTCCAGGACCGCTACACCCGGTTCGACAACGCCGCCCGAGGGATCTGAGACCGCCAGCCGGGAGGCGCCCGACGGTAGCCTCCGGCGGGTGGCCGGACTGCGGGTGGAGCGCCACCAGGGCGTGGTGAGCATGACCATCGACCGGCCGGAGCGCAGGAACGCCCTCGACGCGGCCACCTTCGGCGTCTTGCGCGACGAGCTGCGAGCCGTGGCCGCCCGGCCCGAGGATCGGGTGGTGGTGGTGACCGGGGCAGGCGACGCCTTCTGCGCCGGGGGTGACCTGCGGTCCGGCCCACCGCCGCGCCGCGAGGGGGACACGGTCGCCGCCCCCGACCCCCATCCGGCGACGGCCTCGCCGGCCGAGCGGACGCTGGCCCTCATGCGCGGTCCCATCGGCGAGGCCGCCCTGGCTCTCCACCAGCTGCCCCAGCCCACCATCGCCGCGGTCAACGGGGTGGCCGCCGGGGCCGGTGCCAACCTGGCCTTCGGCTGCGACCTGGTGCTGGCCGCCGCTTCGGCCCGCTTCGGCCAGCTGTTCATCCGGCGCGGCCTGTCGCTGGACTTCGGCGGGACCTGGCTGCTGCCCCGCCTCGTCGGTGTGCAGCAGGCCAAACGGCTGGCCCTGCTGGGCGACTGGGTCGACGCCACCGCGGCGGCCGCCCTCGGCCTGGTCACCGAGGTATGGCCGGACGCCGAGCTGGCCGCCCGCGCCGCCGAGCTGGCCGCCCGCCTGGCCGCCCAGCCGCCGCTGGCCATGGCCCTCATCAAGGCCAACCTCAACCAGTCCTTCGGGCTGAGCATGGCCGAGGCACTCGAGCTGGAGGCCACCTCCCAGGCGGCCTGCACGCTCACCGAGGAGTACGCGGCGGCCCGCGAGGCCTTTCGTCGGTCCGCCCCGTCGTGACTCGGTCGACGACTCGGAGGTGGCGGCGATCGGGTTTGCTGCCCGGAACCCCGCCACACGATGTGCGGAGGCCGTGACTCCTGCGCCGCCCAATGGCGGGGATGATGCGAGCTAGACGGGTGGCACCGGCAGCGGGCCGAGCGCGGGTGCCGAGCCGGTCACCTTCAGCCAGGTCCGCCCCATCTCTCGGATGAGCGCGGGGTACACGAGGCGGTGGCGGAACGGCCGGATGGCGACCATGTAGAGCTCCCCGGGCCGACCGTTCGGCTTCACCAGCACGGCCATCTGGGCGCGGCAGCCGCCGGCGTCGTCCTGCACCAACCCGATGTGCAGGACCCCGTGCATGGTCTTGTTGGCGATCTCCGCGGCGAACTCGTCCTCCGTCAGGTAGAGGGGGGTGAAGGGCAGGGCGTCGAAGTCCGGGCCGGACGGGCCGTCGCGCAGATCCGCCGGCAACCGGTCGCGCAGCGTCGCGACCCGGGAGCCGACGCCGACGCCGGCACCGTCCAAACCGAGCAGCGCCCCGAGCTTCCAGCGGATCGCGAACAGTGAGCGAACGGCCAGGGAGGAGCTGTGGGCCGGGTCGTCCGAGGCGATCTCCTGCACCAACCGGCCGAAGTCGTCCGGGCCGCCGCGTCCCGGCAACGCCCAAACGTCTTCAACCCGAAAGTCGCGGGTGAGCTCGTGGATCCGCCAGGGGCGGGAGATGTGCTCGCTGTTCGGGATCCTCACGTGGTCCACCTCCGTACCTGCGCTGGCCGACCGAACCTCGGTCACCGACTCTAAGTCGGTGACCGATCGTCGGTCAGTTTGGTAGGGTGGCGCGTGTCTGTCAAGCCGCTCCGGGTCCGCCAGGCCGAGGCCACGCGTCGCCTCCTGATCGAGGTGGCCCGGGAGAACTTCACCGAGCACGGCTACGCGCCGACGTCGATCGACGACATCATCGAGCAGGCGGGCGTGGCCCGGGGCGCGTTGTACCACCACTTCTCCGGGAAAGAGGCCCTCTTTCGCGCCGTCTACGAGGCGGTCGAGGGCGAGGTCGTGGCCCGCGTCATGGAAGCAGCGGCGCGCCAATCATCGCCGTGGGAGGCGGTGCGCGCCGGCCTGTCGACGTTCCTCGACGCCTGCCTCGAGCCGTCCTTCCGTCGCATCGTCGTCCTCGACAGCGTCTCGGTCCTGCAGTCGAAGGTCGTGGAAGTCGGCGTCGACCCCGTTGAGTTGCCCATGCTGCGGACCGTCCTTACCCCCCTCCTCGCCACGACCACCCTCGCGGGGCTGGCCATCGACGCGCTCAGCTACGTCGCCCTCGGCGGCCTCTACGGGGCCTCGCTCTACATCGCCCGCGCGGCCGACCCGCTCGCCGCCCGGGCCGAGGTCGACCGCGTTCTCGACGCCCTCATCGGCGGCCTCCTCGGGACGGCCCGGTAACACCCCTCGACGCCGGCTCGGTCACGTCCGATCGGCCGTCGCGGCCCATCGGCTCGGCGGTCGTCCCCGTCGGCGCTCAGGCGGAGGCCGGGGTCGTGCGGTCCGGCTACTGCGGCCACCGGGGTAGCGTCGGTCGATGACCAACCGACCGGCCGGACCCCCGGGCGGGCCGGGCGCGCCGGCCGGGTTCGATGACGGACCGGTCGTCGCGGCCACCGGGACGGTGGTGATCACGGCCGACCGGCGGGCCGATGAGCAGGCTGTCGGTCTGCAACGCCACGGTCTGCGGGTCCTGCGGGCCCCCGTCCTCGGCACCGTCCTGGAGACCGACGAGGGGCCGTTGCGGGCCGTGACCGACGAGCTCATCGCCCGCCCCCCGGCCGTGCTGGTGGCCAACACGGGCATCGGTATCCGGACCTGGGTGGAGGCCGCGGCGGCGTGGGGCCTCGGACCCGGCCTGGCCGCCGCGCTCTCCGGGTCGACCATCGTGGCCCGCGGCCCCAAGGCTGTCGGGGCGTTGCGCCGGGCCGGTTTCGAGGTGGCGTGGCGGGCCCCCACCGAGCAGATGGCCGAGGTGGTGGCCCACGTGCTGGCCGGCGGGGTCGAGGGTCGGCGGGTGGCCGTGCAACGGCACGGGGAGGACTGGGAGGTGGCCGACCGGTTGCGGGCGGCCGGCGCCGAGGTGATCGAGGTGCCGGTCTACCGCTGGGTCGTGCCGGCCGACTCCGAGGCCGCCCAGGACGCCATCGCCCAGATCTGCGACGGTCTGGTCGACGCCGTGACCTTCACCAGCGCCCCGGCCGTGCGCCATTTCGTGGCCCTGGCCGAGTCCCTGGGTGTGGCCGGCGACCTGCTGGGCGCCCTCAATGGTTCGGTGTTGGCCGCCTGTGTCGGCCCGGTGTGTGCCGGGGCGGCCACCGAGGTCGGCATCGACCGGCCACTGGTGCCCGAGCACTGGCGGCTGGGGGCCCTGGTCCGGATGGTGGCCGAGGAGCTGGTCCGGCGGCAGACGGCCGTCCGGGCGGGTCACCCCACCGCCTGATCCCGGCCCGGTGGCCGGGTACCCGGCGGGGGCGTGGCTGCTCAGACGGGCCGCTGGACCGTCCCGGGCCGAGGCCGCGGGCGCGACTGGTTGAATGGGCCGGATGCACCGTTCAGGCCGGGGACGGGTGTCGGCCATCGGGCCTGCGGTTGTCGCGCTGCTGGCCGCCTCGGTGCTCGTGGTCCGCCCCGCCGCGGCCGGGACGGGTCCTGTCCGGCCGGTGGCGGTCGGGCCGGTGGCGGTCGGGCCGGCGGTGGTCGGGCCGGCGGCGGTCGGGCCGGTGGCGGTCGGGCCGGCGGCGGTCGGGCCGGCGGCGGTCGGGCCGGCGGTGGTCGGGCCGGCTGCGCCGACCGATCCGGGAGCGCCGGGCTACTGGGTGGTGGCCGGCGACGGTGGGGTGTTCACGTTCGGGGCGGCCCGCTTCGCCGGCAGCGCCGGCCACCTGCGGCTGGCCGCCCCCATCGTCGCCGTGGTGCCCACCCCGACGGGGGCGGGCTACTGGCTGGCTGCCGCCGACGGCGGGCTGTTCTCCTTCGGGGACGCCCCGTTCCTGGGCAGCGCAGCCGGTCGCCTGCCGTCACCCGCCCCGGTGGTGGCCGCCGCCGGCACGCCGACCGGACGGGGCGGCTGGCTGTTCAGCGCCGACGGCAACGTGGTCACCCTGGGTGACGCCACCTTCTGGGGCCGCCCGACCGCCAAGCAGCTCACCGCCCCGGTCACCGCGGCGACGGCCACGCCGAGCGGCCTGGGCTACTGGATGGCCGCGGCCGACGGCACGGTGGCGGCCTTCGGCGACGCCCCGTGGCGGGGCGACGCCCACTCCGTGCACCTGGCCCGGCCGGTGGTCGGCGTGGCCGCCACCCCGAGCGGACGGGGCTACTGGCTGGTGGCCGCCGACGGGGGGGTGTTCACCTACGGCGACGCCCCCTTCCGGGGCAGCGCCGGGACACTGCGCCTCGGTCAGGCCGTCGTCGGCCTGACCCCCACCGTCTCGGGCGGCGGGTACTGGCTGGTGGCCTCCGACGGCGGGGTGTTCGCCTTCGGGGACGCCCCGTTCCTGGGCAGCCTCGGCCGGGTGCGCCTGGCCGGGGCGGTGGTGGCGGCCCGGACCGTCCCGGCGGCCCACGGCACGGGTACGGTCGCTTTCTTCTACCCGTGGTACGGCACCGCCGACCACGACGGGGCCTGGCGCCACTGGGACCAGGGCGGCCACAGCCCGCCCGCCGATATCGGCTCGGACTACTTCCCGCTGCGGGGCGCCTACTCGAGCGCCGACGCGGCGGTGGAGGGCGCCCAGATGGGCGACCTGGCCTCCGCCGGGATCGGCGAGGCGGTGGTGTCGTGGTGGGGTCGGGGGTCCTGGGAGGACGGCACCCTGCCGGGGGTGCTGGCCGCCGCGGCGGCCCACGGAGTGGCCGTCGGGATCCACCTCGAGCCCTACCCGGGCCGGACCCCGGCGACGGTGGCCGCCGACCTCGACGAACTGGCCGCCCTGGGTGTGCGCGACGTGTGGATCTACGAGGCCATGGGCCTGCCCGCCGCCGGTCTGGCCGCCGTCCTCGACGGCCATCCGGGCCTGCGCAGCTTCGCCGAGACGGGCGACCGCCCGGCCGTGGAGTCGGGCGCTTTCGCCCGCTTCGCCTGGCAGGCCCACTTCCGGGGGATCTACCTCTACGACGCGGTGCGCTACGAGGGCGGCGACTTCACCGCCTTCTGCGCCACGGCCCGGACCTACGGGTTGCTCTGCGCCCCGGTGGCCGCCCCCGGGTTCGTGTCGGTCCGGGCCGGCCCGGTGCCCTACGGGAGGTCCCGGGAGAACGGGGCGACCTACGACCGCCGGTGGATGGGCGACCTCGGCAGCCGGCCCGACCTGGTGGCCATCACCTCGTACAACGAGTGGCACGAGGGGACCCAGATCGAGCCGGCCGGCCCGGCCTGCCTGCCCGGGTTCTGCTACCGGACCTATGAAGGGGCCTACGGGACCACCGGGACGGCGGCGGCCTACGCCTATCTCAACCGGACCGGCTACTGGACGGGCCTGCTCGCCGCGACCAACCGCCGCTGAGCCGGCCGCCGCGGGCCGCCGCGGGTCATGGCCAGCGGGCCCGCAGCCAGTCGATGACCACGTCGAGGGCCTCCCGCCGGCGGCCGGTCAGGTAGTGCACGGCCCCGGGGATCTCCACGTAGGTCCGGTCGGCCGCCCCGGCGGCGGCGTGGATGGCCCGGGCCTGGTGCCGGCGGATCTCGGTGTCGGCCGTGGGGTGCACGACCAGCGTCGGGACGGTGACGTGGGGGATGGTGTGGGCCACCTCGGCCGGCGATGACAGACCCGACCAGGTGGACAGCCAGCCCCGCGGGGTCATCACGCGGCCCAGGCCGGCGATGCCGTAGTTGGCCACCAGTGGATCGGGAAAGGCGAACACCGTGCCGAGGGGACGGTCGTCGGGGTCGATGGACGGGTCGAGGTAGGCCGGGTCGGCGAGGGTCCGGTAGGTCACCAGGTAGCGGCCCAGCACGGCCCGGCGGCGCTGGCGGTTCCAGACGGCGGAGCCGCGCTCCTCCCGGGCGGCCGCCGCCGCGCCGGCGGCCCGCTCGTCGAGGGCGGCCCGGGCCCGGGCGTCGACGGCGGCCACCCGGTCGTGCTGGGCGGCCCGGTAGCGGGCCAGCCACCCGGGGTCGTAGGACGAAGGCTCCGGCCAGGGTCGCCATCCGTTGTCCGGGTTGTACATGTCGAGGTCGGCGACGACGCTCAGCGGGTCGGACTCGTCGCTCACCGACGGGTCGATGACCTGCAGCATGAACCGGCCCTCCCCCGGGTGGGCGGCCAGGGCCACGAACCCGTCGCCGAGCGGCCTGCCCTCCTGCGCCGCGGTGGCCTGGGCCAGCGACATCAGCGACCCGCCCCCCGAG
>Ga0209698_10008302_pt1 | contig 10744 bp, 10 predicted proteins | sample LitLauG_LLR_2012_FD_187203 | JGI IMG/M metagenome (GOLD analysis project Ga0209698, IMG submission 187203) | Freshwater sediment microbial communities from Pennsylvania, USA - Little Laurel Run_MetaG_LLR_2012 (SPAdes) (version 2) | ecosystem: Environmental > Aquatic > Freshwater > Creek >... | reverse complement strand
GTAGACTCGTCGACGGAGGGGTGCGAGAGCGGCCGAATCGGGCAGTCTCGAAAACTGCTGTGTCTACGGGCACCGTGGGTTCAAATCCCACCTCCTCCGCCAGAGGCGAAACGGGTGACTGCGGTCACCCGTTTCGTCGCGTTCGGGCAGCGCCACGGACGCCGGAACTACGCTGGAGGCGTCCGTCACTCGCGGACCTCGTCGAGGAGTTCATCATGGTTTCGTCACTTGAGTCGTCGGTCGGCACTGAGCGCAAGGTCATCACGGAGATTCCCGGACCCAAGTCCGTGGCGTTGCACGCACGCCGTCAAGCCGTCGTCAGCGCGGGCGTGACCAACGGATTCACCGTCTATATCGATCGCGCCCAGGGCGCCATCTTGGTCGACGTCGACGGCAACCACATCTTGGACCTCGGTTCGGGCATCGCCGTCACCGGCATCGGGCACGCCGTGCCCGAACTGGTCGAGGCCGTCTCGCAGCAAGTGGCCGCCTTCACCCACACGTGCTTCATGGTGACCCCCTACGAGAGTTACGTGCAGGTCTGCGAGGAGTTGGCCGCTCTGACCCCCGGCACCCACGCCAAGGCGTCGGCCTTGTTCAACTCGGGGTCCGAAGCCGTCGAGAACGCCGTCAAGATCGCCCGTCACGCCACGGGTCGCCAGGCGGTCATCGTCTTCGACCACGCCTATCACGGCCGCACCAACCTGACGATGGCGCTGACCGCCAAGAACATGCCCTACAAGGACGGCTTCGGCCCCTTCGCCGGCGAGGTCTACCGCGTGCCGATGAGTTACCCCTTCCTCGACGGTCTGTCGGGGGCCGAGGCGGCCGCCCGCGCGATCTCCCAGATCGAGGTCCAGGTCGGCGCCAAGAACGTCGCGGCGCTGCTCATCGAGCCCATCCAGGGTGAGGGTGGCTTCATCGTGCCCGCCGACGGCTTCTTGCCCGCCCTGTCCAAGTGGACCACCGACAACGGCGTGGTCTTCATCGCCGACGAGATCCAAAGTGGCTTCGGGCGCACCGGTGAGTGGTTCGCCGTGGATCACGAAGGCGTGATCCCCGACATCGTCACCACCGCCAAGGGCCTCGCCGGGGGCATGCCGCTGGCGGGCGTGACCGGACGCGCCGAGATCATGAACTCCGTGCACGAGGGCGGTCTGGGCGGCACCTACGGCGGCAACCCGGTCGCGGCGGTCGCGGCGCTGGCGGCGATCCGCGTCATGCGCGAGCGCAACCTGGTGGGTCGAGCCCGCGAACTCGAGGCCGTCATGCTCGACAACCTGCGTTCGCTCGCTCGCGACGTCACCATCATCGGCGACGTACGCGGACGTGGCGCGATGGTCGCCATCGAACTGGTCGAACCGGGCACGAAGAAGCCCCACGCCGCGGCGGCCAAAGGCATTGTCAAGTACTGCAACGACCGCGGCGTGATCGCGCTGGCGTGCGGCACCTACGGCAACGTGATCCGCCTCCTGCCCCCGCTGGTCATCACCGACGAACAACTGGCCGACGGACTGAGCGTCCTGGGCGAGGCGGTGCGCTCGGTCAGTTGATGCAGCGCTGCGTCGACACCGGCGTCGACGGGACCTGAGCCAGACGCGCGCGCAACGAGGCGAGGGTCACCGCATAGTTCAACGTGGTGTCGGCCACCACGGGCGCCGCCAGCACGCCCACCACCTGGGCGTTGACCATCACCGGTGCGCCGTAGTCCCACGTGGTGACCGGTGCCGCCACCACGTCCATCGTGCGGGTGAACACCGGTCCGCTGAAGATGTCGCGGCCGTGACCGGTAACCGACCCGAGGAAGACGGCGCCGGTCGCCGCCCGGTCGGTGAAGGACTGATATCCCACCACCTGGGCGCTCGCGCGCGCCGGCGACGCCGCCGCGAGCGCGAGGGGCGCCGCGCTGAGACCGAAGGTGCGCAGGACCGCCAGGTCGCTCACCGGGTCGAAGACGACCACGCGCCCGAGTCGACCACCGACCGCGAAGTTCCTCTCGCCGGCCACCAGGTGCGCCACCGTCACGACCTCGTTGGGAGCGACCACGAAACCGGTCCCCTGGTGCGAGACATCGCACCCTCCCGACGCCAGCACCGTGACCACGCCACTGGGCAGCGATACGTGATGCGTGGTGCGCAAGACGCCATGCGTCGTCGTCGCCAGTGAGGGTGCGACCACTTCGGCGAAGAGGCTCGGCACGTTGAGCTGACTGAGGACCGCTTGCAAGCGGCTCTCGACGGCGGGGGGCGAGGGCAGCACGCGCTGCACGTAGCGCAAGATGACCGACTTATTGATCGACTGGCCCACCGTGCTCCAGGGGACGACCGTCAACAGCGCCGCGACGAACCAACAGGTGACCAGCGTCCCGACGACCCCGACGCTGGCTCCCAGGACCGAATCCGCCAACCCGATGCGACGTTCGTGAAGTCGATTGGAGAAGACGCCTCCGAAGTACCGCATGATCAGGCCCCCGGCCACGGTCGAGGTACCGATGATCAAGATCACGTCGAGGGGGCGCCACACGACCGTCGAGAGCCGCGGGGCGACCGCCACCGCCAGATAGGCACCCCCGACGAGGCCGACCACCCGGCCGATGAACGCTCCCACTTGGCGCAACAGACCCTGGGACCAGCCGCGCAGGGCCGAGGCCACGACCAATGCGCCAATCGCCACGTCGATCCAACTCATCAGCACAGGGTAGACCCCCGGGCGACGAAGGGCCACGGCGGGGCTCAGTAGCATTGATGCTCCGAGGTCTCACACGAAAGATTCGCTCCATGAGCCGACACATGATCACGACGCGTGGCGTCGGTCGCTACGCGCTAGTGATAGGCGTCGCGTCGCTCCTGCTGGCCGGGTGCACGTCGAGCGTCGTCGCCCTGAGCGCCGTGGGTGTACCGTCGATCAGCCTCGTCGCACCTCTCACCACCGTTGCGTGCACCTCCACGGGGACCTGTCTCACCCTGGGGGCGTCGGGCGCCGCCAGCGGTCCGACGACCGCCGCGCAGATCCGCAACCACAAAGGCGTCTGGTCGGCGCTTCGCGTGCCGGCCGCACTGGGGGCGTCCTTCGACGCCGCCTCGTGCGCCACGAACGTCTGTCTCTTCGCAGGGGCCCAGAGCACCGGTGACCTCTTGTGGTCGATCAACGCCGACGACGGTGCCACGACCACGCTGAGCGGACCAGCGGGCGGACTGCTCATTCGCAATCTCAGCTGCCCCAGCGACAGCGGCTGCGTGGCCATCGACCAGGCGGCGCACGGTCTCACGCGCTGGTCGAGCACCACCGACGCCGGCACCCATTGGAGCGCCCCTCGCACCCTGGCCTGGGCGCTCGACGCGAGCACCGTGCTCGCCTGTCTCACCCTCGCCCAGTGCTATCTCGCGACCACGTCGCGCCACCACCTGGTCTCGCTGCGCGAGACGCTCGACGGGGGCGTCACCTGGACGGTCATCACCACACCGAGCACCTGGACCTCGCTGACGTCGTTGGACTGTCACACCACCTGCACCGCTCTGGTGACCCAGGCGACGGGGTCATCGGTCGCGACGCCGTCCAAGACATCGTGGACGCAGACGGACCTCGGCTTCAGCGCGGCGGCCATGTCGTGCGCGACGCCGGGCTCGTGCCTGGTGGTCGGACACTCGCCGGACCAGTCCGCGGACATGACCCAGTGGCAGTCGAGCGGACTGCGCCGCGTGTCGCTGACCTACGTCCCCAGTCCCTTGACCAACGTCGCCTGCCGCGCCAACGTCTGCGTGGCGGTGGGCGTGACCACGACGGTGGCGTTGCGCCCCTAGGGCCGCAACGCCTCGAGGAGCAGACCGGGGACCTTCGACCAACGCAGCGTGCACTGGACGTCGAAGAGTCGTCGCAAGACCGCGGACGAACGCCGATGCGTCACGAACCAGGCGGGTTGCGGTCGGGCGCGGAAGGGTCCGCGCACCACCGCCTTCTGGGTCCCTTCGAGCATGAAGGTGTTGCCGACGACCCCCACACCGGACTGGATGTCGGTGGCGACGTGACCGGGGTAGGCGCCCCACGGCGTGGTGGCCACCAAGATGCCCACGGCGTGCCAGACGTTCACGCCGATCGTGCCGTAACGAAGGTCGGCCACTGCCTGGTCCACGGCCGCGCGCATGGCGCGCCCGCGCATCGTACGAGGGCTCACCAGCAGGGTCATCGACAAGGTGCCCTGCACCACGTCGTTGCAGAAGTCCACGGCCTGGCGCACGAACTCCTCGGGTGTCGCGGCATCGAGCGCGGTCTCGCTGATCAGTGCGCAGAACGCTTCGACGGTGAAGCACACGTCCTCGTGCTGCGTCGGGTCCACGTCGCGGATCACCGTCCAGGGCATCGCGTCGGGCGCGCTCTCGCCGATCTGGTGGGCCTCGGGATGCGCGGCCAAGAACCGGTCCCGGCGCGCGAAGGCGCCGGGGTAGTAGGCCCGTCGCGTGGGCACCGTGGCGAGCACCGCCTCGAGGGCGTCGAGGAATTCACCGCGCTGGGGCCAGTGTCGGTGCGTCACCAGCACCCGTGGGGTCAGACAATTGAAGCCCGCGTTGTTCACCAGCATCGTGGCGACGTGTGCGGCCTGGTACTCGATGTCGCGTCGCGACCACTCGCCGGGCACGACGACGACGGGCGACACGTTGCCCAGTTCCGCGCTCACGGGCTTGGTGAGTAGCGATCGGCCCTCGGCCTTGCGCACGGTGCCCGCCGCACCCGCGCCGAAGACGACGGCGTCATAGGTGGACGCCGCACCTGTGATGTGCACCGCATCGACACTCGGGTGGTGCACCAGATACTCGCCGACTTCGGCGCCGCCGCTCACGACGCGAAGGAAGTCGGCCTCGATCAACGCCGCCATCGAACGGCGCCAGAACTCGGCCAGGTAGTCGTTCACCGGGTTCACCTTGATGATCACCACCCGGCCCTCGCCCACGAGTTGGTGCACGACGTCCTTGGGTCCCAGGGCGCCGACGTTGCCGGCACCCAGCACGAGGCAGACGCCGGCGCGCTCGAGGGGCTGCGCGTACGCCGGCGCTTGGGCCGAACGAAGCATCGCCTCATCGACACCGGGCTGCATCCAGACCTCCGCGCTGTCGCCGGTGTAGAGCACGCGGTCGAGCCATGACGTGGGCAGGACCCCCACCGACAGGCGATTGCCGGGACGAGGGCGTACCGGTCCGGGGTAGCGCGGACGGCCGTCGCGCGCGATGTCGCGCAAGGACTGACGATACGAGGTGAGGAGACGCACGAACATGCCCACGCCCGCCAGGAGCTCTTCACCCACGTCGGGACCCTCAGGATCGAGGCCCTTGGCGCGACAGGCCGCCTCGGCCCACTCGAGGCCGACCGCGTGGGTATCGACAATGACGCGATCGAGAATCGCGGCGCGCTGCGCGGGCGTCGTGAGCGCCCAGCACGTGGCACCCTGGCGCAACTCAGTCAGCGCGGCGTCCAACGACGCGGCGTCAACGCGGTCGCGTCCGGTCGTCACCTCGTCGCTCTCGCCAAAGACGCCCTCGACCATCACCCTCCCGTCGCTATGGGAGACTACTGCGGTGAGCGATGTCACCAGCCAGGTCCCCGCGGGGTGGTACCCCGACCCCTCCGGCGAACGCCAATGGCGGGTGTGGAACGGCGCGGAGTGGTCCACGGTGACCCGCCCCTACGCGGCGCCCAGCGAGCCGGCATCCCCCTCGACCTTCGGCGTGGCGGAACTGGCCATGCTCAATACGCTGCGGCGTCTGACGCAGTTCGGCGTCCTCGCCTACTACGCGGGTTTCGCACTCCTCGTGAGCGTGATCGTCCACTGGCCCGGTCACGCCCATCCGGTCTCGGCGCGTTTCGCCAGTGCGACGCTGGGTGCGGCGATCGGCTTGCTACTCATTGGCGCCATTTCCTTCGCCGCGAGCGTCCACGCCCTGCGGGGTCGTTGGACCATCGATGGGGTCATCCCCGTGTGGAACACCTTCGCGGCGTCCTACTGGATGTCGCGACGACTCGCCATCGCCAACCCGGCACCGCGACTCATGGTCGATGCCCTGATCACGGTGGGCTTCGTGGCCCTCGTCGGCACCCAGCCGTGGGTCGGCGTCGCGTTGGCCAGCGTGGCGTTCGCCCAGTTGGCCCGCGCCTACGTGCTCATCGATCGACTCAGCGGGTCCGCGAGCACGGCCACGAGCGCCCTAGACTGACCCCGCGCCACTGACGAGAAGAAGATCCATCACATGCCAACGACACCGTGGGGACCGCTCGCCGGATTGATCGGGACCTGGGAGTCCGGATTGGACGGCGTGGACGTCTCGTTCCACTCCGACAAGGGAAAACTCGGCGAGACCAAGTTCCGTGAACGCACGACTTTCGCCCCCTTCGGACCCGTGAGCGTCGGTCCGCACCCGCTCTACGGTCTCGACTACCGCACGGCGACCTGGCGCGACGGCGATGAGTCCCCGTTCCACACCGAGGTCGGCTACTGGATGTGGGACGGTGCGAACCGACAGGTGGTCCGCTGCTTCATCGTGCCCCACGCGACCACGCTGATCGCGGGGGCCACGGTGGACGCGGACGCCACCTCCTTCAAGCTCGAATCATCACTGGGGTCGACGTCGTACGGCATCTTGTCGACGACGTACCTCAACACGCTGGCCCAGACGACCCGCTTCGACGTCTCGATCAGCGTGGGCGCCGACTGGTTCTCCTACGAGCAGACCACCACGGTCGAATACCAGCAGCAGCCGACCGTCATCTTGCACACCGACCGCAACACACTGCGTCTGCTGCGCCGCGACGTCTAGCCGATCGCCTCGCGCAGTCGCTGCGCGACGCCGAGCCATCCCTTGTACTCCTGCATCGCTGGGGGTGCACCCTCGATCCCCAACAGCAGGTGCTCGAGGAATTCGGGCTGCTGGCGCAAGGCGGCGACCGGGCTGACGTAGTTGTGGATCGTGAAGACCACCGCCTGGGTGAGGGGAAGACGGCGGATGGTCTGGCGCTCGACGCGAAAGAACCACTGGTCGATGTCGTCGGGCGGCAACTCGCGTGGTGCGTCGGGTTGGTGCAGCGCCGGACTGTCGATGACGGTCCAGTTGAGGCGCCAAAAACCACGGTCGGGTCGCAGACGATCGAACACTGCGTTGGTGGGTCCGGCGAGCACCTGGTCGTAACCCGGTATCGGCGCGTGGATCTCGTCGAGTGAACGTCCGATCTTGGTGGCCAGTGACCACCGCGACGGGAAGCACACGCACGCCGCTTGGAGGCGCCACACCTCGTCGCGCACCATCACGCACAGGTCCTCTTGGACGAGCCGCGCCGCGGCCACTACGGGGTGCTCGTCGCCGCGGGGAACCGGTTCGACGAGCGTTGGCGCGTACGCGTCGAGCCAGGCGAGGACCTCGTGGTACAACTCGGTACTCGCCTCCTCTCCTTCGCGACGCGTCGCCACCACCACCTCGGGCGTGTTCGCCAGCAAGTCGCTCTTGAGCGCGAGCTCCTCATCGCGGTGCTCGTCGACCTCCAGCCACTGGGCGAGGTCCAGGGGCCGCAGACCCATGGCCATGCGCCACCCGCGAGCGTCGACGGGAACGTAGGCGGGCACGGCCGACTACTTGCGTCGCGCCCGCACGACGAAGACGTAGAAACACAGCGCACCGATCGGAACCGCCAGCACGACGGCGCGCGCGAGGGGCAACACGGCGCCGCGATGCACGTTCTGCGGTATCGCGACCGCCCACTCCAGGACATTGTGCACACCTCCAAACTACGCCGAGGGCCGCTCCCCTCTCAAACGCCGCGACGTCACGCACGAGGCCAACCACGGGCGCGGTAAGCGGCGCTCGTCTCGCGACAGGAACAGAGTGGACGTGAAAAGGTGGCAGGGATGACGATCGATTCTGGAGCGGGCGTGAGACGTGTGCTGGGCGCGGTCGTGCTCGCGACCCTCCTCGTCGCGAGTGTCGCGGGTGTCGCGGGTGTCGCCGCGGCGACGCCGCGCCCTTCCACCACGTGGCAGCCTTCCACCATCGTCAATCACGTGTTCACGCGGAACTTCCAGCTCGACCACGGCGCCCTCACGATCACGCCGTTCCATGGCGTCGCACCGTCGCTCTCGCCGGCCACCGCCACCGAGATGTGGGCCACGTCCCCGCTGGCCGGCCAAGAGGTGGGTATGGGATTCGGCGTCGTCTCCGTCGACGCGACGCGCACCACGAACCTTCAGCAGCCTCGCGTCACGGCCCTGCAGGGGGTCCGTGCTTTCGTCGCACTGACCGACGACGCCGATATCGGCTACATGTGCCCCTTGATGCGGGGTCCCGGGTCCAAGGTCGTACCCGTGTCGCACGGCTGGGAAGCGGTCATCTTCCCCCTCGACCCCACGAAGTCCGACGCGGTCTTCGCGGCCTCGAGCAACGTCTGCGGACGAGTGACTCCCGACACGATCAACACCGCGTTCTTGGTCTTGTCGGTTCGCTGGCACCTCTCGACGTCGGCGACCGCCGTCGTCGTGTCGGTACCCGCCTGCGCGAAGATCGACGGGTACGGCGGAGGCGGCGGGGGTTACGTCAACCCCCAGCCCCTCACCTTCCAGGCATCGGTCTACCTCTTGTTGCGTCCCTTGGGCCAACCGTGTTCGCCCCCCACCAACTTCGACGCCGGTCCCGCCTTCGCCTCACCCACGACCGTGCACGGTCCGACCGGTCCGCTGCGCCAGGTCCGACCCGCGACGCCCCCGACCGCGACGCCGCCGACCGCGACGCCTCCATCGGGCTGACCATGGCGGCGCGGTCCTCGTCGTGAGCGCGCCGTGACTACGCCGTCGCGGCCGGCCCCATCAACTTCTCGAGACGCGCGACGATATCCGAGATCGCCTGGTCCTGGGCCAGGAGATGCTTTTGGATCTCCTCGGCCTCCTTCAACACGGCCTCGGCGTCCTTGTAGGTGTCCTCGGAGCGCTTGTCCGCGGCGGCCGCCTGGATGTTCTGACCCACGATGATGATGGGCAAGAGGACCAACTGCAAGAAGCTGCTCGACAGCCAGACGACCACGAAATAGGTCCCCTGATTGATCGCCGAGGGCAGGGCGAAGAGCGCCAGGACGGTGAAGACGTAGGCCGCCCACATGGTCCCCACCACGAGAGTGATCTTGAGCCCGAAACGCGCGTTGAAACGCACGAAGGGGTTCGGATGGTCCACCTTGCGGAGCTCGCTGCTCTTGAAGGGCTGACGCTCACGCAACTCGGCGGCGCGGGGATGACGGACGTATTCGTAGATGTTCTCCATCCACGAAGTTTCACACGCTCCGACGCGTCAGACGCGTCTTTGCCTCGCCTACTTGAGTTGCAGGTCCGGGGAGGTTTCCATGCCCTTGCGCCACACCGAACGCGCGATGATCTTCGTCGTGTCGGCGCGATCGCGGTACTTCTGGGCGATGTCGCGCGACTCTTCGAGGAGACCATCGGAGAGCAACGTCGGGTTGAGCCCCAGCTCCAAGAACTTGTCTCGACTCACGTTGAGGTCGTTCTCGGCGGCCTCGTTGCGGGGATTGGGTAGGTACGCCACTTCCACGCCGGTCTGCTCAGAGATCAGCTCGGCGAGCTCGCGCACGCGGTAGGTCTCGGTCACCTGGTTGAACACCTTGACGGGCGCGCCCGCGGTCGGCGGGTTCTCCAGGGCGATCTGGATGCAGCGCACCGTGTCACGGATGTGGATGAAGGCGCGGGTCTGTCCGCCCGTGCCGTGCACCGTCAGCGGGTGGCCGATCGCGGCCTGCATCAAGAAACGATTCAGCACCGTGCCATAGTCGCCGTCGTAGTCGAAGCGGTTGATCAGACGCTCGTCCAATGCGGTCTGTGGCGTCTGCGTGCCCCAGACAATTCCCTGGTGCAAGTCGGTGATGCGCAACAGGTCGTTCTTGGCGTAGAAGGCGAAGAGGAGCTGGTCGAGCGTCTTGGTGAGGTGGTAGACCGAGCCCGGGTTGGCGGGGTGCAGGATCTCGCGGTCGATCTCGCCGTCTGGCGTGGGGACCTTCACCGTCAAATAGCCCTCAGGGATCGGCGCGGTACCGCTCCAGCCGTACCCGTAGACGCCCATGGTGCCCAGGTGCACCAGCGCGATGTCGCGCCCACTGGCCACGATGGCCGCCAGCACGTTGTGGGTGCCGCGCACGTTGTTGTCCACGGTGTAGCGCTTGGCGATGGTGCTGCGCATCGAATACGGCGCGGCACGCTGCTCGCCGAAGTGCACGATGGCGTCGGGCTGCGTGTCTCGTAGCAACGTCTCGAAACGGTCGAACTCCTCGGCGAGATCGAGGTTGACGAACTCGATGTCCCTGCCGGTCAGCTCCTTCCACACCCGCACGCGCTCGCCCATCGGGCGAATCGGAGTGAGGGACTCGACCTCGAGTTCGATGTCGATCTCGCGTCGGCTCAAGTTGTCGACGACGACGACATCGTGGCCGATGTCGGAAAGGTGGAGTGCGGTGGGCCAGCCACAGAATCCGTCGCCGCCCAGAACCAGTACCTTCATGTCAACTCCTACGTCGAGTCGCCGCCTTGCGCGACGAAGCGCGCCCTTTCGAAGGTCGCGCAGTCCTACAACTCTACCAGCGCACCTACGTCTTCTCTGGTGTGCGCGCCCGCTCCCGGCCTTCACAACCAATTCCCAGAATCTGGCCACGGCCAAGAATTCCCGTAGGAAGAATCACATCGGCGCGCGCTCCGTCACGTCCTCGGACCGTGAAC
>Ga0209698_10008301_pt1 | contig 10745 bp, 10 predicted proteins | sample LitLauG_LLR_2012_FD_187203 | JGI IMG/M metagenome (GOLD analysis project Ga0209698, IMG submission 187203) | Freshwater sediment microbial communities from Pennsylvania, USA - Little Laurel Run_MetaG_LLR_2012 (SPAdes) (version 2) | ecosystem: Environmental > Aquatic > Freshwater > Creek >... | reverse complement strand
ATTCCTGAAGCTGCTCCTGCTGCACCATTCGATAGCTACGGAGCTGCACTCAAGGATGTGACTCCTCCTTATGATTCAAAGATGGTAGGTAACTTCGTCACTAATGCTGCTGGAGAAAGAGTGCCAGCAGTCACAGAAGGCGAAGGAGTATTTGGAAGCCGACAGGTTACGCAGACTCCAGCCATGGAATCAGCAGCCAAGGCTTTAAACAGTGTTCCTGGTTATGCTGATCTCGCTAAAAGCGGAGGCACCGCTCTCGAAAAGCTCAATATCGTTTACCCTGAGATTGCCAAGGAAGCCCAGGCGATGAGAGATTCATTGAAATCTGAAGGGGTATTGGTTCCTCCAAAAGAACTTGTTTCAGTTGTTAATGACGCAGTAAGCAACGTTCCAAAGGAAAGCCTCATTCTCCAGAAAGCCGATCCAGCTATTAAACAGTATTTGTCGGTTACTCGTAATGCAGTTTCTCAGGCTCCAGGTACCTTGGAAGGCGTGCTTGATGTCCGTCAGGCCCTCGATGATGCTTATGAAAATGCCCGTGGAAAGATGGCCTACGGTTCAGACAAGCTATCTGCACTTGACCAGGTTCATACCGCAGGACGTGACGCTTTGAATAAGTACCTTATTGACCACGCTGTAGGTACGGATGTTAAAGCTGCCCTCCAGAGACAGTTTGACCTCTATCGTGCCTTTGACCAACTCAGGACGAATGCTGAAAGTGAATCTACGACAGAGGGAGGCCGATTCCTCGATAGACACCCAGGACTGAAGATGGCAGGTCAGTTGCTCACGAGAATCGGAACGCGCTTTGTTGCAGGGTCAGCGATTACCGGCCTGAAGGACATCGTTAAAGGAGCCAAGTAACTAGCGTTTCCAGTTGTTGAGCTTCCCCCAGAACATCATCATTCCGAAACATGCAGCAGCAATTACTAAGAAAGCCATATTTTTAAGAGATTAGCTCGTCAATTACCGCTCCAAAGCAGCAGTATACAAGCCAACAGCCAAGGCCGATAAGCCCAGCAATCGGATTGATGACGAATAGGATAATAAGCAATATCAGAACCATACCCTGACATTACCACCTTCCAGAGCCTTGTCAATAGCCCTCTGTGGAAAAAGTCGAATGTTATAATTAACCCAATGGATAAAAAAGCCCTACTCAAGCGACTTTTGGCTGAAGAGAACCCTGAATTGGCCGCTATCCTCGAACACAAGGAGGGTAATGCTTTGCTTGCTTCCATCAGCAAAGACCTGAAGACCAAGCCTGAAAAGAAAGTAAAGATTGAAGTCAATGGTGGAGTCGCACAACTTGAGGGCAAGAAGGGAGAGAAAGGTGACAAGGGAGATAAAGGGGATGCCATCTTAGGCCCGAGGGGTGAGAAAGGAGATCGTGGAGAACGCGGCCCAATGGGTATTCAAGGAAAGCAAGGCCTGAAAGGAGAAGATGGACTCGACGGAATAGATGGCAAGCCTGGAAAAGACGGAAGTTCTGATACTCCCGAGGAAATAGCATCAAAACTCAACACCCTCAAGGAAGTCTTGGATGTGTCTATCATTAAGGGCGTTCCTTCCATACAATCGCTGGTAAAAGAGCTTAAAACGGGCAAAAACAGGCTTGAGGCGAAAGATATTCTCAATATGCCAGCCAAGGGGCCACTTGACCAAAGATGGCATGGAGCGGGCATTTCAAGCGTTGTACACGATTCCACTCTTAGCGGTTCGGGTACGGCTTCTTCGCCCCTCTCAGTTGTTTCAGGTTCGGCTAATTTTGCAGACAATGAGATTGTTTCTGGGGCGACAAATACCTTTACCCTTGCTCATACTCCGATAAGCGGATCACAGCACGTATATGGCAATGGCCAGAGGCTTACGCCTGGAGCTGGAAACGATTACACTATCTCGGGAGCAGTCATCACCACTACCAATCCTTTTTCGGCCGGGCAGATATTAGCCGATTATAGATACTAAAATGAAGAAATACCTTATAGCACTTCTCCTCCTCATCCCAGTGGCCGCTTATGCAGGACAGTCGGTCTTCCAGCCTTTCCAGGGAGGAACAGGCACTTCAACTGCTCCAATGCTTGGGTATGTTCTCGTTGGGCAGTCAAACGGTACTTATGCTCCGCAAGCCACTTCAACTCTCGGAATAACAGGAGCGGGTACGGTAACAAGCGTCGCTGCAACGACTCCTACGGGTCTTACCGTTTCAGGTTCTCCAGTGACCACAGCGGGGACATTGGCTTTTTCCCTTCAGAATGGATACAACATTCCGCTCACTGCTTCGACGACCGCTTGGAACAACTTCCTCAATACTCCTTCAAGCATCATTTCGGCTGGAACAGGACTGTCATGGAGTGGCAATACGCTAAACAGCACCCTCACCTCTTCCCAGTGGACGACGAACGGCTCAAGCATCTACTACGTCAATCCTGTACAAATCGGAGGTACTGATAACCGAGGCGTTTTGACGGTTCAGAAGGTAAGCACTCAAGCCTTCTCTCCGAATACAGACCCGACTGACGCGGGACGGTATTTCCTCATGGATAACAACGAGACCGACAACGCCATCAATGAGTTTTCAAATATAACCCTCCAGGTTAATCCAACAGGAAGCTTGGGAGCCGGTCGCGTCCTTTCGGACATCCGAGCTGTTCGGCAGGCAGCCAACTCTACTGATATGGCATTCGTATTCTCGGCCTTCCAGCAAGGGCCGACCTATCAAGATTACTTCCAGGTTGCTTCCTCGACAAACTGGTTCGCTGGCAATTTGAAGGTCGGGGGATCAGGCACGACGGCTTCTACGCTTGGAGTAAATGGAAGCGCATCAATAGGAGCTAGCTATCTTGGAAATGCTGCCCCTTCGAATAGCCTTATTGTGCAGAATAGCATCGGAGTAGCGACCACTTCGCCTATGTCACCTTTGTCTGTAGTTGGAAACATCTTCCAAAATGGTCAGTACACTCACTTCGGCAGTGATACCGAAACAACCTGCTCGACCTTCAACTGCGTAGAGCTGTGGGGCAACGACGGCAGCGAAAATGGCGTGCAGATGGGAGTAGGAAACCGGAGCGCGAGCAACCAAGCATATTCGGGCCTCTTCCTCAACAATAACCTGGCAGATAGCACCATCACTCACTACGGATTCTTCGGTCTTAACTCTAGTAACTATTCAGACACTACCTTCGGTACGGCGCTTGCTGTTCCGAACCAAATGCAGATTCAAAACACCGACGGCCCTGTTTCTCTCGTAGCCTCAACAAGCACTTCGCCTGGTTACATCAGCTTCCTCGTGGGAGGAGCAAACACTGCGAATGAGGCCATGCGTATCATCAACAACGGAAACGTAGGAGTAGGAACGACAAGCCCTTCGTCACTGTTCTCAGTCGGGAACACGAACGGAATCAATTTCTCTACTGCGACTTCGACCTTCTCTTCTACTGGAGGAATTAACCTTACGAACGGCTGTTTTGCGATCGGAGGAACGTGCTTATCTTCGGGAGGAGGAGGAACGCCAGGAGGCTCGAATACTCAGGTGCAATTCAATGATAGCGGTTCATTCGGCGGCACATCGGGATTCGTATTTACCAAAACGAACGGACAGCTTTCCCTTCCTTCAAATGGCTGGTACGAGCTTGGCGGTAATCTTCTTGCATATGCGTCATCTACCAATCAGGATACGATTTTCGGGTTGAATGCTGGAGGAAAGAACGCGACGACCAGTGCCACCGTCGGAACAAATACAGCTATAGGATATTTCTCCCTCAATTCGCTCATTACGGGAGTTGATGATACTTCCGTGGGGTATCAGAGCATGAAAAATGTCACATCATCTTTCGATAATGTGGCGGTAGGAGACCAAACTCTCCTTTCTCTCACTTCGGGCAGCGCTCGCGACACGGCATTGGGATTCCAGGCAGGACAGGCAATTTCAAGTGGCAGTGATAATACCTCCATTGGAAATGGAGCGGGTTCGGCCTCTGGTTCAAATACCCTATCGTTTATGACCGCAGTAGGCTCTTCGGCGCTTACGAATGATACAGGCTCAGGAAATACCGCACTGGGATACAAAGCGGCAAATAGCCTTACTTCAGGCACATTCAACATCGCCATAGGAGCAAATGTGACTCCTGTTTCAAACACGGCGAGCGGGCAATTGACCATAGGGAACGTCCTCTTTGGCACGGGCCTTTATTCTGGAAGCACGGTGGCCTCCTCGACGACTTCAGGAGGAGCCATAGGCGTCGGTTCCACTACTCCGTTTGCAACCTTTGCCATCGGAGGCACATCAGGAACCGACCCGTTTGCCGTAGCCACATCTTCGCAAGGCACTTTGGCTTTCGGCATTGACTCTTCCGGGCATCGCTATAGCGGCGGCCCTGCACCTGCTGTGTCTTCATGCGGAACAAACCCTTCGATTACCGGAGATGATAACGCGGGAACCATAACAGTCGGTTCAGGTGTATCTACAACTGCCTGCACGATTACCTTCGCTCATTCCTGGGCAGCCACGCCGACATGCCAGCTTGCTACCGACTCAGTAACAGCACTCGCAGACATATCTTCGATATCAGGGTCTGCCTTAACCGTAGGTCTTGGAGCGAGTCTTTCGAGCGGGCATATCTACTACGAGTGTCTTTATCACCATTCATAACATGTCAAAAGACAACGAAATAGACATCACTTTCGAGGACGGCCAGAAGATGACCGTCCGAGGAGAGCAAGGGGAGCAAGGCCCGCAAGGAGAGCCTGGCGACCCTTTCATGTTGAAACCTGGCCAGGTGCTTACCTTCATGGGTAGCGAGGGGCCGAAGGGTGAAAAGGGTGATAAAGGAGAACAAGGAGAATCAGGCATTAATGGCAGGGACGGAATAGACGGCCTAGACGGTCTTGATGGCAAGGACGGTAAAGACGGCAAAGATGGTTCACCTGATACTCCAGAACAAATAGCCGAAAAAATCAATTCCTTAGAAGGAGTCATCGAGCATAAGGTCATCAAGGGGATGCCTACTATCGAGACTTTCCTCAAGGAACTCAAAGACCCTAAAGGAAAGAATAAGCTCGAAGCCAATGACATCCTCAACATGCCAGGAAGAGGTAAGCTGGATCAGCGTTGGCATGGAGGAGGTGGCAAGGCTGACAACGTGAGTGCCATCGCTCCTATAACTTCCACAGGAGGAGTGAACCCTGTCATCTCGACCTCGATGAACACCAACAAACTCATCGGTCGTGGATCGGCTGGTGTTGGTGTCATGGAAGAAATTACTCTCGGAACAAATCTCTCACTCACAGGGACAACACTCAATGCCACAGGAGGCGGTTCCTCTTCAGTTCTTCCGACCAACTCCATCCAGCTCTCCGACGGCTCGGGAGGCTTCCGCTCAGTGTGCGGAGCCGTGCTTGATATCACAGGAAATGCTAGAGGAACCCACGCCCTTGACGAGCAGTCCTTTAGGAATAGCGTCACTCAGGTCGCATCTGGAAACTTATCCGCAGCGTATGGAGCTTTGAATACGGCCTCTGGTTACTATTCATCAGCCATTGGTCTTCATAATACCGCCTCACAAGCAGAAGCAAGTGCCATTGGATACGGCAATTGCGCCTCTGGTTCCAACTCCTCTTCAATCGGTTATGGAAACACTGCATCAGGTAGTTATGCTGCCTCTTCTGTTGGATTCGAAAACTCCGCTTCGGGAGATTGTGGATCATCTGCTATAGGATTCTCGAACTCTGCTTTATGCGGATGCAGCGCAGCATTAGGAAGCTTCAATCAAGCTTGCTGTGGATGGGCGTCGGCGATAGGAGCTTGCAACATAGTGAGCGGTGTCTGCGGAGTTGCTATGGGTTCAAAAAACACTGCTTCCGCTGATTACTCTTCAGCAATCGGAACTGATAATTGCACGGCAGGAAATGGCATACAGTCAGCCTTTGGGTACAGCAACACTACTGGGGATGCACAAGCCTCGGCTTTCGGCACAAGCAATATGGCATCAGGACAAAATAGCTCTGCTTTCGGCATATCAAACAATGCAGCAGCTACTTATACTTCTAGCTTCGGTTACAGCAATAGTGCATCGGCAAATTATGCTCAATCCTTTGGGTTTCTCAATATAGCTTGTTGTCCAAACGCCACTGCTTTCGGACAACGGAATACTGCTTCAGGGTATTATTCAGTCGCTTTCGGTAGATGCAACATGGCAGAAGTTGAATATGGTGTCGCTATTGGAAATAGCAACACCGTATCTTCTTACAAAGGCTCTGCGATTGGATACGGAAACACGACTAGTTGCCTGGAAAGCTCTGCTGTGGGCTTCGGAAATACGGTAAGCGGATGCCAGAGCGCTGCTTTCGGTCATGGCAATCAAACACAATGCGGAAGCGTATCTGCTTCCTTTGGAGTCAACAATAATGCCTTATTTGGCGAATCGGTCGCTTTCGGATATGGAAATCAGTCTTGCAACGAGGCCGCTTCCGCTTTCGGAGTGGTAAATAGCGCGTCAGGCTACAATTCGTCAGCATTCGGATATTCCAATTGCACTCAGAACAATTATGATGTGGCAATCGGCTCATTAAATACTGCGTCCGGTGGCTATGCTTTTGCAGCAGGCCGTTGCAATCAAGCCACTGGTAATTTAAGCACCGCAGTGGGCTTCCTCAACTGCGCTGCTTCGACTTTCGGAGTAGCCATTGGTTTCGAGAATAATGCTTTTTGCCAAAGTTCGATTGTGATGGGTGCAAACAACGTATCTACTAATACTTTCGCCAACGGCGTCGGAGGATATAACTCCGCTTCAGGTAGCTACTCAAATGCCTTCGGAAATAGGAATTGTGCGGGGGCTAACATTGACCAGGCTTTCGGATATTGCAATTGCGCCATCGCTGGTTCATCAATTGCGTTCGGCATCGGCAACTGCGCTTATAATAATTGCTGTAATGGTTCCTTCGGGTTAAATAACACCTCCTCTGGTTACAAAGCGCTCGCTTTCGGATATGGCGTGAACAACGGCAACGGCAATAGCACGGAAGTAGGTTGGACTGACGCATACAAGCTTCAATTCAACTACATGGGCAATTGCACGGTGAACTACACAGGCCCGGCGTATTCGATTATGGGAATTTGTGGCTGTACCGGCACATTCAATGACTTTTCTGGAACAAGCCACTGCGTGTGCGGTGGGCTGATAGTCAATTAAAAACTCTTGCCGACGAGGGCTAAGGCGAGAGAAAACTAAAGCCTTCAATAACCAAAATGACACCACAAGACCTTATTGGAAAGACAGCAGATGAGTTGGCAAACCTGCTTGCAAACGCGCAGGTAAACCTCGACCAGAAGAACCTCGACCTTTCTCAGATTGCCGCTCAAGCGACAACGAAGGTGGCGCAGTTGAATATTCAGCTTCGCCAGGTTCCTGTCCAGGCAAAGATTCAGACTGATGGAAAGAACCGTGAAATCGCTGCTGTAGAAGCAAGCATCGGAAATATCAACGCTGCGATTGCTGCCTTGGCTACCCCCAACTCCAACTAACTAGTTCCCTCAATGACCGATAACGAGCATACGACCATCGCCGTCATGCAAAATGACATTAAATACATCAGAGAGGCCGTAACAGAACTCAAGGAAAATCAAAGGCTTTACGTCACGAAGACTGAGTTCTGGCCAATCAGGATGCTTGTTTATGGCTTCGTAGGAGCTGTGATGCTCGGGGTCATAGGGTATTGGGTGAATACATCATTAAAGCCCTGCTGCGTAGCCAATGCCAGCGTAACCAACACCACCAATGGAAAATGAACTTTGTCATGGAGCGATACACCAGCCAGTAACGGCATGGCTCAAGAACTTCCTGCATCTTAAACATCATCAGATCGCCGGGACGGAACCTTTTGATTGGTCTCACGGTATTCCAGAGCCTTCCATCTCTATTTTTAACCAGGGACAGAGCGATGGATGCGGAGCCTATGCCACGGGATACGGCTACCAGAGAATGAACCCTGGACTCTTAGTAAGTCGGAAAGATTGTTATTCTCAAGTCTTCGCACCAGGAGGAGGTACTACAGATGATGCTCTGGACTCTTTGACCGCTCTTACAGGCGTATGCAAGGAATCGCTTATAAGCTCGTATAACAATGGGTTTCCTCCAGATGAGGGTTTCCTCACGCAGAGGCTCCAAACCCCCGCTACGAGGCAGGATGCGCTTCTACAGAAGCTCCCATGGGGAGTTCCTGTCTCCTTGGACATTGACAGCATAGCCCAGGCTATCCGAGACAATGGCTGGGTGCGTATCACGATCAGAGGTCAGAACAATGGAACATGGCTTTCGGCATTTCCCCAGCCTACGGGCAGTAACAGCAACGATTACTGGTATCACTTTATGTGCGTCCTCGTACCCGTGCTTGATCCAGTGAGAGGCAAGACGCTTAGTTGTCCACAGAGCTGGGGATTATCTGTGGGAAATCAGGGATGGCAAGTACTCACCCAAGCTCATTTCGACAGAGGAGACATCCTTGCAGCTCAAACCTTCCCAAAGATAGACCTCTCGAACTTCACTCATACATTCGCTTCTTACTTGTGGTTCGGAATGTCCGGCCCTGAAGTATTGGCTCTACAGATGGCTTTGGCTAAGGATGGAGAGTTCACCGTGCAGCCAACTGGCTTTTTTGGAAGCACTACGTTTTATGATGTAATGGCCTTTCAGAAGAAGTATGGAATCTTGCAGACAGGGTTCGTGGGGCCAAGCACCCTTGCACAATTGAACAAGTTGTTCTCTGGAAAATAGAAATGCTATACTATAAGCGTTCCTTTCTTCCCTCGCCGACGATAGGACAGTCTCTTAATCGTCACTTGCCTTCCCGTTAACAGAGGCGTTCCAGATAGAGACTCAAAAATCCTTTCATTTTTTACATAGTCTCGCACGGAACCGAAGAACCGAACCTGCTAAAACAGAAAGCCCCCTTGCGGGGGTTTTTCTGTGATTACAAGTCCGTTAGCCACGAGCTCATGTCTTCGAAGTTTGCAGAGGAATGCGGTAGGAAAATATGAAAAAACCTACCGCCTATCAATACTACCAAAAATCAAGTCCCTCGGCAATAGCTGTCGGGGGACTCTTCCTACATGAGCGTTGCGCTCTAAGAGTAACTTCTGTGGTAAGCACTCGTAGCAGATTTGGGATTTGAGGAAACGGAGCAAGGCTGCTCCGCACCGTACTACCATGTACCAGGCACCCCCTTTTCTCCAGTCATAAAAGGAAACTGGTAAAGATGTTCGTCTTGGTGAACCACTGGGTCGGCCACTAACAGCTTCACTTCAAGGTTGATGTTTTCTCCTTGTAAAAGGGCGTTGAGATTCGCCACGACCTGTTCGGGGCGGGTAAGCAATTGCTGTACCAGGAGGCGATACATTTCCTGGTACTTCTCGTCGTTGACGCTGCTCATGGGTTCTCCTTTGGTTTGGGGAAAGACAGACTGGATTGAGCAGGCAAGGAATCCCGATTCTCCACCTTGCAACTCCGACTGCGATCTCCAGCTTCCCCGCTGACAATGCTATTCGTCAGAAGTTTATTGTGGCGGCAATCTTCTTACATCGCTCAAATTGCCTGCATTGGCAAGTCAAATCGGTGAGTTAATTTATGAATCGTCTCTAACTTTACTCCACTGCTCAATTCAGCCAATCTTTCCTAAAGAACTGTCCGAAGCGCCATCAGGGAGTCGAACCCCATTTGCCCTCGCATACCGCCTAGGAGGGTATGCAACGGCTGTTTCCACAACATGACGCAGAGAGGCCGAAGCCTCTTGAAACTATGCTACGAGAGCGTGATAGACACCCGTAAGAACCGTACCGATAGTGAGCTGAAGCACTGGCGATCCGCTTGCAATGAAACCTGCGATAACGAAAGCAATCAGAGTCGCTGCTGTGTGCTGAATCGTTGTCCAATTCATAGTGTTTGATTATTGAATAACACCCTAATTATAACATTACGATTCGTGCCGGACGTAATACCTATCAAGGCAAGCCCGAGAAGGAAGCCAGTCCCTTATGCCATTTTTATCATAGAGATACTTGGCGAATAGGACGTTACCCGCCAGAGTATCAATATCAAGGCCCATATCTGCTGCTTCCTTCATATGTATCTGATTTATCTGGAAAGTGCCATAATCGGCAGTCTTGCTTGTTATTACGTTGCCATTCGCGTCAAATTGGCTCATACCGCTCTCGCAATAGGCAACCCGCTCCATGACACTATTTGGGCCGAACACGGCTCTAATGGCCATTTGGGGGCTTAGGGAGGAAATCGCTATTAGGAACGAAACACTGACACCTAAAGCTGACATCCTTCCATGCTATAGCTTATTCGTCGTCTAAGTCAAGCTCGATTTCGGTGTCAACGTCCCAAGCAGACTTGCTGTCCTGGTTCCTAAACCTACTCAACATTTTGTTCCTTTTGCGAGCAAACCTCTCTTTTGAAGCCTTTTCTGACACAACAGGCACTCTGCTGACCGAACTCCACTCCAGAGCAACTTTCACTATTTTAAAGCGATTAGGCACTCGGAACTCAGATATGGCTTTCCTGACCTTCCTCAGATTGGAATATAAGGCTTCAGGATCAATCTTTTCCTCATTATTTTCCCTTATGGCATAAGCTGTTAATTTCATTTTTTTGACGGTTTAACAAGACCCTTTTCAATGAGATTCTCCCAAGTATCCTTCCCTTTCAGGACTTTCTGATTCAACCTCCTATAACAAACCCCGCAGA
>Ga0209698_10008300_pt1 | contig 10746 bp, 12 predicted proteins | sample LitLauG_LLR_2012_FD_187203 | JGI IMG/M metagenome (GOLD analysis project Ga0209698, IMG submission 187203) | Freshwater sediment microbial communities from Pennsylvania, USA - Little Laurel Run_MetaG_LLR_2012 (SPAdes) (version 2) | ecosystem: Environmental > Aquatic > Freshwater > Creek >... | reverse complement strand
CGCCGAGAAATTGGCCGAGAGGTTAACTGCCAGCCCATCCTCCATCGCGAAGCCTAATTTTTGTTGGGATTTGATTGGTGGAGCTAGTCGGGCTCGAACCGACGACCTCATCGTTGCGAACGATGCGCTCTCCCAGCTGAGCTATAGCCCCAGGCACAGATTGAATGGCTGGACCACGTTATTTTAGCAGCGTTACTGAATCCGCACCAAACGGTCGAATGTTGCCGCTCGTGCCCGATCGAGACGGCGCGTTAGAAATAGGCTTGACGAAGTTCGCTTTCTTACGTCTAACTAGGACACAGCGTCCGGGGTAACCGCTGTAATCGAGGGGTCCGATGTTTTCGCAACTCAATCCCGCGACTGCGCGCCGCCAGAGCATGATCCGCGCGGGCTCGCTTGCCCTCCATGCCGGGTTGCTGGCATGGCTACTGCACACGCCTGCGCCTATGTTGCTCAACCCGACATCTGTCGCATTGGGGCGAAATGGAAATTCGATCACGCGGCTCTACTGGCGCAGTAACCTTCCCGACGACAGCGCCCATAGTTCAGCCGACGACGCGACCGAGCACTACCGTCACCGGCGCCTTGGCCATGAAAAGCTGACTTGGAAGGCACCCACGCAACTGGCCAAATTGTCGCCCCCGGTTCAGCTGACCCGCGCGGACGCGGAAGATACTTCCAATACTCAGACGCTCTCGGCCGTCGGTCACGGCACTCAAGCCGGACTGCCCTATGGAACGTTGAATCGTGGACCAATCTTCGGCGACGAGGTACGACCTGCCTTGCCGATCGCGACTTCTGATCCGGTCGTCTATCCGTGGCAGCTACCGGTGTCGGCTGGGAATGAGGTAATAGAAATCACGATTGATGAACGCGGAGAAATAACCCGTAGAACTGTGCTGCAGAGCCTCGGCCCCGAAATCGACACTCGATGCCTCACGGCCCTTGAGAACTGGCGCTTTCAACCGGCCACGCGCAACGGGGCGCCAATCCCTTCCAAACAGGACGCCATTTTCCCGTTCAAAGCGAGAGGTTAAGTCTGCTGCTGAACTCCCGCAATGAATAGGAGGCTCAATCAGCATTCTCGCGATTTATATTTTTCGCAGCACCCGCTGCCCGCATCACCAGCAATCGCTACGGCGAATTTTTCAAGCAGGGCCGGAACATCCGCGAAGCCAATGGGTTCAAAACAGCGAGAGCAAGACGCTCTCACGACACTTCGTCATTTCGGCGGCCCTTTTTTGTGATCTTTCTTCCTTCCCTGGAGCCTCGTCCTCGTTGCCTTGCCGCTATAATTGAGATGTGACCATAGAGGCAGTTCGGCGGCTAGCATCCGCGGACTTTCCCACGCGATGGGGTAAGTTCCGCATTTATGGCTTTCGCAGGGAGTTTGATGCCGACGGCAGCAGCCGGCTGGAAGAGGCAGTCGCCCTGGTGATGGGCGACGTAAAATCGGAGGCACCGCTCGTGCGTATTCACTCGCAGTGCCTGACCGGAGATGTTTTTCACTCCCTGCGCTGCGATTGCCGCCAGCAACTCGAGCTGTCTCTATCGATGATCGCTGATGAGGGCGCCGGCATTCTTATCTACGAGCAGCAGGAAGGACGCGGCATCGGCCTGATGGCGAAGCTGCAGGCATACGAACTGCAAGATTCCGGCCTGGACACAGTCGAGGCGAACGAGCGCCTCGGCTTCAAGGCCGACCAGCGCGACTTCACGCTGCCCGGCGAGATTCTTAAGGCACTCGGTGTAACGCGCGTGCGGCTGCTCTCAAATAATCCTGACAAGGTTGCGGCCCTCGAGCACGCCGGGGTTAGCGTGGTGGAGCGTGTGCCTTGCGAAGTCACGCCTAGCCCGCATGCGGAAGAGTATCTCCGGACCAAGAAAGAAAAACTGGGACATCTTTTCACATCCGGCTAGCCTGGCCTGCGGCGGCGTCCAAAGGCATTTGGCATTCATCCCCGCGGCATGCTCTAATTCGCTGACTTTGACTCTTGCGAATGGCCGCTCCTGACGCCGCAAATCGCCTGTACTTCCCTGTTGCCCTGCTCGCACTGAGCCTTGCATTGGTGGGCGCCGCCTCAATGGTTTATTACCATCTGGGTCTCTTTATGCCGCGTGTGCTGGAGGTACGCGCGGCGAAAGGCCTGGGGAACGGCTATGCCTTCGGCGACGATTTCTATCCCATCTGGCTGACTGCGCGGCAGTGGCAGGTGTCGCGTCTCGATCCCTACAGCCCGGAGATCACACGCAACATTCAGACTGGTCTGTTTGGACGGCCGCTTGATGCACGGAATCCCAGCGATCCCCCGATCGACTATCGTGAGTTCGCTTATCCGGCGTTTGCCGACCTTCTGTTCTGGCCCACAGCAGCGGTGGACTTCTCCAAACTTCGCCTTGTACTCGCAGGATTGCTACCCACACTCACGGCAGCCAGTGTTTGGCTGTGGATCCTCGCACTGGAATGGCGCGTCTCTCCCCTGGGGCTGGCTGCCATCGTTGCACTCACGCTTTGCAACTATCAGGTGCTGGAAGCGCTGTTCGCCGAGCAGCCCGGATTGATTGTGGGTTTCTTCTTGGCGAGTTCTGCGCTGGCTCTCAGGCAGAACCGTCTGCTGCTGGCTGGAGTTGTGATGGGCCTGACCCTGGTAAAACCACAAATGACGCTGCCAGCGATTTCTTATTTGCTGCTTTGGAGTCTGGCCGACAAACAGCGTTGGCGTTTCTGGGCTGGGTTCCTTGCATCGACGCTGCCCCTCGTAGGCGCTTCCTTGTTGATTTGGCCGCACTGGATGGGACAATGGGTAAGAGTCATCCTTGGATACCACCGTTATGCGGCGCCCTCACTCGTGCGCTTGCTGCTCGGTGACGCTCTCGGGATTTACCTCGGCCCGTTGGGAATCGTGGTTCTGCTCGGCCTGGGCGCGGCGCTAGCATGGCGCAATCGACGGGCGCACCCCGACTCCACGCCCTTCTGGCTGACTTTGAGCCTGCTTCTGACAATTACCTCCGTTACACTCCTTCCCGGGCAGGCCATCTACGACCACGTGATTCTTCTTCCCGGAATCTTTCTGCTGGTACAGCATCGGCGCGAAATTCGTGCTGCCGGGCCCTTTCCTCGTACTCTGCTGACACTGGGTGCTATCGTTCTCTTCTTTCCTTGGGTGGCGGCATTTGCGCTGATCGTGGTGCGCCTCTGGCTCGCACCCGCTCACTTCGAATCGACAGCACTTTTCGTGATGCCCATTCGCACGACCGCATCATTACCGTTCGCCGCGCTGGCGCTGCTCGCTGCCGCAACCGTCAATCGGGCTGGAAATCGAGAGCCTTCCTGAGCGAGTCCTTTTGCTTAGCAGGCAGGTACAGCAAGGCTGCCCGCGCCAAGGCTAAATAGACTTCACGCGCGGCCGGGACTTTGCGCAAGACCCTCAGATGCCGCTTCACCGTGTCGACATCGCCGCGGACTATGGGACCACTGAACCCGCCCGCAGCGCCAAAGGCAGCATAGTTCGCTAGCGTCTGCAAAAGGATGGGAATGATTCGTCGCCTGGCTGCGTTTGGTTTGACCCCGGCGACCGCGGCCACTTGCTCTGTCGTGGCAAGAAGTGCGGTGAACAACGGTGAAGCGAAAGTGCCCCAGGCGTGATATGCAGCTTTGTCCGTTTTGCGAATCGGATAAGCGCGCCCGCCTAGGTCGTTCACGATACAACGTGCGACTTTCACCGCAGCGCGATCCCCCTCGATGGCGAACGGCGCACCCCTAAGCGAAGGGCGCGAACTGCGCACAAATGTCATCAGCGGATGTACAGAAGCAACCGAGGCGCCCCGCTGCCGCAACGCGCCTAATTCGTCGCTGGTCAATGCTCCACTGGAATGCAACCCGACCTTCTTTTTCCAGTCGATTTTTTCCACCAGTGCTAGCGCCGCGTGGGCGACTTCGGCGTCCGGCACGCAAAACCAGACTACCGCTGCCTGCGCCTCCGCCGGAGTGACAGAGGCTCGGGCGCCCGTTTCTTTGGCCAGTTCTTGCGCCTTCCTCAACGATGCCCCACCAGAACGCGCAATCACTCCCTCGATTTTGTATCCTGCCTGCGTCAGTGACCCGGCCAGCGCATTCGCCAGATTCCCTGCCCCGACGATCGTAATGCCCGGCCTTGGCCTCATGCCGGGCAGCATAGCAGGCTCTCTTTGGCTTCGGCCAGTTTGGTGAATCTGATTCCTGCACGTCGCCCGGCGCTTACACAGCTAGGCGGCCGCTTTCGCCTGCCTATTTATGCCGGGCGCAGGGCCCGCTGAGCCCTTAACTACTGAGCTCGTTGAGTCGAATCACAGCTTGATCGGCATCACTTGATCGGTAAGCATAAAGCGCAATGTAGCTGAACCCGTCCGGCGCTGTTTGCTGTTTGAGTGACGCAATGATTGTCTCTAGCATCGCGTCAGCACTCTCTTGTGGAGTCATGTGCCTGGATGCAGTTCCTCCGCCGAGTATTGGAAACGCAATTCTCTGAGCCCCTATGGCCTCTGCACAAAGCAGACAACGCCGCACAATTAGCCGAATAATTTCCGGGCTGGGATAGCGGCTTTCGTCAAGATCTATCACCGCAGTATGCAGAACGGCACGCCATTCCGACTTACCTCCGCTTGTGACAGCTAACTGCCCCTGACGGAACTTGTGTCGCCGGAAACTGGATAGCTCCTGATCCAGTTCCGTACCCCCCTTCGTCAATATAGCTTTCGCCACGCCTCCACGCGCCGTGAAGTGATTGTCGTCGGAGCTAACCACCACGTCGGCCTTCGAATCCACAATGTTGTCGCTCACGATCTGAAGCATCGTCCGTCCAATCTGACGCTCAGCCAGCAACTTACTCTCTGGAATTATCGAGGCCAATTCTTGTTGCGTTTTCTGAAAACTTTCCTCGTATTCCTGACTGGCGGAGGGAGAAACCGGCCTTAATGGCGGCGGACCCTTCGGCGCCATGATCACGAACTTGACCGCAATGAACAATCCCACTCCTAGCACAGCAAAAGCGACTCGGCTCCAAACATGAAGCGTGTCAGCCGGTTTGAGAGGATTCGTTCCAATCAGGGCGACCCCAAGGGCAAGCGTGGCTAAGACCAGCAGCACCCCTACTGCTTCTTTAAATTCAAACTTCAGCATAGCCAACTCCAGTATCCAGCAGGAACGTCCGCTGCACCAGCGGAGTATCAGCAACGCCCAGGCGCCAATACTACTACTGTTTGTTTATATTGGTGAAATGATGAAAGCCTTCCGTCGGAACAAAGCTCGTGTGTTGTCTTCCCAAGAAGTGTATCGGTGCCCGGACTTCTGGGTCACTCGCGATGACGTGTATGAGCCGACCGGTGTCCACAGGAGCCGCGACGTTGTTCGTCACTCGGGCTCGGTTGTTGTACTTGCGGTGGACGATTCCGGCGCTGCGCCGCGCGTCCTTCTGGAGCGCCAGTACCGCCACGCTGCCGGCGATTACCTGTGGGAACTGCCCGCCGGACGCATCGATCCCGGTGAACCAGAGTTGAAGGCGGCTCAGCGCGAACTGATCGAGGAAACCGGCTACCGGGCTACCACCTGGAAGCGAATCCTTAAGTTCTACGCCAGTCCCGGATTCGTGGCGGAGGCCATGTCCGTGTTTCTGGCCACTGGCCTTCGCGCCGGCGAAGCTGAACCGGAAGAGGACGAAGTCATCTACAAGCGCCTGGTTCCGCTGCCGGCAGCGGTGAAGATGGTGCTCCGCGGCACCATTCGCGATGGCAAGACCATCTCATCTGTGCTGTGGCTCGATCACATGATGCGAATAAAGGCAGCAAAGGGAGTCCGCCAGGCCCGAGGTTAAGAACCGTACGAATGGATCGGTTCCGTAAGGTAGAGCAGGTGGTCAACGCCGACCGCTAAATTTGACTTTACTTTGACGCCTCTGCGGGATACATCTGCTTGACAGCCCACCCCTTCAGTTACAAAATGCATCCTAAGACCGCGGTGCACGTCCTTGGGCCCCCCATAAAGGACGTGCCGAAAGAGGGGGGTTTTGTGGAACGACTGAAAGGAACCGTCAAGTGGTTCAATAACGCCAAGGGTTACGGGTTCATCGGGCGCGCGGATGGTCCCGACGTTTTTGTTCACTACAGTGCCATCACGTCCGAAGGGTACAAGAGCCTGCAGGAAGGCGACCCGGTGGAGTTCGAAATCACCGAGGGTCAAAAAGGACCGCAGGCGGCAAACGTGACCAAGGCTTCGTAGGCTGTCTGCATGGCCGTCGCTTTAGGGCCTAGTCTGTACCTGGCAGCGAGCGGAGGGAGGGTTCTCTCTGATGAGCCGAGACACAACAATCAATGTATTAGTCGGACTTTTTCTGGTCCTGGTCTTTGCCATTGCAGTTCTGCTAGCAATTCTCGCGGTAGGCTTCACCTTCCAATACCTCGATCTGGCCTTCCGGCGGTTCGTGCCCGGGCTGGCTCGCCCATGGGACGTCGAGTTTTACGGCATTCTCTGTTTGTGGTCAGCTATCTCGGGCGTTGGGCATTTGCGAAACCGGCGTTGGCGCAAAGGGTTCCTGTCGTTCGCGACGATCGCAGCGATTGTGTCGATATTTTTGGCGGACGCTCACTCACCGCTGCGAAGTGACGCATTCTTCGTGTGGCCCTGGTTCCTGGTCATTCTCAACTCAACTACGCTCTCCTGACCCGGTTGGAATTCATACTGTGTGGGTTCGTCGTCGTCGCGAGCATTGCTCTGAACACGGGCCTAATGGGGTCGGGGACTGTTGCCCGAGTTGCCGCTGATTGCATTTTCGTGGGAACAATCACCTTGTTGGTTCTTTCCCTGCGCCAGTCACAGCGAAAGGCGGAAGGCCCGGAGGCCCCGGCCCTTACGCGCGCCTAGACTCCCCCGCCTCTGGTTCTCCCGTTCGAGTTTGATTACTCTTACCTTGCACATGGACAACAAGGCCATCGCCAACATTCTCTACGAAACGGCGGACCTGCTCGAAATCGATGGGCAGGATTCCTTTCGCATCCGCTCCTACCGCAACGCAGCGCAGGCGATTGAAAATCACTCGCAGCAGATCAAGGACCTCATCGCTGAGCCAAAGCAGGTTCTGTCCATCCCCGGCATTGGCAAAGGCATGCTGAACAACCTGAAGGAACTCCTCGAAAGCGGAAAGCTCGCCGTTCAGACCGAACTGCTGGAGAAATACCACCCGTCCATGTTGCAGTTGTTACGGATTCAAGGCCTGGGCCCGAAGACCATCGCCCTCATTTGGAGCGCGTACAAGGTTAGCGATGTTGACGGGGTTGAGAAGCTCGCGCGGGAAGGCAAGATCCGCGAGTTGCCCCGCATGGGCGAAAAGCACGAAGCGAAACTGCTAAAGGCCATCCAAGACTACCGCCGGATCGGTGGCCGCTACCTGATTGACGCCGCCGAAGAGGAGGCTGGCAAGCTGACCGAATACCTCAGCAACTTTCCCGGCATCGAGAAGATCACACCGGCTGGATCGCTGCGCCGCGGGCGCGACAGCGTTGGCGATCTGGACATCCTTGTCACCGGCAAAGCCTGTTGCTCCGAAGAAGGACGGCAGAAGGCCATCTCCTACGTCGCCCAATATCCCCCGCTGATGGATGTCATCGCCAGCGGCGACAACAAGATCAGCTTCCACGTGCGCAGCGGCATGCAGGTCGACGTGCGCCTGTTGCCTCCCGACTCGTTCGGCGCCGCCATGCAGTACTTCACCGGGTCGAAGGCGCACAACGTGTCGCTCCGCCAGCGCGCGCTCAAGATGGGCTACACCCTCAACGAGTACAGCCTGGCCACGCTCGAAGGTGAGAAGCCGGTTGCCGGAAAAACGGAAGAAGAAATTTACGCCAAGCTGAAGCTCGACTACATTCCGCCTGAGATGCGCGAGAACCTCGGCGAAATCGATCTGGCGGAAAAGCACACGCTGCCCGCGCTGATCACGCAAGCCGACCTCAAGGGCGACGTCCACATGCACACCGTCGAAACCGACGGCAAGAACACTATCGAAGAAATGGCCGAGGCAGCCAAAGCGCACGGCTATCAATACATGGCGATCACCGACCACTCGAAGAATCTCGCCTTCGCCAACGGCCTCGACGATAAGCGCGCGGTGGAACACATCCAGCGCATTCGCGAGGCCGGAAAGCGCATCGACGGCATCACGATCTTCGCCGGGATTGAAGTCGATATCCTGGCCGACGGCGATCTCGACCTTTCCGACGATGCGCTGGCGCAGATGGATCTCGTCATCGCCAGCGTGCACTCCGTCTTCAATCAGGAGCCGGCAAAAATGACCGAGCGCCTGCTGAAAGCCGTCGAGAATCCGAACACGTCGATCATCGGTCATCCCACCGGACGCATCCAGTTGCGCCGCGACTCGTATCACTTCGACATGCGCGCTGTGCTGAACGCGGCCGCGACGAAGAAAGTTGCGATGGAGTTGAATGCCTATCCTGACCGCCTCGATCTGAACGACGTGCACCTGCGGCAGGCCAAGCAGCAGGGCGTGAAGATCGTCATCAACACCGACTCTCACCACACCTCGCACATGGATAAGATCCGTTACGGCGTTCTCCAGGCGCGCCGCGCATGGCTGACTGCGGACGATGTGCTGAATACATTGCCTCCGCAGAAGTTCGCAAAAGCCATGAAGCATGGCTGGTAACGCTGACTGACAGCGGGCGCGTGGCGGGGCACGCGCAGATATATACCTCCGCAATTTTTTTCTTCAAAATGCTTAAGATCCTCATTCTGTTTGGGTTACGAGAGGCAGATATGCGGTTCGGGCGGCAAAATATTGATTCTAAGCAGGTTGTAGGCAAAATATTCCAGAATAAGGACTTAGGCGTCGACGGTTGAACCGCCGATGCATAGAACGCCATTTCGGGAACCGCGCGCGCATGCCGTCAGTTTGCGCTTTCTATTGCCTCAGTAAAGGTCATTCGTCACAAGAATCAAATTAAATCTGTGGAAAACAGACCTTCCAGAGTTAATGGGTCCGGCAGAATCGGAGGACATTTCTATCCGTCGGCTTTGAGTGGCGTTCACCTTCTGTCCGGTGCACCCGGGGATGTGACAATAAGTGTAACGGAGATGTTACGCCAAGTGTGCCGTGGAAGAAGCCTCTCGCCTTTTGCGAGAACGTCGCTGCGCTAGGCCAAGGGCAACCAGTGCTGCAAGAAGAATTGCGAAAACGGCTGCGAGTACTCCGTGAAGTAGTCGCCACTCAAACACCATCATCATCGCCCACAGAACACCAATCAGGAACCAGCCCGGCAAGTTCCTAGCAAACTCTGTGAAGGATTTGGTTTTGATGCCCTCCCACAAGAATGCGAGGGCAAAATAGACCGCACTCAGTGCTAGAACCCTCATCCAATCCGATACTGTGCCCATGGGTTGACACCTCTGCATGCCACCAGCACGATTCTAATTGCTGCCTGCGAACGAGACTAGGGTTTTGAGTTATTACATCAACTATGCGGAAGTCCTCCGAAGACACCTGCGCACGATCCACACGATGATCAACAAGATCTCGCAGCAAAGAACCACGACACAGATCGCCGGAGCATAACGAATGTTCGACTGGATCGCCGTAATCAGGGCCGAGATGCCGAAGGCCGTGGCAATGAGAAACGAAAAGACTGCACCGAAGCGGATTCGTAGCCCTAGATCCTGGCAAGTACTTAGCAACGCCAGCCCGGAAACCAGCAGTTGTCCCCCAACCGACTCCCATCCCGTTATCCCCAATGCTAGGAGAAAAGTGCTTGCTGCGATGGTCATACCGTTAGTTCCTCGCGGTTCGCTGGATTGAGTTTCGCGCCAGCAACGATGACACGATAGAGTCCGCGCCACAAGATTGTAGCTCCTGGCTGACGAAAACAGGCCATTTCACTCAAAACCCTTGAAACCAGCGCCCGGCCCTATGGAGAACCTCGCCCCGTCGCTGCTCGGGCGACAGGATGGCAACGATTTAGCACCAGCACGCTGCCGAGCACAATCACACAGGCCGCGACTCCCTGCAAGCTAAAGAGCAAATCGATAGCGACAGTCTAGGCTCGATTGTTGCAATCAGGCCTTATCACAACTTCGCGCCTTTTGTTCGCCAGACTGGCGAAAGGAAACCGCAAACTTGCGCCATGGCGATGTTACGTCAACTCGTGTGATGCACTGAAGGCAAAGGAGGCAACTGCTGCCGCACTTCCGTCACGATGCTACACTGAGTCGCAATGGTGGACACCGCTGCACGAAAGCGCACCCTCGCCCCATGGATGGGATTGTTGCTAACGCTACTTGGGGCCTTGAGCAACGGGTTGCCGTTTGTCGGATTTCCGGCAGCTCCAGTCCCATGGATCAGCCTTCTGCTGTTGCTGATTGGCTTTGTAGTTGTTCTACTCGGTCTGTGGCGGGCGTTTGGGCAATCGACGGTCTACAAAGGGAAGCTTTCTGGGAGCATAGCAGCGGCGTTTTGCCTGTTGTTCCTGGCTGTTGCCATCGTTTTTTTCTGGGATGTACGGCACATCCCCGCCGAGTCCGCAGCTGCTCCGCAAGTAGGGCAACTGGTTCCGGATTTTACGTTGTGGGACAGCGAGGGGCATTCTGTTTCGCTGACGCAGTTGTTCTCTGGTTCAGCAGGGAAAGAGCCCCCCAAAGCTCTTCTACTGGTTTTCTATCGAGGATACTGGTGACCCTATTGCAACCTCGAGTTACGAGGCATCGAAAAA
>Ga0209698_10008299_pt1 | contig 10747 bp, 10 predicted proteins | sample LitLauG_LLR_2012_FD_187203 | JGI IMG/M metagenome (GOLD analysis project Ga0209698, IMG submission 187203) | Freshwater sediment microbial communities from Pennsylvania, USA - Little Laurel Run_MetaG_LLR_2012 (SPAdes) (version 2) | ecosystem: Environmental > Aquatic > Freshwater > Creek >... | reverse complement strand
GTTATGCAACCAGCCAGGATGGGAAGACATGGCAACGGGAAAGCGACAAGCCGGTTCTCTCCGCCGAAAAGTCATGGGAAAAGGTTGCCGTGATGTGTCCGCATGTCATCTTCGACGATCAGACCAAGCTGTACCGCATGTGGTATTCCGGGGGAGAACAAGGCGAACCGAACGCGATTGGGTACGCCACGAGCACAGACGGATTGACGTGGTCCAAGCATGCGAACAATCCGATCTTCAAACCCGACCCGAAGAACGACTGGGAAAAAGACCGGGTGACGGCTTGCCAGGTGATTTCTCAAAGTGACGGATTTCTCATGTTTTACATCGGCTTTCGAGACGAGAGCCATGCCCAGATCGGGGTCGCAAAATCCAGGGATGGAATTACCGCCTGGAGTCGCCATCCGAGCAATCCGATCATCCGTCCCGGCGCGAACAGGTGGGACCATGACGCCGTTTACAAGCCTTATGCAATTTACGACGGACAAAAATGGCTTCTGTGGTACAACGGTCGCCGAGGCGGCAGCGAGCAAATCGGCCTGGCGATTCATCAAGGAGAAGACCTGGGTTTCTAAACGTTCTCACGAAATCGATCGTTTCTCAATGAACCGCTCCACATGTGAGTTTATCAACGATCGAAACTCTCCGTTCAAGACGAGGAGTTCCAACTCTTGCGAGACATTCGCGTGGCCTCCGCACAGTTCGAGCACCGCGACGGAGATAAGGCCTATAATCTCGGCCGTATCCGAGAACTCAGTCGCATCGCCGCGACTCGGGGCGCTGAGATGGTCTGCTTCCACGAATGCAGCATCACTGCGTACACCTTCCTTCAAACACTCTCTCGCGACGAGTTGGACCTCCTCGCGGAGTCGGTCCCGGACGGTCCTTCCACCCTGGCCCTCATCGAGATCGCCAAGGAAACGGGCCTGGTGGTCATGGCAGGGCTGATCGAACGCGAACCCGACGGCCGCCTGTACAAGAGCTATATCGTGGTTGGTCCTGAAGGATTCATCACGCGCTTTCATAAACTCCACCCGTTCATCAATCCGCATCTGACTCCCGGACGAGGGTATCATGTGGCCTCGATTCGGGGTGTGAAGGTCGGATTTTTGATCTGTTACGACAACAACCTTCCGGAAAACGTCCGCGCGACCGCACTTCTTGGCGCGGAACTCATTATCATGCCTCATGTGACCGGCTGCACGCCTTCGTCGATGCCGGGTCGAGGCGCGGTGGATGCGTCGCTTTGGGACAATCGTGAACGCGACCCGGTTCGGCTGAGACAGGAATTCCAGGGGCCCAAGGGACGCGGCTGGCTGATGCGTTGGCTCCCGTCGCGTGCGTGGGAGAACGGTGTCTACGTCGTGTTCGCGAACAATATCGGTCGCGATCACGACACAATCAAGCCGGGACTCGCCATGATCCTCGACCCGTGCGGCGAGGTTCTTGCCGAAAGCCAAGCACTGGGAGACGATGTCGTGGTCGGTCTCCTGACGGCCGAAACCTTGGCCGAAGCTCCCGGCCGTCGCTATCTCCGCGCCCGCCGCCCCGAGCTCTACGGAGCGCTCGTCGCGCCTCATCCTCCGGGACACGAACCCGTCACCAATCCCGGTTGGCGTCTTGCCTACAAACCGGAAGAAACCAGTTAGAACGCTTCACGATCGGATTGCACACGAGCGCGGACTCAGCCCACACTAACCCGAAGCGCAAGCAAGGGTTTTCCCTCTCATTCTTCCCTCGCTTGCGCTTCGGGTTAGTATCTCGCGTGCGCCATTCATCCGTTAACCGCTCTAGAACGGTTTACACACGGGCACAAACTTTGAAAAATGGGCGGCGGGACTTGAGCTCCCCCCCTGCTCCGTCAACTTGTCCAGTCACCATGGAACGACGAAAGGCGGAACGATGAAGGCACGATTCGGCGGGATTTTGGGAGTCGTGATCGTGCTTGCGGCGGGAGCCGGCGAGGATGCTCTCTATTCCGCCAGACCGCTCACGAAAACAGGGGAGTTCACCAAAGGGATCGAAGGCCCTTGTTGCGATCGAGAAGGCAACATCTACGCCGTCAACTTCGGCAGGGAACAAACCATCGGGAAGGTGACTGCCGAGGGTGCGGGTGAGCTTTTCGTCACCCTGCCAGGCAAGAGCGTCGGGAATGGCATCGTATTTGACTCGCACGGCAGGATGTTCGTGGCCGACTACGTGGGACACAACGTCTTGAGGATCGACATGAAAACCAAAGCCATCGACGTATTTGCCCATGCGGCGATGAACCAGCCGAACGACCTCGCGATCGCGCCGGACGACTCGATCTATGCGAGCGATCCCGACTGGCCCAATGGAAAAGGCCAGGTCTGGAAGGTTTCAACGTCTGGTAAAATCGAAAAGGTCGCGAGCGACATGGGAACGACCAATGGCATTGAGGTCAGCCCTGACGGCAAATGGCTCTATGTCAATGAATCGGTCCAGCGAAACGTCTGGAAGTTTCCCATCAAGGCAGACGGCACTCTCGGTGAAAAGCAGTTGATCAAGCAGTTTCCCGATCACGGCTTTGACGGAATGCGCTGTGATGTCGATGGCAACCTTTATATCACGCGACATGGCAAGGGAACCGTCGTGATCATGACTCCCGAAGGGCAAGTTTTGCGGGAAATTGACGTGCTGGGAAAGAGTCCGACGAACCTCTGTTTCGGTGGACCGGACGGCAAATCCGTCTATGTTACCGAAGTGGAGAAGACGAGGCTCGTGACGTTTCGAGTCGAAAAGCCGGGACTGGCATGGCAACGCCGACAGGGGAAATGAAGCGATCATCGACAATTGAGACGTTTTCCTGACAACACTCTTTCACGAAAGAATCTTACATGACGCCACAGGAAACCGCGGAATCGCTGGGGATCAAGTTCACGAAGCAAGAGCCGGGTTACCTGGCGCTTGTCGTCCGCACGGGCAATCTCCTCATCACGTCGGGACATGTGAGCGACATCAAGGGAAAACTTGGTGCCGGAATGACCGTCGACGAGGGAAAAGCGGCGGCCCGCGAGTGCGCCGTGAAAATCCTCAACTCCATCTGGAACGCGCATGGCACGCTCAACGGCTTGAGGGTGCTCAAGCTTCTCGGTTGCGTGAATTCGACTCTCGAATTTCACGAGCAGCATCTGGTGGTAAACGGTTGCAGCGACCTGTTTCACCAGATCTACGGCAAGACCGGGGATGGCTACCACGCGCGAAGCGCGCTGGGGTTCGCACAGATCCCGACCGGCTCGGCCGTTGAGGTTGAAGCGATCTTTGAAATCAAAGGATAAGTTTCCCAGATCGAGAACACGACCGGGAAACTTCTTTCCTGTAGATATTCTGACTAGTCGGCGCAAAATACAACCGCAAAAATACGTGCCTTCGCATTCCCGTTCGTGCGGGATGGCGAAGGCGCGTTCAATTTTCGCCTATGCCACGTCCGAGGCGTAATGCAGGATCGCCTCGTGCGAGATATGGTGCGGTTGCCAGACTCCCCAATGAATGTGCTTGGTGAAGCCGCAACCTTCCAGGCCCGCATCAATGAGGGTTTGTCTCATCGCGAGCTGATGCACGGCCTCTTCGGGCCCATCGTCGTGCGCGATCAGAAGACCACCGGGAAGGAGCCGATTCGCGAGCGCGGGGGCTTCGGTCGGGTGGCAATAGATCACGCGAAACCGATCGGCGGGCCGAGCCGAACCCGGCAGAAATCGCGAGGGTCCGTTCGTGATCTTGAGCACCGAGCCATCGCAACGCGCCTCGCTCAGAAGCGTCAAGAACGCTCGATCGTCTTTCGGCGTGCGAGGCGTCCAGCCGTAAGCTCCAGGCCCACAACGCGCGAGGAAGCCGAGTTGATAGGCATCGCCCATTCCGGGTGTTTTCCACTCCTTTTGCAAGAAATGGTTCGGCAATGGAGTCTTGTGAATCATCGACATATCCCAGGCGCGAGGAATCTGTTTCGCGGCGAGCGCTGATCGAAGCTCGCGAAGCATCTCCCAGGAAGACACATCATTGCGCCGGTAGACGCCGATTCCGTCGATGTCTCCGAGATGAGTCACTGAATGGAGTGTCTTGATGAAGTCGAGCAAGGCCTGAAGCTCGGTCAGGCAGCGGTCGTTCACGTCGTCGATCATGACGAGCCCGCCCGGCTTGACCTTGGGCGCCCAGCTCTCGAAGTCTTTCAGTGCGCCAAGGAACGAGTGATCGCCGTCGATGAAGACCGTGTCGAGGGGCGTCGCGGGCCAGATCATCGCGACCGCCGACGAGTCTCCCACGAGAGGCTCAACGACGGAATCGACTCCGCAGTGTTTCACGCCGTGCAGGAATCGTTCGAGCGTGCGCTGATGAGGTGCCATCCCAAGCCAGGGTGGGCCTCCCAGGTGCGGGTCGACACAATGAAGCCGGCCCTCGCCCCTGCCGCGGATTCCCGCCGCGAGGAAGCAAGCCGACCCGCCTTGAAACGTGCCGATCTCGACGATCTGCCCGTTTCCCGGCGCATACGCACCGACGGCAAAGTGGAGCGCCTTCTCGCTTTCCAGCAACCAGGTTTGAACGTTCGACGTCTTGAACGTCTCGTGGACCGACTGGAATGCCGGATCATCCTTGGCTCGGGCTATCCATTCCGCCAGCATGCGTCTATCTCCTTGCGAGAGTTCTTCCTGAACAGTCGAGCGTCGGACGCGGGCGCATTTCCCGGATCGGGCGAACCGTACACCTCATGCCAAAAAGGGTCAAGCCGAGTCGCCAAAAAAATTCAGGCGGACGCAGCCGCTGATCCTGTGAAATCCGTCCTTCGTCATCCGCCATCACTCCGCATTCGCCTTCTCCAGCCAGCGCTCGACCTCGACGCAGTAATAGTCAGTGGCTCCAACGTCGGTGGAGTACGAAAAGCCGAGCCTGCGAACCTTCTTCACCAGCGCCTGCATTTTTAGCATTCGATCCTGGTGTCCCTGGAGCGCGGCGATCCGCTCGGCTTTGGTGGTCGCCATGTCTTGCTGCGATTCCAGAACGAGTTTCGACCAATAGTACGTGTAAAACGTATCGGTTCGTGACTGACGGTAATAGGTCCACACTTCTTCGTACTGCTTCAACGCCGCCTTGTATCGAGCCTCGGCAAGTGCCGAGGGCTTCGGAGCTTTCACTTCCGGCCCCGGGGCGAATGAAACGGCCGCGAGGCTCAAACCAAGAAACACCGCGTGTCTCGTATCGGCAATCGTCATCCGAGGCTCCTTGTTCAAGGCAACTCCATAAAGATCGCGTCCAGGCGGAAAACCTTCAAGCAGGTTTGCCGGTATCTACTCGATAGAGCTTGAGCTGCTCCTCGTCGAGATCAACTCCGAGACCTGGACCCGTCGGGATCTTCGCCCCTTCGACACCCAGCGATAGTGGGGTTTTCAAGAGGTCCGCGACGTGATAATGCGGGCCCAGGATATCGGACGGATATGTTTCACTATCGATGTTCGCGACCGAGCATGCCAGGTGGATCATCGCGGCGGTCCCGATCCCAAGTTCAAGGTTGCTGCCGATGTGACAGGCTACCCCCGCGGCTTTCGCGACCTTCGCGATCTCGACCGATGGACCGATACCTCCGTTTTTTCCAGGGTACACACTGATCACGTCGACCGCCCCTTCCCTGAGAAGATTCCACGCATCGGCGAGAGTAAATGCGCTCTCGTCCGCCATGATCGGGATGCGACTTGATTCCCTCAGTCTGGCCATCGCGGAGTTGTTACCAGGCGGGATCGGCTGTTCGGCCACGAGAACGCCGAACGGCTGGAGCCGTTCCAGCGCATGCCTTGCGGTTGAGAAACTCCAGCCGCAATTGGAATCGATCGTGATCCGGACATCAGGCCCCGCCGTTTCGCGAACGGCTTTCACTCGGGCGATATCCCCTTCCAGGTCGATCCCCGTCTTGACTTTGAGTGTCTGAACACCGAGCGAGAGGAATTCCTGAGCAAGAGTTCGCACCTGGTCAAGGTCGTAGGCCCCGATCACCATCTTGGTCGGGATCACGTCGCGTACTTTTCCCCCGAGCAACTGATAAACCGGCACTCCGACCGCCTTGCCCGCGATGTCCCACAAGGCCATTTCAATTCCGGCCTTGGTGAAAGGGTTGAGCTTGATCACCCTGTCCATCGCGGCGCAAGCGGCATTAACATCGGTCGGATCGCGGCCGATCAGTGCGGGTCCGATCAATTTTTTGATCGCGAAAACACAAGAGCCGCTTGTTTCGCCACTCCAGCGCGGGGCAACGGTTGCTTCACCAAGCCCTTCGATTCCGACATCAGTCCGAATGCGAATGATGACATAATCCGACGTCACATGATCGCCGTGCGCTGTGCGGGTGTGCCTGGTCGATTTTAGGGGGACCTGGACGGGAATCGATTCGATTTCGGTGATTTTCATCCGTTCAGCCCTATTATAAAAAGTCTTAAGCATGGGTTCTAATCGCGGGTTTGTTTGGGTTCAGCACGAAGCAACCGATCGCGGCGGCCATCTGGATTCCGGCGAGCAGCCAAAGGACGGAGTTCCAGTCTCCCTTGCCTTGATCGAGCCCCTGGAACATTTGTCCGACGACCTTCGGGCAGACCCACGCACCAATATTTCCCGCCATGTTCATGACGGCGAATCCCGTCGCCGAATGCGCTCCGGTGAGATCGATGCTGCAAGCCCATTTGCCGGGCATCGCGATTCCCGCGAAAAACATGCCGATGGCGATCAAGCTCACGGCGAACAACGGCGAAGTGATCAACGTCGCCGCGAAGGCAAGCGACGCACAAAGCGCCATGCCGGCGGCAGGAAGGCCGCTACGACTTAACCAACGGCTCCCGGTCTTCTTCAAAATCAGGTCGATCAAGTAACCCCCGACGAGACTGCCGATGACGATCGTGAATAGCGGTAGGGTCGTCAGATCCCCCGCTGCCTTCACGCTCACGCCGCGGCCCTTCTCAAGATAGGCTGGGAACCATGTGGTGAAGATCGCATAACCGAATGCTTGGAAAAACGCCTGCGTGCAGAGTGCCCACATGCCCGCCGAACCGAGCATCGCAAACATGGCCTGACCGATCGAAAGACCCGGCGTTTTCTTGATCGGCGAAGACTCCGGATCAGTGGCCGTCAACAATTTCGAACCTCGGATCAAATCAAGTTCGAGAGCGTTTACCGCGGGGTGGCGATCCGGAGTGTCTCGAAACCAGGCGAGGAACCACAAGGCCCAGGCCGCCCCGATGAGGCCGTAGATCAGAAACGTCTCCCGCCAGCCGAACACTCCAAGGAGTCTCGTGGTAAGTGCACTCGCCAGGACCGCGCCGGCGGACATGCACGCGGTGATCACCGAACTCGCGAATCCATGGCGCTCGCGGGGATACCAGTCGCGAATCGCCATGATCGTCACGGGAAAAAGCCCTGCCTGGGCGACCCCAAGCGCAACCCTTGACCAATAAAGCAGCGCCGTGGAGTGGGAACGTGCCGAAACGACCGTCGCGAACGCCCAGAGCAAGCCCATCACCGCGAGCGAGATCCTCGCTCCAAAGCGATTGCCCACAAGCCCCGCGGGAATCTGAAACCAGAAATAGCCGAGAAAAAACGCTGAATACACATCCCCCATCGCGACGTCCGAGATCCCGATGTCGCCTTGAATCGTCGTGCCCGCCGGCGAGATGCAGACTCGCAACAGATAAGAGAGGATCGCACCCGCCGCGAGCGCCGCGAGGACCACGAATCGAACCCTCGTCGGTCCCTCGGTCGTCAATTTGGGCATCGCATCCTCATCAATGAGTATGAATTTGCTCGACGCTAACGTCAAGACAAGAATGTCTTGAGAACATTCGAGGTGATCTTCGAAACACAAGCATCCACAAGAATCGCGCTTGGCCAGGTAATCGAGCCGACGGAGAAAACACGACCCCCGGCCTCATTATCATACGTGATCATATCGGCTCCGCCCTCGTCAACATTGGTCCCTTTCGCGAAAACCTTCAGTTGACTCGGCGAGCTTTTAGAAACCTTGTCGGTCTCGTGGCCCGAAGCCCCTCCCGGGCATCTCATGTGGAGGCTGTTCTCGCCGAAAAGGTCGCCGTTCTTGAGGCCCGTCCCGCGAATGGCCCAGTGGTCGTGATCCACGACGCGATAAGGCGCGCTCGTCATGATGCCGCGGTCGTCGAAGACGATTCCCAGCAAGCTCGCTTCCGATTCGCCCGAGAGATGAAAGCGGCTCTCAAGACCCCGGCGCATCACTTCGCGAGCATCACCGTTCTTGACGACCATCGCCGTGTCGTCAGCGGAAATCTCGACCTCGCAATTGATACCGTTGCCGCCGAGATACATCAGTCGACCGCCGCGATTGACCCAATCTTTCACCTTTCGATACATGGTGCGCGACCAGTATTCGGGATGCGTGCTGATGATGAGCACGCGATACGCGTCGAGATTCAAGACGCCGTTATGAAGCTGGCTTTCCGCGTAATAGTCGTAGGCGAATCCTTCACGTTCGAGCCAGCCGAGAAGTCGCCACTCCGCCGACGCCAGATGACACGAGGCGCGCCCTTCAATCGGGTCGATCACCGATTCCGACTCGTCAAGATGATTGATCGGCTCCGGACGATCGAATGAGAGCGGCGCGTACGCATCCACACCGTACGTGATGTTATCCGGATCGGTGTAGCGCCTGAGGTCTTGTCGAGAGTTAACGGTCGGGGTCGGTGGCAAGGCATCGGGATTGATATAATTACTTCGGCCGCCAAAGCTGTTATAGGCGTTCCAGGTGATGTTCGAGGCAAGCACTGCGACGGGAGCCATGGGCGAGGCCGGCGCGACGATCCAGGGGAACGAAAAGACCGCGCCTTTCGCGGTCCTTGCGTGAAAATAATACAAGCCCGAACGCGCCGGGGCCTGCACGAACTGCTTGTGGTGGGGGTTGGTGTACCCTTGCGTGTTCCAGGCGACTCCGGACCGGGTGTAATCGCCATCGGGGGTGATCTGCATGGTGGCGCGCGGGCCGTGTTCGTCGAACCAGCCAAGCGGCTTGATCAGTTCCTTGGTCCACCCATATCTCCAGAGCGAGAGCTTGTAGGGCTCAACAGAGTGGACCCGGAATTCCGAAGATTCTCCCGATCGAACCCACTTCGGCCAGACATAACCGAGCAATCCGTCGGCGAGGAGTCGAAACTGGAACGGCTCGGCACCGGGCTTGATCTCGACTTGGACGCTCTTCGCGCCGTAACCCGTTTTGAAAAGTGTGACCTTGTAGCGTCCCGGAGGCAGGTCGGCATGGACCGAGCCGCTGGTGCGCGAACGGGCCTCAACCGAATGACCAGGCGTTTCGAGGCTTTCGAATTCGAGCTGAACATCGGGGATCGCCACGTAACGCTCGTCACTCACATAGGCGATTCGCATGGTTCTCACGGGCTCGAAGGGATGCGTGTTGGTAGTAAAGGTCTCCGCGAGGAAGGGCGTCGACTCCTAGCGAAAGACATGGGAGGGCCTGGATTATCGTTCGCCCGCCAGGCCAATTCAAGACTTTGAAACCGCGAGGTCGAGGGTTTGTTATCATGCGGCGGACGTCGACGGAATCCACTCGAAAACCGAGCGGATCGGTCACGCAACGAGCGGAACATTCACGACAACTGGAAGCAGTTCATCGGCTTCAACTGAACCCTCGCGGCGGAGATCGGCTCCATGGCCTTCGATCTTTCTCGACTCGACACCGCGCAGCTCGTCCCGTTGACACCGTTTTCGAGCGACGGGGCGAGGATTCTTCCCGACGTCCTCGGCTCGTTCTCGCGATGGCTTTATGATGCGGGTGTTCGCGTCTTTATACCGGGTGCGGGCACCGGTGAGTTTCATTCACTGAGCGCCGAGGAAGTGGTGACCTGCGTCACGGCGGTCCGTTCCGCCGTTCCGAGCGACGCGGTCATCATCGCCCCAATCGGATTAGGCGTTTCGCATGCCATTTCCATTGGAATGAAAGTGATCGAGGCCGGGGCCGACGCCCTGCTCGTCATGTCGCCGGTCCACCCTTATCTTTGTGACTCAGGAGCGGTTAACGGATGAATGGCGCACGCGAGATACTAACCCGAAGCGCACGCGAGGGAAGAATGAGAGGGAAATCCCTCGCTTGCGCTTCGGGTTAGTGTGGGCTGAGTCCTCGCTCGTGTGCAATCCGATCGTGAAGCGCTCAGGGATGCGCGACTATTTTCAGGCGTTGATGGATGCGCTTCCGCTCCCGTTCCTTGCGTACAAGAAGGGTCCGTCACCGAGCGACGAACTACTCGGCGAACTGGGTCGGACAGGACGGCTCGTCGGCGTGAAATACGCGGTGAACGAAGTGGACGGCGTCACGCGGTTCATTGAGATGCATCGAGGGAAACTCGGCATCTACTGCGGCACGGCCGAGCGGTTCGCGCCGTTCTTTCATCTGGCAGGTGCGACGGGGTACACCTCGGGAGCGGGCAACATTTGTCCGAGATTGACACTCGCGATGCACCGGGCGCTCGCGGGTGGCGACTACGCGGAGGCGATGCGCCTGCTACGGATCATCCGGCCGATCGAGGATTACCGCGCCCGCGCGGGAGACTCCTACAACATCAGCATGCTGAAGACCGCGATGAGGCTCAGCGGTCGCGATTTCGGCCCGCCAAGGCCGCCGCGGCGTCGGCTTAGCCCGGATCATTCACCGCGGAGAACGCAGAGAACGCGGAGAGGAAGACAGAGTAACACGTTGTGTTCGGGACCGTGAGCTCTG
>Ga0209698_10008298_pt1 | contig 10747 bp, 3 predicted proteins | sample LitLauG_LLR_2012_FD_187203 | JGI IMG/M metagenome (GOLD analysis project Ga0209698, IMG submission 187203) | Freshwater sediment microbial communities from Pennsylvania, USA - Little Laurel Run_MetaG_LLR_2012 (SPAdes) (version 2) | ecosystem: Environmental > Aquatic > Freshwater > Creek >... | reverse complement strand
TACCGGCATCGCTGCTGAAGGTCCCATTATTCGAATACCAGCCGTTGACACCAATCGACCGACCGCCGGCAAACCAGGAGAAGAATGCCAACTCCTGCAGATCGTAGGCGTATCCGTTGGGCATGGTGAGCGGCGCCAGGGTGGTTCCGGTCAGCGGATCGCCCACCTCGAGATTGCCCTGGCAGCCGGATACCTGGCCAGTCCCGCCCCACGCCGCCACCTGATTTATTCCGAATGGATCGTTGACCCATTCGCCCAATTCGTGCGAGATGACGGCAGTATCGGCAAATGCCGTGGAGAATAGTCCGGTCGTATCGTAGTCGGTAACGGCATAGGTCTGGGTTGGTGTCGGGATGCCGCTGGAGCTGTGATAGCCGCCGACGCAGCAATAGAAAAACCCATAGATCGGATTGCCCGTCACCGTGTTGTAGAAGAAGAAGATCGGGAGGTTGGCTGGGCCCACCACGCCCTCCTGGGTCAGCGCCGGCAGCACCTGGTCATTGACGATGGCGTCGAACCAGTTGATGTCCAAATAGAATAGGGTTCCGCACGAGGACGGCGCTCCGATGAAGGCCTGCACCAGCGAACTGGGCATCGCCATCCCTTCGCTTGCCGGTACATCGAGCACCAGGGGCTCCAGTGTATTGACCGGGGACAAGAGCACGTGATAGCTGCCTTCCACACTGGAATTGGCATTCCAGAAATTGGCGCGCTGGAAGGCGTCGATGTACTGGGTATTGCCCACGGCAACGCCCCCAAAGGAAAAATTGGTCGGCTGGAAGATCGGCGATTGGTGCAGCAAGATCAGGGGGACATTGTTGGGCGCCTTCAGGCACACATGGTCTGCGGCCATCGGATTCACCCAGAAGTCGCCAGGCACCGTGGTAATCGCCCCCGACAGCGGATCGATGGCCGTTGCCGCGCTATGGATGTGCAACACGACCGGAATTATGTTGGCCGGAACCGCGGTCGATTGTGGATTCGTGAACGGATTGCTGCCGACCATTGCACCAACGTGATGTTTGCCATCGCGCGGCGAGCCGAAGCGGAAAGTCCACAACGGGAGGCCAGCGGCGGCGCTGGTTTGAGCTTCGCTGCTCGAAATCTGCGGCGCACTCGCAGTGGTGGATTGCGACACGATCTGGCGGGTGTTAGCCACCAGGGGCAAACCCGCGGCCAGGTTCTTGCGGGCCTGAACAACGTCAACATAGGTGCCGCTGATTGCCTTGCTGCCAGTCATCTGCGCCTGGCCTGCCCCTGACCCAAAAGCCAAGGCAATCATCCCCGCTCGGCATAGCAGCTTCGTGAACGATAGCTTCATGAGAGTTCCTTCGGGAAAATTCCTGGTTGGCGAACGGCTTGCTCACCGCGCGCAAACTCTAGCGCTGCGATCTGCCGATGACCATGGGGACATGCCAGCATTGATGCGAGAACCGATACCAATAAAATGGGGCGGAAATTTTTGGGCGAGCGCAGTCATTCGCCTGGTTCGCGGACGGTCGGCCGCGTTGCACATCCTCCAGCGCAATACCGGCGCTGAAGGCGAGCAGCTGGGACTTTTCCTGCCCGCTCGCGCACAATGGATCCATTGCCCGCCATAGCCCGAGTCCTGTTCCCGTAGTCGATGCTCCATATCCACTTTTCCAACCAGTACGACGCGCTCGTAAGGTCGCTGCTCGGGCAGATCGGTATTGCCGGCGCTGACGCCTTCGCCGCCGACCAGATCATCGTTCCGAGTGCAGCCGTGCGCCGTTCGCTGACGCTGGCCATCGCGCGGGACCACGGCATCTGCGCCAATGTCCGCTTCGACTACCTGGCGCGATGGCTGTGGCAGCAGATCGGGCGCGTGGTGCCCGGCGTCCTGGAGGAATCGCCCTTCACCTGCGCGACGCTGACGTGGCGCGTCCATGCCGCCTTCGGCGACCCGTCCTACGTCCTGGCGCATCCCCGCCTGCACGGCTATTTGCACGGCGGCGACGAGGTGATGCGCTTCGAGCTGGCACAGCAGGTGGCGCGCGTGCTGGAGCAGTACATCACCTACCGGCCGCAATGGTTGGAGGCATGGCAGCAGGGGCAGCCTGCCGCACTTGCCGACGCCAAGGATTCGATGCGCGCCGACGAGCACTGGCAGGCCCAGTTATGGCGCAGGATCAGCACCGATCTCAAGCTCGGGCACCAGCATCCGGCGCAAGCCTTTGGCCGGGCATTGGAGCGTGGTGGTCCGGAACTGGCGCGCAAGCGCGGACTGCCTGCGCGTATCCATGTCTTTGCGCTGCCCACCATGCCGCCGCAGCATATCGAGCTGCTCGAATTGCTGGCGCGTCACATCCATATCGACGCCTACGTCCTCAACCCCTGCCAGGAATACTGGTTCGATCTGGTCGACGGCAAGCGCCTGAGCCTGCTCGCCGCCCATGGCCGGGCCGCGGGCCACGAAGTGGGCAATCGTCTGCTGTCGGCCTGGGGCCAGCAGACCCAGGCCAGCATCCTGGGCCTGGTCGAGCGCTGCGACGGCGCCACCGATAGCGCCCAATTCATCCCGAACCCGGCGGGGACGCTGCTGGCGCAGTTGCAAAACGCCATCCTGGAGCTCGCCGAGCTCGAGCCCGCCTCGATGGTGCTGGCCGACACCGACCGCAGCGTCGAAGTGCACGTCTGCCACGGCCTTACCCGCGAACTCGAGGTGCTGCAGGACCGGCTGCTAGGGCTGTTTTCCCAGGACCCGAGCCTGGAGCCCGCCGATATCCTCGTTGTCACGCCAGACCTGGAAGCGGCCGTCCCCTTGATCGAGGCCATCTTCGGCACGGCGCCAAAGGAGCGGCGCATCCCGTTTGCCATCACCGGCCGGGCCCGGGTATCGATCGACGCGCCGGCTGCGGCACTGCTCGACCTGCTGGCGCTGGCCTCCTCGCGCTTGGCCGCCAGCGCCATTTTCGCCCTGCTGCAGCGACCCATCGTTGCGCGCCGCTTCGGCCTGGCCGGCGATGCGCTGGAGCAGGTGCACGACTGGATGCTGGCCAGCGGCATCCATTGGGGCCAGGACGAGCAGCACCGCGCCGGTTTGGGCCTGCCGCCGGATCCGCGCCATACCCTCGACGACGGCCTGCAAAGGCTGTTCCTGGGCTATGCCTTGCCGGACGAGGCCACGCAGGCCTTCGGCGGGCGCCTGGGCTGCGGCGATGCCCAGGGCTCCAATGCCCTTGCGCTGGGCGCGTTCTGGCGCTACGCCCAGTTCCTGGCGCAACTGCGTCAGAAAGTTTCCAAGGCGCAGACGCCCGTTGCCTGGTGGGACCTGCTGCTGGGGGCGCTGGACGACTTTCTCCAGCCCGACGCCCAGGAATTGGAGGATTTCAACGAGCTGCGCGCCAGCCTGGGCGAGCTGGCGGGAGCCATGCAGCGCGGCGGCCTGAGCGAACCGGTGCCGCTGGCGGTGGTGCAAAAGGCCCTGGAGGCTATGCTCGAGGACCCTGCGCGCGGCGGCGTGCCCACCGGAACCGTGACCTTCACGTCCATGAGCAGCCTGCGCAACCTGCCCTTTCGGGTGATATGCGTGCTGGGCCTCGATGACGGCGCCTACCCCAGTGTCGCCCGGCCGCCGGAGTTCGACCTCATGGCCGCCCACCCGCGCAAGACCGACCGCCAGCGCCGGACCGACGAGCGCAATGTGTTCCTGGACCTGGCCCTGGCCGCGCAGGACCACCTGCATTTGAGCTACACCGGTCGCAGCGTGCGCGACAACAGCCCCCTGCCACCCTCGGTGCTGCTCGCCGAATTGCTCGACGTGCTGGTCCCTGCCACTGCCAGCGACGCCGCGTCGCCGCGGGCGCTTGACCTCGCCCGCCAACGCCTGACGGTGTACCACCCGCTGCAGCCCTTCTCCCCCGATTGCTTTCGCGTCGATGCCCCGCCGCGCATCCGCAGCTTCAACCAGGAGCTGGCCCGGGCCCTGCAGCGCAGCCTGGCCCTGCCCCCCGCGACCGCCATCGGGCCGTCGCAAGGCGATGTCGGCCCGGATGCGGCGGCAAGCGAGGAAACCGACGATGACTCGGCCGGCTGGGACCCGCAGGCGCCTTTCTTCCGCACGCCTTTGCCGGCTCCCCCGGCGCAATGGCGCGTGCTCAGCGTCGAGCGGTTGATCGAGTTCTACCGCAACCCCTGCCGCACCCTGCTCAAGCGCCGCCTGGGCCTGGACCTGCCAGGCACGGCCGCCGAGTTGCAGGACGACGAGCCCTTCTTGCCCGATTTTGCCTCACGCAGCGCCTTGGCCCAGCGCCTGCTCCCGGCACTTTTGCGGGGAGCCGATGCCTCCGAGATACGGCAGCTGGCGCTTGCGGGTACCGAGATGCCATCGGGCGCCCTGGGCGAGCACGACATCGCACGCGAGTTGCGTTCCCTGGCAGGGTTCGCCCACGAGGTTCGACAGGCGACCCGCGAATCCGTGCTCGCGCCGCACGACCTCAAGCTGGTCCTGGACCTGAACGGCGAGGCCTGGGAGTTGCGTGGCGGCTATGCCGACCTGCGACCCTGCGGCCTGGTGCGCTGGCGCTACGATGAAACCCGCGCCGCGACCCTGCTCGAAGCCTGGATCCACCACCTGGCGCTGTGTTGCGATACGCCCACCGGCGCAAAAGTGCAGACGCGCTGGCTCACGCTCGATGGCGGCTTCAGCTTCCGGGCGCCCGAGGATCCGCATGCACTCTTGCGGGAGCTGCTCGCGCTGTACCGGCGCGGCTTGTGCGAACCCGTCCACTTTTTCCCGAAGACTGCCTGGAAATTCATCGAGGGCGGCGCAGTACGCTACAAAGCCGAACAAGCATGGAAGGTCGGCCCGCAGACGCCGTTTGGCGAGAGCGCGGATCCGACCTACCAGCTCGCGCTGCGAGGTCGACCCGAGGTGCTCGACGCCGAGTTCGAGCGCCTGGCCGCACTGGTCTTCAAGCCGGTGCTGGAACACCGGCAATGAGTCCCCAAGCCAGCACGCCAGGGGCCGTTGCGCTGGATCTGCTTTCCTGTCCGCTGCAAGGCATCAGCCTGATCGAGGCCAGCGCCGGCACCGGCAAGACCTGGCACATCTGCGGCCTGTACCTGCGCCTGCTGCTCGAAAAGCAATGCACCGTGCAGCAGATCCTCGTCGTGACCTTCACCAAGGCGGCCACCGCCGAGCTGCGCGAGCGCATCCGCGCGCGCATAGTCGATGCCCTGCAATGCCTGCGCAACGGCACCGACAGCGCCGCCAACGCGCCCGACCCCTTCCTGGCGGCGCTGCTCACGCGCCTGCGCGCTGGCCCGGGCCTGGGCGACAGGCTGATGGAGGAGCGCCTGCACGCCGCCCTGCAGAATTTCGACGAGGCGGCCATCTTCACCATCCACGGTTTTTGCCACCGCGTGCTGGCCGATGCGCCCTTCACCGCGGGCGTGCCCATGAGTGTCGAAGCGATTGCCGATGATGCGCCCTTGCGCATGCAGGTCGTGCACGACTACTGGCGCAGGCACCTGGCAGCCCAGGGCCTGGCGCCGGACTTGGCCGGCTACCTGCTGGCAGACCGTCGCAACAGTCCCGCGGCTTGGGGCGCTTTGCTCAAGCGTCGCTGCGCCAAGCCGCTGTCGCGCATGATCTGGCCTGCTGCGCTTGACGCGCCACCGCGCGTGGACGGCCAAGGCCTGCGCAGTGCCCACGCCGCGGCCCGCGCGCTATGGCACGCGGACCGAGCGGCCATACTGGACTGCGTCATGGAGGCTCTGCCGCGGCTGTCGCGCACATCCTACAAGCCCGCCGCCGTGGCATCGGCGGCGGCAGACTGGGACCGCTTGCTCGGCGACGAGGATGCCTTTTCGAACCTTGCCCGCGAGGACAAGCTCGCGCTGCTGACCACGCCCAAGCTCAAGCCCAACGCCAAATTGGCGCCGCCCAGGTATCACGAGTTTTTCGACCGGGCCGCCCAATTGCTGGACTTGCGCGCAAGCACGATGCAGGCGCTCGAACTGCAGCGCCTGGTCCTGGTGCGCCGCCTGCTCGAGGAGGGCCCCGTTGAGCTGCGCCAGACCAAGCAGCGGCTGCGCGTCTATGCCTACGACGACCTGCTGCAAAGCGTGCACGAGCGCCTTACCGGCGCTGCGGCGCCCTGGCTGGCGGCAGCCTTGCGCGAACGCTTCCCGGCGGCCCTCATCGACGAGTTCCAGGACACCGATCCGCTGCAATTTGCGATCTTCCGACAGATCTACGCCGGCCACCCGGCGCCTCTGTTCCTCGTGGGCGATCCCAAGCAGGCCATCTACAGCTTTCGCGGTGCCGACCTGCACACCTACCTGCGCGCCCGCCACGAGGCCCAGTGCGAATATTCCCTGGGCGACAACCAGCGCAGCACGCGCGACCTCGTCCAGGGCGTCAACGCCCTGTTCGAAGCCAACCCCCGCGCCTTCCTGCTCCCCGGCCTGGACTATCGCGCCGTGGGTTTGGGCCAAAAGCCGCGCCCCATCCTGCACGACCGCACCCAGCCGCGGTCGGCTCTGCAATTGTGGCAACTGCCGGTCGGCGCCGATCAGGCGCCGCACCCGAAGCGCTTTGCGCAGTCGGCGGCGGCGCGCGCCTGCGCCGGCGAGATCGCGCGCCTGCTGGGCGCGGCGCAAAAAGGCGCGATCACCCTCGATGGGCAGCCCTTGAGCGCGGGCAATATCGCGGTGCTCGTGCGCAGCCACAAGCTGGCCAGCGTCATGCGCAGCGCGCTGGCGGCGCTGGGCGTGGGCAGCGTGACACAGTCGCAAGAAAGCATCCACGACAGCCAGGATTCGGCCGAGCTCGAGCGCGTGCTGCTGGCGGTGTTCGAACCGGCGCGCGAGGGCCTGCTGCGCGCGGCGCTGGCCACCGAATTCATGGGCCTGGATGCGGCGGCGATCGAGGCGGTTTCCGCCGACGAAGGCCGCATGCTCGAATTCATGGCGCGCTTTGGCAACTACCGCCAGACCTGGCTGCAACGCGGCGTCGGCGTCATGCTGCGCCAGTGGATGCTCGATGAACAGGTCGGCGAGCGCCTGCTGCAGCGCGCCGATGGCCAGCGCCGCCTGACCAACCTGCTGCACCTGGCCGAATGCCTGCAGCAAGCCGCCCAGGAGCACCCGACCCCCGAGGCACAGCTGCGCTGGCTACAGCTGCAGCGCGGTGCGGCGCAAAGCGACGATGCCCTGCAATTGCGCCTGGAGTCCGATCGCAATCTGGTGCAGATCCTCACCATCCACAAGTCCAAGGGGCTTGAATACCCGATCGTCTTTTGTCCGTTCCTGTGGGACGGCCACCCGGGAGGATCCTCCGGGTCGCTGGAGGGAAAGGAATACCACGACGATCGGGGACTAGCCGTCATCGACTTCGGGCCGGAAGATCCGGCGACGAAGGAAAAAATCAAACTCGAGCGCGCCGCCGAATCCCTGCGGCAGATCTATGTCACCCTGACGCGTGCCGTGCACCGCTGTTATATCGTCGTTGGCAATTACACCAGCAAAGGAGCGACCACCGAAGGCGGCAAGAGCCTGCTCAACTGGCTGGTCGGGGGCCAGGATATGTCGCCCGCACAGTGGCTGGAGGCGGGAATCAAGCCGCAGGCCGTCACCGCCGCCTGGCACGCTTTTGCCGCCCGCAACGCGCCGCAGGTCGGGCTCGATCCACTTCCCCTGGCAGCGATCCCGCCCTTGCCCGCCGTGCAATCCGCCGCCGACACGCTGCAGGCACTGCCCGCCCCGCAGCGCATTCCCGCCGGCTGGCGCCTGGGCAGCTACAGCAGCCTGACCCTGGGCGTGCGCCAGGAAGGTTCGGCGGCCGACCACGACTTGCGCTTGACCGGCACGACCGCGCTCGCCGCTGCAGGCTCCGGGCAGCTCGCGCCCGACGACATCCTGAATTTTGCCCGTGGCGCCGCGGCGGGCACCTGCCTGCACAAAGTCTTCGAACGCGCCGACTTCACGGATCCTTCCACCTGGGGCGCCGCCATCGATGGCGCCCTGCGCGCCCATCCGCAAGGGCCGCGCAACGCGGAATCGGCAGCTCTGCAGGCGCGCATGCTGCAGGGCATGCTTGCCAACGTCTTGCACACGCCCTTGCATTCGGGCATCAGGCTCAAGGATCTTGCCGGATCCAGGCGTCTGGTCGAGCTCGAGTTCAGCCTCGTGGCGCCCCAGCTCGATGCGGCAAGCCTGATCGCCATGATGCAAAGCCACGGCTACCCCGCACCGGCCCTGAGCTTCGCGCGCCTGCAGGGCTATTTGCGCGGCTTCATCGACCTCGTCTTCGAACGCCAAGGGCGCTATTACATCCTGGACTGGAAATCCAATCACCTGGGCAGCACGCCGGCCGACTACGGACCTGCGGCCCTGGATGCCGCAATGCGTGCGCATGCCTACCACCTGCAATACCTGCTCTACGCGCTGGCCCTGCACCGCTACCTGCAGCGTCGCTTGGCCGGTTACGACTTCGAGCGGCACTTCGGCGGGGTTTTCTACCTGTTCGTGCGCGGCGTGCGCCCTCACTGGAAAAATGCCGACGGCAGCAGCTGCGGGGTCTTCCACGATAGGCCGCAACGCCCGGTGCTCGAGGCCCTGGCGCGGGAACTCGATCCATCCCAGGTCACGGCGTAAAGCCCATGGCGGATCCACAATTCGAGAGCCCCGACAAATCCCTCGCAGCCGGATTTGCCAGCCAGATAGCGCGCTGGGCGCAAGGCGACGCCTCCAGCCTGCGCGTCCTCAAGCTCGCCGCGCGCGAACTCAGCCTGGCAATCAGCGCGGGCCACGTCTGCGTGGGCCTTGCCGAGTTGCTGGCAATTCCCGGCATGCCGGCCGATGCCGATGCCTTGCGTCAGCTGTTGCTGGCCGCCGGCGTCGTCGGAACACCCCAGGCGCCCGGCGCCATGCCGCTCATTTTGGACCCGGACCGGCGCCTGTACCTGCACCGCCATTTCGACTACGAGCAGCGCCTGGCCCGTCGCCTGTTGCGCGCCGCGCGCCCGCTGGGCAGGCCCGTCGACCCGGAGCTGCCACGACGCCTGGACACGCTTTTTGCTGCCAACGCGCCGGCCCTGGCCGGCAAGGCAGACTGGCAAAAGCTGGCCGCGGCCTTGGCCATGCGCAATGGGCTGACGATAATCAGCGGTGGTCCCGGCACCGGCAAGACCACGACGGTGGTCAATCTGCTCGCCTGCTTGATCGCCCAAGAACCCGCTTGCCGCATTGCCCTGGCAGCGCCTACCGGCAAGGCTGCCGCCCGCATGACCGAAGCCATCGGCCTGCGCGCGGCCCACCTGCCCCAGGCCACCCGCGAACGCCTGCCCGCCGAGGCATACACGATCCACCGCCTGCTCGGTGCAAGCCCCAGCGGCTTTCGGCACGACGCGGCCCATCCCCTGGCCATCGACGCGCTCGTCGTCGACGAAGCCTCGATGCTCGACCTCGGCCTGGCCGTGCGGCTGCTCGAAGCCGTGCCCGACACGGCGCGCATCATCCTGCTGGGCGACAAGGATCAGCTGTCCTCGGTCGAATCGGGCGCCGTGTTCGCGGAAATCAGCGTCGATCCGTCCCTGAGCGAGACCTGCCGCGACGATCTGGCCCGATCCTGCGCTCTGCCCGCCGCCCGCATCGTTCCACCGGTGCCGCTTTATGCCAGCGCTTTGCGCGACTGCGTCATCTGGTTCACGCAGAACTTCCGCTTTGCCGCCGATTCGGGTATCGGCCGCCTTGCCGCCGACATCAACCAGCAGCGCAGCGCCGACGCCATCGCGTGGCTGCGCGCCGGCGCGGACGACTCGACCCGCTGGCTCGAGTCGAATGGCGAAGAGCCCGACGCGCAGACCCTGCTGGCCCTGAGCCGGGGATTTGCGCCTTACCTGCAGGCCATCGAGGAAGACCCCACCGACCTAGGCGCCGTCGCTGCGGCCTTCGGGGCATTTCGGGTGCTGTGCGCCCACGTCGAGGGGCGCCGCGGCGTCGAAGCTGTCAACGACCACCTGAGCAGGCTCAGCCGGCAGGCCCTGGCGCGGGTGCAGCAGCGCTGCAGAATTCCCGCCAATTCTCCCTGGTTCGTCGGACGCCCGGTGATCGTGCTGCGCAATGACCACGTGCTCAAGCTTTTCAATGGCGACATCGGTATCGCCTTGCCCGATAGCGCGGGTCAGTTGTTGGTGCATTTTCCCGATGCTGCGGCAGGGTTTCGCTCTTTTGCGCCGATCCGCCTGCCGGAACACCAGACGGCCTTTGCCATGAGCGTGCACAAATCCCAAGGTTCAGAGTTCGATGAGGTTCTGGTGCTGCTGCCGGCGCAGCACAGCCGTGTGCTCAATCGCGAACTGCTATACACGGCGGTCACGCGCGCGCGCCAGCGCGTAACCATCAGCGCTTCGCAGGCGGTGCTTGCGGCGAGCATCGCCTCGTCGACGCAGCGGCGCTCCGGGCTGCTCGCGCGCTTAGCTGATTGCGGTGCTTGAGCCGGAAGACTATTCCAGGTGAAATGGGACGGGCAATCCGGTTCAAACGGGGCACCGAACCCGGGGAAATTTGCGCACTACTCGTGGTGTCCGCTTTCAGTGGGTCAGTTCAGGCGCGGGCTTGCTGGTACCTCCATGCGTCGAATGCTCGCAAAAGCCGCCACGGCCAGCTTTTTTGACAGCGTACATGGCTTCATCGGCGTTTCTTAGCAATTGATCGATCTCAATCGGTTGATAGCCGTCATAGGTTGCGACTCCAATGCTGACCGAAGCCATCAGAGAAT
>Ga0209698_10008297_pt1 | contig 10749 bp, 6 predicted proteins | sample LitLauG_LLR_2012_FD_187203 | JGI IMG/M metagenome (GOLD analysis project Ga0209698, IMG submission 187203) | Freshwater sediment microbial communities from Pennsylvania, USA - Little Laurel Run_MetaG_LLR_2012 (SPAdes) (version 2) | ecosystem: Environmental > Aquatic > Freshwater > Creek >... | reverse complement strand
TCAGGATTTCCTGACCTACAGCGCACTCGAGACCGGCGGACTGCAGATGCGGTTCGAGCACGGCAATGTCAACGATTGTTTGTCGGATATGTGCCGGCTTTGGTCGAATCGATTTCAGGAAAAGGGTTTGGCATTATATTTTCTGGCCAACGAGAAGCTTCCCTACTTTCCTTTTGACGGACCCAAATTGGAGCGCGTGATTTCCAACCTGCTGGAAAACTCATTCAAATTTACGCCCCAGGGCGGCACGGTGTGGTTGCACGCAGAACCGCACATGTGGGAGCGGCGCGCCGCAACGCAACCTTCCGCGGCCGAGCGGCGCAGGCAGAACGTCAGCCATCCCAACTCGGTGAAGGTCAGTGTTTCCGACACCGGCCCCGGCATTCCGGCGGAGTTTCACCTGGAAGTGTTCGACGATTTCTTCCGGCTTCCGAAGGACGATCATCAGGATGGGATGGGCCTGGGACTCGCCATTGCTCGACGACTCGTGCAGGCGATGGGAGGAAAAATCTGGGTCGAGAGCGATCCCGGCGCAGGCTGCAAATTTTCATTTCTGGTACCGTATAGACCACCCGTGGCCGCCGGCAAGGGGAAGAGTCGATGAGTCAAAACGCCAAGATCCTGCTGGTGGATGACGAACCCGGCATGTTGCGGTACATCAAGACACTGCTCGAAGTGGACGACTACAAGGTTGAGACCGCGAGCACGGGCGAAGAGGCGCTGCAGAAGATCGAAAAAGGCCTGCATCCTGATCTCGTCCTGCTCGACGTGTTGATGCCGGGCATCGACGGCCTGCAAACCCTCGAACAACTTCGCCAGGTGCAACCCGGCGTAAAAGTCGTCATGCTCTCCTGCGTGAGCGACACCCGCAAAGTCGTACATGCGATGAAACTCGGGGCGCAGGACTACCTTACCAAGCCCTTTCAGAAGGCAGAACTCGACGCCGTCATTGATCTGAGCCTGGGCCAAGGCAAGGCAACGTTCAGCGGAGAAGTTGAAGAACTCGCCGACGACGTCTTCTTCATCGCAGCGAGTCCTGCGATGCGCAAGATCCGGTCGCAGGCGGCGCTGGTGGCGAATGTTGACATTCCCGTGCTGCTGCTGGGAGAGAGTGGAACGGGCAAAGAAGTTCTCGGGCGCCTGATTCACAAGCTCTCGCCGCGCGCGCATCGCACATTCCTGAAGGTGAACTGCGCCGCGGTGCCGGCCGACCTGCTGGAAAGTGAATTGTTCGGATACGAACCGGGCGCGTTTACCGGCGCTACCCATGCGAAGCCGGGCAAGTTTGAACTGTGCAACAAGGGAACGATCCTGCTCGACGAAATCGGCGAGATGCCCCCCCTCTTGCAGGCGAAGCTGCTGCACGTGCTGCAGGATCAACAATTCTCGCGGTTGGGAAGCCGCTCGGTGATCAAGGTAGACGTGCGAATCCTGGCGGCGACGAACATCAACATTCCGGAAGCGCTGGCGACGAAGCGACTGCGCGAAGATCTGTACTACCGGTTGAATGCGTTCACGTTGCAATTGCCGCCGCTCCGCGATCGCAAAGAAGAGATCCCGATTTTGCTGAAACATTCCATGCAGCGGATGGCGGAGCGCTACGCGCGTTCACCTCTGCCGCTTTCGCCGGCCCTGCTGCAGGCGTGCCAGGATCATTCGTGGCCGGGCAATCTGCGTGAGCTGAATAACTTCCTGAAGCGTTATCTGATCCTGGGCGATGAGAGTCTCGCGGTCAGCGAACTGCTGCCCAAGCAGGATGGCGGCGGCGCACGCGTCGACGGTTCCGGCAAGACCGAAGTGGGTGGCCTGAAATCGCTCGCGCGTAACGCGAAAGATGAAGCGGAAGCCCAGGCCATCACGCAGGCGCTGGAACAGACGAATTGGAACCGCAAGCAGGCAGCAGCCATTCTGCAGATCAGCTACAAGGCCCTGCTCTACAAGATCCGCCAGTACGGAATCGCCGAAGCGAAGAGTCACCACAAGTTGTCGGCCGGGGCGTAGCGACGACACCGTCCCACTCGCGTTTTCAACACCCGCACCACCGAGCGTTTTCAACCTTTTGGTACTTCCTTCTCGTTGTCATCCAGAGGCGCGACTTTTGCGCCGAAGGATCTATGGATTCGCGTGCGCACCGATTTGCCAGCCAAATGCACAGATCCTTCGGCCCGCAAAAGCGCGGGCCTCTGGATGACAAGCGATAGGATGACGCGACTTGTCGCATTGACTTTCAAAGTGCTCCAAAACCAGTGTTTCTCCTGCTGTTACTTCGCCAAAAAGCGCGCGTGAAATGCAGAGGGGGCATGTGTCAAGAGGACGTCGCCAGCCGATTGCTCCAGAATCGGTGCAATGCAAGCTAGCTGCTGATGGCACAATCATTTACACGCCTCCCGGGCTGTGATAAAAATTGCTTGCATCTTATTGAAAACAGGCAATTTAAATACGGGAGCTAAATCGATTTAGCTTCCCCCGTAGTCAACGTCCATAATCGTACGAGTAAAACTCCATTGACGGACTAGTTCGTCGTTCAGAAGTCACCCAGACGCCAGCCCGGGGCATTTCTGGAAGCCACCTGAATGACGCCCTGTGAACCTTGTGGCGTGCCCCAGGTGGGCCGGTACGCTAAACTCGCCGGACCAAGAGACGCATTGAAGCGATTTGCATCGTCAATAGCCGCCAGCCACCTGGCCAGCCTGATCGCGTCTACTCGGCGAAGGTCTTGGAGGAATTCACCGCGTCGACATCGGCGCCAAGGTCCTTCCCATCAGTACCGGCAAGGTGATAGTGGCTCGACTGCTGTAGGTGGTAGTCGCCGCCATCTCCGCCATTAAAATTCCCGAAGCCAACCTTGGACCATGCCGAGGCCGTAAAGTTGCCGCTCGGCAAGACAGGGGTTGCGATGACGTGGTCGGTGACAAGCAGGTTTCCGGCGAAAGAACTGGCTCCCGTCCAGCAGGCCGACACCATGTCCGCGACCGTTTTCTGACCCACGGAACAATTATCTGATCCGCCACCAGTGGGATACGCGCCGCTGGTGCCGGCATCTCCGATCGAGTTGATGAATTGGAAGTTGTCGATCCGCGGAGTCGCCGTCTTATTCCCTGCGGGCGGGCCACTCATGTCCATGAGGCCCGTAGCCGTCTTGCTGCTGGCAAGGAAGCCCGTGTTGACGATGGTGATGTGGTCGAGCGTCACGTCGTGCAGTACCTCAGCGGCGGGAGGCGGTGCGTCGGACAGGTATCCGGAACACAGTTCGTTCAGGAAGTTCCCGCACTCGTAGCACTCCGCATACTGCATACCGTCGAAGACCAGATCGTGCATGCTGTAATGGTGGCCTCCCAGCGACCAGCCTCCGTTGTCACTCCGGCCGTTTGAGATCTGCAAGCCCTGTGACCCGTGCACGACGTAGGTGTAGCGCAACGTGACATCGGAGACCACGCAGATGGGACAAATATTCCCGCCGTTACTTCCGCTCTGGTTCTTGGGCGTCACCACGATGTTGGCGCCGCTTTGGCTGAAACCGCCCCAGGTGTTTTCCATGATGTTGCCTTCCAGCAAAATCCGCTGTCCCTCCTTCAGTTCGAAATTATTCTTCACGGTGAATTTGGTTCCGAAGAACTTCGGATCGAGCGGATTCCAGGTAAGAGGCTTGAACATGTGATTGAGGCGGATCTCGACATCACTGGTAATGATGGCGGCAGCCCCGCCTCCGAACAAAATGCTCTCACCGGAGGCTTCCATGAAGTTGTTGTACGCTTTCATGAAAGTTCCGCGACCACCATCGCTCCAGTCTTGGGAATCGCCGCAACCCGCGGACGATGCCTTGCAATGGGCATCGGTCATGTAAGAGTTGATGATGGCCACGTGATCGGAGCCGGCCAGCGTTTCCACCAGGTGTGTGGTGTCATCCTTGGGATCGCCATGGATCCAGTTGCGATCGAGAATGATGTGAGAACCGGCAAACGCAACCAGCCCGCTGTACGACTTGCCGTCAGTCGGACGGGAAATCTCGAGACCAATCAGGCGGTAGTGATCTCCGATATGAATGGGCGAGTCGGGCACAAGCAGCTTGGCCATGACGTTCTTGTTTGGCCCTGAGAACGAGGGGCGTCCGCTCAAGGCCGCGACTCCGGCATAGCTTGGATTGATCCTCGCGCCCTGCGGGGGGAGCGCCGAATCGGCAGCGCTGGTCCGAATCGTGATCCAATGCGTGGAGTCACAATTCTTCGATGGAAACGTGCTTCCAGTCACCGTGAAAGATGCGCCTTGCTGAAGCTGGATCGTGTCTCCGCAACTAGCCGCCTTTACGGTGCTGATGACATTTCCGCCCGCAGCAAGAAGCGTAACCTTGCCGGGACTCGGGGAGCCATCGAGACCGGTATACACACAACCTTGCGGAAGCAGCGCGGGGCCGTCCGAAGTTTCACCGGTCCAGATGTCGCCCTTCGCGCAATAAGCATTCTCGGCGGTAGGCACTGTAACGGACGAACTGGTGCCGGCAGCGGAGGGAGGAGCGGTTCGAGCGGGGCTGGCCATACCGAGAAAAACAAGAATCGTTGCTGCGGCAACCGACACCGCGCCCGTGGCGCCTTTACGAATGCGTTTCATTATTTTCTCCCAATGAGTTGGATTAAGGTCTTGAAAGTATCTTTTTGCGGCGTGCTTGGCTCGTCACGGGAGCCCTAGTACTTCTCAGAAGGTCACATACCGCGCTCAGCTTTTCGCTGATGTGCCGCCGACACTTTCCTTCGATCACTGCGGAACGCGCAAGGGCAGACTTCGGGGAGGCGTGATTCAGCAACTCGCAAGAGGTTCAGGAGCGCTGACGACCGGGCCGGATTGCAGCATAGCCCGTTGGTAAAATGCCATCCGTCCAGAGAGGGCTTTGGTGAAGGGCCGAGGTCAGCTGCCGTAATATTCCAAGGGCGGCTCGAAGTTTTCCAAAAGGCGTCTAGAAGCTGAAGCCGATGCCGCCGGTGATTCCGTTGCTGCGCCAGTTGTAGAGATAGCTGGGATTGTTTGGGTTGGACTGGAATCTGAAGTAGCGGGTTTCGTAGGTGGCGCGGGCGTACCAGTGGCCGAAGGTGTAGCCGAGGCTGCCGCGGATGAAATACGCGTGGTCGAGATCAGGGTGCGGCAGCAGCGTGCCGCCTGCGGGAATGTGAAAGCGGGGACTGAATTCAGGCGCGCCTTCCGCCTGGATGAACGCGTGTTTTGACGGGCCGAAGTTGTAACGCAGAATCGCGGGAAGCTCGAGAAGTTCCATCGTGTCGCGCTTGTAGTACTGACCGTTCAGCAGGGCCGTGGGCTGAATGATCTTGCGAATCTGAACGTGGAAGCCAAACACGAAGCTGTTCTGGCGGACATGAAATTCAGGTCCACCGAAGATGGCGTACTCTTTGGCGTGCGTGTTGGTGTCTCCGGGAATGCGGACTTCTCCACCTGCAACGATGGCCGGCGTGCCATTCTTCGGATTGCCTTTCAGGATTGCAATCTTGCCGTTCGCGTTGAGCAGAGCACTGGACACCGAGGGCAGCGTGCCATATTTGTCGGAGACCTGTCCCACATCAATGCCGACCGTACTCTCCTGGGAGTAGGCGTTCCACGTGAACAGGACGAGGAACGCGAGAAGAGCGAGATAGGTCGAGCCGGACTTCATCAATACATTGCCTCCTGCGGCACGATGTGCATTTGAAAACGAGTGGGATCGGTCATGGCTTAGGATTGCGCTGGCCTTTAAGGCACGATGAGAGTGACTCCCTGGCTCTTGCTGTCACCACTCGCGGTCGCGGTAATCGTGATCGGGAAAGTCCCTGCCGGCGTGCCGGTGGCAGGAGGCTGCGTTGTGCTATGGCTGCATGCCGGCTGCAGGACGATCAACAGGCTCAAGAACAGCAGCAATGCGATTCCCATGATGCGTCGGCGGCGGCGGTCTGCGCCTAATCCGAACAGTGCCAATCCCGGCACGCACAACCAGACAGCATAGAAGTGGTGCGTAAACTGGCTGAGCGATCCCGTGGTCGTCGTGGGCCGCGGGGTGGTCGAAATGGTCAGCGTAGAAGACGAGGGGCTGCTGCCCAGCAGATTGAGCGTCGAGGGCGAGAAGTTGCACGTAGTCCCGGGGGGCAGGCTCGTCGAACACGCGAAGGAGACGCCGGTACTGAAAACCGGGTGGGGCGTGACCAGAACCGAATACCGTCCCGGAGATCCGGCGGCCGGAATCGAAACGCTGCTTGGGCTCACGTTGATCGTGAAGTCCGACATCTGGGCGGACACGGATGTCGAAGGACTCGTAACGCCGTTAGCAGCCGTCGCGATGACGGTGCCGCCATTGAAGGTCTCCGCTACGCCGCTGACGCTCGGGGTGGGCGTCAACACGACCTGGATGGTTGCAGTGCTTCCGGACTGCAAAGAGGGGAGAGTGCAAGTGACCGAGGTCGATGTCGAGCCACCGGTGCAAGACCCGGTGCCCCCGCCGGTGATGGAGGCAGAGTTGAAAGCCACCGCCACGCCCGTTGTGGATTGGCGGATGTCGTCGGTGAAGACGATGTTGTTGGCGAGATCAGGGCCGCTGTTCGTCAGCGTGTAGCTGAACGTGGCCGGGCTGCCCGCGCTGATGTAGGTCTGGTTGGTCCCGAGCGAAAGGACGCCGGTAATGGACAGGCTCGAGGCGGGGCTGACCTGAGTCACAAATGCATCGAATCCACCTTGGTAGCCGCCACCCTCATTTGTCGGAAGCGGATTCGCCACGTGCAAGGTCGGTGGGGGAGAGTTCGTATCTCCGGCGAAGTAGGCTCTCTGATTGACGTCGATCGTAATGCTTGTACCCTCGTCGGCGCCAGTTCCGCCGAAATAACTGGACCATGAACTGACCTGGCCCTGGCCAACGAGGGCAGCAGTATTCAAGCGCGCGACGAACGCGTCGCGTCCCCCACCAGGGGTACCCTGAATGTTGTTGGTCGTCGGCACGACGGGGAAGTCCGTGGATTGCGTCCATCCTGTAACCAGGGCGCCGCTGGCAGAGTCCACTGTGATCGCCAAGCCTGATTCATCGCCGCTTCCACCGAGATACGAGAAGTACGTCAAGGAACCGTTGGTGACGGTGTTTCCGGCGGGATTACTAAGACGGGCGACGTAAGCGTCGTTGGTCGAGAGAGTGTTCGGACAAGCGGCACCGGTCGTGACAGTCGGAGCATCGAGGCATGGTTGGAATGCGCCGAACGTAGCGGTTGTCGCCGTCACGTTGGTCGAGTTGGTCGTTCCGACGACGTAGACGTTGGCCGCGCCGGAATCGAGCGCGACTCCGGCCCCTTGGTCATTGTTGGAGCCGCCAAGATATGTGGACCACTGCAGCTGTCCCGTACCCTGCGGGCCCGTCGGATTCAACTTCGCCACGAATGCGTCCGTGCTGGTCGTGTTGGTATTCGTGCACGTGGGAGGATTCGTATACACCGTGGGCGGCCCCTGATTCAGGCAGGGTTGGTACGCGTTCTTGATGGGAAAATCGGAATTGCTACAGCCAGCGCATCCCGTATAGATGAAATTCGTCGTGCCGGTGAAATAGATATTGCCGTTGGAATCGACGGCGATGCCGCCGCCATTGGCCACGAGAGGAGCAACGAAATTCGCGCCGCCGAAATAAGTGGAGTAACTAATGCTGCTGCTGGTCGGCGCTTGGGTATTCACCTTGGTGACGAAGAATTGAATGGGACCGACGGAGTTGGCCTGGAACGGAAGCCCATTGGGAATCGTACTCGCCGGAAACTGGATCTGGGTGGTGGCCGTGTTATTCGAAGTTGTGGTGCCGGTGACGTAGATGAATCCGGCGGAGTCAATGGTCATCCCGCTGGCGACGTCATCGCCATTGCCAGACAGGTACGAGGAATACGAGAGTGGCAGCGTGGCGGTCGTGTTGAGCTTGGTGACGAACACATGACAAGGTGCGGCGGTACACAATTTGGTACTTGAGGTTTCTGGAAGCGGTGAGGACTGGTAGGGTGTCGAGGAAACGGGGAAATTCGTGGAGGTGGTCGTGCCGGCGACGAAAGTGTCGCCGGCGGCGTCAACGGCGATTCCGACCGGCGTGTCGGCACCGTTGCCGCCCAGATAGGTCATAAACAGCAACCCTGGAACCGAGCCCGCCTGCGGCGGAGAAATCTTGACGATGTAAACGTTCCGGGCTTTGGCCGTGGAATTGAGCGAGGACTGAAGAACGCCCGGGGTTACAGGCAGATTGGCCGAGTTGGTTGAGCCCGCCAGATAAATGTTGCCCGCAGGATCCACCGCCACTTGGCTGTTGAGTTCGTCGCCGCTGCCGCCGAAATAGGTCGAGAAGGTGAGGATGGGATCGATAACCAGCTCGCGGGAATGATCGTAGGCCGCGACGGTGAATCCAACCCGGTTGGGTCCGCGGAGAGTGAAGTTGCCTTCAACCGGTTCTCGTCGTCCCGCAATCTGCTGATAGACCTGCGGCCGCTCCAGACGCAAGCTGCCATTCCCGGCTTGAATGACCAAAGCGCCGTCCTGAACTTCTAAATGTTTCGCTCCCTCGAACTCGAGCTGCGCCTGTGCGGGATCGGCGCCGGGAGCGACCTGGAAGTCGTATTCGAGCTGGCCCTGGTTTCCGTAGAAGACGAGATTGATGCCGGGGTAAACATTGTCGTAGCGCACACGCGCAAACTGCGGCACGTTGGTGCGCCAGCGTGAAGGATTGTTACCCAGTATGTAGTTGGTCTTGCCCGGGAGGGAGTCGGTTGCTGCCGGTGCCAGCGCGGTGCTCGCCCCAACGAAGTTCATTTGCAGGGCGTCGGACGTGTTGGTCGTAGCGGAATGAAGGGCAAGTGTCGCTCCCTGGGAACCAAGAAAAAGGGCATAGCCTGATCCGCGGGCGATGAACCGAGCACGGCTATCGGCCGGGTCGAGATTCGCCTGTCCCTGGTTGGGTTCGAACCGCAGGGGAAGTCCCGCGATCATGGAGATGGCCTGGGCCCGCGGGTCAGGCGCGGCCGCCGCGGACGGATTGAGGGCGACAGAAAGAGGGGGCTGGGAACCTGTGGAGGGACGCCGGTCGTGCAATGTGGGGCTGAAAAGGCCTCCGGCGATGGCGAGCAGTGCCAGAGTGGCAGCCAGAATATGAATGCGTTTTCCTGCAAATGCTCCCACCCAACTACGATCTACGTTCACGCGCTCCTCCGATGCTTACAGGTCAATGCCGGCCTAGTTGTTCCGGTCGAATGATTCGCTCAGATCCGTGGAGAAATGGGGACGGCACACGCGTCCGTCCGGGGCTTGCGCCGGTGGACAGCGGTGGCGTAGGCCCACAGCTTGCTGATCACTGGAACTGGCGGAAAAAATAAATAACTACTTAAACATCTTACGGATAGACAAGTCAAGGGCGCCCCCGGGAACGGCCGCTCCAAGATTCGTCAGATGCGCCGGAGGGTGAGGAAAGATGCCGGGGAGATGGGAACGGGGTTGCGGAAATCTGCAACCTTACGGCTGGGTCTTGTTCCAGATTCCGAACAGATTTAAGGAAATTCTCGGAAGTTGCGCTTTGCTGTTGCAAACTGTGGTGGTTTCTATAGATTGACACGGACCGAGGGTGGCGGACCTCAGGTTCAAAGATCGTAGCTGTGGTGTTTTTTCGTCTTTCCAACGCTCTTGGCGGAGCGTTTCCAAATGCAAACCCATACACCGGATCGGCGAATGATGCGGCGGTTTGACATGCGACTGCCTGCGATCATTCGCGTCGAAGGGGCAAAAGAGTTCCATACCGAGACGCAAAACGTCAGCGCGCGCGGAGTGTTTTTTTATCTGGACCGGGCGGTTTCGGCGGGGACCAAGATCGAAGTGACGCTGACGTTTCCTCCGCACATCACCCTGACCGATTCGGTGCGGGTGCGATTCAGCGCACGTGTGATTCGGGTGGAGAATCCGCTGCCGTCGCTGCGGATCGGCACGGCCGCTATGATTGAGGACTATGAGTTCCTGAAGTCAGGAGCGACGCCAGACCTTATTTCAGCCCTGCAGAAACAGTGGAAATCGGCGCATTGAGGCCCGGCTTCAGCCGCAGCGACTGAAGCCGGTTCCCTGTGCTTTGCGGCACGCCTGAAGGCGTGCCCTGATACGAATCCGCTGTGTATCAGGGCATGGCTTTAGCCATGCCACGAACCGAGCAATCATAGACGGGCTTCAGCCCCTGGGGCGGTGGGTCGAGGACAAATCCCGGAGAGGCAGACGAGTACGGAAACTGCGTGGCTTCGGCAACCAAATGCCGCTCCACCGGGTTGTTCCGAATGTATTCCGCAATTCGTTGATAGGCGTCCGCGGTGGTTACGCGAACCTCTGAGAATCCCTTCTGCCAGACCGGAGCGCGGAATCCGAGTTCCCGTCCAGCGCGAAAGGCAAATCCACCCTTGATGAACTGCACGGCTTTTTCGATGCTCATGTTGCTGTCGACCGTCATCAGCAGGTGGAAATGATCGGGCATCACTACGAATTCATGCAGACGGAATTTCTGTTGGGCGCGATAGTCGTAGAGTATGCGGATCAAGAGGGAGGCCGATCGGTCGGATTGCAGGAGATTTCGCTTTTCTGCGATCGAGGAAGTTACGAAGAACGTGCGAGCATTTGCGGTAATGTGAGTGGGGTCAGAGTGACGAATGGGGATGGCCATGGCAGCGGCTAAAGCCGGTTCTCTTTCCGAGACATTAGCGGCACGCCTGAAGGCGTGCCCTGATACGAGTCTCTACG
>Ga0209698_10008295_pt1 | contig 10749 bp, 9 predicted proteins | sample LitLauG_LLR_2012_FD_187203 | JGI IMG/M metagenome (GOLD analysis project Ga0209698, IMG submission 187203) | Freshwater sediment microbial communities from Pennsylvania, USA - Little Laurel Run_MetaG_LLR_2012 (SPAdes) (version 2) | ecosystem: Environmental > Aquatic > Freshwater > Creek >... | reverse complement strand
TGACACTCCCGTCAGGCAGCAGCAAACGATAGGTATGCTCGAACTGTGTCGCCCCCGCAGAGACACTCTCAATGACCTTCAGAAAGTCGGGCCGGTCCTCGGGATGGACGCGCTGCACCACCAAATCTATTGTTGGCTTCACCGCGTGGTCGCATCCGAAGATGCGATAGGTTTCATCGGACCAAACAATCTCTCCTGTGTCAGGTCTCCACCCAAAGCTGCCCGTCTGGCTGAGCCTCTGCGCCTCCGCCAGATACGCTTCACTGCTCCGCAGGGCTTCCTCCGCCGTCTTTCGCTCGTGAATATCCATGCTCGACCCATACCACTTGACGATGTTGCCGTTTGCATCGCGAAGCGGCACTTTTCGGTGGAACATCCAGCGGTACTCTCCATTGGCTCCGCGGACTCGCGTTTCGTATTCGAAGATTTCTCCGGTCATGAGGCACGCTCGCCACCTGGTCAAGATCCCCTCGACATCGTCAGCGTGAATAACGGCTGTCCAATTCCAACCGGCCACTTCGTCCAGAGTGACGCCGATGTATTCCAACCAACGTTCATTGAAGTAATCAATGTAGCCGTCGGGCCTGGCAGTGTGAATCAGCGTTGGAATGGTGTCGACCACCTCGCGAAGCTCTTTTTCACTCTTGCGAAGGGCCTCCTCCGCCCGCTTCGCGTCGTCGATCTCGAGATTCACCCCTACCCAATACAGGAGAGTTCCGTCGCTCGCACGGAGGGGTTCGGCACGAGTGGCGAACCAGCGATACTCTCCTGCCGCGTTACGAAGTCGAAAGGGCATTTCTCCGGCCGAACCTGTGCGAAGACAGGTTGACCAAACTCTACGCGCCTCTTCATGGTCGCCCGGATGCAGAAGGGGAATATGCGAATCCCACGCCGCGCCCGTGGCAGTGCCGAATCGGAGAGGATGGTCTTTCGGCAGACCGAGATAATCCGCATGTCGTCTATTTACAAAAGTGAGCGCGCCAGACGGATCAGCGTACCAGGTGTACGCCGGAATCACGTCGAGGGTAGCTCGCAACTGTGCCTCAAGAAGCGGTTGCGATTCGGATTCATGTCCTAGAGAGGCCATGACGCGATGTTGCCATTGTACTGCTGGCCTTTGAGGATACTCTGTATGGCCTGCGATCCCAAGCCTTTCAAACCGGGCTGTGATCTTAGCGTTGGCCGACATGCCTCGGTGGATCAATCGAAAATTGGGCTGGCATCGAAGTTCCTGGCGACCGATCAGGAGCTCCAAGCTCTTGACCAATCATTGTAGCGACCCGTGTCCCCAAGAGCTCGATCGAGCGCAACATCTTGTCATGTGGTAACGCAGAAACCCCCATCTGGAATGTAATTCGCGAAAGTCCGCCGAGGACCTCGTTGACGTACAGCAGGACTTTCCGCTGAAGAGTCCCATGGATCGGGCTGGCAAGTTGCGATCTACCCAGAGGATCGAGCCCGGTTGCTGCAGAAATGGCAGGTGCTCTTAACATCGGGGGAACCAGGCGAAATGGAAGCGCGTCTCCGTCGTCATGACGGAGCATTTCGCTGGTTTCTCATGAGGGTTGAACCACTACGAGACGAGGCTGGCAAGATTGTCAGATGGTATGGAACATGCACCGATATCGAGACTCTAAAAGAAACAGAAGCTAAGCTAAGGGAAGATGAAACCGAGCTTCGTCGTATCACCGACTTGATACCGCAGACCATCGTTGTCCAGGACCCCTCGGGTATACCCATCTATGCCAACCAAGCAACGCTCGACTACACGGGTCTGACTGCGGATGATGTGATTGCTCCGCTTTTTCGCGAACGAATCTTTCACCCCGATGACCTCGAGAGATTACGCGAGCAGCGCAAGACTGCTCTCGGCCGCGGAGTCCCGTTTGAAATTGAACAGCGGGCTCGTCGAAACGATGGACAATACCGTTGGTTTCTGATTCGTTACAACCCTTTCCGAAATGACCATGGACAAGTGACTCGCTGGTACGCAACTGGAACTGACATCGACGACCGTGTCCGAGCGGAGGAAAGGACGCGCAATGAAAATTTGGCGTTGCGAGAGCAAATCGATCGCGACTCAATGTTTGAGGACATCGTTGGTTCCTCGGAAGTGCTGCGGAAAGTGTTACGCCAAATCGCGAAGTTAGCTTCTTCCGATTCGACAGTGTTGGTTCTCGGCGAAACCGGCACAGGAAAGGAGTTGATAGCTCGGAGCATCCACAAGCGATCCAATCGCGCGGATCGGGCATTCATCGGCGTGAATTGCGCTGCGATCCCACAATCGCTGATTGCCTCTGAGCTTTTCGGGCACGAGAAGGGAGCTTTCACAGGCGCAACCCAACGACGGCTCGGACGTTTCGAGGCGGCCAACGGCGGAACAATTTTTCTGGACGAAGTCGGCGACCTGCCTGCCGAGATCCAAGTGGCACTGTTACGGGTACTGCAGGAACGCGAGATCGAACGCGTCGGGAGTAATAAAGCCATTCCTATCGATGTCAGGGTAATAGCAGCCACCCATCGTGATTTAAACACGCTCGTCGCCGAGGGCAAATTCCGCGAAGACCTTTTATACAGACTGAATGTCGTCCCTATCGATGTGCCGCCGTTACGAGAACGAGTAGCTGACATTCCCTTGCTGGTTGAGTACTTCATTGACCGGTTCGGCAAGAAAGGTGGGAAGAAATTCAGAACGATCGATAGGAAAAGTCTTGGATTGCTTCAGGCATATGACTGGCCTGGAAACATTCGTGAACTACAGAACGTAATTGAGCGCGCCGTCATCTTGGGCGAGGGGGAGACCTTCTCTGTGGACGAGACCTGGCTTCGGCGGGAACTCCCAGTTGCCCGAAGCCGACCGAGTACGCTTAATCGTGTCCTGGCGCGGCAGGAGAAGAAAATGATTGAAGCCGCACTAACGCAATGTTATGGACGGGTCTCAGGTCCATCGGGCGCTGCCACCAAACTTGGGCTGCCAGCGCGAACGCTCGATTCGAAAATCAGGCGTTTTAAAATCAACAAATATCGCTTCAAAGTATCACGGGCTAGCTGACTAAATTCTGGCACTTTGCTGTGAAGCGTCCTGTGGAGACAGGTCGCGCTGTAATGAGACTAGACCCGGTGCCTTTAGGGCAACATGGCTTGTGGTGAAGGGAGACTACATTGGGAGGCTTGATTCCACTAAGCGATGCCTCGCGACGTCCGGTGCGATTGCCGGTGGTCACTGCGATCATTATCGTGGTGAACGTCTTCGTATTTCTGCTTGAGCTGATGCGTGGTGATGCATTCGTCATACAGTGGTCCGCGATTCCTGCCCAGATCATTTCCGGCCATCACTGGGTCACTATTCTGACCGCGATGTTCATGCACGGCAGCTGGTCGCACATCATCGGCAACATGGTTTTCTTGTGGGCCTTTGGTCCAGAAATCGAAGACGCCATGGGGCGGGGTCGCTATCTGATCTTCTATCTGCTTGGCGGTTTGATAGCGATGCTTGCCCAGGTTGTAGCCAGTCCGCGTTCAACCGTCCCCAATTTGGGTGCCAGTGGAGCGATCGCAGCAGTCATGGGCGCGTTCGTCGTGACCTACCCTCGCGATCGAATTAAGGCAGTTCTTTTTATCTTCATTTTCGCGCGGATCACATTTATCCCGGCGGCGCTCTTGATCGGTGTCTGGTTCCTCATGCAGCTTGTGCACGCCGGTGCCATCGCGCAGGTACAAACCGGCGGTGTGGCTTACCTGGCACATGTCGGCGGGTTTATCTTCGGAGCTGTGGCGGCCCATTTCTTCGAAAACTCGCGTCGCGCAGCGTTTCAGTCACCCAGGATTGACTAGGGACTCGGATTTTGGTGCGAGCTTGACAGTTGTTTCATCAAGTGCGGCGAGAACGGCACGGCCACGAGATGGAGTCATCAACTGTCGCTAGCTGGGAATCGCTTCCTGCCTCCAGAACCGTCAAACTTCGCATTTTCACCGAGCTTCTGGACAAGACTTTCGCGCTCTCTTTCCAGTCAATCCACGACCAGACTGATACTGAGGCAGCATGCTGGGCTCATCGGTTCCGGTAGATGAATCGTCAGGCTTTATGGACCGCCTGCACATCTGGCAAGCGCTTGATCTCGCCGATGAACTTTGCGAGCAGGGGAGAGGTATTGTCCCTCCTCCAAGCGAGAGCGAGCGTCAGCGGCACGTTCAAATCGACCACGGGCAGAATGGCAACGCTTGCTGGGCACCGCCACCGCGCACTTCCCAGGACCCATCCCACGCCCAAGCCGGTCGACACGAGACTCAAGATTGTTGCCTCATTAAATCCCTCTTGAACGATATGGGGGGACTTCAAACCGCCGCGATAACATGCAAGCATCATACGGTCGTAGAACACCGGGTTTGCGAGCCTTGGGAACCAGACAAACGGCACATCCGTCAGGTCCCGCAGACGGAGTTTCTTCAGTTTCGTGAAAGGATGTCTTTTGGGCACGGCCAACTCGATATGCTGCTTAGCGACGAGAAGTTGGTCCAATTCCGAATCCGCTTTCGGCATGAAATTGAGGAATCCTGCATCCAAACGGCCGGATCTTATAGCGTCTAACTGTTCCAAACTTGGTGCGGGTTGAAGTTGCAATTCCGCGTCGGCTTGCTGCTCCCGAAATCTTCGGAAGGAGTCCGGAACAACGCCGCGCCAGGACGCATTTTCGGTGAACCCAATGCGCAAGGTGCCCGATTGCCCACGAGCCACGCGAGCCGCACGCGCACCCGCCTCGCTTACTTCTTGAAGGATGCGTCTCGCATCGTCCAGAAATAGCTTGCCCGCTGAACTCAACTTCACTCCGCGCGGGAGGCGGTCGAAAAGTTTGAAGCCGACTTCTTCTTCCAGATCCTGAATCTGGCGAGAAAGCGCCGGCTGAGCCACACGCAATCTGCGCGACGCACGCCCGTAATGCTCCTCCTCGCCGACCGCAACGAAATACCTTAGATGGCGCAACTCCATCTCGATACCTTATCACGATCAGTTTGATAATAAAGATGTCTTTGACGTATGAGCGGTTCTTTGGCAGATTTACGAACGTGAAGGGTGGCAAGAAGAAACCAAAGGGTAAACCGATTCGGGGAGAACGGCCAACCGCGAAACCGGCAAAGCCTCAACCCATGGCTGTCCTGGTCGCTTTGGAACGATAGGTCGGTTCGATCGTAAGGAGGCCGCACATGAAGGCGCTTGTACTTAACTCAGTCGGTCGTGGGTTCGACTTTGAGGATGTTGAGATAGCCACGCCGATGGGACGCGAAGTTCTCGTCAATGTACAAGCATCTGGCCTGTGCCACACCGACCTGTTGTTTGCAACTCACGAAATTGTCGCTACGCCAGCGGTGCTTGGTCACGAGGTTGCGGGGATCGTGGCTGCAGTGGGTCCGGATGTCGCGCAATTCCATGTGGGAGATCACGTCGTAGGTTCGCTGGCGCAGTCGTGTGGAGTGTGCGCTAGGTGTCTGTCAGGCTGTTCCTTCCAGTGCAAGTATCCGGACTCGACGCTGCGCCGACCGGCTGACCCCCCGCGACTCAGCCGCAATGGAGATGCTCTTTCCCAGGGCTTCGGACTGGGTGGCTTCGCCGAACAGGCGCTCGTCCACGAAAACCAACTCGCCGTTGTGCCCAAGGAACTCCCATTCGCCCAGGCTGCACTGCTCGGCTGCGGCGTTGTAACCGGGGCCGGCTCTGTCTTGAACACCGCGAATGTTAGTGCTGGGGACACGGTCGTGATCTTCGGTGCAGGAGGGGTTGGGCTCAACGCCGTTAGTGGGGCGCGCATCGCTGGTGCATCGAGGATCGTCGTCATCGACATCCAGGCGAAACGACTCGACGAGGCCAAACGGTTCGGCGCGACCGATGTCATCGATTCCACTAAAACCAAGCCTGTCGAGGCCGTCCGTGATCTCCTTCCTGGAGGAGCTGACCACGTCTTCGACTTCGTAGGGCAGAAAGCAGTCGCGGAACAGGGGCTCGCAATGCTCGGTGTCGGCGGAGGGCTTTATCTGGTCGGGGTAGCGAGGCCGGATGTCGATATCGGAGTGAACATCTTTAACGCGATCGCGGGACAGAAGCGCGTTCAAGGCGTGAACTTCGGCTCAACCAATGCCAAGCACGACATCCCGATGTACGCGGAGCTCTACCTGCAAGGCCGAATGAATCTAGATGACCTCGTTTCAAGAACGATTTCGCTGCGTGAGGTGAACGAAGGTTACGCGGCGCTAAAGGACGGCTCGCTTACGCGTGTCGTCGTTACTTCGTTCTAACTGCAAACTCCAATATAAGGAGCAACGCCATGCCCGCAATCATGGAGAAAGGCACGATCAAGACGCTCACAACGCACTACATTGATGGAGCGTTCATTGAATCCCATGGCCGACAGGTCATGGACATCATTAAACCGACCAACGGGCAAGTGATCGCACGCGTCACACTGGGAGACGAGGAAGATACACGGCGTGCAATCGCTGCGGCCAAGCGCGCATTCGCCAGTTTCAGCCGGACAAGCAAGGAAGAGCGCTTGCTTTACTTGCGCCAACTACACAAGGCTGTGTCCGACCGCGTCGACGATCTAACAGCTGTCATGATCGAAGAGTACGGCGGAGTTGCCCAGTTCGCCCGGCTTATTGTGGAGTCCGGGATCAACGCCTTCGCAGCCGCTGAGAAGGGGCTTCTAGAGCTGCCGTTAACACAAAGCTGGGGGAAGACGACGGTCACGCTGGAGCCGGTCGGCGTTGCCGGGCTGATCACGGCCTGGAATGCGAATGCGCTGTTTATTTGCCTGAAGCTGGCATCGGCGGTGGCGGCAGGTTGTACGGTCGTCACCAAGCCGAGCGAGATGAGCTCGCTACAGACCCGGGTGATGGTTGAGGCTCTGAACGCGGCGGGACTCCCCAAGGGTGTCTTCAACGTGGTGACGGGCCTCGGCACCGTAGTCGGCGCTGAGCTCGTGCGCAATCCCGACGTCGCGAAAATTTCGTTCACAGGTTCGGTTGCCGTCGGCGAACAGATCATGCGCGATGGCTCTGAGACGATGAAGCGTGTGACGCTCGAACTGGGCGGGAAATCTCCCACAATACTGCTCGACGACGCCGCGCTAGACAAGGCCATCCCGTCGGCTCTCACTTTGGCCTTTATGAATAGTGGCCAAGCTTGCGCTGCCGGAACGCGCCTTCTCGTGCCGAAGAGCCGGCTCGAAGAAGTGAAGCGGGCCATACGGGATGCGATGCGTGCCTTCACGGTCGGCGATCCAGCCGATCCCAACGTCATGGTTGGACCAATGGTGTCTCAGAAGCAGTACGAGCGCGTGGAATCCTACATTCGCAAAGGCATTGAAGAAGGCGCCGAAGTGCTGGTCGGCGGAGAAGGTCATCCGAAAGGTCTCGAAGCGGGTTACTACGTTAAGCCTACGGTGTTTGCCAATGTGACGAACGACATGACAATCGCTCAAGAAGAGATCTTCGGCCCCGTGCTCAGCGTGATTGCTTACGACTCTGAGGACGAAGCGATCCGCATTGCCAATGACTCAAAGTACGGTCTCCATTCGGCAGTGCTGGGGACTGACCTGCAGCGCGCCCGTCGGGTGGCTTCTCAGCTGCGGGCGGGCCGCGTAGTGATCAACAACATGACCGACGATCCCCAGGCGCCATGGGGCGGGTTCAAGTACTCGGGCGTCGGCCGCGAATATGGCAGGTACGGAATTGAAGCGTTTCTAGAGGCAAAGGCGATTCTTGAGTGACGGGTCTCGCCGGACGAAACGAATGAAAGGAGCGTCTATGTGCAAGCACGTCGCCATCTCACCCGAGGAAGCAGCAGATCGTCTCGCCATTCGAGAGCTTGTCGAAGCCTACGCGCATTGCGCGGATCGTCGTGATGCGAAGGGCCAGATGGCTCTGTTTACCTCAGACACGCATTTCGTGGTCTACATGAATGCCAAGGACCCGAAGCCTTCGCAGGAGCTGCATTCGCGCGAGGCGCTCGCTTCCGTCTTCGCGGATCTCAACAAGTACGCAGCCACTATGCACTTCCTTGGACAGACCACGGTCCTCACGCTGACCAGCGACCGAGGCACAGGGGAAACTTATTGCATGCCCCATCACCTTACCGTTGACGGCGGAAAGCGACAGCTCATGATCGCTGCCCTCCGTTATTACGACACTTTTGTGAAAGTGGATGGCGCGTGGTTGTTTGCGGAACGCTCGCTGCACGTTGACTGGATCGAGGAGCGGATTCTCTCATGATAACGACTAAAAAGGCGGATTCGGGGGCCTCGATGGCGGTTCCCGCTCTCGGCCAAAAGCGTCTCGTCATTGTGGGCGCGACTGGAATGGTCGGGGGATACGCGGTTCGCTCTGCGCTCAACAACTTGGCCGTGAAGAGCGTCACTTCGATTGGGCGCAAGAGACTCGGCATCACGCACCCCAAGCTGAAAGAGGTTCTCCATCAAAACTTCGCAGACTGTTCCCCACTCGCAGATGTCCTCTCAGCTCAGGACGCGGTGGTCTATTGCTTAGGAAGCTACACCGGGTCGGTATCGGACGAGCAATTGCGCGTCATAACCGCTGACTATACGATCGAATTCGCACGAGTTTTCCGCGGCAGCAGCCCTAACGCCGGATTCTCGTTTTTGAGCGGGAACGGCGCCGACCCGTCGGGACGAAGCCGGCTTGCCTTCGCACGCTACAAGGGACAAGCCGAGAATGCGCTACTAGCAACCGGGTTCCCCCGCGTTTACATCTTCCGGCCCGCGTATATCTATCCCGTTGAACCGCGAAGGGAACCGAATTTCAGCTACCGTTTATTACGTGCGATCTACCGCGTCTTTCGGGTGCTGGTTCCTAACCAAGTAATTCGCGCTGACGACCTTGGCCGGGCCATGGTGGATGTCGCCATCAGCGAGACAAGGGAATCCCGAAACATGGTTTTAGAGAACCGTGACATTCGAGCGATGGTCGAGTCCCTTCGTCGCGCTGCCGTGCGAGGTTGAGTCGCCCATGAATCAACCAAGCACGTGAGGTGCAGTCAAACTTGCTGAGAGTGGACCTTCTCCTCCGCAAGACTTTCGGCGCGTCTACCGATGTTCTTAAGCACTCATCAAACGTGCCTTCCAGGATGTCTCTGTAGAAGAGCTGCTCCAGCATAAAACGCGGACTGGCATGGGGCCGCTCAACTCTGCTCCATTAGCGCGGCAGCGCGCTTGCCGACTTTCTTGAGCTTCACTTCAAGGCCGCGAAGCTCCTCGGGGCTCAGTTCGGAGAACACTCTCTTCATCTGCCCGGAGTGCTTTCGAAAGGCGGAAACAATGAGATCCTTGCCGCGTGGGGTGAGGGCAACGATGCGGACGCGCCGGTCTTCCGTGCTCTCGACCCGGGTTACCAAGCCCTTCGCGAAGAGACGGTCCACAGCGACACTAATCGAGCCTGGGGTCAGATCGACGATTGGGCCTATCGTATTGACGGGCAAAGGCCCTTTGTTGAGCAGGAGTTCCAGCACGCCGAAATCCGAGAGGCCGAGTCCGGTCTCTTCAATACCAGCGGTTGCGTACCTTGTCAGGGCGCGCATCGCCCTCATCATTACTAACCAGACGTGGTCCGTCCCTTGATTGCCTCGGGTCATAAAAAACCTGAGTCTCCCAGAAGTATACATCATCAACTATATTGACCTCAATATACATGACGCCAATGCGCTGGCGCCGATCGAAAAGGAGAACCGGTTATGAGAACCGCATCCGTAATCGCCCGATATCTGGCGGGCGTGATCTTCCTTATTATGGGGCTGAATGGCTTCCTGCACTTCATTCCCTTTCCCCCGCCGCCGGGCATCGCTGGACAGTTCATGGATGCCCTTTATGTCTCGCATTACCTGTGGGTGATCTTCGCGTTTCAGGTCATCGCAGGTGTACTTCTGCTGGTCAACCGCTACGTACCGTTGGCGGTGGCACTGCTGGCACCAGTGATTGTCAACATCCTTACTTTCCACGCTTTGATGGCACCGAGCGGGCTTCCGCTGGCCCTCTTCGTGGCTGTACTGTGGGCGGTGATCTTCATCGACGTGAGACCGGCATTTTCCGGGTTGTTCCAGTCACGCTTGCAGACGCGGGCCTGACCGCAGGAGAAAGGAACAAGAACATGGCACAAGAGCTCACCGTCGTCGTCACGGGATCCACGGGTAAACAAGGCGGCGCCGTGGCGCGGGGCCTCCTTGAGCGAGGCCACAAGGTCCGCGCCGTCACCCGCGACCCAAACTCAAGCCAGGCCAAGTTGCTGGCGAACGCTGGGGCGACGCTGGTTGCGGCGTCGCTCGCAGACACTGCGGCGGTGATGAAAGCGCTCGAAGGAGCAACCTCTCTCTTCGCGATGACGACGCCGTTCGGAGGTACGGCCCTCGAGACACGACAAGGTGTCGTGGCCGCTGACGCGGCCAAGACAGCAGGCGTGCATCTCGTCTTCACTTCTGTCGGCAACGCCGACCGACAGACGGGCATTCCGCACTTCCACAGCAAGTACGAGGTCGAAAAGCATATCGCCAAAATCGGCGTCCGGGCAACGATTCTCGCGCCTGTTGCCTTCATGGAGAACCTCTATTTCATAAAGGAGCAGCTCGCTAAGGGAATCTATGCGGCGGCGCTGCCGCCGACACGGGCGCTCGCGCAAGTTGCCGTCGCGGACATCGGGGCGGTAGCCGTTCGCGTCCTCGAGGACGCCGGTCGCTTCACCGGCAAGCGCTTC
>Ga0209698_10008294_pt1 | contig 10750 bp, 4 predicted proteins | sample LitLauG_LLR_2012_FD_187203 | JGI IMG/M metagenome (GOLD analysis project Ga0209698, IMG submission 187203) | Freshwater sediment microbial communities from Pennsylvania, USA - Little Laurel Run_MetaG_LLR_2012 (SPAdes) (version 2) | ecosystem: Environmental > Aquatic > Freshwater > Creek >... | reverse complement strand
CCGCCCCCGCGCCGCCGCTGGACCCGCCGGGCGTGAACCCCGGGTCCCACGGGTTGCGGGTGGCGCCGAAGCGCAGGTTCTCGGTGACGCTGATGGAGCCGAACTCGGGGGTGTTGGTCCGGCCGCACAGGATGAATCCGGCGTCGAGGTAGGCCTGGGGCGCCAACTCCGTCACGTCCATCGGACCGTCGGCCGTGCCCCAGGAGCCGTTGGTGTTGGGCTGGCCGGCCACCGGCACCAGGTCCTTGATGGGCATGGGCACCCCGGCGAAGGGAGGCAGGTCGTCGGCACCGGCGGCGATGCGCTCGCCGAGCGCTCGGGCCTCGGCCCGGGCCTCGTCGTCGTTGCGCCAGACGACGGCGTTGAGCTCCGGGTTGCGGGCGTCGATCCGGGCCAGGCAGGCGTCGAGCACCTCGAGGGGGCTGACCTCCTTGGCCCGGATGGCGGCAGCGGTGTCGATGGCGGAAGCGAACTCGTCCATGGGTGCACCGTACGCCAGGCCGGGGTGGTCCGGCATGCCGAACGGGTGGGATGCGGTGCGGTCCGCACGGCACGCTGCGCAGGTGTGGCACGGTGGACCATGGTCGCCTACGAGCGGTTCGCCGCCTTCTACGACGTGGTCATGGACGACCCGGGGCCCAGAGCCGCACGGGTGGACGCAGCCATCGAGCAGTACCGGCCCGGAGCCGAGTCGCTGCTCGAGCTCGGGTGCGGCACCGGCTCCATCCTGGCCCGGCTCACCTGCGGGGCGGCACTGACCGGTCTCGACCATTCGCCTGAGATGCTGGCGGTCTGCGCGGCCAAGGTACCCGGGGCCCGGCTGGTGGAGGGCGACATGCGCTCGTTCGACCTCGACCAGCGGTTCGACGTGGTGGCATGCGTGTTCGACTCGATCAACCACCTGCTCGACGTGGCGTCGTGGGAGTCGCTGGTGGCCTGCGTGGAGCACCACCTGACCGAGGGTGGGCTCTTCGTGTTCGACGTCAACTGCGTGGGCGAGCTCCGACGGCTGGGGGACGAACCGCCGTGGGTCTACGACTTCGACGGCGGGACGGCGATCATCGACGTCACCTTCGCCGGCACCGACGAGGGGCTCGGGTTGACCGACTGGGACATCCGGATCTTCGAGCGGGTGACCGCCACCCGGTTCGAGCTCCACCACGAACGGATCGGCGAGCTGGGGCTGCCGCTCGACCAGGTCCGCCGGTTGGTGGCCGACCGGTTCGAGCTGCTCGAGGAAGTCGACGAGGACGGGTTGCCGGCCTCCGACGACTCGGTCAAGGCCTACTACGCACTCCGCAGGCGGGACTGAGCGTCAGGCTCCTGGCCAGAGCCGGTCCCGCAACCCCGATGCACGGGCGACGGGGCGGGTCACGGCGAGCCGGATGATCGCTTCGGAGCCGACGACGGTGACCTCGGGTTTGCCCCGGGTGACCGCCGTGTAGAGGAGCTCACGGGTGAGGATGGGTGAGTCCGCCGTCGGCAGCGCCACCACCGCATGGGCGAATTCGGACCCCTGGCTCTTGTGGATGGTCATGGCCCACCACGGCTCCCACTCACCCAGGCGGGCCGGGGCCAGGAGCCGGGTCTGCCCGGCCCCGCCCATCGCCACCCAGGACCGGGACCCGTCGTGGACGACGACGCCGACGTCTCCGTTCGCCAGCCGGTTGATCGGGTCGTTCCCGGTCACCATCACCGGGGTACCGACCCGGGGCCACCCGCCCCGCCGGTGCGAGGGGACGTCGGCGCGGACCGCGTCGGCGATCAGGTCGCTCCAGGCGAAGAGCCCGTTCGGGCCGTGGCGGACGGCGGCGAGCACCTTGATCCGCTGGGCGGCATCGAGGGCGTCGGACCCGCGTCCGTCGAGCGCGCACCCGACAACGGCACGAGCCCCGTCCACGACGTCGGCGCGGAGCGCACCGATCGCAGGCACATCGTCGGGTCGCACCCAGTGCACCTCCCCGTCGGCGGTTGCCAGCAGACCGATCGTCTCGTCCGCGTCGCCCCGGCGGATGGCCAGCGCCAGCGCGGCCATTGCCGATCGGGACCGGAACCGGTGGCCGCGCACCAGCTCGGTCACCCGACCGGCGAGCGGCTCGACGCCGGTCCCCCGGCCGGGATCGTCCGGGCCCACCATGTCACCCATGACGGTTCCCGCCTCGATGCTGGTCAGCTGGAAGGGATCCCCCACCAGCACGAGCCGGGCATCGGTCCGCACCGCGTCGAGCAGCCGGGCCAGCATGGGCAGCGAGACCATCGAGGTCTCATCGATGATCACCAGGTCGAAGGGGACCGGATCGTCGTGGTCGTGGCGGAACCCGGTACGACCGCGGGCGCCCAGCAGCCGGTGGATGGTGGTGGGGACGGTCGCGGCCAACTGCTCGGCCAGTGCGCCGTCGATCCCCCCGTCGGCCTGCAGCTCGGCGACCCGCTCCAGGATCGACTCCCGCATCCGGTTGGCCGCCTTGCCGGTGGGCGCGGCCAGCGCGGCGCGCAGCACACGACCCTGCCGTGCCGCCACACCGTGGGCGGCGACCAGCACCCTGGCCACGGTGTGGGTCTTGCCGGTGCCCGGACCACCGGCGATCACCGTCACCGGATAGGTGAGCGCCCGCTGGGCGGCACGTCGCTGCTCGTCGGGGGGGACCCGACCGTCACCGTCCGTGTCCCCGGGTCCGAACACGGCGTCGAGCGCCTCGCGCCGGTACCGCTCGAGCTCCGGCGCGTCGACACGATCATCGGGGGTGCCGCGCCGCGCACCGAGCTGCCCGGCGACCGACACCTCGAAGGCCCAGTACCGCTGCAGGTAGACGCGGCTGCCGGCGAGCACCAGGGGGCGCAGCGGTGCCTGGTCGGCGCGCGCTTCGGGGGCCACGAGGGCCGACCGGGTCAACTCGTCGCGCCAGACGTCCGGGTCCGGTAGGGACACCGCCGGCGCACGACTCCCCTCGTCCCGGGATGCCGCGAGCTGGCGTCCGACCTGACCCAGCTCGAGGCACACGTGTCCAAGGCGGGTCGCCCGGGCCACCAGCGCCAGCGCCAGGACCGCTCCGTCCGTCGCCGACTCCCCCTGTTCGTCGAGCGCCCGGATGGCCGCCGTGACCAGCTGCGTCTCGAACCGCCCGACGATGCCAGCAGCGATGCACTCCGCCAGCACCGCGTCCGCGGGCGCGGTCGACCAACCCCGTGGTGCCTGTCCGTCCCCGGTCACGGACCCGGCCGATCCACCGCTGCGCCGGCCAGCAGCGCACTCAGGTCGACGACGAGCTCGGAGGGGAGCTCCCAGGTGAACACGCCGTTGGGCTGCCCCCCGGTGCGGGCGACGTCCCGGCCGGTCATGCCGCGGACGAACAGGTAGGCGGCACCCGCCACACGACTCACCGGTCCGTCGCCGGGCAGGCGCCACCGGAGGTAGCGGTGGAGGGCCACGGCGTACAGCAGGGCCTGCAGCGGATAGTGGTGGTCCGCCATGGCCGCGGCCATCCGGGACTGGCCGTAGTCGTCGGGTCGGGCGCCCTCGCCCCACCGGCGCAGCTGGTTCGTCTTGTAGTCGGCAACCACGAACCGTCCGGTGGGGTCGTCTCCCTCCACACGGGCGACCAGGTCGATCGACCCGGTCAGGTAGCCGGCCAGCCGGACGTCGATCACTCCGGCCGCGATGTCGCCCGCCCACGACCCGAGCGGATGCCCCGGGGGCAGGTGGTCGGCCACCAGCCTCCCGACGTCCCGTACGGTCGGAGGACGGGCCTGGTGGCCGATGCGGAGGTCGAAGGCCAGCTCGTCCAACCGGTCGCCGGGACGGATCCCGGCCAGGGGCCGGTCGTCGAAGAGCGGCCCGAGCGGCGTTTCGATGGCGGCGCGCAGCCCGTCGACGAGGTGGCGACGGGCGTCGATCTCCGGGGGGGCGAGCCCGTCGAGGTCGATGCCCGCCCGCGCCGCCTGTCCGACGAGCGCGGCATCGATCTCGGACCCGAGGTCCGTGGCGGCGAAGTCCACGTGCTCGAGCACGCCGTGGACGAACGTCCCGAACGCGGTGCCAGCCCGGAGCGGGCCCAGCAGTCCCTCCGCCAAGGGGGTTCCGGACTCCGGTGGGGGCGACGTCCCACCACCGGCCAGGCCGGGGTAGCCGGACTCCCCGGAGGAGTCCTCGTCGGCGGCCCCTGCGTCCGATCCCGACTCGTCGTAGGGATCGGAGTCGGCCTCGGTCACGTGCTGGGTGATCGACGAGAACGACCAGCGGTGGATCAGACGTGGGAGGTCGACGACGAACGGGGTGGTCGCCAGTCCCGCCTGCTCCGGAGGCGCCACCTCGTCCACCCAGGACGGCATGGGCCCGGGGCGCGGATCGATGATCGACACCGCGATCGCCCCGTCCGTGCCGGCCGCCATCGGAGCCAGTGCCTCGGCGACGTGGTCCTCGTCGGGGATCGTGCACACACCCGACCGGAACTCGTCCGGGTCCAGCATCCCCGTGTCGGGGTCCCGGGCGAACAGGAACCGGCTGAGCGGATTCTTCTTGCTGCCGGGTCCGTTGGCCCACCACACCGCCGTGTGGTGACGGGCCCGGGTCAGCGCGACATAGAGGAGGCGTAGTCGTTCACCCGAGTACTCCTCGTCCGACCGCTCCTTGCGGCGGGCCGCGGTGGTCGGATCCGGCCAACAGGTCCCCTTGGCCAGGTCGAGGGTCCGGAGGTTGGTGGTCGGATCGGTGCAGACCACCGCCTCGGCACTCTTTCCGTTGCGCCACAGCATCGGCAGGCACACCACGGGGAACTCGAGACCCTTGGCCTTCCAGATCGTCATGATCTGGACCGCGTCGGCCTCGGACTCGATGCGCCGGGCCACCACATCGCCGTCCACGTCGGCGTCGCCGGCCGCCTCGGGCGCAACGTCGAGGAGCGCCTGCAACCCGGCGATGCCCGACATGCCGTTCGGTGCGTTGGCACAGAGGAACTCGGCGAGGTGGTCCAGGTCGGTCACGTGCCGGTCCCCCTCGAACCGCCCGAGGAGTCGGGCGACCACCCCTGTGGTCGCCCAGACCTGGGCCAGCACCTCGGCGACCGGGTGATCGGCGAGTCGGATGGCCCAGTTCGCGAGCCGTTCCTGGAGGTCGGCCAACCGGTCGTCGGAGGTCGCCGCCACCTCCTCGGCCGTGTAGGCCTCGAACCATGTCAGGGCGTAGGCCCGGACCCGGCGCAGGTCCGAGGGCTTCTCCATGGCGTACAACAGGATCCGCAGGTGGTCGGCGGCCCATGACGACAGCACGCTCCCGGCCCCGGCGATGACCGCCGGGACTCCTTGGCGCCACAGCGCCGACTGGGCGGTGCGGGCGTGGGCGTTGGATGCCACCAGCACGGCGACGTGCTGCGGACGGAGACGCACCGGGGTCGGGTCATCCTTGTCCGTGGGGATCCAGGCGCTGTCCAGCAGCTCGCGGATGTGGGCCACCATGTCCCGTTCGATGATCCGGCCCGATTTCGGCGTATCCAGTGCTTTCCCCTTGCGGGGGAACTCCGAGCCGACCGGCACGCGTACCTCCAGGCCCGGGTACGGCTTGCCGGAACCGTCGGTCATCTGGACGGCTCGATGCTCCTCGGTCGGCCCGACCTCCACGTAGCGGATCGACGGGCTGCCGAACGTGGCACCCGCGAGGAAGCGGTGCTGTGCCCGCATCACCCGTCCGTCCGATCGCCAATTGGTGTCGAGGGTGAACCTCCGGATGCCCGTGGACGGATCCACCGCTCCGAGGTAGACGTCGACGTCCGCCCCCCGGAACCGGTAGATGGCCTGCTTGGGGTCGCCGACCAGCACCAGCGCGCCACCGCCCGCTGCCGCGCCGAAGAGGGTGGAGAATATGTCCCACTGGACGGCGTCGGTGTCCTGGAACTCGTCGATCAGGATGACCGTGAACCGGCTGCGGAGCGCCTCGAGCACCGCGTGCGACGACGGGCGGTGGAGGGCGTCCCGCAGTTGGGTCAGCACGTCGTCGAAGCCCATGGTGGCGGAGCCGACCCGGCGGTCGGACAGATTGGCGACGGACTGGACCACCAGTTCCTGGAGCCGGATCTGTTCCGCCAGGGCGTTCGGCGTGCCCGGCGCCGGCTGGATGTCCATGTCCGGTGCCCCGACCGCGAGCTCCGTCACCGTGACCAGCTGGTCGAGCGTCGGGAGTTCCGCCCCCGGGATGCCGCTGACCGAGGCCGCGGCCAGTGCGTCGGCGCAGGCCTGCGACACGAGCGTCGAGCGCTCCGTGGTGAGCCGGACGTCGGGGTCGATCGCCGAGGAGATCCCGAGTGTCGTACGGAGCTGGGCGGCGAAGCTGTGCATGGTGGAGATGGCTGCCGCGTCGAAGTCCGACACGGCCCGTTCCAGATTGGCGAGGCGCACCGGCACGTCGTCCTCCGCCAGGTGGGCCGACAGCCGGTCGGCATCCCGGAGGTCGATGTCGCCCCGGAGCACGGCGGCCGACTGGACCATCTGCTCGCGGATCCGTGAGCGGAGCTCGGCGGTGGCGGCCCGGGTGAAGGTCACGATCAGCAGTTCGGACGGGGCGAACCCTTCCTCGGCGAGGTAGCGGGTGGCGAGCGCGGCGAGCGTGTACGTCTTCCCGGTCCCGGCGCTGGCCTCGATGGCCACCCGGCCGCTGGGCAGCCTGCCGAGCACGTCGAACGGCTCCTCCGACGGCGTCACGACGCATCCTCGCAGGTCGACGCGACCGTGCCCCACAGGTGACGGGCGTACCGTTCCGCCCGACCGGTGCCGGCCGCACCGTCGGGGTCGTCAGGTCGACACGGGATGTCTTCGAGCTCGTCGACCTCGATGTCCCCGAACACCAGGCGGACCGCAGGCTTGGTGGCGTCCCCCCTTCCGTCGTGGGACTTCCACGAACCGTCTCCGGACGTGTCCGCGTGCTGGGCCGGCGAATACCCGGCGAAGAGGGGGAGGGGCTCGGCACTGCCCCTGCGGAAGAGGTCGACGGCGACCTCCAGGGCCCCCAGCGCTGCGGCGCGCCGCGCCTCCACGGGCTCGGCGTCACCGGTCGACGGCAGGGTGACCACCAGGTCGATCGGCTTCGGCTTGGTGCGCTTGTCCTTGGCGCGCGTCACGACGAGGGACCGCCAGTCACCGGACGGGTCGTCGGCCACCAGCGCCATGAGGTCCAGCCACGCGCCGAGGCGGTCGGTGGCCTTCGGCCGCGTGAACCGGATCGCCCCGGGACCGCGTTCCGGGCCGTCGAGGCGTAGCGGGATCGATCCGACGATCCGCGTACCGTCGCGGAGCTCGATGTCGACCTCCTGGTCGACCGGCGCTCCCGGCGCCAGGCCGCGAGTGCCGGCCAGTTGCTCGAGGGAGTCGATCTCGGCCAGGAGATCGTCCACCGTCCGGTCCTCGAGCACGCCGGGAGGGAGCGCGCCCCTCGCCCGCTCGACGATCCGCCACGTGTCGTCGTCGACCCCCCTCGCCCGCGCCTCGAGGAGGTCCTGTCCGAGCCCGTGCAGCTCGAGCCCGCTGGGTGACACCGGCAGGACCGTGTCGGCCTCCTCCGCGGGCCTCGGCAGGGTCACGTCCAGCGTCCGCTGGAGGAACCATCCGATCGGATCGAGGAGGAACGACCGCAGGTCCGAGAGCGGGACCACCTCGAGGTCGGCGACATCGAGCCCGTGATCGAGGAACGGCTCACGCCGTTCCGGTCGGGTTCGCCGGTGTTCGGCGCCGAGGAGGTCGCTCCGATCGAAGCTCCAGATCACGCCGTCGACCAGCCCACCGCGGATGAGGCAGCGTTCGTCGAACGGGTGGCGGGGATGAGCGGTCTCCAGCCGACGGGCGAGTGCGGATCGGTCATCGCCCGGCGGGGCCAGCGCCAGCAGCGCGTCGAACAGCTCGGCGGCCGGCACCACGCGTGGCACGACGTGATTGGACCGCACGTCGCGGCCGTCCCTGACCACCACGAGGTGGTCGGTGGCGGCCAGGACGGTCTCGAGCAGCGCCTGCCGGGACTCGGAACGGGTGTCCGGATCCCCGAGTTGGGGTGCCGCCGCCATCAGGTCGGCGGCATCGGGTGCCGACGACGTGACGAAGTCCTGGTCGAGACCGAGGACGCAGACGACCCGGAACGGCACCCAGCGCAGTGGCGTCATCGACGTCACGGTGATGCCGCCGCGGAAGAAGTCCGGACGTCCGGGTTCGGCGTCGAGGTGCCCCTCGATCAGGCGCCGGACGTCGAGCAGGTCGAGTCCGCACGCCGGATCGCCGCTCGCCCCGCCGGCGTCCTCGAGCAGCGAGTCGAACACGACCTGCAGCGCATCGAACTGCCACTGCGCCTGGCTCGGTGCCCGCATCAGGTCGGAGCAGGCGCTGCGGAGCGTCCGGACCCACTCGTCCAGCGTCGGGCGCCCGTCGGTCCGGCCAGCGGTGCGCCATTCGGCCAACGATGCGAGCCGGGCCATGATGTCGGCGAACGATCCGAGCACCTCGGCATCGCCGCCGTCCACCCCGAACGGAGCGATGCCGCCGATCGCGAGCCGTCCGTCCGCGTCGGAGGTGGCCGCACCGAGGAGCAGTCGGTCCAGAGCCGCCTGCCACGTGTTGGCGACCACGGCGTCGGGGATGCCGAACCCCGCACGGTGGCCCGGATCGAGCCCCCAGCGCACATTGGTGTCGGTCGCCCAGTCCGCGATGGTGGCGAGCGCAGACTCGTCGAACCCGAATCGCTCGCGCACCGGACCCAACGACACGAAGTCCAGCAGCTCGGTGAGCTCGAACCGACCGGACACCAGGGCCAAGAGGGCCGACGTCGCACCCAGCACCGGGTTGGCGGTACGGATCGACCGGTCGGCGATGCGGTAGCGGAGCCGCGGATCCCTCGACGGACCGGTCGGCTCGGGCGCGACCGGTGCGGCCGAACCGAACACCGCCTCGATCAGCGGGGCGAACCGCTCCAGGCCCGGACACACCACGAGGACGTCCTCCTCCGTCAGTCCCGACGCTCCGTCGTTCAACAGGTGGAGGAGCGCGTCCCTGGCCACCTGGACCTGACGCATCGGGCCGAAGCACGAGTGGAACTGGACCGAGCGGTCGTCGTCATCCACAGGGGCCGGTTCCGACACCCGGTTGGACCGGATGTCCGCTTGGAGCCTTCCGAGGAGTGTGTCCGGTGCGGGCCCGCCGAGCTGCGGTGGACCTGCGACGACGGTGGTCGGTCCCGCCTGTGCTTCGCCCAGCAGCACCGCCGTCTCCCGGGGCAGACGGCCCCACGTGCGGAGCAGCGGCTGCACGGCGAGCGCGCCGGTCGGGTCGGCGGCGCGCAGTCGTCGGTCGTGTGGCGGGACCGTGGACCGCTCGCGCCGGAGCGCCTCCACCTCGAACCGGTGGGGCTCCAGCAGGAACAGGTGGACGTCCCGGTGGGCGCCGACGGCGTCCACGAGGTCGAGGAATCCGTGCCCGGGCAGGGTGGTGAACCCGAAGAAGAGCAGACGGGACGGGAGGTCGACCAGGCGTGGGTCGTCACGGACGGCGCCGAGCAGATCGGCCATCCGTTCCGGTGGGCTGTCCGACCCGATGGACCCCCGCAGGCAGGACCACAGCTCCCCCTGCCAGCGCGAGTGCTCCGGAAGGCCCTGCAGGTTGCCGTCCAGCCACTCCCCACGCGCCCACGCCCGGACCATCTCGGGGCGATGCAGGTGGTACCGGTCGAACAGGTCGGCCACCGCCCGGACCCGGGTGAACCGGGACCCGCCGTCCGGAAGCTCGGTGAACGACGGGAGACGGTCGGTCCCCGCGTACTCGTCGAACAGGGAGAGCAGCGGCCACACCATCCGATCCACCGTCCAGGGGTCGGTGCCCGCCCCGGTCCCCGCATCGAGTACGGCCTGACGCAGTGTGCCCGGATAGGCCCGGACGAAGTTGGCGGCGACCCCGTCACCCGTCGCCGGGTCGGAGGCACCGAGGTAGCGGGCCAGTTCCAACGTCACCCAGCGTCGCATCCCATCGGAGGGGACGGCCAGCCACTCGGGGGATATCGGGTCGCCCGGATCGTCGGTCAGGACCTCGGCCAACCGCCTGGCCAACGGCTCCGAGCGATCGGCCGAGTAGAGATGCACCACAGAGGGGGACCTTACTCATGGGGTGCGACAGCCGACCGGGAGCGGGATCCCGCCGCCGGCGGACCTGAGGTGACACGATTGGTCCGACGGGCCGACGGGCGGTTCGTCGAGCTCTGGAGGTCACCGTGGGTCATCTGTTGGCAGCCACCTCATCGGCCGGCACGGGCCTCGGCCTGATCGTCTTCCTGTTCCTGTACGTGCTCTTCACACTGCCCGTCTGGGGGACCTACCAGAAGGCCTCCCCCCAGGGCGAACCGGCCTGGTCCGCATTCGTGCCGATCTACCAGTTCATCGTGCTGCTCCGGATCGCCGGACGGCCGAAGACCTGGGCCTGGTTCCTCCTCTTCTACATCCTCGGCATCTTCCTGCCGGTCATCGGGCTCATCCCGCTCCTGGTGGTCTCGATCATCGTGCTCAACGACGTGTCCAAGAGCTTCGGGCACGGCGGCGGGTTCACCGTCGGCCTGGTGCTGCTCCCGTGGATCTTCTGGTTCATCCTGTGGCTGGGCAAGAGTCAGTACCACGGGCCGGTGGCGCTCGCCGGGGCCGCGCCCTACGGCGGGTACCCCCAGCCGGGCTACCCGCCGACCGGGTACACCCAGCCCGGCTACCCGCCGCCTCCGACCCCCGGTGGGTACGCACCCCCG
>Ga0209698_10008293_pt1 | contig 10750 bp, 9 predicted proteins | sample LitLauG_LLR_2012_FD_187203 | JGI IMG/M metagenome (GOLD analysis project Ga0209698, IMG submission 187203) | Freshwater sediment microbial communities from Pennsylvania, USA - Little Laurel Run_MetaG_LLR_2012 (SPAdes) (version 2) | ecosystem: Environmental > Aquatic > Freshwater > Creek >... | reverse complement strand
CACAAAGACCAGCAGGAGCCAGTCAAAATCGCGATATGAAACGTAACGGCTCATGAGTACCGCGTACCCAGTACCGAGTACCGAGCAACAACCTCCGGTTTAGATATGGTATTCATCGCTAACTTCTTTAGTGAAAACTCGCACATTCGATCGGTACTTGGTACTCGCAACTCGGTACTAATTCATTCCGGGCGCCGCCACAGCCGCGATCGGCCGCTTCTTCGCCGTATCGATAACGAACCGTCCAGCCTGGAGCCGGTCTCTACTTTCGTCGGAATCCGGCACCGTCCAGACTGCGCCGATCTCCACTTTCCCGCCATTCTTCGGCTGAGGTTGATCGGCCATCTTCGGCGGGATGCGTTGCTGCTTGTCGACGTAAGCCTTGATTACTTTCGCTGCCGTGCGAGCAGCCAGGTATCCGTGCTCGCCCTCCTCGAGAAGCGTGCAGACTACAATTTCTGGATTCCTTCGCGGTTCCACCCCGACGAACCATCCGTTGTCCTTAAACTTCGCTTTGCCCTCGGCCCCCAGCTTGGCTTTGAGGGCGTTGCTGATCGTCTGGGCGCTTCCCGTCTTCCCGGCGAAATCAATGTTCTGCAGGTGAGAAAGGGCCGCTGTGCCGCCCGGATTCACCACCGCGGCCATGGCGTCTGTGATGATTTCCCAATTCTTCGGATCGATCTGAATTGTCACTGCGTCCGGCACGTTCGACGCCTGAACAACTCCGGGCGGCAGATCCGACGGATTCGCCACGCGCGGCCGTACCATCCGTCCGCCGCTCGCAATCGCGCCGATCGCGCGCGCCATCTGGATTGGAGTCGCCGCCACCGCTCCCTGTCCGATACCCACCGAAATCGTCTCGCCCGCAAACCACTTCTGTTTGAAATTGCGGATCTTCCACTCTTCTGACGGCATCACGCCGCTGACTTCCTGCGGCAAATCAATGCCCGTCTTTTGGCCGAGACCGAGTTTGGTCGCATATTCGGCGATCTTCTCAATCCCCAGTTTCTGGGCGAGCGTGTAGAAGAAAACGTCGCACGACTGATAGATCGCCTTGCTGATGTCGACCACGCCATGTACGCGGTGCTCCGCCACCACCCAACACTTGAAATAGCGCCCGTAAAATTCCGCTCCACCGTTACAGGTGACGTGCATGTCCTCCGCAATGCCTTCCTGCATTCCGGCGGTGGCCATGATGATTTTGAACGTTGACCCCGGAGCCAGTTGCGCCTGGATGGCTTTATTCAGCAGCGGCTTGTCGGGATCGTTCACCAGCTTGTTCCACTCGTCGCGTGAGATGCGCACCGAGAAATCATTTGGATCAAACGCGGGCCGGCTCACCATCGCCAGAATCTCGCCCGTCCGCGGATCCATCGCCACGATCGCGCCATTCCTCCCTTCGAGAGCTTCTTCCGCCGCGATCTGCAAATCGATATCGACCGTGAGTTTGAGCGGCTTGCCCGGAATCGCTTCCGTCTCGCCCAGTCTGCCAACTTCACGCCCGTGGCTATCGACCAGCGCCTGCCGCGATCCGTTCTGTCCCATCAGCATGGCGTTGTATTGCCGCTCTACGCCTGAGATTCCGACGACATCACCCGGGTTATAAAGCTCAAACTGCGGCAGGTTCAGCATGTCATCGGTGACTTCGCCGACGTAGCCAATCAGGTGCGCCATGAACCCGTTGCGAGGATAGAGACGCCGTGCGGCATCAATCGTGTCCAACTCCGGCAGTTCGTTCCGGTGCGACTCGATGAACGCCAGTTCATCCGGAGTGATGTCTTCCTTGATGAAGATCGGCTGGTATTGCGGCATCGACGCAAATCGGCGAATGCGCGCCCGAACTTCATTGGGATCAAGATGAAGCCCCTGTGCGATCAAGTCCGCGTCTGCGTTCAAGTCTCGCGAAGAATCGCGCAAAAGCAGCGCCGAAGTCGAAGGGTAGTTGTCAACAATCGTGCGCCCATTTCGGTCGAGAATTTTTCCCCGAGGCGCCAGGATCGGCACGTTGCGAATGCGATTCTTTTCTGCGGCGAGCGCGTAGTAGTCGCTCTGCATCACCTGCAGCCGCCACAACCCATACGCGAGGACCAGAAAGATCGCGAGGATGAGGTACTGCGCCGCCGTCAGGCGGATCTCCGATACTTTTTCGTCACGGCCGAACATAATCAGTTGCGAGTCCCGGGCACCGAGTCGCGAGCGAAAGTCATGACCGCGCGGACACTATCTCCTCGTCATTCGGGGTTAACTCTATTGTAATAGGCCAGGGAACCAATCGCGTAAATCGGAAGAACGAAGGTCACTAAAACCAACCCAGTTTTCGCAGGATCTCAGTACTCGCTACCCGGTACTCGGTACTAGGTTCTCTGCTTAAACTTGTCCAGCACCCAGTACAGCATCACTCCCAGCACGGCATTGGCGAACCCGGCAACGATGCCGCTCACCCAACTCCAGTGCTGCGTCATGTTGACCAGCGCCCGCGCCACAGTAAAGTAGACAGCCGAGTGCACCAGATAGAACCCCAACGTCACCAGCAGGCGAGCGCCTGCATTCTCGACGTCCAGCTTTACTCCAAGTGACGATGCTCCATAACCCACGACCGTCTTGGCGATGCCATAAATCCCAATCGGATTGTGCCCCAGCATGTCCTGCGCCAGCCCGATAAATGCCCCTGTAAATAGGCCGGCAATCGGACTGCGGCGAGCCATGGCAAAGAAGATCGTGATCAGCAGCGGCAGGTCGAAATACACGGCAAATCGCGGGAACCGCAGCGGAATGAACGCCTGCAGAAACAGCGCCAGCAGCGGCACTCCGATCGTCACCGGAATACTGAACCGGTAAACCTCAACCTGCTCCCCAGATGTGTAGGTGATGGGCACGCTATTGTGGGCTGTTCTCGTTCGCTGGCGTTTGCGGAGTGGTCTTTGGCGCCGCGTCAACCGGCTTCGGTTTGGGCTTTACCTCGACGATCGCTGGTTTATTCGCCGCTCCCGTCGCGTTATCCAGGGGAGCCGACGCCTTTTTAGCGATCGTAGTTCCGCCTGCTGGCTTCGGGCTCTGGCCAGTAGTCGAATTCACTGCGCCGGCGGATGGGCCGGCCGGTTTCGCCGAGCCAGGTTTCTGAGCCGTCGCAGTCGTTCCCGTTTGTGGCTTCAATTCGGTCGTGGCTTGCGGCGGGGGTTTCGGTCCCGTGCTGGCTGCTCCTGTGCTGCCAGTAACACCCGGAGGAGTTGCACCCGTCCCTTTCGCATCCGGCGGCTTATCCGGAACTGACGGCAAACGCTGCGCCAAAATATCCGCCGCGCGCACGCGGGCGTTGTCCTCTGCCGTCGCCTGCCTCTCCTGCTTCTCGACCAACACCAGCACTTCTTCCAGCTTACTGAGATTCGCGGCCGGCCTGATCTTGATCGTCAGAAACAGATCTTTCCCAGTGCTGACTTTGGCCACCGAACCGATCGGTAATCCCTTGGGGAAAATCTGGTCTCCGCCACTCGTCAGCAATGTCTCTCCAACCGGCACCTGCTCGTCGCTCATCACGCGCTCGAGCACCACCTCCCCATTCACAGTACCGCGCAAAACACCTTGCAATCGCGACTTCTCCAGAATTGCTCCCACCCCGCTGCTCTGATCGCTAATCAGCAGCACCTGCGCCACCGTCGGATAGACCGTAAGCACCTTACCTACGATCCCATCCGCAGTCATCACCGCCATGTCGCGTCGGATCCCGGCATCTTCGCCCTTATCGATGTAAATCACACGCGAGAGATCGCTGCCACTCGACCCGATGACCTGCGCGGCGACCGTCTTGGCGATGTACTGTTCCTTGAAGGCCAGCAGCGTCTGCAACCGTCGCGCCTGAACCGCGTCTTCCCTCAGCCGCACCTGCTCCAGCCGCATCTGCTCGATCTGCTCTTTGAGCTGGCGGTTCTCCGCCCGCACGCCGCGCAAGTAGAAATAGTTGTGCCAGAGGCCGCCGGTGCTGTTCTGAATCCAGACCAGCCCACGTTCAAAGGGAGAGATCGCCCCCACCGCCCAGATGCGAATCAGCCGCGTATCCTGCGTCTGATTACTGGTGCGCTTCACCTGCATGGCGAGGCCGAGCACCTGAAGGAACACCACTGCTAACAGGATAATCAGGTTGCGGTGACGGCCGAGAACGGATTCCATAAAACGAGAGGTTAGAGGTCAGGGCTCAGGGATCAGAGAGGTTCTCCTAAACTCTGACCGCTGATCCCCAGTCCCTACTCGATCGAAATTTTCCTCAGCAGCTTGAAATCGCTGAGCATCTTGCCCGTTCCCAACACCACGCTGCACAGCGGGTCATCGGCGATCGAAACCGGCAGCCCGGTTTCTTCCCGAATGCGCTTATCCAGGTTCTTCAGCAGTGCGCCGCCACCCGTCAGCACGATGCCACGATCGCTGATGTCGGCTGACAACTCGGGAGGCGTACGCTCCAGCGCAACGCGGATCGCGTTCATGATCGTCGACACACACTCGCTCAATGCCTCACGAATCTCGCCATCATCGACGGTGATCGTCTTCGGCACGCCTTCGATCAGGTTGCGGCCTTTGATCTCCATCGTCATCGGCTTGTCGAGCTGATGCGCCGACCCAATTTCCATCTTGATCTGCTCGGCCGTGCGCTCGCCGATCAGCAAGTTGTACTTGCGCTTCAGGTAGTTCATGACGGCTTCATCCATCTGATTTCCCGCCATGCGCACCGACCGCGAGTACACGATGCCGCTCAGCGAAATCACAGCGATGTCGGTCGTGCCGCCTCCGATGTCAACGACCATGTTTCCGGAAGGCTCCGTGATCGGCAACCCGGCGCCAATCGCCGCCACCATCGCCTGCTCGACCAAGTGCACTTCGCTCGCCTTCGCGCGATATGCCGAGTCCATGACCGCGCGCTTTTCCACCTGCGTAATCTCGGAAGGCACGCCGATTACGATCCGCGGATGCACCAGCATCTTGCGGTTGTGCGCCTTCTGGATGAAGTAGTTCAACATCTTCTCGGTGACCTTGAAGTCGGCGATCACGCCATCCTTCATGGGCTTGATGGCGACGATGTTGCCCGGCGTGCGGCCCAGCATCTCTTTCGCCTCTTTGCCCACCGCTTCCACTTCGCCCGTGTTTTTGTTGATGGCAACAATCGACGGCTCGTTCACGACAATGCCCTTGCCGCGGGCATAGACGAGAGTGTTTGCGGTGCCCAGATCAATGGCCAAATCGCTCGAGAAAATACTGAACAGCGAGCGCAGGTTGTGATTGCGTGTGGGGCCTGAGTGAAATCCGTTAGTTGACATGACGAATTGTTCCGCGTCCTCGTGGACTGGACACTCTTCCGGGGAGCGTCCGTTCCTTATTCTCTGTCAGGATTAGTGGATACCTATATTCTACGGGAACCCGGCCAACCCTGCTTAAATTCAAAGTTTCAACGTTTCAAGGTTTCGAGTCTGCCTCCTGAACCTCTTCCACTTTGAAACTTTGAAACTTGCCTTACTGAATAATGATCTTCTTTTGCTGCGTATTCACGCCGCCCTGCGCGGTCTGAGCCGTCACCGTAATCACCGCTTCTCCCGGCGGCAGCGGCGGGGTGAAGTAATGAAACGATCCATCAGAACTCATCATCGGCACTTCGCTTCCGTTCACCATCACTCGCGCGCCCGTCTGCGTCTTCCCCGTCACCTCGATCACGTGCCCATGCTGAATGAACGGATCCAGTTCCAGATCGATCGCTTCCGTTTCCTTGCCCTTCGAAATAATCGTGAATCGGTTCTTCTCACTCTCCACCGATTCTTTTCCTTCCGGATCGTACGACTGCACCATCCAGTAGTACGCACCCTCCCCCAGCCCGGTCACTGTGACGGCTGCTGTATTAACCTTTTTGTCAACCAGTGTAGAGGAGAAATACGGATTCCGCGAGATTCTCAGCCGGTAACCAACTGCATTCGCCATCGCCGTCCACGAAAACTGCACGTCTTTCGTCGCTTCCCCGGATGAAAATAGCGGCGCCATGTTCGCCGGCGCAATCGGCGTCGGAGGCCCAGTCTCTTTCGCCTTCTCCAGGTGCGACTGCTGTCCCTGGAAACTGACTTTTTCCCAGTTGGCCAGTTTCACGGTCTCGCCATTGCGCGTGACCTCGCCCGTACCTTTCTTCATCAAGATCTCGTGCTGTTCCGACTTCGGGTCGTTATGCACCTGCGCCGCCGACTCCGGAGCCAGTGAGGCGGTTGCGCCGGCCACGATCACCTGCGACTTCGATCCGGAACTGTACGTGGCCGTCGACAAATCCACTGTTCCCGTGCTCACCGCCACCGCCACGTTGGTCTGCTGCTGATCGTTCGCCGAGTTCTCTTCGATCACGATCAGCGAATCCTGCTTCACCGTGTAACTGGTGCCGTCGTTGAAAACGACCTTGGCCATGCCCTCCGACCCGGTCTGCACCACGTCCCCTTTTTCCAGCGGTACGTTATAGTCCGCCTGCACCCACGTGTTTCCATTCCCTTTCTTCACCCGCACGGTTCCGTCGAGCGCGGTGAAGTGCGCCTGCTGCGAAACGCTTATGCCGTTACCCTTCGGGGGCGGTGACAGGCCCGCGACCTTCTCCAGAACTTTGCTCGCGACTTCACCGGCCTTGGCCACGCTGTTCTGCGTGAATTGCGGAAACGCCATCCGCATACTCACGAACAGGATGGCCCCGATCGCCAAGACGATCAGCGCGACACTGCGGTAGGTAATCGTCGTCCATGCAATGTGGATTCCCGGTTTGCGGTTCTCGGAAGACACTCGGCCCAGACCTTATTGACCCTTGTGAATAAGCGCTAAAAGAAAACCGTAGCATAAGGAAAACGAAGATTAAGCGGGTAATCAATTTGAGACATTACCGAAGTGCGGGTGGGTTTCCGCGCTTGCACCGCCCATGATGCACTTCCGATTCAGACCTCTCATTTCTTCCGCGCCCGCCTTGCGGCGTTTTTCCCAGCCTCCTCAACATTTTGCCAATCCCTCCCCAATTCCTTGTTTTGGTTTACTATCAATGGTCTTTCCAATTTAGGAGGATGGCATGGGCAAGTTTCTTTTTGGGCTGATCCTGGGTTTGATCGTTATCCCCGTCGGCGTGTATATGTACTTCTCTTCCGGCAGTGCTCCAGTCGCAACCGCATCCGCTCCTATGCCCTTTGAGAAAATGCTGGCAAGCACGGCGCTTCACGCGCGCCTGAAGAAGGAAATGCCCAAATCGGTCCCCGTTCCCGCCGACGAGGCCAACTTTGCCGCAGGCGCCCAAGTCTACAGAGACAATTGTGCTGTCTGCCACGGCCTCCCCGGCAAGCCCCAGACTGCCATCGCTGCCGGGATGTTCCCCAAGCCTCCTAAGTTGATGGAAGGAAAAGGTGTCACCGACGACGAACCGGGCGAAACCTACTGGAAGGTGTCCGGAGGCATCCGCATGACCGGCATGCCAGGCTTCGACAAAACTCTTTCGCCGACGCAGATGTGGCAGGTCAGCTTGCTCTGCGCCAATGCCGACAAACTCTCTGAGTCTGTAAAGAACTCTCTCAGCGAACTTGCACCGCCGCCCACACCAACGGCGCCAGTCGAGCAAAAAAAGAAGAAGTGAGGCGCACCGCCGAAGTCTGAGGTCTGAAGTCCGAGTTCCAAGGTCCGAGGTCTTCCCCCTCCGCATGCTATATTGCGGTTTCCCAATGGGGTCCTTCCTTTTTTTCGCGTTTTCGTGGTGGGCGATTCTGCTGCGCGTCGTCGCCATCGTCCACTTCATTCGCCGGCGCCCAAACTTCTTCTGGATCTGGGTGATCCTGTTTCACTGGGTGGGAGCGCTCGTCTACATCCTGGTCGAAGTCATCCCCGATGCTGGCCTCCTGCGCGGTTCCTTCCAGGTTTTCCCGCGTCGCCGCCGCATTCATGAACTCGAACGCATCATCCTCGACAATCCTTCCGCCGGCAACTATGAAGAACTCGGGCTCCTCTATCTTGACGACAACAATTTCACCAAGGCGAAGGCCTGTTACGACAAGGCCATTTCCTCCCGTACAGACCACGCCGATCCGTTTTACCGCCGCGGCATCGCCGAAATCGAATTAGGAGACTTTACCGCCGCCGTCCCCGATCTTGAGCGCGCCGTCACCGCCGACCCCGACTACGACTTCCATCGCGCCAAAGGTTTGCTCGCCTGGGCCTATGCCCAAACCGGCCAAACCGAAAAGGCTAACGCCATGTTCCGCGAGGCGGTTCGCATCTCCACCATCTCCGAGACGTACTACCACTACGCCCTCTTCCTGCAATCCCAAGGACGCTCCGCCGAAGCCCGCGAATGGGCCCGCCGAATCCTGGATAAGAAGCCGACGATGCCCGGCTATCTCCGCAGGCGCGAACGCCCATGGTTCCGCAAAGCCGACGCCCTTTTGTCCCGTCTCCCCGCCCACTCGTAGCGCCACCGTTTGAGGGGCGCGGCCTCGAGGTAGCGCCAGCGTCTTCGCCGGCTGTCGCGGGGACATCCTGCCCCCGATTCTGCCCTGCTAAAATGAACAATGGTGACCACTTCCGCTCCCCGCATCCGCCTCCTGGCGACCGACATCGACGGCACCCTGCTCAATCCGCAATTCCAGATCTCCGAAGGAGATCTCGACGCTCTCCGCCGCGCCCACGCCGCCGGCATCGAGATCGTTCTGGTCACAGGACGGCGCCACAGCTTCGCCCTGCCCATTGCCCGCCAGCTCGGCTTTGACCTTTGGCTCATCAGCTCCAACGGCGCCGTCACCCGCTCCCTCCTTGGCGAAACCTTCCACCGCGACATGATGCCTCGCGAAACCTGCCGCCGCCTTTGCACCGCCATGCAAGAATTCCGCGGTAACACCGTTCTAACCTTTGACAAGGAAACCAAAGGCGCCATTGTGCTCGAGCACCTCGACGAACTTGGACCCAGCATCCGCCGCTGGCTGGAGAAGAATATGGAGTACATCGAATTCGTCGTTCCCATCGAGAACGCCCTGTGCGACAAGGACCCCGTGCAGGCGATGTTCTGCGGCACCACGGAACGCATGAAGAATGCCCTGCAACACCTTGAAAGTATTGGCATGAACGATGAAATCACAATCCTCCGCACCGAGTATCCGGCACGCGATCTCTCCATGATCGACGTCCTCAACGTCGGCTGTTCCAAAGGCCACGCTCTCGAACGCTGGGCAGCCTACCGTGGTTACCGCAGGGACGAGGTCATGGCCGTCGGTGACAATCACAACGACATCGAAATGCTTGAGTTTGCCGGACATCCCGTTATCATGGGAAATGCGTGTGAAGAACTGCGGTCCCGAGGCTGGACCATCACTCGCGCTAATCACGAATGCGGTGTCGCTGCTGCCGTGGATTTAGCGTTGGGTCAGGCCTTGGTTCGCAGCTGAATCTCGTGCAAAAGCGAGCCTGTTAGTATTTTTGCAGTAGGCGGATTTTAGCCCCAGAAGGGGCGTCCGATAGTAGACCGGCGCTTTTAGCGCCGGGAAAACGGGAGATCGAATCTCGTCCCGGAGGGACGCCTGTTCCGATTGATCGAACTTGCGTTGATGAGAAAACTGCCTTCAATTCGATTCGCACTCGCCGCGATCCTCGTGTTCGCCGCGCTTCCCTGTCTTGCCGACGAAGTCGCGGTTCTGAAGAACGGATTCTCCATCACGCACCACCGCCGCGAAATTGTCGGTGACCTGACCAGGCTTTACATCACCGCCGACGGCGCCAGCTTTATCGATGTTCCCACCGTAGATATCGAACACTTCGAAGCCGCTCCCGATCCTCCCGCCGCGCCGGTTCAGCCATTTGCCAGAGCATCCCAAAGAACTGCGTCGCCTGCAAACCAGAAGACCGCAGTCGATTTGAACCAGGTCGTCAACGAAGCCAGCGGCCGCTACCGGCTCGATCCTGATTTCGTCAACAGCGTCATCAAAGCCGAGAGCGGATTTAATGTCCGCGCCGTCTCCCGCAAGGGTGCGCAAGGCCTCATGCAACTGATGCCCGGCACTGCGTCGCAGCTTGGCGTCTCCAACGCTTTTGATCCCCAAGCCAATGTCGACGGCGGCACCCGCTATCTTCGTGAACTTCTAGAGCGCTACAACTTCGACATGGTGAAGGCTCTCGCTGCCTATAACGCCGGACCAAAGCGCGTCGAGCACTTTGGTGGCGTTCCACCTTATTCCGAGACACGCGCCTACGTCGCTCGCATCGTGCGCGACTTCAATAAGAAGAAAACTGCGAAAGAAAAATCAACGGCCCGAACCGCTGTCGCGGCCAAGCAGCCCACGTCACGAACAAAGATAAAAATCTCGGCTACAAAATCTTCGTCCATCACTTCCAGCACGGAAGCCAGTGCTTCCTCGCCCGGTTTGAACCAGTGACTCGGAAGCAGTAACTCCGTCGCTGCCACCTTCAGCGTAACGTTGACCCCTTGCGCTCACTCATTTACCTTGGAAGGTGCCGTTTCCCGCTTCGCCTGACGAGTGGTTCGCGGCGCGGAGCTCTTCCCCTTTTCATGGACAAAAAACGCATTCTGGCCACTGTCGTCGTATTCCTCATTCTGGCTTTTCTCTTTTATCTGCAATACCGCCATTGGCGAACCTTCGATTGGGGAACCTTCTGGAGCCAGACGCACCGCATCCGCAAGTGGCATGTCCTGCACGGCGTCGTCCTTATTTATTTCGCCTACTGGCTCCGCGCCTTGCGCTGGAAAATTTTCCTGCGTCCCGTC
>Ga0209698_10008290_pt1 | contig 10753 bp, 11 predicted proteins | sample LitLauG_LLR_2012_FD_187203 | JGI IMG/M metagenome (GOLD analysis project Ga0209698, IMG submission 187203) | Freshwater sediment microbial communities from Pennsylvania, USA - Little Laurel Run_MetaG_LLR_2012 (SPAdes) (version 2) | ecosystem: Environmental > Aquatic > Freshwater > Creek >... | reverse complement strand
CAGAGTTTCGCGACCTGGCCGAATTGGACCGCCTCGCCGCCCAAAGAAACCTGCGGGTCCTCTGTCATTTGAAAATCGATACTGGCATGGGTAGGTTGGGGGTGCCCGCAAACGCCGCCCCTATTGCCGCGGCCGTTCTTTCCGCCAAGAACGTCGAGCTGGAAGGGCTGATGACTCATTTTGCCTCGGCGGGAAATTATCAGAACACTCAGACCGATGAGCAGATTGCCGTCTTCGAGAAAGTAGCGGCTGAGCTTGCCAAAGCAGGCGTCCGCCCATCGCTGCTGCACTTGTCAAGCACGATTCCCGTTGCCTACCATCGGCAAAGAGCTTGGCGCGGCATGGTTCGCCCAGGGCATGCGATCTATGGCTACGTCTCCCCCGCGCGCGGCAATGCGCCTTCACCGGCTTTGGTTGTGAAACCCGCACTCACCTGGCGCGCAACGGTCCTCTCCGTCAGAGACGTTCCTGCGGGAACATTGATTGGCTATGGCGGAATGTCCCGAGCTCCGCAGCAAATGCGCTTGGCAATTCTAGCCGCTGGCTATGCGGACGGCATTCCCCACCGTCTCTCCAATCGCGGCAGCGTCATCGTAAACGGAAAACTCGCCCCCATGGTAGGCGCGGTTTCGATGGACCTCACCTCCATTGACGTAACAGCGAGTCCGGAGGTTAAGGTTGGCGATGCCGTGACGCTTCTTGGCGCGGAAGGTAAGGTCTCGATCGACGCCCAGGAGATCGCCAAACTTGCCGGAACCATCTCCTACAGCGTTCTGTGCGGTATCCATGCGCGCGTCAAACGGATCTACGTATAGCCCTGAAGTGGGCCAAAGCTCATCCCTGCTGCATGCTACAGTCAAGGATTAACCACCTAGATTCCGGGAACATTTATGCCTGTGTTTCCGTCTGAGTGTTTCAGCCGGGGAGACCGTTTTGAAAAAGAAGTGGAGAATTGTCATTCTGTTGCTACTGGCGCTGCTCGTCGCCGGCGGCATCTTCGCCAGTATCAAATACAGTGAACGAGGTATCGTAATCGTCCAGACGGGTAAGGTCAACCGCGAGGACTTAACGGCCATTGTCACCGCGTCCGGCGAGGTTAAGCCTCGAAATTACATCAACATAGGAGCCAACAGCCAAGGCGCGGCCCCGATCACCGCGATCTTGGTCAAAGAAGGCGACCACGTGAAGAAGGGGCAGGTCCTGGCCCGTTTGGCCGCCGTGCAACCTAGAGCCGATCTGACCGCTCAGGAGGCCACCCTGAATGCCACCTTGGCGGATTCCGCGGCTACCGAGGCCGGCGTCAAGTCCGCCGACGACAATATTGCGGTTGCCAAGGCCCAAGTCGAGCATGACAAGGCCGACCTCGATCAAAAAAAGAACGATTTGAAACGCGCTCAAGAACTCTACGATGGCAAGTTGATTTCCGCGCAAGATTACGAAAGCAAGAAAGTGCTGTACGATCTCGCGGCGAGCACGCTGAACTCTTCGGTGACACGCGTGACGCAAGCCGAATCGCAACGCGCTCAGACAGCGGCTCAACTGTCCTCCGCCCAACGCAAAGTGTCGCAGATGCAGGCGATGGTGACCCGCTATAACGATGTGCTGCGACAATACGAAGCCACCGCTCCCCTTGATGGCGTCGTCACAAATCTACCCGTGCGAGTGGGTGAAACGGTCGTGCCTGGAATTCAGAATTCGACAGCCTCGACGATCATGACCATCGCTGACATGTCGATCATCACGGCTGAAGTTCACGTGGATGAAACCGATATCGTAAGCGTGAAATTGGACCAACCAGCCGACGTCACTATCGACGCGATCCCTAACCAGACCTTTAAAGGAAAGGTGATCGAAATTGGCGATACGGCCATCGTTCGTTCCACCGGCGTGGCGGCCTCTCAAAGCCAGACCTCCAGCCAGGAGGCGAAAGATTTCAAAGTTGTGATCGCGCTCGATATTTCGGAAGATCTGGTTCGTCCCGGTCTCTCATGCACGGCCAAGGTCACAACCGCAGTTCGTCCACGCACCCTGGCCATACCGATTCAGGCGCTGACCATCCGGCAGAAAGGGCAATTGCAGCCCATGAAGCCGAATCAGAAGCCGGTTACCGATCCGGCGGCCCTGAAAGTGGCCAAGGAAGAATTGCAGGGTGTATTCGTCGTGAAGGCCGGCAAGGCAGTCTTCCGCGAAGTGAAAACTGGAATCAGCGGTTCCACCGACATCGAAGTGTTGCCCGGGTCGCTCGGCGAAGGCGATGAAATTGTCACCGGCAGCTACCAGGTCATTCGTACCATCCGCAACGACGCCAAAGTGAAGATAGATAACAAGCCGCCGGCTACCGCTACGACTCCAAGCTAACAACCTTCCGCACATGGCACCCGTCGAATCAGTTCTTGAAGATCTTGATCCCAAACAGCGCGAAGAGCGCGGCGAAAAACTCAAGACGGAAGGTGTCGTTATTCGCACGTACGATCTGTGGAAGACGTACATCATGGGCGACCAGGAAATTCATGCTGTCAGCGGGGTGGAAATTCAAATCAAGCGTGGCGAGTATGTCGCGGTCATGGGTCCCTCCGGCTCCGGTAAGTCTACGCTGATGAATTTAGTCGGTTGCCTGGATACTCCCACCAAGGGCTTGTACTATCTCAACGGGAAGCTGGCCAGCGACATGGACGACGACGAACTGGCGCGCATCCGCAACAAGGAAATTGGCTTCGTTTTTCAGACTTTCAATTTGCTTGCCCGATCTTCCGCTCTTCACAACGTGGAGCTCCCGTTGATTTACGCCGGAATCAGCTCAGCAGAGCGGATAGAGCGTGCGAAAGCAACACTGCGCGAAGTCGACCTGGAGCAGCGCATGGACCACAAACCGAACGAGCTTTCCGGCGGCCAGCGCCAGCGTGTCGCCATTGCTCGCGCATTAGTGAACCGGCCCTCCATTTTGCTGGCCGACGAACCCACCGGCGCTCTCGATACCAACACCGGTAACGAGATCATGGCGCTCTTCGAACGCCTGCACAACGCGGGGAACACCATCGTGCTCGTTACTCACGAGCTTGACGTCGCCAATCATGCCGATCGCGTAATCCACATCCGTGACGGCAAAGTGGAACGCGATGAGATCATAGTCAAGCCCAAATCGTAGAACGTTCTTTCGAAGTGCTATCTTACATTAGAAGTTTGTTTCTGGCCGGTTGACCTCTCATCCGGGATACACCTTAGTTATGCGCCAACCCGCACGCAGTTTCAGTTCAGGAAGCAGTCGCGACGTTTCTGCGGGGCCAGCGTCGGCGCCGCCGCGCATCCTGATGGCCGAAGACAATGCGATTAACCAGCGCGTCGGCAAATTGATCCTCCAACGCGCCGGATTCTTGATCGACCTCGCCGCCGATGGTGTGGAAACGCTGGACGCGCACAAGAAACAGCCCTACGATCTCATCCTGATGGATTGCCAAATGCCGGTCATGGATGGGTTCGAAGCCAGCCGTGAAATTCGCAACCTGCCGTTGCCGCAGCCCGCCATCATCGCCGTGACCGCTAACGCCCTGGTCGGAGAAAGAGAACGCTGCCTCAAAGCCGGCATGGACGACTACCTCTCCAAGCCTTTTCAAGCGGAACAATTAGTCGCCGTGGTCACGAAATGGGTGGCGATCCGAAAAGGCGAGAAAAGCGCGGCTTCAACAGCGTGACATCTAGCGTCCGCTAAACCTGTTTGTCAATGCACTCCATTGCCGCTTAAACCAGTTCGGATGCGCCTTCGACGCCATCTTGTTGGTGTCCAGGCCATGGGCGGGTTTGCCATCTGTTTCCGTTGCCGACGATTCCCCCGCCAAATCCTCCGTACCGATCAGGTGTACCAGCGTGCCGTCGAAACTGTAAGTACGCTTACGAAATTTCTCGTCGTCGTCTTTGGTGATGATATGGAACGTGCGGCCGATGGTTTTCCCGTCGGCTGGGTCCACCTGCACCGGAAAGAATCCACTCAATTCGCGCTGCCTGTAGGACGTTTCATAGCGATGGTGGTGCAAGCTCCATATGAATACGCGCCACGAATCGAAATCCACCGGCTCGCGGCTGGAAAGCGTGGTCCAAAGGTAGTGATGCTTGAGCCCCTTCTCTTCGTCGGTGACCGAGCCTAAGTCGAAGTAAGACGTGATGCGCTTCCCTTCGCCATATTGCGCCACCTCGTCTGGAACCGAGATCTGCAAATTGCGGGTCAAAACCCACCCTGTGTCGCCCTTTTTCGTACGGACAAGCGTCCAGTCTTCCATCACGACCGGCTTCTTTGCCTCGACCGCTTTCTTGGCCGCTAAATCGGCGGCAGCTTTCTTCTTTTGCGCCTCGATTTCCTGCGGAGTCTCCGAACCGTCAATTCGCTCCGCCGAAAGTTCCTGCCAGTTCGCCGGCGGTTTGGGCGGCGCGGGCTTGGGCGGACGGAAATTGCCCCTGAGCTGCTGCTCCTTCCTCGGACGCCTTTGAGGTTGGGGTCTCTCGACAACCAGCGACGACGTTTTCACAGGCGGCGCATTCTTGGGAGCCTGCAGTCTGCCCAATATTTCCACCCCGACGCCTTCCGGAATCTGCGCAATCGCCGGCGACCTTCTGCTTGGCTCAATATGAATATTCAGGATCTCGAACGCAGTGGCCGCACCCTGTGACGGCAACGCCCGTTGCCTATCGCGATCCTGTTGGATTTGCCGCATCTGTTCGGGGCTCAGCAAATCCGCCGAATCCACCCATCCCTCGCTGCCCGAAGCGGACGCGATCTTAACCATTTTGCGTTGGACATCGATGATTGCGACTTTGTCCCCATGCTTCAGGGTCGTCACTGATCCGCTCTTCTGAGAAATCTGGCTTCTGACGTTCAATGTTTGCGGCGCGACGTAGGCTTGCCCCAACGTCTGCCGCTCTTCTGTGCAGCCGCTCAGACTCAGCAACGTCACAAAAGCGGCAAGTGCCGTGATGGCCGGTGGGAACGACGGCGTGCGAGACATGCTACGGGTACTATCGAGCTTAACTCAATACCGCGGTAGTAAGCGCGCTAATTCTTTTAGAATACAGCGGTCCATAACCACCGGAATACCCGCCGCTTCCGCCATTTTCGCGGCGTCCTGATGGACAACGCCTTCCTGCATCCAAATACAACGCGGCTTCTTGCTCAGCGCGTCCGCCACGACTTCCGGGACAAACTCCGATTTTCGAAAAACATCGACGATATCGATCTCATCCGGTATATCTTCAACGCGTGCATAGCATTTCTCGCCCAGTACTTCGGAAAGACTCGGATTTACCGGAACCACCCGAAATCCCTGGGCCTGCAAAAAACGCGCCACCCCATAACTGGCCCTACCCGGCCTGTCCGAGAGACCTACCACGGCAATCGTCTTCGACTCCTGAAAGAGCCGCGTCATCTCCGCGTCGTTCATTTCCCTGATTCTTCGATGTTCATCAGCTTTCGAAAACGCGCCACCTCAGGGTTCGTGAGCGTGCGATACGCGCCCGGCTTCAGCGCGCCCAACTCCAGAAATCCAATTTTCACCCGCTTCAGCTTTTCAACCAGATGCCCGAAGTGCTTAAACATGATGCGGATCTGGTTCTGCCGTCCCTCCACCAGCCGCACCTCATACCACGGGTTATCGCCTTTCTTGATCAGCTTTAGCCCCGCCGGCGCGGTTTTCCTGCCATGCATCGGTATACCTTGCCGGAATTCTTCTTCCTGCTCGGCCGTCAGCATGCCTTTCGACTTCACCAGATACGTCTTACTGATGTGACTCGCCGGCGACATCAACTTGTTGGCAAAATCGCCATCGTTAGTGAGCAGAAGTAGCCCTTCGCTCGCATAGTCGAGCCGCCCTACCGGATAGACGCGCTCCCGCATCCCCTTAAAGAACGACATTACAGTTTGGCGTCCTTCCGGATCACGCACGGTCGTGACAACGTTCTTTGGCTTGTTCAAAGCCAGATACAGGTGATGCTTCGGGGCGCTCAGCACCTGCCCGTCCACTTTTACTTTGTCTACTTCGATATCGGCTTTGGAACCCAATTCCGTTACGGTTGCTCCATTCACCGAAACCCGGCCCGCCAGAATCAATTCCTCCGATTTGCGCCGGCTGGCAATACCAGCGCGAGCCAATATCTTCTGCAGGCGCTCCTCAGGCATCGGCGTGCCCGGCGTTTTCTTCCGCCGCGATCTGGCTTTCCAGGTCCGTCGCTTTGACGGGGGCGGCGGCCGCCGGTTCGTCTCCCTCATTCAAGGCAAAGCGGCCCAGTTCCTCGAATTCCTTGAGCGTCGGCAATTCCGACAGCGAATTCAATCCAAACTGAATCAGAAATTCGCGCGTGGTCTTGTATAGGATTGGCTTACCAATCACTTCTTTGCGCCCCGCCGCTGCGACCAGCTTCCGATCCAGGAGCGTCTTGAGCACGCCGGCGCCTTGTACGCCGCGAATCTCCATGATTTCTGGCGCGGTAATGGGCTGCTTATACGCCACCACAGCCAACGTTTCCAGCGCCGCCAGCGACAACTTTAGCGGAGCCTGCAGCTTCTTCACAAACTTGCGGATCGACTCGTGATGCTCCGGCTTGGTGGCCATCTTGTAGCCGCCCGCCAACTCGCGAATGGACAACCCGCGATCCGGCGCGCCGTACTCCGTCACCAACTGCGCCAGAATCTCCTTAATGCGCTCCAGCGGTTGATCCAGCGCCGAAGCGATCTGCAATGCAGTCAGCGGCTCGTCCGTAATATAGATGGCTGCCTCAATCACAGCCTTTAACCCGGCGGCGGCATCCTCGGTCGGCGCCGGATCGTTGATCGCTTCGGCGATCATGACATCGTCGTCTTCGATCTCGCGCGTTTCCTCCTCAGCCTCGAGCGCCAGATCCTGCTGCGCTTCCTCAACGTGTTCTTGCGGTTCGTCCATGCTGTCTATCAGTGGTATTCCTCTTCCACGGCCGAAAGATCCTCAACCGCTGCCTGTGATTCGTCAAATGCGCTGCCACGCCGCAGTCCTATGTCTCCAAACGCCTCGCCCTGCGTCAGTTCCGCCGCCTGCAGCTTCACGAGTTCCAGAATCGCCAGAAACAGGCAGATCATGGCGCGCTGGCCGCGCTGCTTCTCAAACAACTGTGTAGCTGAAAGCGAGTCTTTGCGCAGATTCGCCAGTTGATTCCGCAAATAGCGAATCATATCCGGCACGCTGACCGTTTCCTTGCCAATCTCATAAAGCGGCCGGTTCTTCACCCGTTCCAGAATGGTTTGAAACGTCTCGACCAGGTCGAAAATCGTGACCGCCAGCCCCGGCCCCTCGTCCTCGGAAATGAACTGCTCTATCTGCGGATTCGACCAAACCGCTTCCTCGATCACGCGCTTCTGCTGTAGCATCTCGGCGGCGTTCTTGAATCGCTCGTGCTCAAGCAACTGGTTGACCAGTTCTTTACGCGGGTCTTCTTCCCCCTCGATCTTGTCCAACTCCGGATCGCGCGGCAGCAGCATCTTGCTCTTAATGTGGATGAGCGTCGCCGCCATATACACGAAGTCCGAACTGAGCTCAATATCCAGCGCGGTCGCCTGGTTCATATACTCCAGGTACTGCGACGTGATCTTCGCGATCGGAATGTCTTCAATATTGATTTCCTGCTTGCGGATCAGGTCCAAAAGCAGGTCGAGCGGGCCTTCGTACTGTTCAAGATGGAAGTTTAAGGGCGAAGACACTAGCTACACCATAACATGCAAAATGCCCGTGTTTTGGCGGCTGGACGGCAGTTCGTTTCGCCAAAAGACACGCTCAACCCGGCAGCATCCAGCGCACCGGCGTGTATCTTTCAATACGCGAAAAGTCCCGGGAATTGGCCGTAACTACAACCGCTCCAGCCTTGCTCGCTGTCACCGCAATGAGGACATCGTTCGTGATCTGACGGCAGTGCGCCGCTCCAACTCCATCTCTGCCTAATCCTGCCAGTACACGCCCGGTCTCTTGAAAGCTCGCATAGTCCGGAGTCACTACCCGGCCAGCCTTTTCGAACGGCTTCAGAAAGCTTGCGAGAGCCTTTTCCTGACGCGGCGTCCGGCAGCCCGCGAAAAGCTCTAGTGCGACGACCGAGCTCAGCAGCAAGAGCGGTCGCCGCGCCCGCGACTCGAATTCTTCCCTTTCGCTTGGGCTCCGGAAGAATCCGATCAGTACGTTGGTGTCCAGCAGTACCTTCATCGCCGCTGCGGCAAGACACTATCGGGGAACACCTCCTCGATATCGCTCAACATCGGCCCGTGCCGCCGGAACGCCTTGTCGATCTCGTCGCGTATTAACACGTCACGCAACGCTCGAGTAACGGTTTCCGTCTCAGTGCGCGCGCCGCAAATCTTCCTGGCACGGCTCACCAGCACGGGATCGACAAGCCAAGTTTTCTTGACGGAAGCCATACGGATGATTTTAGCATGTATCCGTATAGTAAAAATCGCCCGCGCACTGGCTAGGACGGCAATAGGCCACTTGACGGCCGGAGAGACATCGAGTCGGCTGGCTATTTTGATTCTTGCTTCTTCAGTTCTTCGAGATCAATTTGATCTTTCGCTCTGCCGGTTGAGGCTTTATTGCGCAACAGCGCCTCTCGTCCAATGATCGTGACCGCGAGTCCGTCAATATCGCCTTCGACGCGAGTGGACCAGGCATCTTCAAAGCCACCCCAGAGATGGATGTAAGCAGGTCAATCCGATTTGGTTCGCGCCCGAGTTGAATCACTCGTCCGGGCGTTAACAGATCTTCGGCTGTGATATCGACGCTTCCGAATCCAAACTGCCCGATGGCTCTTAATACGCATTCGGCGTTCGACCGGCTGGCGCGTAGGAAAAAATCGATGTCCGCGGAATAGCGTGGGAAGCCGTGCCAAGATACTGCCAGCGCGCCAACGATCAAGTATTCAACTTTGTTCGAGTTCAAGCACTCGATAAACTCTCGCGAATCCTTGCTTAAAGGCATCGGGCAACGCTCTTTCCTGGATCGCGAAAAATATGTCCACCCGTTCTTGGGGGCTCATTTGACTCCGCGCAAGCGCATCGGCCGCATCCGCTTCCTCAAAACTCCCGAAAATGCGAACGACCTTCTCCACTCGTCCTATTTTACCGCTCAATCACGCTCAGTTCTTCATCATCTTCAAGCCGCTCACAATCAAATCCGTATTGTGAGCCGCCCGAATTCCATACACACCGTCCGTCGATTTCAACTTCCCCGCTGTCACTACCGCGGCCTTATCGTACCCCGCAACCACCGTGCCATTGATCGCACACTCCACCTTTCCACCTTTGACGGAAACTGCGATCTCCTGAGTTACGGACTGTCCTGGCCCGGCGGCCTTATGCACGGCGGCGTTCGCTTCGCTATGGCGTCCGTTCATTTGAAATGGCTCTGGTCCGAACCCGCGCACGATGAACGACCCATTACCGTATGCCGCGCAATACAAATAGCTTTGATCGGCGCTTCCCAGATCGTTGCCGGCGATCACAATGCCGTAAGGGTGAGGGTGATCGTTCAGGCTCATGTACTTCGGCTCGGTGAACGTTGCCTTCACCGTGTAATCGCCGGCCGCTTTGTTTGCCGGGTTCCAGTAGGTGACTGCGGGGCCTGTCGCTATGTGGAGCGAATCGCCTTCCCGTGTGAGCTTCGCTTCGCTCAAGGCTCCACCACCATCCGCTTTTCCGGTCCAGCCTGAAACCGATATGCCGCCGCCTGCAACGGCGTGCGAGGTTTCGCCCTGCCCAAAGGCGCTGATCGCTACTGGGCCAAACACGACGAGAGCCGCGGCAAGAGGGGTGAGTGGAATGAGACGCATGAGAACTCCTTTAATTACTAGTAAGTCAGTTCGATTATAAGCGTTTTCGAGCTATTGGGGCATGGCTCCTCCCTCGAGTTGCGTGCGGATTCGTATGCTGCCGAGCGCCTTGCGATCCGACTCAGCGTCGATGCTAATCGTTTTCCACCCGCTCTGAGAGTGAGGCGTCACCGCCTCAAATATGTACGAATAGGACTGATGCGGACCAACCGTGAAACTGCTGTCGGGCTGGCGGCGAAACGTCCATCCGGCTGGGAGGTCGATCGAAAGCTTTACAGGCAGGGCCGCGTCGGTCGGGTTATCGACCACCAGCGGGATGGTGAACCTGCTCGCCAATTGCGCCATGATTTCCGGGTTCAGCAGATTGACCAGGCTCTCCAGACCATGGGTCCGGTAAAAGAGTCGGTAGAATCGCCACGACCCGCCGAGTTCAATCTCCGGAGCTGTCTGCTGAGAACGCGAATAACTGGGAGGCGGCTGGTATTCGATGCCCTCGGGAACGACTCCTTCGAACAGATCGCCCGCGACGCTCGATTTAACGAGCGACTTGCCGAATATAAACAGCACGGGCGTTTCAAAGGCATGCAGATCGTTTTTGGCCAAGGCCGCTTTAGCCATTTGTCCTGAATCGCCTTGCGTGAGGTGATAGGCGCACTCCTCCGCCGCGAGACGCGCGTAAGAAGAATGGCGCGCGGCCGAAGCCTCAGTCGCAACATAGCTGGGACCCTTACCCGTGATGAACTCAGTATGAGACGCGTCGCTGAAGTAGTAGATCTTCTCCGGCTGCCAAGGGTGCAATCCCTCGGTCAGGTTGTCTATGTCATCGCGATTCTTGGGAGGCGCCAATTGCTCCGCAAATGCCGTCTCGTCTCCGGCTATGTCGAAAGCCTCTGTCGCCAAAACGCCCGCCGCCTGGTGGTCACCGTGATTC
>Ga0209698_10008289_pt1 | contig 10753 bp, 10 predicted proteins | sample LitLauG_LLR_2012_FD_187203 | JGI IMG/M metagenome (GOLD analysis project Ga0209698, IMG submission 187203) | Freshwater sediment microbial communities from Pennsylvania, USA - Little Laurel Run_MetaG_LLR_2012 (SPAdes) (version 2) | ecosystem: Environmental > Aquatic > Freshwater > Creek >... | reverse complement strand
GTGGTGGTCGGTGTGCTGCCGGCCACCAGGCACGCACTCGACGACGCCCGGGTCCACGTGTCGCTGGCCACCATGTTCTTCGAGGTCCTGGTGGCCATCCCCTTCGGGACGGTGGTGCTCGAGGAGCTGGCGTTCCGGGGAACCCTGCTCGGCCTGCTGCGTCGCCGGCTCCCGGTCCCGTGGGCGGTGGGCGTGATGTCCGTGCTGTTCGGTCTGTGGCACGTCAAGGGGGTGCTGCACGACTCCGGGGGTGGGATCGCGGTCGGTGCGGTCGTCGGCACGGTGCTCGCCACCACCGTCGCCGGTGTCGGGTTCGGATGGCTGCGTGTGCGCTCGGACAGCCTGGTGGCACCGGTGCTGGCCCACATCGCCACCAACTCGGTGACCTTCACCGTGGCCTGGGCCTTCTGGCACTGAGACCGGGCGCGGCCCGGCCCGTGTGCCCGCGGCCCCGGGTCGTCGGTACGCGAGGCTGACGGGGTGCCCGACACGCCACCACCCCCGTCGGCCGACGGGCCCGGACCCCTGGTCGTCGTGGACGACCCCGCCGATCCCGGTCTGGCCGCGTACCGCGACCTGAACGACCCCGCCCGGCGGCGCTCGGTGGAGGCCGACGGGTCGATCTTCGTGGTCGAGGGGAAGTTGGCCGTCGAGCGGCTCCTGTCGTCGGGGTACGCCGTGCGCTCGCTGCTGGTCGACGACCACCAGGTGTCCTCGGCCGCTCCGTTGGTGGATGCGGTCCGCGCCACAGGGGCTCCGGTGTTCGTCGGGACCCGGGCGGTCGTGGCGGCCACCGTCGGGTTCGCCCTGCACCGGGGCGTGGTGGCCGTGGCCGACCGACCGACGCCGGTCGATGCCGACCAGCTCCTGGCCGACCTCGCCCACCAGGCCGGTGCGGCGGATGGCCCGCCGCTGCTGACCGTTCTCGAGGGCCTCAACGACCACGAAAACGTCGGCGCCCTCTTCCGCAACGCCGCCGCCTTCGGGGTCTCGGGCGTCATCCTCGACCCGACGTGCGCCGACCCGCTCTACCGCCGGTCGGTCCGGGTGTCCATGGGTCACGTACTGCACGTGCCGTTCGCCCGCCTGGACCCGTGGCCGGCCGGACTGGCCCGGGTGCGCGCCGCCGGGTGCGTGGTCGCCGCACTGGCGCCACACCCGACCGCCGGTGACGTGCCGAGCGTGACCCTGGCGGACCTGCGGGACCGCCGGGTCGCCGACGGCGTCGGCCTGGCGCTGCTGCTGGGCGCCGAGGGACCGGGGCTGTCGGCCGAGGCGCTGGCCGCCGCCGACGTCGTGGTGTCCATCCCGATGGCCGACGGGGTCGACTCGCTCAACGTCGCGACCTCAGCCGCCGTCGCGCTCTACGCACTGGTGCAGGGCTGAGGCAGATCGCCCGCCAGGTACAGTCCGCCCCATGGGAGCGAGTGCGGGCAACCGCGACGACCGGGGCGGCTCCGGTCCGGCGGTGGGCGACATCTACACCGAGCCCGACGGGGATCCGGACACGCTGGCCAACCTGGGCCCGCTGGCCCCGATGGCAGGCATCTTCGAGGGCATCGGCGGGACCGACGTCCATCCGGCGGCCGACGGTGACGAGGCCGACCTGTTCCACGAGCGCTACGAGCTCCAGCCCATCGACCCGCAGACCAACGGTCCGCAACTCTTCTACGGGCTGCGCTACCACACCCACATCGTCAAGCCCGGCGAGGTCGAGACCTTCCACGACCAGGTCGGCTACTGGCTGTGGGAGCCCGCCGCCGCGACCGTGACGTTCACCCTCGCCATCCCCCGGGGACAGGTGCTGCTGGCCAGCGGCCCGGCCGACCCCGATGCCACCTCGTTCGAGCTGGTCGCCACCGTCGGGTCCGAGGTGTACGGGATCCTGTCGAACCCGTTCCTCGACGTGAACTTCCGCACAGTCAGCTTCCGCATGGGCGTGACCATCGGCAGCGTCGGCACCTGGTCCTACGACGAGGACACGATGCTGGAGGTCCCCGGTCGGACCGGGCTCGTGGTCCACCACGATGCCAACACGCTCACCCGGGTGGCACCGCCCACGCCCAACCCGCTGGCCGCAGCGGAACGCCCCGGCTGAGTCGCCCGGCCGGTCGACCGACGGTCGACATCAGGTTCGCCCGTCCTGGACGGGGGGCGACCGGCTCAGGCGACGTCGACGGTGTACAGGGCACGGCGGATGTCGCGGATCGCCGTGTCGAGTACGTCGATCAACGACGTGAGCTCGAGGGAGAGCGCCGCACCGACCTCGTGACGGGACTGGACGCCGGCGCTGGTCAACCCGCAGTCGAACAGGGCCCGGATCAGCAGGTCGGCGTCGTCGACCAGCGAGTTGCGGACGGGACCCGGCGCCGGGGACGTCCTGAGCGCAAAGGACACGGGGTGTGGCGCGGCGAACGCGCCGGGCCTGCGTCGCGCCACGGCCGCAGCGGCACCTGCGGCGGTTCGGGGGAGAGGCGGGTCGTCTTCCATCGACAGCTCCTGGTGGACTGCATGGTCACCAGTGGTCCGGAGCGACGGTTCGGTGCCGGTGGGGATGCGGTCCGGCTGCGGGGCACGACGGCACCGCACGATCGACGTTAGCCCGGATCGCAGCCGGTCGCCGCGTCCGGTGCATCGTCGGCGTCAGGTCGGTGGCGTCCTCGACCCGGGCCACGGGTTCGACGAGATGGCGCGGACCGGACGCGCCCGGGGCAGGGGGTCGAGGGCCACGATCGACATCGTCCCCTCGGCGATGCCGCGAGCCAACTCGGTCAGGCGCAGGTTGTGGTTCCGGGCGTGGGTGCGGATGCGCTGGAACGAGCGGTCCATGTCGAGACCTGATGCCTCGCTGACCTTCCCCTTGGCCTGCTCGATGATGATCCGGCTGTTCAACGCCTCGCTGAGCTGCGTGTTGAGCACGGCGGCGCCCACCGCCGCCTGGTGCTGGGTGATGGCGATGGTGGCCACGTCGGCCAGGGCCTGGGCGGCCAGCACGTCTTCGGCGCGCAGTGACCCTTCCGACATCCGGAACATGTTGAGTGCACCCACCGTCGAGCCCCGCAGGTGCATCGGCAACGCGTGCACCGAGTGGAACCCGACGGCCACCGCCCGCCGGGCGAAGCGCGGCCACCGGTCGTCGACGGCCGCCAGCTCGAGGTTCACGATCGGTTCGCCGCTGACGAAGCAGTCGACGCAGGGGCCTTCGTTGACCTGCAGCTCGAACAGCTCGAGTCCCCGCATGGCATCGCTCGACGAAGCCACCACCTGGAGCTCGCCGCCCGGTGCGGCGAGCATCACGCCGGCGGAGTCGACGTCGAACACCTCGACGCACCGGTCGCTCAGCACGGTGAGCACGTCGATGACGTCGAAGTCGTCGACCAGGTTGTCGGCCAACTCCACGAGTGTCCGGACCAGGAGTGCTTCTCGGGACATCGTTCCGCCGATCGATCGTGGTGCACTCGGCGGCGACGCGAGACGGGGTGGGGGCCGGTCCCAGCCTACCGGAGTGCGCCCGGGGAGTGTCCGGGCCGGTCAGACCGGCCGGGGCGGATCCAGGCGGAGCCGACGGTCGACGACGTCCCGGGCCACGTCGTCGAGAGGGCGATCCGACCGGAAGGCGTGCCCCCGAAGCCTGACCAGGGCCTCGGTCACCCCGACCCCCAACTGGACCGAGACCATGCCGGCGGCCTGGTGGACCACGAAGTGGAAGTTGGCGCCCTCCTCGAGCTCCACGGCCACCGATCCCGGCGGCGCGTCGGCCTGCAGCGCCAGGATCGTGCGGGCGGCGACAGCGGCCATGGCCGACGCATCCGCGTACTGGAGGTCGGCGAGTGGGCCGGGCCGGTCGCGGAGCAACGTGAGGGCGCCCAGCCGGACCGCCCCGATGCGGATGGGGAACGCGAACAGGGCCCGGACGCCGGCCTGGACTGCGGAGGAGACGAGGGCCGGCCAGCGGGACTCGCCCGGCGCGGCCAGGTCGGCGGCCAGTACGGGCAGTCCACCTCCGTGCGCGTCGAGCGCCGGTCCCTCCCCCAGTGTGAACTCCAGGTCGTCGAGGTAGGCGGCGACACCGTCGGTGGTGCAGAGCGATCCCCGGGCGAGCTCGTCGGACAGGAGCATGATGCTCGCGCCGCTCGAGCCGGTGAGTTCGGCGGCCAGCTCGCACAGGTGGAGGGTGCCGAGGCCGTCGGCGTCGTGCGATGCCAGCCGACGCACGATGCCTGCCATCCGCTCCTCGTGCGCCGTCATCGGCGGCGCGGGTCGTCGCGGTCGACGCAGTGGGGGACCGAGGATCGTCGTCGAGTCATCGGTCACCTCCAGGTGGCGGGGAGAGACGCTCAACGTGGTCCGGATTCAGCGCGCCCGGCAGCTGCCGCCACCGGCTCGACCGTCACCCTACACAGCCGTTCCGTTCGACGGCGACACGGCCGGACCCGCACCGTGTACCGTCGCGTCGTACCCGCTAGCGCCGTCCCCAGGGGGCCGAGACCGCGGAACGTCGCTCCGGACCACTGGTGACGCAGGACAGCACCGAGGTGGACGTGTCGAGCGGAACGGGCGACCAGGTCCACCCGGCGTGGGTGCCGGGGAATCCCGCCGGCACATCGGTGGTTGACCACTCGACGGGCGCCTGACGGCGCCGCCGGAGTGGGGAACAGGACGGACTGCACGCAGCAGCGGCAGGACGACACGAGTCGGAGGAGTGCACATGAAGATCGGCATCGTCGGCGCAGGCAACATCGGCGGCAACCTCACCCGGAGGCTGGTCGCCCTCGGCCACGAGGTGTCGGTGGCGAATTCGCGCCACCCGGAGACCCTGGAGGCCCTGGCCGCCGAGACGGGGGCGTCCGCCGTGCTCGCGGCCGCCGCGGCCGACGGTGCGGACGTGGTGGTGGTGACGATCCCGCTCAAGGCGGTGCCCGATCTCCCCGCCGACCTCCTCGACGGCGCGGCCGACGACGTGGTGGTCATCGACACGTGCAACTACTACCCGCAGCAGCGCGACGGTCGGATCGACGGGATCGAGGACGGCATGACCGAGAGCAGGTGGGTCGAGCAGCAGTTGGGCGTGTCGGTGGTGAAGGCGTTCAACGGCATCTACGCCGAGCACCTGCTCACCCGGGCGCTGCCCGCGGGAGCGGCCGGCCGGATCGCGCTCCCGGTGGCGGGTGACGACGCCGCGGCAAAGGCCGTGGTGATGGAGCTCGTGGACTCGCTCGGCTTCGACCCGGTGGACGGTGGCGGCCTCGACGACTCCTGGCGGCAGCAGCCGGGCACGCCGGTGTACGGGAGCGATCTCGACGCCGACGGCGTGCGCCGGGCGCTGGCCGAGGCGGTGCCCGGTCGAGGGCCGGACTGGACCGTCTGACCCCACCTGATCTGACCCGATCCATCCCCGCGGCGGCACCCGCCCGCAAGGCGCAGCCGCCCGGGGGTGTACCGTCGGGAGGGCACATCCCACCGCGCCGCGTCGAACACGACGCCGCGCGATCCGTCGCTCCGGACTCCTGGTGACGTCGTAGCCGCACCAGGAGCACGCCGTGAGCACATCGCACGACACGGGCCTGCGTCGCGCTGCGGCCGCCCCCCTCCGTCGCGACGCTGGGCGCCGCCCGCCGCCGCCGGCCACCACCCGCACCCTGTCGACGCGCGTCGTGCTGAACCATGCAACGTCGACGACTACGTCGAGCCGCGGTCCCACGGGCCCCGGCGGGGACGGGCCCGCCGGCCGCACCCGTGGGACGTCACGCACTGTTCATCCACGAGTGACGTTCGACCCTGCCGCTCCTGATCGACGCAGCACACACTGGATCGGTCGGGCGCTTCTGGTGCCCGCAGCGAACGGAACGGAGTCCCCATGGCACTAGCGACTGATCCACCCCGATCGGCGTCTCCGATGCCACCGACCCCACCGCTGTCCCCGCGCAACGAGGAGAAGGCCCGCACGTTGGGTCTCACCTCGGCCACCGGACTGGTCATCGGTTCCATCGTCGGCACCGGTGTCTTCACCATGCCCGCGGTCATCGCCGGTGCCGGCACCATGGGGATCATGGTGCTCGCGGTGATCGCCGTGGGTGCCATGCTGCTCGCCGTCCTGTTCGGTCAGCTGACCAGGCGCATCCCCAACGGCGACGGCGGGCTCTACGCCTACAGCCGACACGAGTTCGGTGACTTCGCCGGCTACCTCGTCGGCTGGTGTTACTGGATCCAGTCCTGGGCCGGCAACGCCGCCATCGTGTCGTCGTGGGTGTTCTACGTCGACGCCCTGTTCGGCTGGGCCCATCCGTCGGGCATGGCCAACTGGGGGATCGCCATGGTCGGCCTGTGGGTGCCCGCGCTGGTCAACCTGGCGGGCATCCGCCAGATGGCGTGGTTCGAGAACATCTCGGTCGTCCTCAAGTTCCTGCCCCTCCTGTTCGTGGGCCTCGTCGGCTGGTTCTTCGTGACGGCGGCGAACTTCGGGCCCTTCAACGCCTCAGGAGGCAGCTTCTACTCGGCCATCGGGATCGCCGCCGGTGTCGCCCTCTTCTCCTTCATCGGCGTGGAGGCCGCCGCCATGACGGCCAAGCGGGTGCGCAACCCGCGGGTGAACGTGGAGCGCGCCTCGGTCCTCGGCACGGCGCTCAGCGCGGTGCTCTACGTCCTGGTCACCGCGGTGGTCATGGGACTGGTCTCCCACCACACGCTGGTCAACACCGGGTCGCCCTTCGTCAACGCCTTCGACTCGATGTTCCCCCACAGCTCCTGGGCGGGAAAGTTCATCGCGGCGATCGCGGTCATCTCGGGCATCGGGGCACTGAACGGATGGACCCTCATCGTGACCGAGACGTCGCGTGCCATGGCGCAGGACCGTCTGGCCCCGCCGTGGTTCGCCTGGACCGACACGAAGGGGACCGCGTGGTTCGGCATCCTGGTCGGCACCGCCCTGCCGTCGCTGCTCATGCTGTGGCGCTACAACACCAGCTCCGGTCTGAAGGTCTTCACCTACCTGGTCGCCCTGACCGTGGTGACGGTGGCGATCCCCTACTTCATGTCGGCCATCGCCCAGCTGACCTTCCTGGTGTCGCGCCGGCGCAGGGTGCAGGGCTGGCAGCTCGCCCGTGACCTGTGCGTCGCCGGGGCCAGCGTGCTCTTCTCCATGTGGGTGGCGTTCGCCAACCCGTACCAGGTCATCTACCAGACGGTGCTCGTGCTCATGGTCGGCGTGATCCTGTACGCCTTCCTCAACGCCTGGCGCCAGCGCCTGGGCGATGCAGCCGAGCCGGTGGACCTGCCCGAACTGTCCGCACCCGACCTCGGCACGGTCCCCGCGCCCCACCTCGACACGGTGACGACGCCCGGGACCGACGCCGTGTCCACGCCCACCTGATCCGGACCCCGGACCCCGGCCCGCAGCCCCACGCCACAACCGACAGTCCCACCCCCATCGACTGGAGCCCCACCATGTCCTTCCACGTAGATTCCGAGGTCGGCCAGCTGCGCCAGGCCATCGTCCACCGTCCGGGCCTCGAGCTGTCGCGGCTCACCCCGGACAACATCGGCCAGCTCCTGTTCGACGACGTCATGTGGGCGTCGAAGGCCAAGGAGGAGCACGACGCCTTCGCCGAGGCGCTGCGCGACAAGGGGGTGCTCGTCCACTACTACGGCAGGCTCCTGGCGGAGACCCTCGAGCTCCCCGCAGGGCGCGCCTTCGTCCTCGACCGGATGTGCACGCCCGAGAACCTCGGCCCCTCGCTGGTGGGCCCCGTCCGCCACCTGCTCGAGGACCTGGACGGCACGGAGCTGGCCCAGTTCCTGGTCGGCGGCATCCTCAAGGCCGACCTGCACCCGATGCGTGCCCACAGCCTCAAGTGGAACATGCTGCAGGCCGACGACTTCGTGCTGACCCCGCTGCCCAACCACCTGTTCCAGCGCGACAACTCGTGCTGGATCTACGGCGGGGTGACCGTCAACCCGATGGCCATGCCCGCCCGCCGACGCGAGTCGCTGCACACGCGGGCGATCTACCAGTACCACCCCCTCTTCACCGGCGCGGCGTTCGAGACGTACTACGGCGGTGACGACCACGACTACCTGCCGGCCACCATCGAGGGCGGCGACGTGCACGTCATCGGCCACGGCGCCGTGCTGATCGGCATGGGGGAGCGGAGCACCCCCATGGCCATCGAGTCGGTGGCCCGCGCGCTGTTCGCCTCGGGCCAGGCCACCAGGGTGGTCGCCATCGAACTCCCCCACAGCCATGCCTTCATGCACCTCGACACCGTCATGTCGATGGTCGACGTCGGCACCTTCGTCCTGTACCCCTACTTCGACCGGCACCTGCGGAGCTGGACGCTCAGCGCCGGTGACGACCCGGGCGGGTTCGCCGTCGCCCGGAACCACAGCCTGTGGGAGACGCTCGCCGAGATCCTCGAGGTGCCCGAGATCACCGTCCTGGCGACCGACGAGGACATCCGGGCCGCCGAACGCGAGCAGTGGGACGACGGCACCAACTACCTCGCCGTGGCCCCCGGCGTGGTCATGGGCTACGAGCGCAACGTGGCCACCAACACGATGCTCCGCAAGCACGGGATCGAGGTCGTCGACATCGGCGGCAACGAGCTCGGACGCGGCAGGGGCGGACCCCGGTGCATGACCTGTCCCCTCGAGCGGGACGCGGCATGACGGCGACGACGGCCACCGCCGGCGGCGTGGACACGTCCCGCCTGCGGGGCCGGAGTCTGTGCAAGGAGACCGACCTGACCGCGGCCGAGTTCCTCTCCCTGGTCGACCTGGCCGGGGAGCTGCGGGCCGAGAAGCGCTCCGGCACCGAGCGCCAGCGGATGGTCGGCCGCAACATCGCCCTGATCTTCGAGAAGGCCTCGACCCGGACCCGAGCCGCCTTCGAGGTCGGCGCCTACGACCAGGGCGCCCAGGTGACCTATCTCGGCCCCGAGGGGTCCCACATCGGCGAAGGTGAGACGATCAAGGACACGGCCCGGGTACTCGGGCGCATGTACGACGGGATCGAGTACCGCGGGTTCGCCCAGGAGTCGGTGGAGACCCTGGCCCGGTACGCGGGCGTCCCCGTGTGGAACGGCCTGACCGACGAGTGGCACCCGACCCAGATGCTGGCGGACATCATGACCATGCGGGACCACTCGGACAAGCCGCTCGACCGGGTGGGCTACTGCTACCTGGGGGACGCCCGGAACAACACGGCGAACTCGCTGCTGGTGACCGGTGCGCTGCTCGGCATGGACGTGCGCATCGCCGCCCCCGAGGACCTGTGGCCGTCCGCCGACGTCCAGACCATCGCCCGGGGCCTCGCCGAGGCGTCGGGCGCCCGCGTCCACCTGGGCACGGAGGTGCTCGACGGGGTCGAGGGTGTCGACTTCCTCTACACCGACGTGTGGGTGTCGATGGGGGAGCCTGCGTCCGACTGGGGCCCGCGGATCAAGACGTTGCTGCCCTACCAGGTCACGTCGGCCACGCTGGCGGCGACCGGGAACCCCGACGTGAAGTTCATGCACTGCCTCCCCTCCCTCCACAACACCGGGACGGTGCTCGGGCGCCGGCTCGCCGACACGTGGCACCTCGACGCGCTGGAGGTGACCGACGAGGTGTTCGAGTCGTCCGCCTCGATCGTCTTCGATCAGGCGGAGAACCGCCTGCACACCATCAAGGCGGCCATGGTGGCCAGCCTCGGGAGCTGAGTTGCGCGTCGTGGCAGCCGTCGGCGGCAACGCCCTGCTCGAGCGGGGCGAGGTCCCGCTGGCCCAGATCCAGGAGGGCCACGTGGCCGTCGCCGTCGCCGCCCTCGCCCGGCTTGCGTCGGACAACGAACTGGTGATCACCCACGGCAACGGGCCCCAGGTCGGGCTGCTGGCCAACGAGAGTGCCCTCGACCCCGACCTCCCGGGCCCCTATCCCCTGGACGTGCTGGGAGCCGAGTCCCAGGGGATGATCGGCTACTTCTTCCTGCAGGCGCTCGAGAACGCGCTCCCCGGCAGGAACATCGCCAGCCTGATCTGCCAGACCGAGGTCGCCGCCGATGACCCTGCCTTCGGTGACCCGGCGAAGTTCGTCGGCCCGGTCTACACGCAGGAGGTCGCGGAAGATCTGGCGGCCCGACGCGGGTGGCAGGTCCGCCGGGACGGCAACTCCTGGCGGCGGGTGGTGCCGTCACCCGAGCCGCTGGCCATGGTGGAGCTGGGCATGATCCGGATGCTGCTGGGGGACAGCGCCATCGTCATCTGCGCGGGGGGCGGTGGCATCCCGGTCATCCGGGATGCCGGCGGCAGGCTCCGTGGCGCCGAGGCGGTCATCGACAAGGACCTCGGGGCGGCGCTGCTCGCCCGGGAACTCGGCGCCGACGCCCTCCTGCTGCTGACCGACGTCGACGGGGTCGAGGAAGGTTTCGGGACCCCGGACGCGGCGCTCCTCGGCCGGGTCACCGTGGCCGGGATGCGGGCCCGGACGTTCCCGCGCGGGTCCATGGGCCCGAAGGTGGACGCCGCCTGCCGATTCGTGGAGACCACGGGACGGCCGGCCATGATCGGCAAGCTCGACGATGCGGTCGACCTGCTCGCCGGGACCTGCGGGACCTACATCGGCCCGTGAGCCGGGTGGGCCGCCGCCGGCGGGGCCCGACCCGCACGCTGCGGGTCCCGGGCCCATCGGCGGAGGCGGTGGGATTTGAACCCACGGTGAGTTTCCCCACACACGATTTCCAATCGTGCCGATTCGGCCGCTCTCGCACGCCTCCGTGTCG
>Ga0209698_10008287_pt1 | contig 10755 bp, 5 predicted proteins | sample LitLauG_LLR_2012_FD_187203 | JGI IMG/M metagenome (GOLD analysis project Ga0209698, IMG submission 187203) | Freshwater sediment microbial communities from Pennsylvania, USA - Little Laurel Run_MetaG_LLR_2012 (SPAdes) (version 2) | ecosystem: Environmental > Aquatic > Freshwater > Creek >... | reverse complement strand
GAGATGCGCGAAGGCATTCTGGAATCCGGGATTGTCACAGAAGGACGCGAGCGGCGGCAGTTCGTTTACGCGGAGCTCGCGCGTCTGTTCCAAGGGCGCCGGCACGTGGGTCTGTCTGCGACCGAAGCACCGATCATATTGCCACTACGCAGCGTGCCTTGGTCTCCGCGGAATCGCGTCGAGCCCGTGGATCTCACGGCGGTTGTTTCGGGCGATCGGGGAACACGCGCCTGGGCGGACTTCGAGAGCCGGGTGGCTGCCCACTGGAAAGAGATCGGCCTGGAACAACAATGGGTGCGCACCGGTAAGCGCTTTCGGCTATGGGACGAGCCTGCGTTGGCGATCCTCGGCGCGCGGTTCGTCATGCCGATGGTGGACGGTTCGGTACGGCCTGTGGTGTTGACGCCGGCGTTTCCTGAAATAGACATTCCGGTCGGCAAGAATTGCGTGCAAGTGCACTTTCTAGGGCACGTCACATGGCCGGGCGGTTTCCCGCTGCACGGCTCAACAGGCGAGCAAGTCGCAACTTACCAGTTTCGGTATCAGAACGGCCAGACCAAGGACGTGCCGCTACGGGCCGGATTTGAAGTGGCCGCGGCTAACGCGATCCATGAGGCCACCCGCATCGACCCCGTTGCTACCGCCACGCAGCGCGCCTTCTGGTTCGTCAAGGACTGGGCCCGTGAGCATTACCAGGGTCTGCTCTTCTCGGTGCCGGCGGCACCTGGCCGCCTGGAGACGATTCGCGTGCGCTTGAGCGGGGCGCGCCCGCTGCTGCTGTTCGGGGTCTCCACGGAATTGACGGCGACCTGACGTTCGCCCCGGCACCCTCAAGCGCAATGCCACATACTCTTCCCAAAGCCAGTAACTCTGCACAAATTGTGGGGCGGGCAATTCTGCCCGCAGCCGGCTTTTCAGCCGGCTCTGGCCGCCTAAAAGGCGGCTGCGGCCAAGATTGGCCGCCCCACGATTTGTGCAGAACGCACCTCGGTGGGGAAAAGTATGTGGCATTACCCTAAAGCGTGCGCCACAAAGAGGGACGTGCTTTTGGAATTTCGCAGGATGGCTTGCGGATGGGTGAACCCGCATTTCATACTGTAGATATCAGGAGGTATTTGTTTTGTCCCTACCGCGTACGCGGCCGGTGCCGGTCGTGGGCCGGAAACCACAGAGTCCCAATGGCGCGGTCAACCCAGCCATCCGCGACAAGAACTTCATCGCGCTGACCGATAAGATTTTTGGAGTTCTGGAAGCCTTCACCAAGAACGCGCGGAGCTCCTTGTCCCTGGAGGAAATTACCCAATCCGTCGGGCTTGCCAAGACCACGGTGCACCGTTTGCTGTATTCCATGAAAAAGATCGGCTACGTCGATCAGCACGAACTGACCGGCGAGTACATGCTGGCGCCGAAGCTGTTCGAGTTAGGCCGCCCGGTGCTGCCCTACCAGCGGGTCGCCACCATGGCGAAGCCTCTCCTGGAGAACCTGCGGCTGCGCTGCGGCGAATCCGTGCACGTGGGCGTTTTGGATAAGGGGCTGATCACATACATCGCGGTAGTGGAGAGCCAAAACCCCTACCGTTGTGCCGCAGTAGCGGGCGAGTACAGTTACGCACACTCGACCGCGCTTGGAAAATGCCTGCTCGCACATCTTCCCGAAAGTGAAATCGAGGACATCATCCGGGACCATGGGCTGCCCAAGCTGGCGCGGAACACCATCACTAACGGGACGCAGTTAATCGAAGAGTTGCGGTACGTCCGGCAAGAGGGGGTGGCCACCAACATCGAGGAGAACATCGATGGCGTGATCTGCGTGGCGGCGCCGATTCGCGACCACAGCGGGATGACGGTGGCGGCGCTCAGTGTCTCCGGTCCCGCTATCCGGATGGAGTTAATTCTGGATGTGATCAAGCAAGAAGTAAAGCGGGTCGCCGCGCGGATCTCCGGAATGCTGGGGTGCCCGGCGGAGGATGACGGTCTCAAGCCAACGCTCGCGACCGCCGGCAACACGCCGCCGGCTTAGGGCTTGGGAGAGTTCCTTAACTCCGACTGCCTGGCTTGCTCTTCCGACTGTAAGCGCCGCACGATTGCTCTTTCCCGATCGCCTTCCGCCTTCTTGTGTTGCTTGTAATAGATACCGGCCAGCGCAACATGGGCGGAGACAAGCTGCGGATCGCGAGCGATCACCTGTTCCAGGAGGCTCTGCGCCCTTGTGTAATTGTGCTTTTTCTCCAGGCACAGCGCCAGTTCCTCCTTGATTTGGATATCCTGGCCGTCCAAGGAAAGCGCCTTCTCCAAATTCGCGAGGGCCTCGTCGGTGTTATCGTCGCTGAGTCTCCGTAGCGACTGCGCGAGCGCGGTGTAATATGCCGCATTTTGCGGCTGCAGTTCGATCGCCTTGCGAAGGTGTGTTACGGACTCCTCCAGATTTCCGACCGCGAATTGACTGTTGCCTACAAAGAAATGCACAAGAGCGAGGTTCGGCTGCTCGCGAAGGATGCCGTCGAACTGCGCGATGGCCTCCGGGAAGCGATGCAAACCGTAGTACGCCAGGCCTAACTTATATTGATAGTCGGACAGGCTTACAAACCGGGTCTTGACGGCATTCAGAAACTCGAGAGCGGTCCCGTAGTGCTTCCACAGAATGAGTGCCTCGGCCAGGCGCATGGAATACGGCGGCTCCTCGGGAGCAAGCTGGACAGCCCGCCCCAACTCGCGCACGGCATTCTCATATTGACTCTTGTTGAGGTAGAGAACACCCAAATCGTAGTGCGCCTCGGGGAATTCCGGCGGGGTCTTGACGGCCGTCTGCAGCACGGCCTGCGCCGAGGCCGGCTCATTGTTTTCCAGCAGGACCTTGGCGAGTTTGAGCTGGTCGTTGACCGGCACAGTGGGCTGTTCCAGATAGGCCTGGATTTCCTGCGCGGCTTCGTCCGGCATCTTGGTTTTCAAATAGCATTCGATGAGAGCCACGCGCGCCGGGAGGCTCCCGGGATCCGTAAGGCGCAGCACCTTGAGTGGCGCGACAGCCTCGCGGAATTGTTGCTGTGCCATCAACAGCAGCGCATAGTTCTGGTTCGCCGGGGCGTTATTCGGTTCCAGCCTGAGTCCCTGCTGGTATGCTTCGGTGGCTTTCAGGACGTCGCCCTTGCGGCCGTAGAGCAGCCCCAGGTTGAAATAAGACTGCGCGTCATCGGGAGCCAGCGCCAGCGTCTTCTGGAAATCCGCGATGGCGGAGTCCACCTCGTTCAACTGCGCATCCGTCATGCCCAGCAGGCTCCACAGCGCCGGATTGCGTGGCGAGGACTTCACCGCCTCGCGAAGCTTTTCGCGCGCCTGCGTATATCTGCCCGCCTTGAAATCGTCGTGCGCCTGCTGCGCCAGTGTCATCTGCGGGGAGGCGCTGCCCTGGCCGAGAGCCAAAAGCATCAGCACGACGGCCAACATCACTGGATGCCTTTGCCTTCCACAACGGTGACGTATTTGTCGATGGGAACGTTAGTCAGCCGGTCGATTCGCGTGCTCGGCTTGGGCCAGTGGATCTCTATCCAATCCGCCTTGCCGGCCTTGCCCAACCCCAGCACCTCGCGTGGATCGTGGCTGGAGAGGAAGCTGCCGCCGGCGGTCTTTAGACGGGAATGCACCGCTCCGTCCGCGCTCCACCGGATCGTGGCGCCGATCGCAGCACGGTTGGCCACGGTGCCCGTGAGCTTCAGCCCGATCCAGTGGTTCCTACTCTCCGCATTGTTATAAAGAACGAGTGGAGGCCCGCCATTGATGCCCACCACCACGTCCAGGTAGCCATCGTTATTCAGATCGCCCACGGCCAGTCCGCGGGCGGCATATTTTCCCCGGAAGACGTCGCCGCCGGACTGGGACACATCGGACATCTTGCCGTGCCCGTCATTGTGAAACAACAGGAGCGGTTCCAGGTAAGTTACGCCGGCCATGCGTTTATCTACCAGATCGTCAGGGTGCCCGTTCGCCAGGATCAAATCGACGAACCCGTCATTGTCATAGTCGAAGAAGCGGAGACCCCAACCGCTCAACAGCCGGGTCGGGTTCGCGATTCCGTTGCTCCGGCAAAGGTCGGTAAAGCTCTCGTCGCCATTGTTGCGATAGATCGAAAATGTCTCTTGATCGATGTTAGCCACGAACAGATCCTGCCGGCCGTCTGAGTCAAAATCGGCGGCATCGACTCCCATGCCGGAGCGGGCCAGGCCATCCTCGCTGTAGCCCACGCCGGCAGACAGCCCAATCTCCTCGAACCGCTTGCCTGCCCGATTCACAAACAGGAAATTAGGCACGGTGTCGTTCGCCTGAAACAGATCCAGATAGCCGTCGCCATTAATATCCGTGGCGACCACACCAAAGCCTTTTCCCGGACTCTCCAGAATGCCGGTTTCCCGGCTAACATCGGTGAAATGGCCCCCACCCTCATTCCGATATAGATGGCTCGGCATGGGGTCGAAGACCCGCGGAATGCAGTAGTAGATCTGTGTCTCCGAGCCGCCCTCCACTTTGCCACCATAGGCATTGAGGCTGCCGCAACTCTTCAAGCTCGTGTAATCCACGAACTGCGCCACGAACAGATCCAGCTTTCCGTCGTTGTTGTAGTCGAACCAAACCGCGCTGGTCGACCATCCCGGAGGATTGATACCGCTCGCTGCCGTGACATCCGTGAACGTGCCATTGCCGTTGTTGTGATACAGCAAGCATTTGCCGTAACCCGTCAGCAGCAGGTCTTCGTAACCATCGCCGTCGTAGTCCGCGACCGCGGCTCCCATGCCAAAAAAGTTCACCTTCAGCCCGGCTTCCGCGGTGACGTCGGTGAATGTGCCATCGCGATTATTGCGGTAGAGCGCAGGATACAGCGGCGTCTGCGGGTGAAAGAAAACGGACTCACCCGTATTGACAAAGAGGATGTCCATCCAGCCGTCATTGTTATAGTCGAAAATAGCGACGCCGGGGGGAATGGTCTCGGGCAAGTAGCGTCGATCGGAATGCGCGTTGACATGCGACCAGTGGATACCCGTCTCGTTAGGCGAGGCGAGTCGAAAAGTAACGGTCGCGGGTGGGGAAGCGAAGCAGAGAACAGAGGACACCGCAAAGGACAGAAGTACCCACTCGGGGATCATGAGTTCGTTACCAGGGATGTGCAGAGCGTGAGCAACCCCTCGCCCGCTAACACGGTTTCACATTATACTGCACTACGGCGCGAGCAGGTTTGCCTGCTCGGTGTCGAGAAGGGAGCGACTGCAAGATCGAACGCCGCTAGTGTCGCAGACGGCAGACTGAAGTCCGCCGCGGCGCCCTAACGCATGCGCCACATGTGACTCAGAAATAAACCTTCAGAGCAGCCTGCATGACGCGGGCAGGGTAGCCGAACGTGCCTTGCTCGTAACCGGCTCCGGATCCGGCCGTGCTGGTGATTCTCCCAAAAGAGCCCGAGGTCACGCTGCTATCGGGCAGATCGAACGTAGCCCGGTTGAATGCGTTGAACATTTCCCACCGGAACTGGATCCGGTAATGCTCTTTGAAAGCAAAGTTCTTGCCCAGGCCAAAGTCCGCATTATTTATGCCAGGCCCCTGCATTACGTTCCGCGCCGAGTTCCCGAAAGTTCCGGCGGCCGCGCGCTGAAATGCTGCGGGGTTGAAGTACTGGTTCAACCACTGGCTCTTGGAGCCTTGATGCACGTCCAACGATTGGCCGGAGACCACGTCCGCGCGTTCGCCGTAGATATGCGTCTGGGATGGATCGTTCCCGTCCGAAATGGAGAAAGGCCGACCGGACTGCAGCCGCCAGACGCCGCTGAACTGCCAGCCCCCAAGAACGCCGCGCACAAACGGGTTAGACCCGCTCAGGTTTGGCAATTGATATACCCAGAAGTTGTTCCAGATCTTCGGGAAGTTGAGATCGGAAATACCTCGATTGAACCCCAGATTGAAGGGGTCCGGAATACTGCCGTTGAACGCCAGTGAGCTGGACGAGCTGGCGTCGATACTCTTCGACCAGGTGAAATTCGACGTGAACTGCAGGCCGTGGGAGAACCTCTTTTCGAAGGTCGTCTGCAGGCCATTGTACGAAGCGGTAGTCCATGAATCGTACTCCAGAACAGAACCAAAATTGGGATACAGTGAACGCAGCCCGTTGAGATTCGGATCCGTACTGTAGATGCCGGGATTCCGCTCGACCGGATTTGGCAGATGGTAAGACTCGCTGCCGACGTACGTCACCTTGGCCACGATATTGCCGGCGAACTGGTGTTCGATGGAGAGGTTCCAGGTCTGCGTCTTACCCAGCTTGAAGCTGGGAGCGAAAGCCGTCTGCACGAACACTGGCAAGATAAATTGTGTGTTAGCAGGCGGCGCATAGTTTGGCGATGCGAAGGGTGGAAACGGGCTCTTGTTTCCAGTGGGTGCATATACGCTCCAGGGATCGTCAAACGGAATGGGCGTACCGCCTGGAACTACAGGTCCGCCGGTAGTTGTTGGACCATAGGTATAAGTCGGGCCAAACGGCGACGAATCCGCGGCGTGATTGTAGAACGACATCTCAAAAGGCGCGGCAAACATCCCGAATGACGCTCGAATCGCGGTGTTCTTTGCAAAGCCAGGCTGCCAGGCAACCGAGATCCGCGGCGAAATGAGGCCCAGCTCGTTCGGTACGCCCTTAGACGAGACTCCCGGGTCTCCAGGGTATACCAACCCAAGCGGAGCGTTGGGATACCGAGTGCTCTGCACACCTGGGTCGAAGATGGGAATTCTTCCTTTCGAGGGTGTGAATGCGAAGAACGGCTCCCACCGTGCTCCGAAATTGAGGGTGAGATTGGGCTTTAGGCGGTACGTATCCTGAACGAAACCGGCCCAGGAAATGCCGTGCACCTGATTGAATTCCCCGGCTCCCTGCTCGAAGTTGCTTGCTTTGCCGAGCAGAAAATCGGCAAAGTCCACTCCGCTGAACTGACCGCTGAACTGAATCAGGGGGAGCGCCAGCCAGTCGGTGCCTTCCTGCCAGTACTGGCTCAGCACGCTGACGCCCGCGACGATCAGGTGGTTTCCATGTGTCCAGTTTACGGTCTCGGCAATAGAGACATTGTGCCGGTTGATCAGATTGGTGTTCTGCGCGATGCCGAACTCGCTCCAGGGCCCCACAGTCAGCAAGTCGATTCCCGGCGCGGTCGACGGGTACTCCGAAACTTTCACGCCAAAGCAAGCGAAACACACGGGCTTGTTATCGGGTGTGCGAAGCCCTGGCACGCTGTTCGTATTCAGGCTGTTGTATGAAACCACCAGGTTGCTGAGCAGATTGGGACGGATCGTATACAGCCAGTTCCCGCCATAGCTATAATACGGAGCATCCCAGGACCGGTCCGCAATCAGGGTGTTCCCGCCGCCTGTCACCAAGGGATGCGAGAAACGGTTGACGTACGTACGGCCGGATAGATGGTGTTTCTCGCTGATGTACCAGTCCGGCTTGATCGTGAACTCGTTGTAATTCTGAGCCGCGACTCGGCCCGCCAGCGTGACCGCGCCGAACGGATCGTTCGTGCGCGGCAGGACGCTTTCAAACTTGAGGGAAACTGGATCAAACATGGACGTCGGAATCTGATTGCCGGCGAACGGTTGCCGAACCACGACTTCCTGCCCGGCATTGGCGCTGCCCGATGGGCAGGTGAAGAAACTTCCCGTGTTCGGGTTGAACACCTGGCGGGTGTCGAAATTCAGGTTTGCCGGGCCGCCGGCGCCGCATGCATTGGTCGTCTTGCCGGTCAGGTACGAGCTGAAATCGCCATTCAACATGGCGTTGCTGGGAACGAAGGCCGACCCGCCGTTGACGATGTAGCGCTCCGTGGTGCCCTGGTAGTTTCCAAAGATGAACAGTTTGTTCTTGACGATCTTTCCCCCGAGTGAGCCGCCATACTGGTTCCGTTTGAGCGAGTCGCGGGAGTGCGCGAAAAAGTCGCGCGCGTTCAGCACGTCGTTGCGCAAGAACTCAAAACCGTCTCCATGCCAGGAGTTCGTGCCCGAGCGGGTCACAATACTCACCACCGCTCCGGGAGAGAATCCGTACTGGGCGTCGAAGTTGTTGGTGATCACCTGGAATTCCTGTGTTGCGTCGGCATTCGGGAACGCGTTTGCCAGGTTGGCGTAGTTGTCCATGTTGTTGCCGCCATCCAGCATGTAATAGGTGCTGCCCTGGCGGCCGCCGTTGACGGAGGCGCCGGTCTCCGCCGGAAAAGTGGTGTAAGTCTGGCGGGTGAACACGCCGGCCTTCAGACCGTCGACCGCGCCCGGCGCCAGGAACACGAGTGTCGCAGGATTGCGCCCGTTGAGCGGCAACTCTTCGATGGGCGTTTGCGCGATCACCTGGCCAATCTGACCATTGGTGGTGTTGAGAGCTTCGGCAGTGGCCGACACTTCCACCGATTGCGTGACGTCGCCGACAACCATATCGAAATCCACGGTTGCCAACTGGTCGGCTGTAATAGTGACAGCGGAATTCGTCACCGTCTTGAAGCCCGGCTTGCTGCAGGTCACCGAATAGGTGCCTACCGGCAACAATGGGACCACGTAATTGCCGTTGGCCGTGCTGGTGACCGCGCGCGACTGCCCGGTAGACGAATCCCGGACCGTAATGACGGCGTCGGCGATGAACCCACCGCTCTGGTCTTTCACCGCGCCGTTGATGCTGGCGCGGCCTTCCTGGGCGCGCAAAGGAACGGCTGCAAGCAAGACGATCGCGGCAACGGAGATAAGAACGCTCTTCGCGGCCAAGAATCTGCGGCTGACGTTGGCGCAGCTAAAATGCATCGAAGTCTCCTCCCAAACGGCATAAGGAACGGGGCCAATACACGTGTCCCTCTAGTGCGTTCTTATTATTTACTCCGAATCGCCGACCGGTGTCAAGGAAAATACGGAATGGATTCCGAAAATCTTGATGGTACGGATTTCGCGGCGTCCAAGCCTATCGAAACCAGACGTTGAGGGTCAGGTAGACGCCCGCGACCGCGCATGCCAGAACCATTGGCCGGGCGTACCAAGGAGATTCCGAGCGCTCTGCGACTCCTGAATGCCCCCAGACCAAGCCCGCGAGGTTTTCGGGAGCGCTGGGCTTGGTGAACATGCTGACCCCGATCGTGGTGAGGAAGCCGGCTACGCCTCCCCACACCGCCAGATTCAGCGTGGCGGCCATCGGCGTCCGGTACGAGATAATGCCGGTGCGGTACAAAATGTACTCGGTCATACAACCGCCGACGCCGGCAATCATTCCGCAGAAGCCGCCCGTGGGGGTGATCCTTTTCGAGAACATCCCTAGAAAGAACACGATGAAGAAAGGCGAGATGAACATCGCGCCGATCAATTGCATGTAGTCCATCAGGTTGTCGAAAAGCAGAAGAATGTAAGCCGAGCCGATGCTCAGAGCTGTTCCAGCCACGGTGGCCAATCTGCCCACACGGAGGTAGTGCCAATCGTCGCGTCCCTTTGCCAGATAGGTCTGATAGAGATCGTACGTCCAGACCGTATTGAAGGCTGTAACGTTGCCCGCCATGCCGGACATGAAACTCGCCATGAGCGCCGTGAACCCGAGGCCCAGCAAGCCGTGCGGATAGTAGCGATTCATCAGCGCGGGCAGGGCTAGATTAAAGTTGCCCTCCAGGGCTTTGGGCACCACGACCACGGCGATCATCCCTGGCAAGGTGACCAACGCCGGAAAGAGCATTTTGGGGAAGGCCGCAATCAACGGAGTGTTGCGGGCGCTTTCGAGGTTCTTGGCGGCCAAGGCGCGCTGCACCAAAAGAAAGTCCGTACACCAGTAGGATGGCCCCATCAGCATCCCCAAAGCGATCACGGCCACCCACCATTCCACGCCCAGGGGATTCTGCTTGGGATCGGCGAGAACAGTCCAGGTGTGGGCAAAGTTTGCGGGCAGCTTCGAGGTCAGCCCGTGCCACCCGCCCACATCGATCAGTCCCATCACCGCCAGCGGGACGAAGCCGAACACGATCAGAAAGAACTGCAGCACTTCGTTATAGATCGAGGAGCTCAGCCCGCCCAGGAACGTGTACGTGACCACGACCCCGGCGGAAAACAGGACGCTGAAATTGAAGCTCCAGCCCAGCATCTGCTGGCAGACAATGGCCAGCGCGTACATGTTGATGCCGGACATCAGAGTCGTGACCACCAGAAAGGTAGCGGAGTTCATGATATGCGCGCGATGGTCGTACCGCCGGCGAAGGTACTCCGGCACGCTGCGCACCTTGCTGCTGTAATAGAACCGCACCATGAAAACGCTCAGAAAAACCATCCCCGGTATGGCGCCCGTCCAATACCAGTGGTTCGTCATCATGCCGTATTTGGCGCCCATGGCGATCATGCCGACGATCTCCAGTGAGCCGAGGTTCGCGGCCATGAACGACAGTCCGGTGACCCAGCTTGGAAGCGACCTTCCCGCGAGGAGATAGTCTTCCGATGTCTTCATCCGATCTTTCAGCCAGTAGCCAATACCGAGGACGAAGACTACGTACGCGAGCAGGATTGCGAGATCGATAGGGGCCAGACGCATCGTGAAGCGAGTTGTATCACTTCCGGCGAACGGGTGTCAATGGATCGTCGGCGGATTGCGTGTTTCACAAATCCGGAAGACATTCCGAAATCGTTGACACCCCGGCCTGGCGCGTGCTAACTTGTTTCCGCGGGCAAGGAGGGATTATTTCAGCCATCTCCAATCTGACAGGTGTCATCCCACCCATGATG
>Ga0209698_10008286_pt1 | contig 10756 bp, 5 predicted proteins | sample LitLauG_LLR_2012_FD_187203 | JGI IMG/M metagenome (GOLD analysis project Ga0209698, IMG submission 187203) | Freshwater sediment microbial communities from Pennsylvania, USA - Little Laurel Run_MetaG_LLR_2012 (SPAdes) (version 2) | ecosystem: Environmental > Aquatic > Freshwater > Creek >... | reverse complement strand
TTCTTCGATCGTTTCGAGATGAATTCCATGCGGACCCGTTTCGAGAAACTCATGTCCGACGGTCTGCTCGGCGCGTCGGACGCCCGGCCGTCGGAGACTCCCGCCACCCCGGTCGCGACACCGGTGCTCGACATCACGCGCGCGACGTCGTTGTCGCAAGTGATGGACTCAGCGTCCGCACTGGTCGTCGTCCGCCGGGGGGAGCGCATCGCCGTCCTCGATGAGCAGCGACGCATCGCCGCGGTGGGGGACACCTCGGAGTTCCTCGCCGCGGTGGGCGAGCGCCCGCTGAGCGGTCACGACATCAAGGACCTCTACCGGCTCGCGTGGGAGGGCGACCAGACGCTGAGCGAGCCCACTGACGACACCGCCATCATGGCGTACCTCGTCGACGCCATCAGCGGTCGCTACGAGTTGGCCGACGTGGCCCAGCGCTTTCTCGGCGAGACTCTGTCCACGACGACTCCCTCGCTCTTCGACGAGAATGCCGACGACGACGCGTTACTCCAGCAGGTCGGCGTCGTGGTCCGGCTTCGCCAGACCCTGCACCACGACATCGAACGCTGGGAGCTGCGCTATCTCTACGCTGATATCGAGCTTCCGCTCGTCGCGGTGCTGGGTCGAATGGAGGCCCGTGGGGTGCGCGTCGACGTCGCGATGCTGCGTACCATCGCGGAGGAGTTCACCCTCGAGTCCCAACGACTCGACCGTGAAATCCAGGAGGTGGCCGGTCACGAGTTCAAGGTGAATTCGCCCCAACAACTGCAGACGGTCCTGTTCTCCGAATTGGGACTCACGCCGGGCAAGAAGATCAAGACCGGTTTCTCCACCGACGCCACCACGCTGGAGTCGTTGATCGATGAGCACCGGATTGTGCCACTGATCCTTCGCTACCGCGAGGTCGAGAAGCTCCGCAGCACCTACGGTGCCCCCCTGATTGACGCGGTGGGACCCGACGGACGTATCCACGCGCGCTTCCAACAGACCGTGGCGCGCACCGGACGCTTATCGTCCGATAATCCCAATCTCCACAACATCCCGGTTCGCTCTGCCGAGGGTCGACGCCTGCGCTACGCCTTCGTTCCCACCGATGGGTGGACGCTCGCGGTGGCCGACTACAACCAGATCGAGCTGCGCATCCTCGCGCATCTGTCACAGGACGCCGGTCTTCTCGCGGCGTTCGCGAGCCACGAGGACGTGCACCGCACCATCGCCGCATCGGTCTTCGGGGTCGCGCCCCACGACGTGCAGCACGACCAACGCGAGCAGGCCAAGGCCGTCTCCTACGGGCTGGCGTACGGCATGGAGTCCTTCGGCCTCTCCCAGCGTCTGGGAATCCCCGTGAGTGCGGCTCGCGAGATCATCGACAAGTACTTCGCCGGCTTTCCGACGCTGCGCCAGTACATGGATGACACGATCAGGCAGGTGCGAACGCAGGGTTTTTCACGCACCGAGTTCGGACGAATTCGTCCCTTCCCGGATCTGGCCACCGCGTCGGGACCCCAACGGGCCGCCGCGGAGCGCCAGGCGATGAACGCCGGTATCCAAGGGCTGGCGGCCGACATCTTCAAGTCGGCCCTAGTGCGTCTCGACCATCGCCTTCGCGACGAGAACCTCGAGGCTCGGCTCATCTTGCAAGTGCACGACGAAGTCCTGGTTGAGGCGCCACCGGCGGAGAAGGACCACGTCGACGAGGTGATTCGTGACTCCCTGACGCACGCGGCCACGCTCAGCGTGCCCCTCGAGGTCTCACTGCACTGGGGCGATTCCTGGGCGGCGGCGAAGGGTTGAACCCCTCTCTGATACAGTGGTCACCTGGGTTTACACCGGAAACCCAGCCCTGATCGCCTAGTTGGCCCCGGTGTGGTCGCTGGAAAGAAGTTCGTATGTCGGACGGCACTAGCCTCCTCTCTCCCGTTCAGATGGGAACCTTCGACGCCGAGGGAAATTACATTCCCCGCGTCATCACCGAAGACAACATGGTCGGCACCGACTTGACCGACTTGGTCGGTAACTCGGTCCTGGAGTTCGAAGACGGTGACTTGGTCACCGGCACGGTCGTCAAGATTGACCACGACGAGGTACTACTCGACATCGGCTTCAAGTCCGAGGGAGTAATCCCCGCGCGCGAGCTATCAATTCGCAATGACGTGGACCCCTCCGAGATTGTGTCGCTGGGCGAAAAGGTGGAATGCCTGGTCCTCCAGAAGGAGGACAAGGAGGGTCGTCTGGTGCTCTCCAAGAAGCGCGCCCAGTACGAGAAGGCGTGGGCCACGATCGAAGAGCTCAAGAACCGTGACGAAATGGTCAAGGGCGTCGTCATCGAGGTGGTCAAGGGTGGCCTCATCGTGGACATCGGACTGCGCGGCTTCTTGCCCGCGTCGCTCGTCGAACTCCGCCGCGTCCGCGAGCTCCAGCCCTACATCGGCAAAACGGTGGAGGCGAAGATTATCGAGCTCGACCGCAATCGCAACAATGTGGTGCTGTCGCGCCGCGCCTGGCTCGAAGAGACGCAGAAGGAACAGCGAGGCGACTTCCTCAACAACCTCAAGCCGGGCGAGCGTCGTCACGGCGTCATCTCCTCGGTCGTCAATTTCGGTGCCTTCGTGGACCTGGGCGGTATGGACGGCCTCATCCACGTCTCCGAGCTGAGCTGGAAGCACATCGATCACCCGAACCAGGTGGTGGCGGTGGGCGACGAGGTCGACGTGGAGGTCCTCGACGTCGATTTCTCCAAGGAGCGCATCTCGTTGTCCTTGAAGGCGACTCAGTCCGACCCGTGGCAGGTCTTCGCCGATAGCCACGCGGTCGACCAGTTGGTGTACGGCCGGGTCACCAAGATGGTGCCCTTCGGCGCGTTCGTCCAGGTCGGCGACGGCATCGAGGGTCTCGTGCACATCTCCGAGATGGCCGCGCACCACGTGGAGTCGCCGGACCAGGTGGTCACCGCCGGTGAGGAGCTGTGGGTCAAGATCATCGAACTCGACACCGCCCGCCGCCGCATTTCCCTCTCCATCAAGCAGGCCGCCGAGGGTGGCGAGGTCTCCGAGGAATACCGCGAAGCCTTCGGTAGCCACGCCTACGACACTGAGGGCAACTACATCGGTGGTTTTGAGTACGGCGAGTTCACCCCCGAGACCGAAGCGCAGGCGGCCTGGGCCGAATACGCGACCGAAGCCGTGGCCAAGGCCCCCGAGTCTGACGAGGCCGCGCCGACTGAGGCGTAAGCACCCCATCGTTCCCCGAACGCCCGCCCGACTCTCACCAGTCGGGCGGGCGTTCGCCGTATCGACGTCAACGTGTCGTCGTGTCACATCTCGCTGGGTACCGTAGAGGGGTGAAACGCATCGCGGTGGCCGGTGGTATCGGCGCGGGGAAGTCGACGGTGGTGGAGTTCCTGCGGGACCGGGGCTTCACCTGCGTCGACGCCGACGACGTCTACGCCGATCTCGTCCAACCGGGTTCGCCGCTCCTCGCCACCCTCGTCGACGCCTTCGGTTCCGCCGTGCTGTCGGCCACGGGTCACCTCGACCGTGCCTTCGTCGCCCGCGTCGTCTTTGCGGACCGCAGCGCGCTTCGCCGACTCAACGCCATCACCCACCCCGCCGTGGGCCTCGAGATGCATCGCCGTCTCGACCAAGCGACCTCCGCGGCCGCCTTCGCCGCGATTCCCCTCTTTCGCGAAAGTCACCGCGAACAACTGCACCTCGACGAGGTGTGGAGTGTGCTGGTGGAGCCCGATGTCGCCCTCGGTCGTCTCGTCTCGTTGCGCCACATGGACGAGGACGATGCGCGCCAGCGCCTCGCCGCCCAGATGTCCAATGACGAGCGCCTCGCCCTCTCGGACGTCGTCATTTGGAACAACGCCGGTCGTGACGAACTCGCGACGCGCCTCGTCGAGCTGTTAGGGGAACGAGGACTCGATGGCCACTGAATTTCTCGTGGAATCACCCTTTCGCCCGTCGGGCGACCAGCCCATCGCCATCGCGACCTTGGCCCAAGGGGTGAACGACGGGTTGCGCTTTCAGACGCTCGAGGGCATCACCGGATCGGGTAAGACCGCCACCATCGCGTGGCTGGTGGAACGGGTCCAGCGCCCGACGCTGATTCTCGAGCCGAACAAGTCACTGGCCGCCCAATTGGCGTCGGAGCTCAAGGAGATGCTGCCGTCGAATCGCGTCGAGTTCTTCGTGTCGTATTACGACTACTACCAACCGGAGGCCTACATCCCCCGGACTGACACCTTCATCGAAAAGGACTCCGCCGTGAACGAGGAGATCGACCGACTACGTCACTCGGCGACCTCTTCGCTACTCACGCACCGCGACACCATCGTGGTGGCGTCGGTGTCGTGCATCTACGGTCTGGGCTCACCCCTCGAGTACCGCGAGCGGATGTTGCGCCTCGAGGTGGGGGCGGTGCACGACCAGCGCGCGCTGTTACGTCGGCTGGTGGAGATGCAGTACAGCCGCAACGACCTCGTGGTCGACCGCGGTTCGTTTCGACTCAAGGGTGACACCTTGGAACTGCAACCGGCGTATTCCAATGAGGCGGTGCGAGTCTCGTTCTTCGGCGACGAGATCGAGGAGATCAGCTTCTTCAACCCGGTGACCCAGGAGCGTCGCGGCAGCGTCGACGACGTGACGCTCTTCGCGGCGTCGCACTACGCCACGGGTGCGGAGACCCTTCAACGAGCGTGTCGCAGCATCGAAGAGGAGCTGGGCCAGCAACTCGCCAAGTTCGAGCGCGAGGGCAAACTGCTCGAAGCGCAGCGCCTACGATCGCGCACCGAGCACGACCTCGAGATGCTCGAACAAACGGGGGTCTGCGCCGGCGTCGAGAATTACTCGGCCCACCTCGACGGGCGCTCTCCGGGCGAGCGGCCCTATACGCTCCTCGACTATTTTCCGGCCGACATGCTGGTCGTGATCGACGAATCGCACGTGGCGGTGCCCCAGATTCGCGGCCAGTACGCCGGTGACCGCTCTCGTAAGGAGACGTTGGTCGAACACGGATTCCGGCTCCCGAGTGCGCTGGATAATCGACCGCTCAATTTCGATGAATTCATGGAGATCGTGCCCCAGATGGTGTTCGTCTCCGCCACGCCCGGGCCCTACGAAACCGAGGTGTCGGACCAAGTGGCCGAGCAGGTCATCCGGCCGACCGGTCTGCTCGATCCCGTGATCCACGTGGTCCCGACGAAGAATCAGATTGATGACCTGCGCGGACGTCTCGATACGGTCATCGCGCGGTCCGAGCGAGTCTTGATCACGACCCTCACCAAGCGCATGAGCGAGGACTTGACGAACTATCTGGTCAAGGCGGGCTATCGCGTCCAGTACCTGCACAGCGATATCGACACCGTGCAACGCATCGAGATCCTCCGTTCGTTGCGCCTCGGGGAATTCGACATCCTGGTGGGTATCAACCTGCTGCGAGAGGGACTCGACCTACCCGAGGTGTCCCTCGTCGCCATCCTGGACGCCGACAAGGAGGGCTTCTTGCGCTCTCGCTCCGCATTGATTCAGACCATCGGCCGCGCGGCGCGCAACGCCAACGGCGAGGCGATCCTGTACGCCGACCGCATCACCGATTCCATGCGTGAAGCGATCTCGACCACCGAACGTCGCCGACGTACGCAGATCGCCTACAACGAGGAGCACGGCATCACTCCCATCACCATCACCAAGAGCGTGGCCGACATCTTGGGACGATTGCGCTCCGAGGATGCCCCGCTGCCCACGAATCGGGTGCACGGCATCTCGTCGCTCGAGACCATCGCCTCCGACGACCTCACGCTCGAGATCGCTCGGGTCGAGGAAGCGATGTTGGCGGCCGCTCACGATCTGCGCTTCGAGGAGGCCGCCGCCCTGCGCGATTACCTCCACACCCTCCAGATCCAGGGCCTGGGCGAGGACCTGCGCCGCCTGGAACTCGACGCCTAAGGACTAGATTTCATCCATGACGTCGTCGATTCGTGTCCAGGGCGCGCGCGTCCACAATCTGAAGAATCTGTCGGTCGAGATTCCTCGAGATCAACTCGTCGTATTCACCGGACTCTCCGGATCAGGGAAATCGTCACTCGCCTTCGACACAATCTACGCCGAGGGGCAGCGCCGCTACGTCGAGAGCCTGTCGGCGTACGCCCGTCAGTTCCTCGGTCAGATGGACAAACCCGACGTCGAGTTCATCGAGGGTCTCTCGCCCGCGATTTCGATCGATCAGAAGACGGCCTCGCGCAATCCGCGTTCGACCGTCGGCACCATCACCGAAATCCACGACTACCTGCGTTTGCTCTTCGCGCGCATCGGCGTACCGCACTGTCACGTGTGTGGTCGCCCCGTCACGCGCCAGAATCCCCAGCAGATCGTCGACCAAGTGCTCGAGCGCCACGACGCCGGCCGATTCCTCGTGTTGGCAACGGTGGTCGAGGGTCGTAAGGGCGAATACTCCACGCTCTTGAACGAACTGGCCGGCCAGGGTTTTAGTCGCGTGCGCGTCGACGGGGTCGTCCACGAACTCAGCGACCGCGACGACATCACCCTGGCGCGCTACGAGCAGCACACCATCGACGTCGTCCTCGACCGCCTGAGTGTCAAGAGCGCGAACCGGCAACGGCTCACCGAATCGGTCGAGGCGGCGCTGAAGTTGACGAAGGGACTCGTGTCCTTCCTCTTCCTCGACCAGGACGACGAGTTGGTCCAGTTCTCCGAGAAGATGGCCTGCACCCACTGTGGCATCAGTTTCACCGAACTAGCCCCTCGGGACTTCTCCTTCAATTCGCCCTACGGGGCCTGTCCCACCTGCACGGGTCTGGGAACGCGCTTCGAAGTCGATCCGGACCTCGTGGTTCCGGACCCGACCTTGTCACTGGCCGAGGGGGCGCTGGCGCCGTGGGGCGGGGCCCGCTTCAAGTACTTCGACCGACTCATCGCCGGCATCGCGGACCTCGGCGGTTTCGACGTCGACACCCCCTGGAACAAACTCAAGGCGAAGGATCGCAAGTTGATCCTGTACGGCGTGGAGAAGAAGTCGGTACCGGTCAAGTTTCGCAATCGCTACGGTCGCGTGCGCACGTACGAGACGACGTTCAACGGCATCGTCGACTGGCTCGAGCGCAAGCGCAACGAGGCAGACGGTGACTGGTCGCGAGAGCAGGCGGAGCAGTACATGCGCGAAGTGGAGTGCACGGCCTGCCACGGGCAACGGTTGAAGCCCGAAGTGTTGGCCGTGACCATTCACGGTCACAACATCGCCGACGTCAACGCCATGACCATCGATGAGGCCATTGCCCTCTTCGACGCCCTGGAACTCACGGAGCGCGAGACCACCATCGCCCGCCAAGTGGTCAAGGAAATCGTGGCGCGCCTGACGTTCCTCATGGACGTCGGGCTCGACTACCTGACCCTGAGTCGAGCATCGGCCACCTTGTCGGGTGGGGAGGCGCAACGCATTCGCCTGGCCAGCCAGATCGGTTCGTACCTGGTCGGGGTGCTCTACGTCCTCGACGAACCCTCCATCGGACTGCACCAACGCGACAACCGACGTCTCATCGCCACCCTCGAACGATTGCGCGACCTCGGCAATTCCGTGATTGTCGTAGAACACGACGAGGAGACCATCCGACTCGCCGACTTCATCGTCGATATCGGTCCCGGAGCGGGCGAGTACGGGGGCGAGGTGGTCCACGCCGGCACCTACAAGGAACTGCTCGAAAACACGGACTCACTCACCGGTCAGTACTTATCGGGCCGCCGTTCCATCGCCGTACCGGCGACGAGACGTACTGGTGACGGGAACAAACTGGTGATCAAGGGCGCCAAGGCCAACAACCTGCGTGACGTCACCGTCGCCATTCCGCTGGGGGAGTTCGTGGCCGTCACGGGCGTCTCGGGGTCGGGCAAGTCGACCCTCATCAACGGGATTCTGCTGGCCTCGCTGGAACGTCAGATCAATCGAGCCAAGACGACGGTGGCTCTGCACGACACCATCACCGGCGTCGCGCACCTCGACAAGGTCGTCGCCGTCGATCAACAGCCGATCGGACGCACTCCGCGTTCGAATCCCGCGACCTACACCGGCGTCTTCGACAAGGTGCGCAAACTCTTCGCGGAGGTCTCCGAGTCCAAGGTTCGCGGCTACCAGCAGGGGCGCTTCTCATTCAACGTCAAGGGCGGTCGTTGCGAAGCCTGCTCCGGTGACGGCACGCTCAAGATCGAGATGCACTTCTTGCCCGACGTGTACGTGAACTGCGACACGTGCGGCGGCGCCCGCTACAACCGCGAGACCCTCGAGATCAAGTACCGGGGCAAGTCCATCGCCGACGTCCTCGACATGCCCATTTCCGAGGCCCTCGAGTTCTTCGACCGCCAACCGTCGATCCTGCGCCACATCCAGGCGCTCGTCGACGTGGGACTCGGCTACGTGCGCCTCGGCCAGCCGGCGCCCACGTTGTCGGGTGGTGAGGCCCAACGCGTGAAATTGGCCACCGAATTGGCTCGGCGACCCACCGGGCACACGCTCTACGTGTTGGACGAACCCACCACGGGACTCCACTTCGAGGACGTGAACCGGCTGCTGCAGGTGCTGCACCGGCTGGTGGACCAAGGCAACACCGTGTTGGCGATCGAGCACAACCTCGACGTGGTGAAGACCGCCGACTGGGTCATCGACCTCGGTCCCGATGGCGGGCGTCGCGGCGGACTCGTGGTGGGCGAGGGCACACCGGAGCAAATCGCCTCGATGTCGACCGCCACGGGTCAGGTGTTGCACGAGGTCCTGACGCAGCACCGGAGACCCTAGTGTTCCCGAAGCCCTCGGGGATTCCTCGCCAGAGCGGCTGTTACCTCTTCAAGAACGACCACGACACCGTCATCTACGTCGGCAAGGCCCGGTCGTTGGCGCAACGCTTGTCGAGCTACTTTCAGAAGTTCGACGCCCTGACCCCCAAAACACAGGCCCTGATGGACGAAGCCGCGTCGGTGGAGTGGATCGTGACCCCCAGCGAGACCGACGCCCTCATCCTGGAAAACGAGTTGATCAAGGTCAACCAGCCTCGGTACAACATGCGTCTCAAGGACGACAAGAGCTTCCCCTACGTGGCGATCGACGCGCGCACCGCGTTTCCCGTGCCCTACCTCACTCGCGCCAAGCACCAGCGGGGGGTGCGGTACTTCGGGCCCTTCGTCGACGTGCGCGCGTTGCGCCACACGATGGACGAACTGCTCCAGACCTTCCCCCTCCGGTCGTGCACCGCGCACAAATTCGATTATCACCAGCGACTCGGCCGACCGTGTCTCCTGTTCGACATCCACAAGTGCTCGGGTCCCTGCGTGGGGGCCGTCGACGCGCAGGGGTACGCCGAGTTAGTGGCGTCGTGGGCACGGTTCTTCGAGGGAGACGTGCGTGAGTTACGCCAAATCTTGCGCACTCAGATGTCCCAGGCCGCCGAGGCCCAGCACTACGAGGCCGCCGCTAAGGCCCGTGACGCCCTCGCGGCCCTCGAACGCGCCGCCTCGGACCAGAGTGTGGTGCTCGATGACCACTCGCATCTCGACGCCATCGCCATCGCGCACCAGGGCGGGCGCGCCGCCCTGGTGCGCTTTCGCGTCCGGCAGGGGCGCATCTTGGGCCGCACCGTGCACCACGTCGACCGATCGCTCGACGAGAGCGACGCCGAGATCTTTGAAGCGGCCCTGCCCGAGTTGTACGACGACCCCGCGCAGGTTCCTCCCGTCGTCGTCACGTCCGCCAAGATCGCCACGTCCGGTCTCGCCGCCGAGTTCCTGAGGGAACGCCGGGGCCGACCCGTTGACGTGGTCACTCCCCAACGCGGGCGACGCCGTCGCGTCCTCGAAGTGGCGATGCGCGACGCCGAGGCCGTGATTGCGCGCGACTCCCTTCGTCGACAGAGTGACCACAACGTGCGCTCGCGGGCGCTCCAGGAGCTCGGCGCCGCTCTCGGACTCGATCAGCCGCCCTTTCGCATCGAGTGTTTCGACATGAGTCACCTCCAGGGCACCAACTACGTGGGCTCCATGGTCGTCTTCGAAGACGCCCTGGCCAAGAAGAGCGACTACCGGCACTTCAACGTCAAGGAGATCCTCGGGAACGACGACGCCGGCGCCATGCACGAAGTGGTCAAGCGACGACTGATGCACTGGGATGACGAACCGTCCGCCACGAGGTTTCGACGCGCCAACTTGATCATCATCGACGGGGGACTTCCCCAATTGCACGCCGCCCAGCGGGCCGCCGCCGAGCTCGGCCTCGCCCCACACGTCGAACTGGTGGCGCTGGCCAAACGCGAGGAACTGCTGTACCGACCCGGATCGAGCGTACCCATTGCCCTGGAGCGAGGGTCCGAGAGCCTGTACCTCGTGCAACGCATCCGCGACGAGGCCCACCGCTTCGCCATCAGCTTCCACCGCTCCAAGCGCGCCAAGTCGATGGTGGCCACCATGCTCGATGGCATCGAGGGACTCGGACCCAAACGGCGCGACCGCTTGATGTTGGAGATGGGATCGCTCGAAGCGCTGCGCAGTGCCACCCTCGAGGAGTTGCGCCAGCTGGCCTGGCTGCCCGACGCCGTGGCCCAGAGCATCTACGATCGAGTGCGCGCACCGGGTGCGCCTCGATTGGAGAAGGGATCGGTCGACGATGACTGACGTGCTGCTGGTGACTGGAATGTCGGGGGCGGGCCGCTCCACGGTCTCCACGGCCCTCGACGATCTGGGGTGGTTCGTCATCGACAACC
>Ga0209698_10008285_pt1 | contig 10756 bp, 7 predicted proteins | sample LitLauG_LLR_2012_FD_187203 | JGI IMG/M metagenome (GOLD analysis project Ga0209698, IMG submission 187203) | Freshwater sediment microbial communities from Pennsylvania, USA - Little Laurel Run_MetaG_LLR_2012 (SPAdes) (version 2) | ecosystem: Environmental > Aquatic > Freshwater > Creek >... | reverse complement strand
CCCTGCCGAACCCAGTCCGGCGGCACCGGGCAGGGGGTCGGGTCGAGATGGGCGAACGCGGCAGGCCGGCCGCGCACGATCTCCCCGGTGTGGGAGGTCGGTGTCGGCGGCGGCATCCAGGCAAACGCATCGGCTGAACTATACACAAACAGCGCGACCGCGCGGACCCGGTCGGTGGCGTTGGCGCGGGAGGCATGCACGGTGCGGCAGTTGATCGCCACCACCGCCCCGGCGCGCCCGGTTAGGTCCTCGGACCGGTCGGTCGCGACGGTGGCCAGATCGGCATCGCGGATCGAACCGGTCCAGGCGCCGGCCGCATCGCGATGCACGAAGATCGGTCCGTTCAGCGACCCCGGCACGCAGGTCAGCGGCCCCTGTTCGGCCGGCACGTCATCCAGGTAAACACCGAGTGTGACCGGGCTGTAATTGGTGTGCGGCCAGGCGGGGATGTCCTGGTGCCACTGCACGATTTCTCCGGAACCAGGCCATTTGTAGTTCAGTTTGCTGCTGTGGAATTTCACGTCCGGCCCGACGAGATCGGCGGCGATATCGGCGAGGACGGACTCGCTGGCGAAGCGCCAGAAATCCGGATGCCGGTCCACCAAGGCGCGCAGGCGGCGCACATGCGGCTGAGTTTCGCCGTGCCGTGGGCCAAGGTCGAATTCTTCATTCGATTTCGTCAACCGGCGGCTCTTGTCGAGGAATTCGCTGGACAATGCGCGCAGACGGTCAAGCCAGGACGTCGGGATCAGATCATCAACGGCAAGGTATCCGGTGTCGAAATAAAGCTGCCGCTGCGCCTCGGTCAGCACGCGGGCAGGGTGGGACAGGATATCGTATGGCGTCATGGCGGTTCTCGGGGTTGGCCGCCGAGTGTGGGGTGGGTTGGCGCAAAGGTCAAAACCGGGAGAGGCGCCGGCGATGCGCGGTCCCTGGCTCCACCTTGCGGCATCCGCCGCAAGGTGGGGATATCCGGTCAGCTATTGGCGTGGATGCTCATGTAGGCGCTGCCGCTCGCCGCGTCGGTGCCGAACGACACACTGAGCCGGCCGTTGCCGAGATCAGCCGAGGTGTAGCCGCTGATCGTCAGCGAGGCCGTTGGTTTGCCTGCCTCGGTGGCATTCAAGGTCACGCCGGTGTAGCCCGCGGCACCTTGGCCGTTCAGCCAGTTCAGCCCGAAATCCTTCGGCGTCACGCCCCACACCGTCGCGGAGTCGCCGGCGTGGAAATTGTCCAGCGTGGACCAGATATTCGCTGTCGCCGCCCGATCGTCGACAAAGAACGTGTCGTTGCCGGTGCCACCCACCAGGAAGTTGGAGCCGGTGCCGCCGTCCAGCACATTCTGGCCGGTGAAGACCTGCAGCGCATCATCGCCGGACCCGCTGTGCAGAAAGACATTCGCCTGTCTGGTCGATATGTTGAGGTTGTCGGAAGTAATATCGATGAACTGGTCGCTCAGGGAGGTGACCGGTCCGCTGTATGGTGTCAGCGCCTGCTGCCAGGACGCCGCCGTGGTGGTGTCGGTGACCTGCCCGACCGGCAGGGCGGCGGTGAAGCCGTCGGTATTCCCCTTCGCATCGACATCGAACCCGACCACCTGGGCGGCGTCGTTGATGCCGTTGATGGTGGTCGCCGTCGCCCCGGGCACGTCGACCGTGGTGTAGCTGCCGCCGCTGTAGACGAAGCCGTGGCTGGCGCCATTGGCGTCGTTGTAGAATCCAACCACTTGGCCGGCATTGTTTTCACCCAGCGCCTGGGTGAACGTCGAGCCCGGCGCCTGGAGGACCGTCAGCTTGCCGTTGTCCAGTATGAAGCCGTCCGACGTCGTCGTGCTCGGCATAAAAAATCCAACGACCTGGCCGGCATTGTTGATGTCCGTGGCCTGGCTGTTGACGTTGGTTGGCAGCACCGCCGTGTGGGTGGCGTTGTCCAGAAATTTGTAGCTACCGTTTGCCTGACGCACATAGGCAAGCTGCATGACCTGGCCGGCTGGATCCTGGGACGCGTAACCCGCCTCCTGACCCACATCGTTGATTCCCAGTAACTGGTTGAAGTTGGTTCCCGGTGCATCCAGCGTGGTAAACATCCCGGCATTGTCGATGAAGCCGTTCGTGACGCCCGCGCTGGTGACGTAAAAGCCGGTGCTGATGCCAAGATTGTTGATGCCAACGACATCGGTTTGCACTGATCCGGGGAAATTCTCGGGCGTAAAAGTGTTCGGCAGGGTCAGAGAGAACCCTTGGTTCGTCGTCCCATGCAACCCGACGATTTGATCTTGGTTGTTGATGCCGAGAAGTTCGGTGAAGGTGTCGTTGGGGACATTGATGGTCTGGATCGAGTAGGCCACGGCGGTCGTTCCTTTCTGTGTAACAACCCGACGGTCGGGCGGGGAAGCAGTCAGCCCGACGGCATGTCGTCGCGGCATGAGAGCGATCCTGGCCCTTGGCTTCCTTTGACGATGTGACCCTGGTTACCTGTTTGGCGTTTTGTGGACCCCCTTCGCCTGACCGCCGCTTCCCGGCTATGCTGCCCGCGTGCCAGAACCCGATGACCTGTTCGGCGCCCCCGAGTCCGCGGCGCCCCCTGAACCCGACACCAACCGCCCGCTCGCGGACCGGCTGCGGCCGGCGACGCTCGCGCAGGTCGTCGGCCAGGATCACCTGCTGGGGCCCGAGGGCACGCTGACCCGCATGCTGGAACGCGGATCGTTGGCCTCGCTGATACTGTGGGGCCCACCCGGGGTCGGCAAAACCACCATCGCCCGCTTGTTGGCGAGCCAGGCGAAACTGGCGTTCGTTCAGCTCTCGGCCGTGTTCTCCGGTGTCGCCGACCTGAAACGCGCGTTCGACGATGCAACGAAGCGGCGGCGGGCCGGCCAGGGGACACTGTTGTTCGTGGATGAGATCCATCGTTTCAACCGATCCCAGCAAGATGGTTTCCTGCCGGTCGTCGAAAACGGCACCGTGACCCTGATCGGCGCCACCACCGAAAATCCATCCTTCGCTCTGAACGGCGCGTTGCTGTCCCGCTGCCAGGTGATGGTCCTGCGCCGCCTGGACGACGCCGCCCTGGAACGCTTGCTGATCCGGTCGGAGGAAGCCATCGACCGCCCGCTTCCGGTCACCGATGAAGCGCGCGGCACGCTGCGGGCGATGGCCGACGGTGACGGCCGCTATCTGCTGAATATGGTGGAGCAGCTTGCCGCCCTTCCCGCGAACACGCCGCCGATGGACACGGCGGCGCTGTCGGACCTGCTGGCCCGACGCGCCGCCCTGTACGACAAGGACCGTGAAGAGCACTACAATCTGATCTCCGCGCTGCATAAATCGCTGCGCGGATCGGACCCCGACGCCGCGCTGTATTGGTTTGCCCGCATGCTGAACGGCGGCGAGGACCCGCGCTACATCGCCAGGCGGCTGGTCCGCTTCGCCGCCGAGGACATCGGCATGGCCGATCCCAACGCGCTGACCCAGGCACTGGCGGGTTGGGAAACGTATGAACGGCTGGGCTCGCCCGAGGGCGAACTGGCGATCGCGCAGGTCGTCGTCTATCTTGGAACGGCGCCGAAATCAAACGCGGTCTACACCGCGTTTGGGCAGGCCAAAGCCGCCGCCAAGAACACCGGCAGCCTGATGCCGCCCGCCCATATCCTCAACGCGCCAACCAAGCTGATGAAGCAACTGGGTTACGGCGCCGGCTACGAATACGACCACGGGACCGAGGACGCGTTTTCCGGCCAAAACTACTTTCCGGACGGTATGGACCGGATCGACCTCTATCGACCCAAAGACCGAGGGTTTGAGCGGGAGATTGGCCGGAGATTGGCACACTGGGCGGAGTTGCGGGCGAAGCATAACCCATAACGATCAACGGTCTCGCGGCAACCCGGACATCTATCTTGCTTGACCCATAGCCCTAAGCGGCCCCAAACCCCCCCGCATGACCGTCAAGACCTTCAATATCACCGAGGACGAAGCCGACATCCGGCTCGACCGCTGGTGCCGCCGCCACTTCCCTGGCCTGCAACAAAGCCTCATCCAGAAATGGTGCCGCAACGGCCAGATCCGCGTCGATGGTGCGCGCGCCGAGACCAACACGCGCCTGAATCCCGGCCAGTCCATCCGCGTCCCCGAGATGGACGCCCCCGCCGAACCCAAACCCATCCACCGGGTCGATCCGCACGACGCGAAGGATCTGCAACGGACCGTGATCTATCAGGACGATCAGATCCTGGTGATCAACAAGCCCTATGGCCTGCCGGTCCAAGGCGGCCCCGGCATTGTCCGCCATCTGGATGCGATGCTGGACGTCCTCCGCTTCGGGTCCGAACACCGGCCTCGCCTGGTCCACCGCCTGGACCGCGACACCACCGGCCTGATGCTGCTGGCCCGCACGCCCGGCACCGCCGGTAAGCTGGCCGCCCTGTTCCGCGGCCGCGACATCGACAAGACCTACTGGGCCGTCGTCGTCGGCCGCCCGGTCCCGGTGGAAGGCCGCATCGACCTGCCGTTGAAGCGGATCGTCGGCGGATCGCGCGGCGAACGCACCGCGCCCGCCGAACGCGACGATCCGGATGGCGCCCGAGCGATTACGGATTATCAGACGCTGGATAATGCGGCGCAGAAGCTGGCGTGGTTGGAACTGAAGCCGCACACCGGCCGCACGCATCAACTGCGGGTCCACTGCGTCGCCATCAAGGCGCCCATCCTCGGCGACGAAAAATACGAGGAACCCGATCAGAATCTCGCTTTCTCCGCGCTGGTCGAGGGCCTGTCCAGCGACCTGCACTTGCATGCCAGACGCCTCGAACTGCCGCATCCGGCCGGTGGCACCCTGACTGTGGAAGCCGAACTGCCACCCCATATGAAGGCGACGTTCAAAACCCTGGGCTTCCACGCTCCGGCGGCCCAATCTCCTGTGAGGCGAAAATGAATCCAACCCGGCGTCTCCTCCGCATCGCACTGATCGCCATTGCGGGCGTCGGTGTCATCGGGGTCGGCGCCGGGGCCGTGCTGATCGCCCGCTTCGACCCGAACGCCTACAAGCCCGACATCGTGCAGGCGGTGAAACACGCCACCGGTCGAGACCTGACGCTAAACGGCAAGATTAGCCTGAAACCTTCGCTCTGGCCGACAATCCAGGTGGAAAACGTTGCCTTGGCCAACCCCCCGGGCTTCTCCCGCCCGGTGTTGGCGACGGTGCAAGGCCTGGAGTTGCAACTCGGCTTGCTGCCGCTGCTGGCCAGCCGCATCGAGATCGACCGCCTGGTCCTGATCCATCCCGATATCCTGTTGGAAACCGACACCGCCGGTCATCCGAACTGGCAGATGAAGCCGGAGGCAGCCCCAACCTCGGCTCAACCCGGTTCACCTGTCGCGGTGAAGTCCGACCATGCCCCCACGAATGTCAGCGTCGACACGATCCATATCATCGGCGGCACCATCGGCTACCGCGACGGCAAAACCGGCAAAATCACCACGGTGACGCTGCCAAAGTTGGAAGCCAGCGCCGCGTCGCCAGACTCTCTGTTTCATGTGAATGCCGATGCCATCTACAGCGGCACCACGCTGAACCTCATCGCCGACACTGGTAGTATCAATCGGTTGCAGGACCGGGCGGCGACCTCCCCGTGGCCGGTGAAGCTGACACTGACCGCGGCGGGCGCGAGCCTGTCGGCCGACGGATCGATGACCCAGCCGCTGCAAGGCAAGGGTTATCAACTATCGGTGAACGCCAAGATCCCGGACCTGTCCGCGCTGGCGCCGCTGTTGCCCGCGATCGCCCTGCCGCCGCTGCACGAGGTCAGTTTTGCCGCCAACATCGCCGATACGGGCGGGATGCTGCCGATCTTTTCGACGCTGACGCTGCATGTCGGGGCGTCCGACCTTCGCACCCGGATTCCCGGCCTGATGCTGGACAAACTGGACATCGACGCGCCGCGCGCCGACCAGCCCATCAAAGCCAACGCCTCGGGCAAACTGGGTGATACTCCGGTAAACCTGGCCGGCACACTCGGTGCTCCGGCGCTGCTGCTGCCGGATGCCAAACCGGCGCCATTCCCGGTGGACGTGACGATGCAGGCAGCCGGAGCGACCGTCTCGGCCAAAGGCAGCATTGCCAATGCCCGCGCCCAATCGGGCATGAGCGTCGCCCTGGCGGCCGAGATTCCCGATCTGTCCGCCCTGTCGCCGCTGGTTCGGCGCCCCTTGCCGGCTCTGAAAACCGTGGCATTCCACGGCACTCTAACTGACGCCGATGGAGGTCTCTTGCATGGTGCGGCGCTGCGCGGTTTCAGTCTGACCAGCCAGCAGGGCGACCTGGCAGGCGACATCACAATTGGTCTGGGAGCGCGAATCGCGCTGACCGGTGTGCTGAAATCGAACCACATCGACCTCGACGCCTTGCAGGCAGCCGTCGACAAATCGCCAGCCGCGACGCCGCCAGCTGCCGCGCCAAAGCCCTCAACACCGCCGCCGCCCGCGAAAGCGCATAGCGATCGTCTGTTTTCCGACCAGACGCTCCCCTTTGATTCGCTGCGCGCCGCCGACGCCGACATGAAACTGGACATCGCCGACCTGCACACCGACGGCGCCGATTACAAGGCGATCGCCACCCACGTCGTGCTGACGAACGGCAAGCTGGCAGTCGATCCGTTCGCCGCCGACCTGCCGGGAGGGCATCTGACCGCTTCCCTGTCCGTCGATGCCACCCGGCCCGGCCCCCCGATCCACATCGTCGCGCACGCACCGGGCCTCGCGCTGAAAACGATCCTCGCCGCGCTGCACCAACAGCCTTACGCCTCCGGCAATCTGGAAGTGTATGCCAACCTGAGCGGCGCCGGCGACAGCCCGCACGCCATCGCGGCCTCGCTCGACGGGTCGCTAGGCCTCGCCATGGCCGGCGGCACGATCGACAACCAACTGCTAATTGGCAGTACCTTCGGCAAAGTGATGGAAGCTGTGAACGTCCTGAACCTGGCGGCCAAGGGTGGCACCGATGCAGTGAAATGCTTCGGCATGCGGATGGATGCCACCCATGGCGTCGGTGCGATCAAAGCCCTGGCGCTGAGCTCTTCGCTCCTGACCATGACGGGACTGGGAACGGTCAATTCCGGAACCGAGACTCTCGATTTGGCGCTGCGCCTGCAAACCCGCGTCGCCGGCACCGGCCTGGTGATCCCGGTGTCGGTCAGCGGCCCGATCCGCAATCCCGGCGTCAAGGTGAACGATCTCGGTACAGCCGGGGCCAATGCCGGCGCTATCGCCGGGGCGGTGATTGGCAACGCAACGCCGTTGGGTATTGTCGGCGGCCTGTTGGGCGCGGATAAACTGTTCAGCACCGGCACAACCGACATTTGTCCTCCGGCTCTCGCCCTCGCTCGGGGGCAGCCGGTACCGGCATCGGCATCGGCGCCAGCTCCGGCCGCCAAACCGCCGGCGTCCGATCCGGGCGCCATTTTGAAAAACCTGTTTCGGTGAAAGTTGGCTGGTGAAGCGTTTCTGGGATATCGCGTCGGTCCAGTGGACCGAAAAGGGTCACTCCATCCTGTTGGACGGCAAGCCGATGCGCCTGCCCAGCAAAGCGCCGCTGATCGTGGGACCGGCGCGATTGGCACAGGCGATCGCCGAGGAATGGCAAGCCGCCGGCGGCGCCAAGGGCGGCGAAATGTCGTTCAAGGACACCCCGCTTACACGCCTCGCCGGCACGGCCCTGGAGCGGATTGCCCCCGACCCGGCAACCACCGCCGATGGGATCGCGCGCTACGGCGAGACAGACCTGCTGTGCTATCGGGCCGAAACGCCCCAGGCCTTGGTGCAGCGGCAGCATCAGCAATGGCAGCCGTGGTTGGATTGGGCGGCGCTGACCTATGACGCGCCGCTGCGGGTGACCGCCGGCGTCGGCTATATCAAGCAGCACCACGACAGCATCGCGGCGTTGCGCCGGGCGGTGGCCGCCTTGGACGTGAACGCGCTGGCCGGCCTTGGTATCGCCGTGCCGGCACTGGGTAGCCTGGTCCTGGGACTGGCACTCGCCGCTGGGGAGATGGATGCTGATACCGCCTTCCGGCTGGGCGCGTTGGACGAATTGTTCCAGGCCGAACAATGGGGCGAGGATTACGAGGCAATCGATCGGCGCACGAGCATGTTGGCGGACATCGTGCTGGCGGCACGGTATATCGATCTCACGCGGGGGGATGGGTGAACGCAAAACGGTTGGTGATCGCGGGCAGGGTCCACGGTGTCGGATATCGAGCCTGGATGGTCCATAAAGCGACTGAACTCGGACTGTCCGGCTGGGTGCGCAACCGGACGGATGGGGCGGTCGAGGCGTTGATCGCCGGCGACGTCGCCTCGGTCGAGGAAATGTCCCGCCTGTGCCGCCGTGGGCCCCGCATGGCGGAGGTTTCCTCGATCGACGAAGACCTGGCGGAACCGCCGCAAGAGCCGGGGTTCTTTCAGGTCGGGTGAGGGCGCCGATCTCGGCGGTCCACCAGCAATGATGACCTTGCTGGGCGCGTCTGATATATCGAAGCGCATGATCGGAGGCCGGCCTTGAACCAAGTATCGAAGATCGAGGTTCCCGTCGAGGAAGCGACCGCCGCGGCCCTTTCGGACGCTCGGCGGTTGGCCGTTTGATCGACCGGCTGGTCCGTCCGGGTACGGACGACCCACTGATCGAGCTGTTTGAAAAAACCGCCGCCGAGGCTCGCGAGTCCGGCCTCACGGAGCACGAAATCGAAGCCGAATTGGCCGCGTATAATGCGGAGCGGCGGGCCTGAGCATCTATGTCATCGATGCCGACACTGTCGTTTCCGCCGCCCTGAGCCCGAACGGAACCGCTCGCCGTGCCTGGGCCGCGTTCATGCCTACACCAATTCCCGCCAACAAGCGGGAATACCCTCGTCCCTAAAACAACTTCCCCCCATTCGGCACCCGCAGATCCGGCCGCACCAACACGACCGCGCCGTCCTCGTCCGGCATGCCCAGCGTCAGCACCTCGCTGATGAACGGCCCGATCTGGCGCGGCGGAAAATTCACCACGGCGCAGACCTGGCGGCCGATCAACTGGTCCGGCCGATAGTGGACCGTCAGTTGCGCACTGGATTTTTTCACCCCGATCTCGGCGCCGAAATCGATCGTCAGCTTGATCGAGGGCTTTCGGGCCTCGGGGAACGCGTGGGCGTCGATGATGGTGCCGACACGGATATCGACGATCTCGAAGTCGGCGTATTCGATCTGCTGTTGCATTTCTTTCCTCCCACCGCGTTCCCAACCCGGGCGTTGGCCAAGCCGGCTGCCTGGGATAATGTCACGTTTTCCTGACCTAAGGATCACCATGCGCGATTACCAGCTTCCGGGCCGCAGTCCGGTCTATGCCACTCACGGGATGGCGGCAACATCAATGCCCGCCGCGACCCTGACCGCCTTGGACGTCTTGCGGGCCGGCGGCAACGCCCTGGACGCCGCCGTCGCCGCGGTGGCGGTGCAATGCGTGATCGAACCGCAATCCACCGGCATCGGCGGCGACTGTTTCTGCTTGTATGCCCCGGCCGGAACCGGCAAGGTCTATGCGCTCAATGGGTCCGGCCGAGCGCCGGCGGCGGCGAATATCGATTGGTACGAAAGCCGGCAGATCCGGGCGCTGGAAAACACCTCGGCCCATTCCGTGACCGTGCCCGGGGCCGTCGACGCATGGGAAACCTTGCTGAACGCACATGGCCGCAAGGGTCTCGACGAACTGCTGCAACCAGCGATCCGGTTCGCCGCCGAGGGCTGGCCGGTGCATCCGAAAGTCTCCTGGGATTGGTCGCGCAGTGTCGAAAAATTGCGCAAGGGCGGCTCCACCCCGTTCCTGCCGAACGGCAAGGCGCCGAACGTCGGCGACATTTTCACCAATGCCCCGCTGGCCGAAACCTTGCGGGCGATTGCCCGGCATGGTGCCAAGGCATTCTACCAGGGGCCAGTGGCCGCCGACATGGTGGCGACGTTGCGCGAACGCGGCGGTCTGCACACCGAGGAAGATTTCGCCAAGGGCCTGCACAACGCCGAATTCGTCGATCCGATCACGCTGAACTGGAAAGGCCACGATATCTATCAGTGTCCGCCCAACGGCCAGGGTCTGCTGGTCCTGATGATCATGGGCATGCTGGGCGGTATGCCGTCCGCCCCCGATGGACCCGATGGGTTGATCCGCGCCCACCGCCATATCGAAGCGGCCCGTCTGGCGTACCGTGACCGCGACGCCTTCCTGGCCGACCCCGGCGCGGTCGATGTTCCGGTGAAGAAACTGCTGTCCCCGGAGTATCTGGCGTCGATGCGCGCGCTGATCAGCGACACCGCGGCGATGCGCAACCTGCCGGCGGCCGGCGAGTCCATGCTGCCGCCGCACAAGGACACTGTGTACCTCTGTGTCGTCGACAAGGACGGCAACGCCTGTAGTTTCATCAACTCGCTGTTCGAGAATTTCGGCAGCGGCATCCTGGCGCACCAGTCCGGCGTGATGCTGCAGAACCGTGGCTTCGGCTTCCGGGTGGACCGTGGGCATCCCAACTGCATCGCCGGCGGCAAGCGGCCGATGCACACGATCATTCCGGGCATGCTGATGAAGGATGGCCGCGCGGTGATGCCGTTCGGGGTGATGGGCGGGCATTACCAGCCGGTCGGGCAGTCCTGGTTCCTGACCAATTTCCTGGAGTATGGGCTGGATATCCAACAGTCGATCGACCTGTTCCGGGTATTCCCGTACGGCGGAAAGG
>Ga0209698_10008284_pt1 | contig 10756 bp, 7 predicted proteins | sample LitLauG_LLR_2012_FD_187203 | JGI IMG/M metagenome (GOLD analysis project Ga0209698, IMG submission 187203) | Freshwater sediment microbial communities from Pennsylvania, USA - Little Laurel Run_MetaG_LLR_2012 (SPAdes) (version 2) | ecosystem: Environmental > Aquatic > Freshwater > Creek >... | reverse complement strand
CGCGAGGAGCTGCATGCGGCCACGACTACGACCATCGTCAGGCAGACTGCGGCCGCACGGGACCGGCGCATCCGTCCTGTCGGTAACGCTGGCATGCCCACCTCCGGTCACTCGCCCGTTCGTTTCCCCATGTCAGCCATCCTGGCTACCGAGGGCAGCCGACAGCAGAGGCGAACGTCATGATCGCTGCTTCCCGCCACGTCGTCCCGACCAGGCCGAGCAGCACCTGCGGTGCCAGGCACAGGCCGACGGGCGGTGCCATACGCGCCGGGCAGAACTGCAACTCACGGGAGTGACCTTGACTTTCGGCCCTACGCCCCGGGCAGCCGGGGCGGCACGATGGGTCATATGGAGCAACGGACCTTCATGGGAGCGGAGTGGCTCGCGTCTCCACTCGGGAGCACCGTGCCTCTGGCTCTCACTTCCGCCGGGCTCGTGGTGGGAGGGCTCCTCCATTGGGCCGGCCTGGGGGCGGCCGGGAACCTGACCTGGATCGTGGTCGCCGGGTGCGGGATCGTGCTTTCCCTCTACTCGACTATCCAGAGCCTGCTAGCCGGCCGGCTCGGTGTGGACATCATCGCCCTACTTGCGCTGGTCGGTGCAGTGGCGGTCGGCGAGTACCTGGCCGGCGCGGTCATCAGCGTGATGCTGGCCAGTGGACGGGCCCTCGAGGGATGGGCGGCCGGCCGGGCGCGGCGCGAGCTCCGGTCCCTCCTCGAGCGGGCGCCCAAGACCGCCCACCGCTACGAGGACAGGGGCCTGGTCGTCGTCGACCTCGAGCGAGTATCCCCCGGCGACCTCCTCCTCGTCGCCTCCGGCGAAGTGGTGCCGGTCGACGGCTCGCTGGTGTCGGACGCAACGGTCCTCGACGAGTCCGCCCTGACCGGCGAGTCGCTACCGGTCGAGCGGGTCGTCGGCGACCGGATCCGTAGCGGGGTGATCAATGCCGGCGCGCCGATCGACCTCCGGGCCACCACCAGCGCCGCGGACAGCACCTACACCGGCATCGTCCGACTCGTGGCCGATGCCGAACGCTCCCAGGCGCCCGTGGTCCGACTCGCCGACCGGTACGCGCTGGGCTTCCTCGGTGTGACGTTGGCGGCGGCGGGACTCGCCTGGTCGGTCGGCGGCGCGGAGCGTGCGGTGGCCGTACTCGTGGTGGCCACCCCCTGCCCGCTCATCCTGGCCGCCCCCGTTGCCATGGTCGCCGGGTTGTCCCGGGCCGCCAAGCGAGGGGTGGTCGTCAAGGGGGGCGCGGTACTCGAGCGGCTGGCCACCTGCACCACCCTGCTGATCGACAAGACAGGCACCATGACCGTCGGGCAACCGGCGCTCGCCGAGTTGGTCGGCGCCGGACCCGTCCCGGCTGAAGGGATCCTCCAGCTCGCAGCGTCGCTCGACCAGGTGTCCCCCCACGTGCTCGCAAGTGCCGTCGTCCGCGCCGCCCTCGACCGGGGGTGCGTGCTCGATCTGCCCACCGACGTGGAGGAGATCTCTGGTCAGGGGATCCGGGGGAGCGTCGCCGGCCGGCGTGTGGCGGTGGGGAAAGCCTCGTGGTGCGGGGTCGTCGGTTCCCCGGCATGGGCGCGGTCGGCGCGTCGCAAGGCCGACCTGGACGGGGCCCTCACCGTATTCGTCGGTGTCGACGACACCCCTGCCGGTGTGCTGGTCTTCGACGACCCTCTGAGGCCTGACGCTGCTCGCACGCTGCGCTCGCTGCGCAAGAACGGCGTGAACCGGATTGTCATGGTCACCGGGGATCGGGCGGAGGTCGCCGAGACCGTCGGTGCGGTGATCGGGGTCGACGAGGTGCTGGCCGAGCGCTCCCCGGCCGAGAAGCTCGATGTGGTGAAGCTCGAGACCCGGCATGCTCCGACCATGATGGTCGGGGACGGCATCAACGACGCACCGGCACTGGCGCTCGCCGATGTGGGCGTGGCCCTCGGGGCCAGGGGGGCGACCGCTGCATCGGAAGCGGCCGACGTGGTGCTGACCGTCGATCGCCTCGACCGTTTGGGCGAGGCGGCGGCCATCGCCCGGCGCACCCGCCGGATCGCAATCGAGTCGATGGTGGTGGGCATGGGGTTGTCGCTCACGGCGATGGGCTTCGCCGCGGCCGGGCTCCTGCCCGCGGTGTGGGGCGCGATCCTCCAAGAGGTGATCGATGTCGCCGTGATCCTCAACGCCCTGCGGGCGCTGCGTTCCGGGCCGGCCGAGGCCCGGCTGGGCACCGAGGACTCGCTGCTCACCCGGCGATTCCAGGAAGAGCACCTGGCCATACGTAGCGACATCGACAGGCTGCACCAAGTGGCCGACGCGCTGGACGACCTTGATCGACATGCGGCTCTGGTCCAGGTCAAGGCCGTACACCGCATGCTCGTCGATGAGGTCCAACCCCACGAAGACGCCGAGGATCAGATGCTCTACCCGGCCCTCGGTCGTTACTTCGGTGGCAGCGATCCGATGGCCACCATGAGCCGGGCCCATATCGAGATCACCCACCAGATCCGCCGCCTGGGTCAGCTCCTGGCCGACATCGATCCGGCAGGAATGGACGACGTCGACGTCACCGAGGTGCGCAGCCTGCTCTATGGTCTCCACGCCATTCTCAGACTCCACACCGCCCAGGAGGACGAGAGCTTCCTCTCCCTCGCCGACGACATGGTCGATCCCCGTCGGAAGGCTCGTGCTTGAGTTCCCGTGGTCACATCTCCGGTGATCCGGCGGGTGCCATCCGACGCCCCTGCGGCGTGACTGACAGCTGTTCCGAGGGCACCACCTCGAGCCCTGTGGCAAGGTCAGGCGTCGTGGAGACCCGGCCGGCAGGCCTCGACGCACGCGAGGTGGCAATACGCGTCGAACGAGGCGAGACGAACCTGAGCGACGAGCGCACCAGTCGAGCGGTCGGGGAGATCCTCCGCTCGAACATTCTCACCCGATTCAATCTCCTACTCGGGACACTCCTGGCGGCGATCCTCGCCGTCGGACAGCCGCAGGATGCACTCTTCGGGATCGTCCTGGTCGCCAACGCGCTCATCGGGATCGTGCAGGAGCTCCGGGCGAAACGCACGCTCGACCGCCTCGCCGTACTCAATGCCCCGCGCGCCCGTGTCGTACGCGACGGTCTCGAGCACGAGGTCCCGGTCGGAGCCGTGGTACTCGACGACCTCGTCCGGATACGCAGCGGCGACCAGGTCGTCGCCGACGGAGTCCTTCGATCGACCTCCGGCCTCCAGATCGACGAATCGCTCCTCACGGGCGAGGCCGAACCGATCGAGAAGCGGGTCGGCGATCAGATCCTCTCGGGGAGCTTCGTCGCTTCGGGCACCGGGAGCTACCAGGCCACCGCGGTGGGAGCTGATGCCTACGCCCACAAGCTGTCCGCTGAGGCGCGGCGCTTCGCTCTCGCGCGATCTGAGCTGATGGACGGCATCAACCGCATCCTTCGGTACGTGACGTGGGCCGTCGTACCGGTCGGGGCACTGCTGCTGTTCAGCCAGCTCCACGCGCACAGCGGTCTCGTCGATGCGGTCAGCGGGACCGTCGCCGGTCTCGTCGGAATGGTCCCCCAAGGGCTGGTTCTCCTGACCAGCATCGCCTTCGGGGTGGCCGCGGTGACGCTCGCACGGCGAAACGTCCTGGTCCAGGAGCTCCCGGCGATCGAGTTGCTGGCTCGCGTCGACGTCGTGTGCTTCGACAAGACGGGCACGCTCACCGACGGGTCGATCGCTTTCGAGCGGTTGGAGCAGGTTGGCGATGCGGACCACACGCTCATCGAGGCTGCCCTCGGGGCGCTCGCCGACGATGAGGACCCCAACCCGACGATGGCCGCGATCAGACAGGCCTTTCCGCCGACAGGCCGGTGGGTCCGCGAAGACTCAGTCCCATTCTCGTCGACTCGCAAGTGGAGTGCGGCGGCCTTCACACTCCACGGCACGTGGGTGCTCGGTGCTGCGGAGATGGTGGTGCCCGCACATGACAGCGCAGTACTCGGTCGAGCGCGAGACTTGGCCGCCTCCGGCCGGCGCGTGCTGGTGCTCGCCCGCTCCGACTCCCCCATCCGCGGTGACATCCTTCCGTCCGATGTGCGGACGGCCGCGCTGGTGCTCTTCAGCGAACAGGTGCGGGACGACGCCTCCTCGACACTCGCCTACTTCGCAGGGCAAGGGGTGGCCACCAAGGTGATCTCGGGGGACAGTCCGCTGACCGTCGGTGCGGTCGCCGAACGAGCGGGATGTCCGGACACCGGTCCGCCGATCGACGCCCGAACTCTCCCGGACGATCCCGTCGCCCTCGGAGCGGTGCTCGAGGAGCACTCGGTCTTCGGCAGGGTGACGCCCCGACAGAAGCAGGGCATGGTCACCGCGCTCCAGGCCCGGGGCCACGTGGTGGCCATGACCGGCGACGGCGTCAACGACGTGCTCGCCCTCAAGCTCGCCGACATTGGCATTGCCATGGGCTCCGGCACCCCAGCCACCAGGGCGGTTGCCCAGCTTGTCCTCCTCGACGGGCGATTCGGGACGATGCCCGGCGTGGTCGCCGAGGGGCGCAAGGTCACCGCCAACATCGAGCGAGTGGCCAACGTCTTCGTCACCAAGACCGTCTGGGCGACGATGCTGGCCCTGGCGGTCAGTGCGCTCCTGTGGCCCTATCCGTTCCTGCCCCGGCATCTGACGATCATCGACACCCTGACCATCGGTGTCCCGACGTTCTTCCTGGCGCTGGCACCGAATGCGCGTCGGTACGTGCCCGGATTCGTCGATCGCGTCCTCCGGTTCGCCGTTCCGGCGGGACTGATCGTTGCCGCCTCCGTGTTTGCGGCGTTCGCTCTCGCCCGGTCGAGGGGTCTGCCGCTCATCGAGCAGCGGACGAGTGCCACCCTGGTGGCCCTGATGCTCGGTCTGACCGTGTTGGTGCTCGTCGCCCAGCCGTTCTCCTGGCGCCGCGCACTGCTCGTGGGGAGCGTCATCGTTGGATTCGTCCTGCTGTTTCCGTTCGCATTCGTGCGCGACTTCTTCGGGTTGGAACTGCCGTCCGGGATCCTCGCATGGGTCATCATGATCGGGCTGGCGGGTATGGCGCTGATGGTCACCTTCTGGAGGGCGTCCCGTGGTCATCCGGCCGCGACCGCTTGAGATCGACGCGGCAGCGAACATGTGACGTATGACCCTAGGACGTCACGCGTGGAGCGCTCACCCTTTGGGATATGGGTCGGCAGTGATCTCCAGCTGCGAGCGGGTGGGTCCTCACTCGCACCGTAGGAGTGCGCATCCACAGGGGTAGCCGCCCGTTGATGTCGAGCAGTGTGGGAGGAGCGTGCCGATGGGAGACGAGGCCAGCCCCGTAACTCTCGAGGGAAGCCTTGACGGTGGGTTGAGCCGCTGGTTGTGGCTGGTCAAGTGGCTGCTCGTCCTACCCCACCTGATCCTTCTCCTGTTTCTGTGGGTCGCCTTCTTCTTCGTGAGTGTGCTCGCCTTCTTCTCCATCTTGTTCACCGGTCGGTATCCGAGATCCCTGTTCGACTTCAACGTCGGCGTCCTCCGGTGGACGTGGCGCGTGTCCTTCTACAGTTATGCGGCCCTCGGCACCGACCGCTATCCGCCGTTCACGCTTGCCGACGACCCCGACTACCCCGCCCGCCTCGAGATCGTGTATCCGGAGCATCTCTCGCGGGGACTCGTACTGGTGAAGTGGTGGCTACTGGCCATTCCCCAGTACCTGGTGGTCGGGATCCTCGCGGGAGGTTCGGCAATCGCCTGGTCGAACACCGGCCAGAGTGCCAGCTTGAGCTCCGGTGGCCTGATCGGCCTGCTCGTTCTGATCGCCGCGGTCATCCTGGCGTTCACCGGCAGCTATCCCCGTCCGGTGTTCGACCTCGTACTCGGCCTGAATCGCTGGGTCGTACGGGTCGTCGCCTACGCGGCGCTCATGAGCGATCGGTACCCGCCCTTCCGGCTCGACATGGGAGGAAGCGAGCACGACGCCATGGCCATACCCCCGACGCCAGCCACCCCGACCGAACCGGTCGGCGCCCCTTCCGCCCCCGGGCCCTCCGGTTGGACTGCAGGCCGCGTTGTCGCCCTGTGCCTCGGCTCTGTCATTGGGCTCGTCTCCATCGGAATGCTCGCCGGCGGCGGTGCGATCGCCTGGTTGGACCACACCCAGCGTGACGCCTCCGGCTACCTCACGTCACCGACCCGCACCTTCGCGACATCGACCTACGCCATCACCACCGATCGGATCGACCTGGGCAACACGACAGACGTGGCCCCGTCGTCGATTCTGGGCACGGTGCGGATCCGCGCCACTGCCAGCGATCCGAGCCAGCCCGTGTTCATCGGGATCGCCCGGCACGATGCCGTGGACAGTTATCTGAACGATGTCGGTCACGCCACCATCACCTCGTGGACCGGTGGTACGACGACCTACCAGGTACATCCTGGATCGGCCCCTGCGGTGCCGCCGACCACACTGTCCACGTGGGTACGGTCCGCACACGGGCCCGGGACACAGACGATCACCTGGAAGCCGGGCGGAGGTGACTGGGCCATCGTGGCGATGCGGCCTGATGGCACGCGGGGTCTGTCGATCGCGGCCGATGTGGCAGCGACGGTCCCGGCCCTGGGATGGATCGACGCCGGCGTCTTCACGGTCGGTGGGATCTTCCTGATCGCTGCCATCCTCCTCATTACCTTGTCGATCTCCTTCGCCAGCCGGCGCCCACCGGGTCGAGAGTAGGTGAGAGAAACCGCCGGTTGGCCCTACCGGGTCCACGGACCCGGGTCCAGTCTGTCTGTGTGAACGAGGAGGTGATTCACGATGGATCAATCGGAACACCAGAGCACAGAGGCCGACGAGGTGGTCAGTGAGCGCGAGGCGGCCCGACGCCGGCTGCATGCCCGACGCGACTTCGCCTCCCACCTGGTCGCCTACCTGGTCGTGAACGGATTCTTGGTCGTGATCTGGGCATTCACGGGCGCCGGGTACTTCTGGCCCATATGGATCATCTGCGGCTGGGGCATCGGTTTGATCCTGCACGCCTGGGACACGTTCTGGCGGCGTCCGGTCACCGAGGCCGACATCGATGCCGAACTGCGACGCCACGGCGCCTGACGGAGGTGTCGGACCGCGTCGACGCGCCCGCCGGTGCTCCGGCGTCAGGTTTGATGGTCTTGCGGGCAACGGAGTGCCTGCTCATCGAGGTGAGTGTCTGCGACAGGCGGGGATTCACGGAGTGGTGGCGACCACGCGCCACCACTCTGGAGCCGTCTCGGAGTCGACCTGGTCCAAGACGTGGGGATCGCGCAATACGTCGTCGCGGCGCACTCCCGGAACCACCCGGTAGTGGATCGAGTCCCGAGGACTTACCAGTTCAAGGACCCGCCAGAGTGCTCGTGCGTAGAACTGTGCACCGGCAGGGTCATCCCACTCGTAGAGCCCGCGATATCGGTCCTGCTCGTCACGGTCCAGCCACAGGTTGGAGACGAATCCCGGGAAGCCGACGAACAGCGGCGTGTTCAGAATGCATTCCCAGAGGAACAGTGCGTGCAAGCGACCATGGAGGAGGCGCAGCCTGAACTCCACCACCAGTAGGCAGGGTTCCTCCGGCGGCTCGCGCTCGACGAGCGTCTCACGGAACACCCGCCCGGACGTTCCGTCGGCGAATCGAAGGTGTGCGCCGACCTTCTGCCGAGGAAGGCTCACTCGCCCCCGCGCCAGCAGCAGTGCAGTCGTTCCCATGCAGCACGCCACCGCCAAAGCAGCGGTGCCACGCGGAAGCGGCTCCTGCAGATTCACGTTCCGTCCGATCGCCGCTCTGCCGGTCGAACGTACCGCTCCGAACTCACTTGCCCGTGGACGTGCGCCGATGTCGACACCGGCCGGTAGCGTGTCACGACAGGCGCCGATGGAGACGCCAGGTGGCCAGAGCCAGGAACACCGAACCGAATCCGGCAAGGGCAAGCAACTGCGGGGCGATCGATGCAAGTGTTCCGTGCTGGGACAAGAGGCGCGTCCAGGCGTCGACCGCCCAGGCCTGCGGGGTCACGTGCCCTACCGCCCGCATCGTCGGCCCGACGATCGCCAGCGGCCACATACAGCCACCCAGCATCCCGAAGGCGATCCCGAGAGCCGGCCCTACGGCCGTGGCCTGCTCCGGCGAGGCGAAGAGCGTGCCGGCGAGCATCCCGGCACCCGCCCCCACCAGGGCCCAGACGCCCACGAGGAGAGTGGCGGCCAGCGGATTGCCCCACGACACCCCGAACAACACAGAACCGACACCGACGATCAGGAGCGCCTGGGCGAGTCCCACGGCCACGAATCCGAGCGCCTCACCGGCGATGATCGTGCCGCTCCGGACCGGCCCGGCCAGCATGCGTTCGTACATCCCCAGCTTGCGGTTGCCGATGACGACGGCACTGCCCGCCAACGCGTTCAGGAAGACGAACAGCACCAGCATGGTGGGGGCTGAGTAGCTGAACCCCTGGGGGAGCGTCGTCAACGTCGTGCCGGCCTGACGGGATAGGACGCGGACGTCGGCCACGTCGGGGGCCGTCCGGTGCGCCAGGGCCAGGGACGCGACGAACCCGGAGCTGGTGGTTCCAGCAGTGAACCGGGCCGCCTGGACCTCGCCCGCATAGCGGGCCACGACGGACTGGACCGCGGTGACCGCGGCCTGCTGCGTCGGGTTCGACGACTCGGCGACCAGCCCCAGCTCCACGGTGGACCCTCCCTGTACGGCGGCGCTCATCCCGTCGGGAAGGACCAGTCCGGCCTGCACCGAAGAGCGACGGACCGCCTGCTCGAGGTCGGCGGTCGTCCCGTACCGGTGCAGCTCGATCCCCGGGGTCGCGGCCATCATCGCGGTCAGTTGCCCGCCCGCCGGCCCGGAGCCCGTGTCGACCACGCCGACCCGGATGGTCGAGAACCCGCGGACCGACGCACCGACGATGAGGATCACGAGGACCGGAAGCACGACGATGAAGAACAGCGACACACGATCGCGTGTGACCCGTCGGATCGACACTCCCATGAGGGCGAAGACGGTCATCGGGAGAGTGCCCTCGGCGCCAGTACGGCAGCCACCGCGGCCACCACGACGGTGTACAGGAGGATGGCGGCCACCGGTCCGACGACCACGGACAGGCCTCCGCCCGTCGTGGCCAGGTCGGTGTAGCCGCGCAGGGCCCAGCCGTTGGGCGTCAGCAGGGCGAGCCGCTGCATGAGCGCCGGAGTGGCGGCGACGAAGACGAAGTTGCCGCCGAGCAGGGCCAGTCCGAAGACGACGAATGACGATATTCCTTCGGCCTGGCGCTGCGTACGGGCCACCCCGATGACCAACGCAGTAGTGGCGGTCACCGCCAGGACCATGACCAGCGAGAGGAGGCCGGCCGCCGCCGGGCTCCCCCAGTCCGCGCCGAAGACGAACGAGGTGACCGCGGCGATGACCGTGATGCTGACGATGCCGAACACGAAGGCCGAGAGCACCTTTCCCACGAGCACGCTCTGCGGGTGGAGCGGGGCGGTCAGCATCCGCTCGATCATCCCCTGGTCGCGGTCGACGAAGAAGCTGCGCGAGGTGAAGCTGATCGTGAACAACAGGAAGAAGAGCGCCATCGCCGGCCCGTAGTAGCTGATGATCTTCAGCTGGTGGGCACCGAACGCACGCTGTACCGTCGTCACCGGTAGCGCGAGGTGGGCGTTGACCAGGGCTGCCGCCGCCGTAGCCGGCGGCTGCCCGGCGGCGGCGGCGGTCGCCACGGTGAGTCGGTCGGCGTTGACCTGGGCCACGAAGGACTGGGCGATCGCCTGGGTGATCTGTGCGGCGATGGCGTCGTTGACATTGGTCAGTTCCGTCAGGGCCAGCGGTCGGCTGCCGGTGACCGACTGGCTGAAGCCTGCCGGGATGACCAGGGCGGCGCCGGCGTGTCCACCGTGGACGGCGGTCGACGCCGACCCGACCGACGGCTCGTCCACCACGGTGACGAGGTCGCGGAGAGCGGGGCTGTGGAGGGCGCCGACCAGACCGGTGGCCGTGGCCCCGTGGTCGAGGTCGACGACGGCCAGGGTGAGGTGGATCGTCTCCGCCCCGCGGAACGCCACGCTCATCAGCGCGGCGATGCCCAACGGGGCCACCACCCCGAGGACGAGGGCCGACCGGTCGCGGATGCGCTGACGCAGGTCCTTCTGGGCGATGACGAGGACAGGTGGTGCCATGTCGACCCCCCGCCTACTCGCGGAGTGCGGTACCGGTCAGCTGGAGGAACACGGCCTCGAGGTCGGGCTCCACCACGTCCACGCTGCTGATCGGGACGCCACTCCGCTCTGCCGCCTCGAGCACTGCGGGCAGGAGGCTCCGTCCGTCGTGCACCAGGAGCTGGACCTGATGGTCGCTGACGGCGGCGCCGTCGACGCCGCCGAGGCCACGACAGGCTTCGGCGAGCCGTTCCAGGTCACCCGAGGCACCCAACTGGATGCGGTCCAGCTCGCCCAGTCGGTCCACCAGTTGGCGCCGGGTACCCTCGGCCACGAGGCGTCCTCGGTCGATGATCCCGACACGGTCGCAGACTCGCTCGGCCTCCTCCATGTAGTGGGTGGTGTAGACGACGGCCATCCCATGGCGCCCGAAGTCCTGGACATGCTCGAGGATGGCGTGCCGGCTCTGCGGGTCGACCCCCACCGTCGGCTCGTCGAGCACGAGCAGCGACGGGTGGTTGAGTAGGCCGGCCGCGATGTTGAGGCGACGCTGCATGCCGCC
>Ga0209698_10008283_pt1 | contig 10758 bp, 8 predicted proteins | sample LitLauG_LLR_2012_FD_187203 | JGI IMG/M metagenome (GOLD analysis project Ga0209698, IMG submission 187203) | Freshwater sediment microbial communities from Pennsylvania, USA - Little Laurel Run_MetaG_LLR_2012 (SPAdes) (version 2) | ecosystem: Environmental > Aquatic > Freshwater > Creek >... | reverse complement strand
TTTCACGTGTGGCGCAAGGTGCGCAAGGCCAAGCCGATCACCAAGGTGCGCAGCTGGGTGAGCCGCAAAATTTTGACGTTTGTGCTGGCGGCGGGGTTCGCGCCGATCCTGCCGTGGTGGATCCCGGCGGGGCAGCCTTCGGAAAAGACGATGGCGATGATTGCGCGGTACCCGGGATTGCCGTGCGCGATTTCCTGGGGCGCGATTTTGATTGTGGCGACGGTGCTGTGCTGCAAGGCGGAGACGCGGAATTTGCTGCTGGGAAGAGGGAAGGCGTTGTCGCTGGTGAGTCTGGGAGTGCTGGCTATGTTTGTGGCGATGACGCTCGTGGGGTGGGCGCTGACGTAGGAATGAGAAGAGTTCACACAGAGGGCACCCTTCGGCTTCGCTCAGGGCAAGCAGAGGAAGAGCGCAGTGGGCGCAGAGAAGAGCGGCGCTTTACAGGGTGGGCGGGAAGCTTCTATGCTTTGAGTATGAGCGACGGACGATTGGGATTTGCGACGGTGGAAGAGGCGGTGGAGGAGATTCGCCAAGGGCGGATGATCGTCCTGGTGGACGACGAAGACCGCGAAAATGAAGGCGATCTGACGATGGCGGCGGAGAAGATCACGCCGGAAGCGATCAACTTCATGGCGAAATTCGGGCGCGGGTTGATTTGCCTGGCGCTGAGCGAGCAGCGCTGCGAGGAATTGAACCTGCCGCTGATGTCGCCGATCAACACCTCCACACATGGCACGGCGTTTACCGAGGCGATTGACGCGAAAGTGGGCGTGACGACGGGCATCAGCGCTTCCGACCGCGCGATTACGGTTTTGACGGCGATTGATCCGAAGACGCGTCCGCAGGACCTGGCGCGGCCGGGACACATGTTTCCGCTGCGGGCGCGGAATGGCGGCGTGCTGGTGCGCGCCGGGCAGACGGAAGCGAGCGTGGATTTGTCGCGCATCGCGGGGCTGAATCCTTCCGGAGTGATCTGCGAAATCATGAATGAGGACGGGACGATGTCCCGAGTGCCGCAGTTGGTCGAATTTTGCCGTGAGCACGGCATGAAGATGCTGACGGTGGCGGACCTGATTCGTTACCGGATGCAGCACGAGCGGTATGTACGGCGGGTGGCGGAGGCGACACTGCCGACGCGTTATGGCGAATTTCGCATGATTGCGTATGCGAGCGACGTGGATCACGACCAGCACATTGCGCTGGTGCGCGGGGATCTGGATGGTGGGCCGCCGCCGCTGGTGCGCGTGCACTCGCATTGCTTGACGGGCGACGTGTTTGGGTCAACCGCGTGCGATTGCCCGGATTTGATTGCCAAATCGCTGGAGAGAATCGCGGCGGAAGATCGCGGCGTGTTTTTGTATCTGCACCACACGGGACGGGGATTCACGATTGACGTGCCAGACACGGCGGGGAAGTTACCGCAGATCCATTTTCATTCGCGAGGGCAACTGGACCGGGAAGTGGCGCGACAGCGCATGGTGCAGCATGAAAGCGGCATCGGCGCGCAGATTTTGATTGATCTGGGATTGAAGGATATTCGCGTAGTGACGAACCACCCGAAAAAAGTGGTGGCGCTGGAAGGGTACGGCATTCGCATCGCGGATCAAGTGCCGCTGAATATTACCTCGCAGAAGCCCACGCATCAGCAGTTGTAATTTCGATTCCATCGTAATGTAGCTCAGGCCTTCAGGCCTGAGGGTTTCCATTGCCAAATAGGTGGTGCCTACGCTGGGGAAAGCCTCACCCCTGAAGGGGTGAGCTACAGGTTTGCCTCAGGGCTCCTGGTCTTCGGAGGCGGCGGGTGCGGGTGTGTTTGGAGGTTTGGCTGGCGATTTTGTGGGCGGAGGCTTGGTAGGGGCGGATGCGGTTTGCGGCGAGGCGGAGTGCGTTTTTGCGGGTGGCTTGGTAACGGTGAGGTATTTGCGCATTTTGTCGAGGCGTTTTTGGCCGATGCCTTTGATGGCGAGGAGATCGTCGACGCTTTTGAAGGAGCCGTAGGATTTGCGGGTGTCGAGAATTTTTTGGGCGGTGGAGGGGCCTATGCCGGGGACTTGCTCGAGTTCGGAAGCGGTGGCGGTATTGAGGTTTATGGGATGGGAGGGAGGCTTCTTTTTGGCTAGTGCGGGCGCTACGGCACACAAGAGGAGCAGGATGACAGAGGAGAGGCGCGCGACGTTGGTTTGTCGCCAATACATGCAATGATGGTGACAGAATGACGTCCATAAATCAATAATAGATAGGATTGATAGAGTGGCCGACCTAAAGGTCGGCCACTACATGCGGCGCGGAGTAGCCCGCCTCCCTCCGGCGGACAGGCCCTACGGGAGACTAGAGACGGTTGCCTTGGTTGTCGAAGAGGGAGAGGTCGCCGAAGAGGGCGGCTTGATCTTCGATTTGGGCGCGGTCGCCGACGACTACGATTTGCATGTTGGCGGAGTCGAAGTATTTGCGGGCGGTGGCCATTAATTCGGCGGAAGTGACCGCGCGAATATTGTCGCGATAGGTTTCGAGGTAGTCGGACGGGAGTTCGTTGAGTTCGACGGTGGAAAATTGGGAGAGCAGGCCCTCCTGCGAGGCTAACCCAAGCGAGAAGACGCCGGTCAGATAATTTTGCGCGTCGGCAAGTTCCGCGTCGGGAACCGGCACGGAACGCAGCCTGTCAATTTCATAGAATATTTCGGTGAGCGAGGCGGCGACAACGTCGTTGCGCACGGCGGCGGAAACGGAGAAAAAGCCGTGCTGGCGCAGCGGATGGACGGAGCTGCGCGGGCTGTAGGTGTAGCCCTTGTCTTCTCGAATATTCATCACCAGGCGCGAATTGAAGGCGCCGCCGTAGAGGCTGTTGGTGAGGCCCAGGCGCAGCCAATCGGGATGCTTGCGCGTGATGGCGTGGCAGCCGATGAGGATTTGCGTCTGCACGGAGCCGGGATTGTGGACGAGATAGACGTGGCGGCCTTGCAGCTTCGGCGGAGCAGGGAATTCTTTTGCCGGTGATTTCTTGCCGGCCCAGTTTCCGAAGGTTTTTTCGATGAGTTTCAGCATTGATTGCGAATCGAAATCGCCAACGAGCATAAGCAGGGCATTTTCCGGCGCATAGATTTCGCGGTAGACACTTTGCAGATCGTCGCGCTTGTAGGCGGCGACTTGCGCTTCGCTCGGGGATACCTGAGCGTAGGGGTGCGAGCCGAAGAGAGTCTTGCGCAAACGTTCGCCGGCGAGAAAGCCTGGCGAGGTGCGGTCGAGTTTCACTTCTTCGAGTTTTTGGCGGCGTTCGCGCTCGAATTCGCCTTCGGGGAAAGAAGCTTCGCGGGCGAGTTCGTTGACGAGCTGCAAGAGCGGCTCGGCAAATTCGCTGAGGCCGGCAAAGCCGATGGCGCTGGTGTCCTGGCCGGCGCTGCTGCCGAGATCGGCGCCCAGGCGGCGGAGGTCTTCTTCGATCTGGCGGCTGGCGCGCTGCTTGGTGCCGGTGCGCACCAGCGTGGCGGTCATTTCGGCGAGACCCGTGGAGCGCTCGGAGACTTGCGCGTTGCCGGCGCGGAAATAGAGTTCGCCGTGAAATTTGGGAATGGAGTGCGCCTCGGCGAGAACGATTTCGAGGCCGTTCGCGAGACGTGCGCGGGTGCGTTTTGGCCAGATGACCGGGCGCTCTGAGGTGAGTGCGGGAAGAGCGGCGGGAATTTCAGCGGCGCGAGAAGCCATTATGCAGCCTCCTTCGCGGTGATGTTCACCGGTGCGCGGAATACAATGGCGCGATTTTCGGGTACCAGGTATTTTTTTGCGACGCGCTGGATGTCTTCACGCTCCACGGCCAGAAAGCCGTCTAGGATGGAATTGACCAACTCCGGATTGTTGTCGAAGAGCGTGAAGCAGGCGAGCAAGTGCATCAGGCCATAGCGTGGCATGTAGCCGCCGCGGCCGCCTTCGAGCGTGGAGTAGTAGTCGGAACGCCATTTCACCTTGATCTGCTGCAATTCGTCTTCGCTGATGCCGTTCTGCTGGACTTCGTGGAGGACCGCGTCGAATGCCGCGAGGGTGGCGACGTCGGAAATTTCCGGCTTGTGCAGGATGCGGGTGGTCATCTGCGTGGGGCCGTTGTAACCGAAAAGGTCGTCAACGCCACCTTCGGCTTCGACGGCGATCTGTTTTTCGAGAACGAGTTCGCGGTGAACGCGGCCGGCGCGGCCGCCATGCAGCGCCTGATCCAGCAGCGCCATGGCGTACCAATCGGGTGTGCGACGAGGGGGCACTACGTAGGCGATGGCCATGGCGGGCAACGTGCCGAATTTTTCTTCCACGCGACCGCGGCGCTCTTCCGTTTGCGGCGGCTCCGTGGGATCGGCGAAGGGCGGCGCGGCACCTGCGGGGATGGCGCCAAAATATTTTTCGGCGTATGCCAAGCCATCCTGCGGCGTGACGTCGCCGAGCATCAGGAGCACGGCGTTGTTGGGCACATAGTAGGTTCTGAAGAATTTCTGCACGTCGGCCAGATCGGCGGCATCGAGATCGTGAAAGTCACCGTAAAAATTATGAGCGTTGGCCCAGTTGCGGAAGGCGACGGGAGGCATGTCGAGCCAGGGAAAGCCGCCATAGGGCTGGTTCATGACGTTGACGCGAACTTCTTCCTTGACGACGTCGCGCTGATTGCGCAGGTTTTCATCGTCCACTTTCAGGGCGCGCATACGATCGGCTTCCAACCACAGCACGCGCTCGAGCGCGTTCGATGGCACGGCTTCGTAGTAGTTGGTGACGTCGTACATGGTGGAGCCGTTGAGCACGCCGCCGCTGGAATTGATCAGCTTAATGTGCTGCATCTTTGGCGCGTTTTCGGAGCCCTGGAACATCATGTGTTCGAAGAGATGCGCGAAGCCGCTGCGGCCTTGGGGTTCCAGGCGGAAGCCAATTTTGTAGTAAACGCCGACGGTGACCACGGGCGCGGCCGCGTCCGGCGCGATCACCACGCGCAAGCCGTTTTTCAACGTGGAATGCTGAATGGGAATTTGCAATGAACTCAAGCGGAGCCCCCTTTGGATTTGACAAACAATGAGGAATGACGCGGAAGCGATTCGAGCTTTTGCAGTGCGGCGGCCGGATCGCCCGCGAGCACGTACGCGGAGAGGCGGCTGACGGCCTGATACGCTTCCAGAAATTCGGGACGCAGGCGGGCGATGGCCTCTTCATGCGCGGCCACGACGCCGTAATCGCCGCGGGAGAGCGGTCCGGTCCAGGCTTTGCGCGGACCGAGCTTTTCGTAATGGTCAAGGACCTGGCGCGAAAGAGAAAGCAGAGCTTGCAGGGCTTCGCGGCGCGGGAGGCCGGCGTTTTGCAGGATTTGCACGCCGGCTTCCTCGAGCGATAGCAAGAGGCCGGAGGCAAAGGCGCCGGCTGCGTGATAGGCGACTTTATTTTCGCGCCTGATGTTGACAGGAATGCCGCCAAGGGTGCGCGCGATCGACCGGGCAACTCGCACGGCGGCGGGATCGCCCTCGATGCCGAAGACTTTTCCTTCGAGCGGCGGAACGCTGAGGCCGTTGAAGGTTTGCAACGGATGCATCGAGCCGGCGAACGCGCCATAGGTACGTACCGCTTGCAGAGCGCTGGCGTCGCAAGCGCCGCTGGTGTGAAGAACAATTGTCCGGCGTAGCTGTTCTCCGCCGACACGGGCGAGCTCCGCGGCGGTTTCGGGAATCGCGTCATCGGGAACAGAAATGAGAATGGTTCTTGCCGCGACGACTTGCGACGGGATGCCGGCAAACGCACGGCCGGCGCGAATAAATTTAACGGCTTTGCGGGCGCTGGCCTCCGTGCGCGCCGCGACAACGGTGATTTGCCAGCCGTGTTCGTGCAGCGCGCGGCCCAAGGCGCGGCCCACGCGTCCGGCACCCAGAATGGCGAGGCTCTTTGGCATCCATGCTAGGATAACTGAGGCTGGCATTCGACTCCAATCCGCATGCATCTCTTCTGGCTCGCTCTCTTCGCACTGATCGCAATTTTCTGGATGACCTACGGTTTAAAGGTGGCATATGGCGCAATGCGCCTGCCCTGGCTGAAGGACTTTGCGCCGGCCGCAGATGCGGAGTGCCCGCGGATTTCGCTGCTGTTTGCGGCGCGGGATGAAGCGGAAAAGTTACCGCGGGCGCTGGCCACGATGGTCGCGCTGGACTATCCGAACCTGGAGATTGTGGCGGTGGACGACCGGTCGGCTGATGCGACAGGCCGCATTCTGGATGAGTTCGCAGCGAATCATCCGCAGTTGCGCGTGGTGCATGTGACGGAGTTACCCGCGGGTTGGCTGGGAAAGCCGCACGCCTTGCAGAAAGCATATGAGGCTTCCAGTGGGGAGTGGCTGGTGTTTACCGATGCGGATGTGACTTTTCGGGCGGATGTGCTGCGCCGCGCGATCCGTATGGTGCGCGAGCAGCGGCTGGACCACCTGGCGTTGCTGGGTGATGTAGAGCGCAGCGGATTTTGGGACACCGTGTTGATCACGTTTTTCGGCATGGGTTTTCAACTTGCCGTGGATTTGCATCAGGTGAGCAACCCGAATTCGCGCGCGTACGTGGGTGTTGGCGCGTTTCAGATGCTGAAGCGTAAAGCGTATGAAGCTTGCGGCACGCACCGGCGGCTGGCGATGGAAGTGATTGACGACATGAAGCTGGGGAAGTTGGTGAAGCAATCGGGATTCCGATCAGGCGTGGCGGTGGCGCAGGATGCGGTTTCCGTGGAATGGCATCTGGGTTTGGGAAGCTTGGTGAAGGGGCTGGAGAAGAATTTTTTTGCCGCCGCGCAATTCAGCGTGGCGGTGGTGGCGATGCAGGTGGCTGCGTTGCTGTTGTTCAACGTGGCACCGTTTTACGGATTGATTTTTGGCGCAGGGTGGATTCGGGTTTTGGCGGGGATTTCGGTGCTGCTTGCGATGAGCTTTCACCTGGGTGGAGATGTGGTGATGCGGGTTTCACCCTTGTACTGCTTAACGCTGCCGCTGGGGGCGACGGTCTTCGTGTACATATTGTTGCGCTCGACGGTGGTGACGTTGCGGCAGGGCGGGATTTATTGGCGTGGGACGTTTTATAAGTTGGAGGAGTTACGGCGGGGGATCGTCTAAAAGCGTTGCGCAAAATTATGACGCGGCTTGGGCGTTCTCCGGTTCGTCTTTGCCGAAGACGCCGGCGAGGTCTTGCTGTTTTAGGGATTTGATGCGGTCACGAAGTTGGGCGGCTTTTTCGAATTCGAATTTTTTGGCGGCTTCGCGCATCTGGGTTTCGAGTTGCTTCAGCAGTTCCGCAAGCTGGGCTTCGGATTTGACGTTGGCCGCGGCCGCGTCGAGTCCGGCGGTATCGAGTGGCACAGTGACGTAATCGGCTTCGACGATGTGCGCGAGTTCCATATCCACGCCCTTAATGATGGATTGCGGCGTGATGTTGTTTTCCTTGTTGTAGGCCACCTGTTTGGCGCGGCGGCGGTTAGTTTCGCTGATGGCCTCGTTCATGGAGTCGGTGCGGCGGTCGGCATAAAGAATCGCGCGGCCCTCGATGTGGCGCGCGCAGCGCCCAATGGTCTGAATCAGTGAGGTGGTGCTGCGGAGAAAACCTTCCTTATCCGCATCGAGAATCGCCACCAGAGAGACTTCCGGCAGGTCCAAGCCCTCGCGCAGCAGGTTGATGCCGATCAAAACGTCGAACTCGCCGCGACGCAGGTCGCGGAGAATCTTAATGCGATCGAGCGTTTCCACTTCGGAGTGCAGGTAGCGGCAGCGCACGCCGATTTCCGAAAAATATTCGCTCAAATCTTCGGCCATGCGCTTGGTCAGCGTGGTGACCAGGACACGTTCGTTTTTTACCGCGCGGATCCGAATCTGTTCCAGAAGATCATCCACCTGGCCTTTGACGGGACGAATTTCCACTTCCGGATCGACGAGGCCGGTGGGACGAATGACCTGTTCGACGTAAACGCCGCCGGATTTGGTGAGTTCGTACGGACCGGGCGTGGCGGAAACGTAAATGGCCTGATTCACCCGGTGTTCGAACTCCTCGAAGGTGAGCGGGCGATTGTCGAGCGCTGAGGGCATGCGGAAGCCATAATCCACCAGGGTTTGCTTGCGCGAGCGATCGCCGTGAAACATGCCGCGCACCTGGGGCACGGTGACGTGGCATTCGTCAACGAACAGCAAAAAATCCTGCGGCATATAATCGAGCAGCGTGGGGGGCGCTTCGCCGGGCAAACGGCCGCTGAGATGCCGCGAATAGTTTTCGACGCCGTGGCAATAGCCGATAGTGCGCATCATTTCGATGTCGAACATGGTGCGCTGGACGAGGCGCTGGGCTTCGACGAATTTTCCCTGCTTCTCTAATTCTTTTCTCCACCAGCCCAGTTCGTCTTGAATGCTGACGATGGCGCGATCGCGCTGCTCCTGGGGCATCACGTAATGGGTTTTCGGATAGATGGGCACGCGCGTGATATCTTCCTGGCCGGCGCGGATTTCACCGGTGAGCGGATCAATCTGGCGGATCTTGTCGATCTGATCGCCCCACATCTCGATGCGATAGGCGTTGTCCTCGTAGGTCGGATAGATTTCCAGAATGTCGCCGCGCACACGGAAAGTGCCCCGGCGCAGGTCTTCGCTGCGCTCGTAAAGGATGTCCACGAAACGCCGCAGGAGGGCTTCGCGCGAAGTCTGAAAGCCTCGCTCCAGCATGACCAACATGCCAAAGTAGGCTTCGGGCGAGCCGATGCCGTAAATGCAGGAGACGGAGGCGACGACGATGACGTCGCGGCGTTCAAAGAGCGAGCGTGTGGCGCTCATGCGCAGCTTGTCGAGTTCATCGTTGATGGTGGCTTCTTTTTCGATGTAGATGTCCGCTGCGGGGACATAGGCTTCGGGCTGGTAATAATCGTAATAGCTGACGAAATATTCGACGGCGTTTTCGGGGAAGAAGCCTTTGAACTCGTGATAAAGCTGCGCGGCGAGGGTTTTGTTGTGCGCCAGCACCAGCGCGGGGCGATTGGCTTGTTCGATCACCTTGGCCATGGTGAAGGTTTTGCCAGATCCGGTAACGCCCAGCAGGACCTGGTGCTTGTCGCCGGCCTCGAGGCCGCGCGTGAGATTGTCGAGCGCGGCAGGCTGATCGCCGCGGGGCTGATAGGTGCTGCGCAGCTTGAAATTCATCGTTAGGGTCTCCTGCAGGCCTTGGAGGCAGTGGCGAAACTTCCATTATAGCGCGGCCGGCAAGTGGACGGGGCGGGCGAAAGGGGATACCCCGTTTGACAAGACCCGCGAGTACTTTACGTTGAGATCCTTCGCCTATCTCCGGTTTCACCGGAGTCCAAACAACGGACCTTGCCGGATAGGCTCAGGATGACAAATGCTTGCTCAGTGTGAAGGTGGGAACGGAGTAGGCAGCGGCACAAAGAGGGTTTCGAAGTGGCTGGAGGCGTCAACGGTGTAGTGGACGCCGTTGGTTTCGTCGGTTTTCATCACCGTGACGTCCATGTTCTGCTGCACGTCCTCGGTAGCGCGCAGGACGAGGCCGGTTTTTCGAGAGACGTAAGTAATTACCTGATTCTCACCGCGAGCGGTGCCAAAGGTTTTTAGTTCGTGAAGGCGGAAATCTTCGGGCGTGGAATCCTTTTCGGAAGATTTTTGCTTCAGCGTGGATTGTGTGAGAAAGACAGCGCAGGTTTCATCGGGGAGAACGGGGCACTTGTCGTCGCGCGCGTAGGTGATTTCGCGTTCCCAGACGAGATTTGCGATCAGCGAATCATCGAGCTCCGGTTCTTCGTATTTCCATTTTTCGCCGGGCTTCATGCCGCCCGCGGGTAATGTCCAGCCAAAGGCGAAGCGCGCCACCCAGAATTGCCAGAGCAGGCGCTGCTCCGGCGAAAGACCGTCGAAGCCGGTGACGCGGCCGAGTTGGCCCCGGTCGAGAATGTCGAAGGCGAGCTTCGAGAGGGGGATGGTCGCGCGCGGATTCGGGGCATCCTCGCCGGGCGTGAGTTCCATTTGCACGGAGACCAACGGCTGCGGCTTCGCGGGGCGCACCTCCAGGATGGACAGGCGAATTCGGCCGGAGAGATCACCCTGGAGTTTTTGCGGACCGCGCGAGCTGGACACGCGGCTCTCCGTTTTCACCTGACGGTCGAGGCGCCCGTGGGTTTCATAGAGAATCGTCTGGCCACGCTGCAATCTGGGAATGAAGGTGGCGCGGGAATCACCGCGTAGCGCCGCGCTGCAGAAGAGAATAATGGCCGCGCATGGAACGAGGCTGCGGCGCGCCGCGACGCTGAACGGCCGGCTCGAAATGCGCGGGGTTATTTCGGCGGCCATGCAAACTGCCGTTCAAAGAATTCGGCGTTCGCTTGAAAGCCGCTGAGCCAGGTGCGATAGAGCAGGAAGTCATGAATCTCATCGGGCACGATAAGCTGTTCGACGTGCACGCCGAGCGGTCGTAAGCGCGCCACCAGGTCCACCGTCTGCGAGAACATGACGTTGCGATCATCGTCGCCGTGGATGAAGAGCACGGGAGATTTCCAGGTATCCACCGCGGCGACCGGGGAAGACTCGTGAGCGAGCTTCACCAGGTCCGGCGGGATGTGCTTGCCCTCCCAATTGTCCGAGGGCCAATCGTGGACACCATGGATGTCCACGCCGGCGGCGAATACATCGGAGTTGCGCGCGAGCCCCATGGCGGTGAGCAGGCCGCCGTAACTTCCGCCCCAAAGGCCGACGCGCTTGGGATCGACGTCGGCGCGGCTCTGCAGATA